>Ga0228674_1001584_pt1 | contig 13422 bp, 18 predicted proteins | sample 1D_rmetaG_FD_189054 | JGI IMG/M metagenome (GOLD analysis project Ga0228674, IMG submission 189054) | Seawater microbial communities from Monterey Bay, California, United States - 1D_r | ecosystem: Environmental > Aquatic > Marine > Coastal | place: USA: California | collected 2016-09-26
TTTGTTATTGAGTCGGATATAAGATGTTGATGATTTTTATTAGTTAGTGATAAGTAAGATAATAATCGAGATATATTTTTAAATTTAATTTCGAATGTTGAGTTTAAGTTATATGTTTGTAATGTGAATGTTGGTTTAAATGTCATTTTGTATAGTCCTTTTTAATTAATCAAGGTATATTATAACATGAATTGAACCACACGTGTGGCTAAATTGTCACAGAAATAGTGTGTCTATTATTTGATGGAACTGAAATTATTACTCTTCGTAAACTGGATTTTTGCTTCCATCTTACTTTCTAACACGTCAGGCTTATGTGATATAATAAATGTGTTTGTGCCTTTCTCTAATGTCTTTAAGATCTTCATTAGATTGTCTGTACCTTCATCATCAAGAGATGAATCAAATGTCTCATCAAGGATTAATAGATTTGTGTTTGTAGAGTTCTTCATCTTTGCTATCTGTCTCCATGCAAATAACAATGATAAATCAATACGCATCTTCTCACCTTCAGAGAAGTTAGCATATACAAATTCGTCCCTATGTCTTGACTTGATTGACTCTTCGAAGTTTTCATTAAGGTGAAATGCAACAAAGAACTCAAGTGTCTGGAGGTATTTATTGATCAGGGCATTCATGGCAGGTAAGTATTCTCTGATAATTTTCGTTCGAATACCTGTATCCTTGAGCATCTCAGCGGCAATATTGTTATATAATACCTGATCCTCAGCTTCCGTGAGGTTATCCTGTATATCAATTAGATCATAGGTCATATCCACAAGCTCTTTAGCTGGCACATCAATATCAACTTCTTTGACTTGTTTATTAACTAACTTTGACATTGTACCTGTATAGGTTGAGATCTCAGAACTAATATTGGCCATTTCAGATATTTGTGTTTGCACATCATCTAATGTCTTAATGGTCTCATCATACTTTGTTTTATTCAGATTTATATCTTCTTGAGTTTGTTTAGCCTGTGCTTTTACATCGGTTAGCATAGATGTCTTTACACTTTCACTAATCTCTTGAGTACATGTGGGGCAAGCAGTATTTACTTCAAAGAACTTTGCTTTACCAACAAGCTCTTTCATAGAATGTGTGTGTTTACCTTTCTCAGTATTTAGACCTTCTCTGACTTTCCTTAAGGAGTTGAGAGTGCCGCGTAAGCCGAGAGGATATTTATCTAAATCACCTTTTAAAGATTGTATTTTCTCTTGTGTATCTTTTATCTCTTCATCAAATGAATTTTTAGCATCTTCATTAATTGCTTCTAATTGTGATATATGTTTCTTTTGATATTCTATTTTATCTTTCTGATTATTTAACGCAATTCTATTTGTCTTTGCTAAATCTTTCTGTATATTATTACGAGTCTTTAATACTGTCTTCATCTTACTAAACACACCAATGTCTAATAGATCTTCAATCACATCTCTACGGTCCCATGCTTTCAGTTGCATAAATGGTATAAAGGAAGATGATCCTAATACTACAATCTGATGGAATGATTTATGATTAAGCTTTAATATGTTTTGCTCTAAGAACTTTTGATAGTCTCTTACATTTGTTTGTTGATCTATCATATTATCATCTTGATAGACTTCAAACTTATTTGGTTTAATACCACGTAACACTTTCCAATTATGACCAGCAGTTTCAAATTCAATAGTAACTTCACAACCTTTACCATTCACTGAGTTAACTAAGCCACCTCTCTTGACATTACGATGAGGCTTATTAAATAAAGCAAAGGATATGGCATCTAAGATGGTGGATTTACCTGTACCATTTGTACCTACAATAAGAGTAGATCTCGACTTATTGAGATCTATTTTTATTGGGTTGTTGCCTGTTGAGAGAAAGTTCTTGTAAGTAAGTTCTTTGAATAATATCATGGGTATATTATATCACTAAAATGCTATTTGTACATATTTTCTTCGACTATTTTATTGCATACACCACTAGCATATTTCTTAAACCAACGTGGTGCAAATGCATGTATGAATACTGCAATGGAAGCTTTGAGTAATCGCCACGATATATTGAGTGCATGTTTTAGATGCTCGTAACGTGTCATGTTCACCTCTTTCAGGTGAAGCTTACATTGTTTGCTATACATTATACCTCTTTATCTTGGATATTATTTATTGCTTCAGGTTGAGGTATCACATCAGGATCTATGACAAACATCATATCTAATCCGATACTCTTTACTTGCCTCAAGAAATGGTCACAACTATTATATAGCTGAGCTGCAAATAAACCAGTTTGGAAACTCATGTCCATATGCATTTCTTCTTCGTCAATCGTATGTTTTTTAATTGCAAGCTTCATGAAATATTGGCCTTGTACTGATAACTCACCACAATTCATCTTCCAATATTCTACTCCACCTAAAACCATAAGCACAAGAGACTTATCTTCAAAGTATTGTCTATACTTTTCTTTATCTAAATTCTCTGTACCAGTTTCATTAGTCTCAGCTTCAACAATAGTATTTTGTACACTTGTAAGAGTTGTTGATATACCTTTATCTGGTGCAGGTGCTATATCATATACTACAGCCTCAGGCTTAGGGCTGAAATCTGTCCATACTCGTTCGATATCTGCCCAAGCCCATATTGGCCATAGTATAAAGCCGACTATCATTGCTGATACGGCAAACTGGTAAACTGCCCAGAGCAGTCTATTTTCTTCTGGGTCTAGCCCCTTACTTCTTCTATACATGATAAATCACATTCTGGTGTTTCTATTACCAGTCCTTTAGCTTTTTCAAATTGATCAGTTAATGCTGAGCAACCTGCTACATTAAATAAAACAATGATACAAGCTAACGCAAACGCTAACATTGCCCATCTTGATTTTGAAACTTTTTTCATTTTCATTATTGTATCTCCATATCTATGGCATCATTATAGAGACTGTTCATCAGAGTCTTGAGCTTCTCTTTGTCAAGATCTGTATTCACACCATCAATATAACTTGCCATTAAGTCAGTTGTATTTTCTACATCTTCTATGTTGGTAAGAACATTCTCACCTAAGAACTCAGAGAAATTTTCAGCTATCTTTAAATCGTGTGTATCTAGCTCTGATATCCGTTCAATAAATTTGTCAAACATGAAAGGGTTAGACTTATTCCCTACAATTACTTTAACAAATTTGCCTGTAAGTGTATTTATATCATAATTTGTGTAATCTGTATCAGTATCATCATAATATATTTTCTCAAATAACGTGAGTGGATTAGGTATTGCCTCTATTGTTTTTGTATCTGTATCGAATACATGGAAATATTTCTGATCATTTGCATCAGCCCATGTAAATTCCATTTGACATCCTAGGTAACGTATGTTCCCTTGCTGTGAACTTGCATGATAATGACCAGATAAACATAGGTCAAAGTGTGCAAAAGGTTCTACACCCATGCCATGACCCATAGGTTGTTTAATACCTCTCATCATTTCAAAGCCTTGCAACTCTAAATGACCCATCATAATACCTTTATTACTTGCTAAGAAGTTCATTGATGAATCCCAATTCTCTGAGTTAATCCATGGTACTAAATGCACATCACAACCATCATAGTTTAAGGTTGATGGTTTCATAATAATATTAATATTGCTTGTGTAATAACCTAATAGTTCTTTAAGAGAACAGAGATCATTTGTGTTTTTATGGAATACATCATGGTTACCTGGAATAATATCCATGGTCATACCATTCTGTTTCATAGGTTCAAGGAAATGTCTACGGTTAGCATTCAATGCTTTAAAGTTTACAAACTTACGATGATCATAATAATCACCAAGATGTATAATCTTTTTTATATCATTGTCTTTACAGAATGGAAAGAATACTTGCTCATAGAATCTCTCTTGAAAGTCTATGAATATCTCTGAACTATTCCTTACACCGCAATGTGTATCATTTAATAATGCTATCTTCATACAAATTGATTTCCTTTAAACCAAAAAACTAAACTATATCTTGTACCCTTTGTAACCTTATCTACCTTATGCCAAACATGAGATGGAAATACAGTAATACCACCTGTAGATTTAGATATTTTTTTAGGATCTGTTTTATTATATTCTAATGCGTTATCAAACCACATATCACCACCTTTAAAATCATCATTTAGATTTATAGTAACACTTATCTTTCTTATTTTACCAGCATCATCTGGTTGTTCAAATGAATCTCTATGCCAATCATAATAACCACCTTTATTATATTCAGTAAATTGAATTGAATCAACTGGGTCCCATTGGAAATTCCAACCTGCGCTTTCATTTGCTGTATATATGTATGGTATTAATAACTCTACTATCCATCGATCATCTAACCACACAACATTTGAATCTCTATAATTTTCTTGTTTATTTTGAACAACGGCTTTACTTTTTTGTTTAGATAAACCTAATTCAATTATACGATTACATGTCTCAGAGTCTAACGCTTCTGGAAATGACCAAACAAAATGTTGTAATCTCATACTACCTCCATGGTTCACCCATTACCCAAACAACTAAACTATACCGTGTACCCTTTGTAACTTTTGTTACCCTATGATATGTATCAGATGGGAATACAGCTATACTACCTAAACCAGAACGTACTTTTCGTGGTGTTTTATTCCAATAATGATCTTCTGAATCTATTTGTAATTCACCACCTTCATAATCATCATTCAAGTTTATAGTAATACTTATCTTTCTTGTTGCACCACCTGTTTTACTTATATCTATATTTGTATCGCGATGCCAAGTATAATGACCACCCACTTCGTATTTAGTAAACTGGATCATTTGAGGAGTATCATAATCAAAATTCCAACCAGCATGGATATTTGCTGTAGCTACATATTCCATAATCTGTTGCATAATATATGGGTCGTGTATCCATCCAGTTTCGCAAACACGTAATGTCCTTGCAGGTTTTTTACCTCCGTCAACCGTGGCACTTTCTATAATTTGTTCTTCACCTATTCGTATTAGTTCATTACATGTATGCTTATCTAATGCGTTATCGAATACCCATGCACTATGTTTTAATCTCATCTCTTATCTCCTTATTTATTTCCCTAGCCTTTTCTAATAGACTAAGTTTACCTTTACCAGATTTTACAAAGGCACTTGTATCTTTTGGAAAGCACATACCACCAAATCCGTATTTTCTATCTGGTCCAGGAACCATCATATGACTTCTGCCAATACGATTATCCATACTTACTATTTGTGTTAATTCATCAAATCCATCTTCACCAAACATACTATGTAGTTCATTAAAGAATACAACCTTTGTGGCTAGAAATGAATTGATTGTGTATTTAGCGTATGCCGCTGTTCTCATATCAGTAAATTTAACAGCACCCATCCATATACCAGATTGCTGAAAGATCTCATACCAATATCTACATTGATGTCCACCAAATATAATAAATTGTTGATTCTGAAATTCTTCTGTCGAATCAGCTTCTGTTAAAAATTCTGGATTAAATGTTAAAGCTTTATCTTCTGAAAGTAAATCAACTAATTCTACAGAGATAGTTGACTTAATAAGGATAGGAACTTTTGGTGCTTTCTTACGTATAACACGGATGTATTGTTCAACTAACATATCATCACATTCACCTGTTGGACCTTGAGGTGTAGGTAAACATAATATAATACCATCCCATTCATCATATGCTTTTGCATAAGTAAATTCATGCTGATCTTTATCTACTATGTCTATAACATTATTTTTAGATAAACCTTCGTGTACAGCTTTACCTACAACACCGTGACCGATAAGTAATAAGTTTTTCATCCTTTCATTATATCATAGTTTTCTTTATTGTACATACTTTTAAACCAATCTGCAAAATGTTTAATTCCTTCTTGAATTGATACCTTTGGACTATATCCCAGTGATTGAGCCTTACCTATATTTGCTTGTGTAGATTTGACATCTGCGGGATGCATAGGCAAATAGTTCTTTAAAGATACTCTGCCTAATTCATTCTCTAAACATTCTATATAATCCATTAACTCATTTGATTTACCTGTACCAAGATCATATATTTCATGTTGATTCTCTTGGGGTTGGTTAAGCATATACTCTAATATAATTTCAATACCATCAACTAAATCACCAACATAAGTAAAGTCTCTTTGCATGTCACCTTCATTATAGATGTCTATTGCTTTACCTTGAGACATAAGATCTGCGAATGTATGCAAAGCCATGTCAGGTCTACCATACTCTCCATAAACAGTATAAAACCTCAAGCCGCTTGAAAGTAATTTAGATGTTTCAAATTGTTTTTCGTTTACATATTTAGACCAAGCATAAGGATTAAGATGATCAGAATCTACAGTAGATGATGAAGCATATACAACAGGTATTTCATATTCCTCACATGCATGAATCAATCTTTGAGTTCCAGTTATATTTGTATCGATATACATTTGTGGATTCTCTAAAGAATGTCGTACACCTGCATGTGCAGCTAAGTGTATTACTGCATCATAATTTTCTAGATGATGTCTCCATGGGATAATCTCTATATCATGATTATATGTTTTGATACCATACTTATCTTCTAATATCTTTGCCCTATCATGTTTTAATTGAGGATCATAGTAATCATTAAAGTTATCTACACCACCAACTTCATAACCTTGCATAGCTAACTTCTCAGCTGTATGAAAACCTATAAAGCCAGCAATTCCAGTAATATATATTTTATGCATATTCCATAACCAATTCTAAACCTTTTTTCTTTTTAACCTTCTCTTCCTTCTCAAACTCTTTTACTTGTTTATCCACTTCTTTAATCTTAGAAATCTTCTCACGAAGTGTATCAAGGAATGATTGGTCAATTGGACTATTCATGTCAATAGAAGATACAAAGTCTTCAATGTTTGCTTGCTCCATGAATTTGAATTTGATATCAGCTTGTTTCTTTTCTTTTACAATACGTCTAATAAAAGCAAAGTAAGCTATCTGTGTGAAATAAGAAAATGCATTAGGCTTACCAGTTCTTGTGCTTGCATCTATTCTATAATTGTATATTGCTTTCAAACAATTCTCTACTCCATCCATTACCATTTCATCTCGGTATGTATATCGTACAAAGTTTGGCTTGTGAGATAATCCTTCACAGATCTTCATAAAGCATATTGCAATATAATCTGGTACTACTGGATTCTTTGAGCCAGCCTCTTTGGCTTTGTTTGCCTCAGTTACGTAGTCAACTACTGCATATGAGAAGTCTCTATTGTTTACGTAATGGGGTTTGTCTCTAGGTTTAATTTTTTCAGGCATAATATATTTCCTATTAGTTCAAATGTATTACCATTATAACATATAATTGTCAATTGTACATACTTAAACGCTAAAAGATGAGCCGCATCCGCATGTTGTTTTTGCTTGTGGGTTGGTCACACTAAACCGTGATCCTTGTAGATCTTCTAAATAATCAATTGTAATTCCTTCTAAGTATTGATAGCTCATTGGATCAATACGTAATTCCATACCATTCTTCTCAAGACTAAAATCACCATCTATTATTTTCTTATCTAATATAAAACCGTAATTAAAACCTGAACATCCACCACCTGTAATATAAACACGTAGGTGTTCATCCCCGGATTTCATTCCGGCGACTTTAGTTGCAGCATTATCAGTTATTTGCATATTTATTTTAGTTAAAGTGTGTACAAAGCGGCTTTTCTATGTTATAATAAAAGAGTATCTTTGCGGGGGGATAGTATATTAGTGGGTAGTGGCGTTTCCTTTCATTACCTTCATTTGTTCTTCAATCATCTCTTTGTCACTTTGTATTTCATCTAATATAATTTTCATATAGTGTGCTTTAACATCATCATTCACATCAGAAGTTAACATGATATTAAAATCTTCTATGACATGTAATTTCTGATTAGAGAATGGTAACCATGGTGTCATAATATAATGATTGTTTAATGGATCGATGTCTTCAACATGTACTCTCATCGGTTCTTCTATACCAACAAGTGCACCATTAGATTCATCATCTAAACTATGTGTATATGCAATAATTGATTCACCTGATACTAACTTAAAAAGCTTTACAGGTAACTGTGATATGTCTTCAGGGAAATGTTTGTCCATGTATGTATTTATAATAATTTCACCTCGTGGATCTTAAATTTGAACCTTTCTTTTGAATATATTTTAACTCTTTCAGCACTATGATTTAATGTATAATTCTTATTAGCTTTCCAATGTAGGTCATCTGCAATGTCATATACCGTTGTATCAAGTGTACTCTTTCTTAATCCTCTACCAATACTTTGCAATACTCTTATCTGACTCTTACTAGGTGAAGCAAATATAATATTATGTAGGTTAACTATATTTATACCTGTAGAGAATGTACCATATGAACAGACTAATATAGCATTAGACTCTTGTTCGGTGATAGCTCTAATTTCTTCGCGCGTGTCAGCAGGTGTCTTACCGCTTACATAAAACACTTTGCGCTTATCATCTGTTGCACCATCTATTAATCTAAACAGTGGTTCACCATGCTTCTCTACATATTGGAATAATACTAATGTGTTACCTTTTAGATCGATAGCTAAATTCTTTATAAAGTTATTTCGTTTAGATGATGTAACAATCCAATCTACTTCGTCTTGGTATTTCATCTTACTTACTTCTTTACAATGCTCATCTTTATGTTTAAGTAATAATACATCAATCGATATATTAGCAAGATCACCACGATCGATTAATTCTTTACTTGTTGTGATATTCTTATGTGGTCCAAATAAACCTTCGAGGACAAGCTTATGTGTTTGTGTACCATCTAATGTACCTGTTAAGCCATATCGATAATTTGCATTCACACATTTAGTTAGGATACTTGTAAGTGATTTAGCTTTAAATCCATGAGCCTCATCACCAATAACCATACCAAACTGTTCGAAATATCCTTTCTGCATTTTGTATATAGATTGCCATGTAGACACATAGATCTTTTTAGTCTTATGACCTTTATCTTTACCAGCCATAATTTCGTGGCACATACCTTCTGCATCAAACAATGCATCATTCTCAGAATACTTCGCAAAGTCTCCCACCATTTGTTTAACAAGTGATGTAGTAGGAACAATTAGTAATACCTTATCTGCAATATGGTCATAGCTCATATCTAAGTAGTATCTCATCATAAGATATATGATATAAGATTTACCTGAGGCTGTAGGACTTACTAATAATCCTCGTTTATTCTCAAGTGCATATTGTACTGCATCTAACTGGTAATCTCTTGGCTTGAATGGTAATATATATTCATCGATAAAAGACATATCGACTTCTTGATGTGCACCAGGAAGGTTAGCCTCTGACTTAATACCATGAGGTAAAATTTTTACTGCTATATTTCTATCTGCAGCAAATGATTTAATATATTTGTATAGACCAGAATATATAGATTGGTCTCTTAGATTAAGTAGTCTTACCTTACCATCCCACATTTTATTTCTAAACTGTGGCATGAATTTATAACCAGGAACAAAGAATGTAAAATACTCTGCTAGTTCTTGTATGATTCCTTTATCGTCACAATCAACATAAAGGAATGCTGCATCTTTAGTTTGTAGTGTTATTTCTTCCATGTGCTAAGTGTATGGCAAATTCCATTGCAGTCATTCCATCTTTATATACAATAGGGTCTTTAGCTTTTGCTAATGCTTCTGTTGTTTCTTTGATTAACTTCTCAAACTTAGATTTCTCAGCACATGGCTTTCTTAAATCATTATTGATATTAGTATAGTTTATCAATAATAGCTCGAGTGTTTTCTTATCAAACTCCTGCTTCAAAGGATCTCCATTTAATTATATTACCAATGTTTTGATGTCTCCACCGTATAGTAGACATAATTTCTTCTAATGTTTCAATAAGAACCTTATCATATTCAAGTGCTGCTTGAGCTTTTTGGATATCAGTATCTGCATCATAATAATAATTCATATCACCTTTCAATGGTTTATTCAAACCACCAAATGGATCGTATTCCCATTTAAATGCATCTATCTGATCTTTAGATAGTTTACCATTATAATATAACCACTTATCTTTAAGCAACGTTTTATAGTCAAGATCTTTTTTCTTTCTACGCATCTTAGAGATAGTAATTAACTCTAAGTACTTACTATGCACACGTGCCATCTTAATAGTAGTGTCATCTAATTTTAAATCATCTATTATGGAATCTTCCTTCCACATTTCTAGTACTTGTTCAATATTCATAATAATATAGTTATTTATAGTTTCTTTTTATACTTCTGAGGCAACCCAATAAATGGTCTACCATCATATATATTCTTTTGCCCTTCGGAGCTATTTGCGTCATTATAGTGAAGAAACACTTGACCACAATTATCACCTTCAAAAGCTTCTCGCCAATGTTCTAATTCACACCCACGATATATCAACATATCACCAGGGTTTAAATTAACTTTTACACCTTCTTTTCCTTTCTCACCTGAAGGTTCTAGATATATAGGCCAGCTATCACCGCCTAAATTTATTGTAGTGGATATTTCACACGATGGTCTATCTTTATGTCTTTTTAATATATCACCTTTCTTGTATATTCTAGCATATGTATATGTAGGTAAAACTTTTAATCCTGTATTTTTTTCCATAACAGGTTTAATTTTTTCTAATAGTGTTTCCATTACGATATCAGCATAATGCGAATATGTATTTGGTATTTGTTTATCGCTCCATACACCGAAGTCAGGTGTATCTGGTGAGATATATCCATCATCAAATAACTTTCGAGCAACTCTTCTTTTAATTAAAAAGTAATCGTATATAAAGCCTGCCAACTCTTTACTTATAGCATTGTTTATAATCTTATAATTTTTCATTTCGGCCATAGACCTATTATATCATAGTTTTACCTAATGTACATAACTTGCTATTAAATTCATAGCGCCATACATAAAGCTCAACATAAACACCATGCAGACACATGTCCACATAACCAATTTAGTTTCCATAGTTTATATGAATGTATAATAAGAATATGAGAAAGATGCAACTGCTGTAAGATATTCTACATCAGTTGTCGTGATATCAAATGGAATAGATGAAAGACTTGTCGGGTAAGCATCTACAAATTTGATTTGTTTTGTTACATTGTTTGCCGAGTTCATTACAGTAAGTGTCATATCACGGTAATGGTCTGAGCTTGTAGTAGTTGAATGTTTTGTTTCCACATTTGATTTCATCCAATCAAAGATCTCTTTATAGTTTAAAAGATCTTCATCAATAAGATATGATATTTCAAATGTACCAAAAGTGATTTTATCACTGGCTCTTCCTACATTGATTTGTTGATAGTTTAATTCTGCACCTGTAGCAGATACATCTGGAAGGATCATTGTTTGAATCGTAAATTCTGCTCCAGAATAAGACTGGCTATCTAGAGTTAAAACAAACGACGATGGATTTAAAAAGTTTGGCATAATGTTATTTATAAAGAAAAATCCCCCAATTAAGGGGGATTTCACTGTGTATATTTAGAAAATTACAGGCTAGTAACCTTACGTTTTCTGTAGTATACGTTGTTACCAGCACCAGCTGTGACAAATGGATTGTCAGCAATACCGTAACGAGTCTTGAATCCGATTCTTGGTTGGAAATCATTCTCACCAATTGTCTTCATCATGCTTAATGGTACGTATGGGCAATAGAACATTCCAGCGTCATACGGGTTAGTACCCTTATAACCAACGTTGAAATAATCTACAGTCGCATATGGATCGATATATACTTTCATAGAACCATATATAGTACCAGCCATTAGAGTTCCAGTTACATCTGAATCTAAAGTATTTGGACCTTGTAGACCTAAACCAGTATCCATAACGCCAGCAGCATTTAGAGCCGCAGCAACGTTGTTAGATACGATTACCCAGTTACCCTTTCCACGACGAGTAGAAACAGCAATTTGGTTAGCTTCATGCTGAATAGCTTGAGCTAGAGCTTTATAACGCTCAACTGACCATCTAGCACCACCGTTATCAGGTGCGTTAGTCGCATTCCATACACCAGCAGATGCACCGCGAGTAGATGTTACTGAGTTAAGGTTTACTAAACGAACGATCTCACGATTCATTTCAGCCAAAATTTCAGTTGAAAGGATATTCGCAAGTTCTGTCTCAGCAGAAAGACCATGAATAGCTTTAAGGTCTTGTGCTAATTCAGTTGTGTACTCAGCTTTAAGAGCACGAGACTTTGCAGTCACAGTAGTCTTTTCAATTGAGAACGCCATTTCAGGAATAGCAGGTGAACCACTAGTTCCTTGAGCTTCAGCAGTTGCCGTAGCATTACCACCACCAGGTGTATAGTCATCAACTGTATCAGAATCGTCTAAAGCTGCAGGAGCAGGAGATACAGTAGATGTATCACCAGCAAAAGGATCAGAACCTTTTAATTCTGAACCGTTTGAAGCACCTGAAAATTCAGTATCTGCTTCGTTAAATAACGCTTCAGTACCACCTTGAGTTGAGTAACGTGATTTCATTGCAAAGATTAGGCCAGTTGGTCCAGTCATTGGCTGTACGCCAACTAGATCAAATGCTAACATTGCAGGAGTTGCACGTCTTACTAAGCTAATTAGGACAGGATCCCAATTTGCCATATTACCACCACCACCTGCAACAGTGGCATTGGCTGCAGCTGCTTCAGAGATATGTTGTTGTCCTCTCTCTTCTGCAAATGCTTTTTCTTGGTTCTCAAGAACGACAGCAGTAACTTTACGTCTATGCGCGTCACCGATTTTGCCGGCTTCTTGTGAATCAAGTACAGGAGCCCATTTTTCCTGTAACATTGTTTGATTAATTTGTTCCATTTAAAATTCTCCTATTAGATGGATTGTGTGCGCTCAATTGCGCTAAGGTATTGTTGCATATTTGCATCAACAACTTTTGGTTCTTGTGTATCCTCAGTAATAGCATCAACTTCCGGAGTTGCTTCTACCGTGGTATCTTTATTAAGGTAAGATTCCTTAATTGTCGCTACTTTAGTTGCAAAAGATTCGTTATCGTCAGCTTCAACACCTTCAATTAACTCTTTTAATTTTGCTTCTTCAGTTGCCGCTAAGCCTTTACATGCTTCAGCAACAATATCTTTACGTTCGAAAGCTTTAACTTTCTCAGCAAGATCCATTGCATTAGCAGTCGCATCATTTAACTGAGCTTTAGCATCTTTTGCTTCTTCAGATAGAGCATCTAAGATGTCTCCTTTATCTGCAGGCACATTGATGTGATGCTCACTAAATAACTGACCTAGTGAATCAATGAATGACTCAGTGATTTCAGACTTCAAAGAATGCTCAATCGCAACTTCGTTATCCTTCATCCAGTTTTC
>Ga0228674_1001585_pt1 | contig 13422 bp, 14 predicted proteins | sample 1D_rmetaG_FD_189054 | JGI IMG/M metagenome (GOLD analysis project Ga0228674, IMG submission 189054) | Seawater microbial communities from Monterey Bay, California, United States - 1D_r | ecosystem: Environmental > Aquatic > Marine > Coastal | place: USA: California | collected 2016-09-26
TCCTATTTCTAAATCTCTAACAATAGTTTCTAAATGATTTAAAGAAGTATCAGAATCTAATACTTGGCAGTCTTCTGCAAATAGCCTAGGTATTTTAGCAATACCATTTAATGTAATTAACCCACCTCCTGGTGCGTTAGGGTTATCTGCTTCAGATTCAATTGTAGTAATATCAAAATCCATGTGGACTGATTTAAAAGTCTCTTGGTGTTTTGAGTTTAAAAGAATTGTAAAGAAGTCTCCATCTCTTGGCATAGAGTCTACTTTAAAAGCACCATGTGCGTCATTAAAACTTACGGTACATTTAGGTATTTGACCTTTTAATTCTAATGCAACATTCTCTATTTCGTTTGATGTTACTTGAACACCATTACATAAAATAAAAGGTTCAAATCCACCGATCTCCTTTGATTGCTTATCAGTATTATCTCCTGATTCTTCAGCAAGCGCGTCCATCTTAATTTCTGTTGGAAGAATAGCCGGTTCTACTACCGCTAAAATGTGATTTTCTAATTCCATTCTTTAATATTAATTACAAGGTGCTCCGTCGTTAGAAATACCTGATGCATTATTACTACCTGATGGAGCTGAGCCAGAATTGTTATTGTTTCCTGTGTTGGTTGCTGAATTTCCAGTTCCCCTTCCAGATCCTGTTCCGTTTCCAGTTCCAGATCCTGTTCCAGTTCCAGATCCTGTTCCGTTTCCAGATCCATTTCCACGACCGCTTCCGCCAGAATTATTGTTTAATAAGTTATTTAATTGAGTTTCAGTTAGTCCTTTACCACTACCACTACCATTACCATTACCACTGGAATCTGTTCCACTTCCAGTACCTTGTGCTTCTAAGAGAGCGTTTCTTGCGTCTTGTCCTAAGTCATTAAATATTTCATCAACTACTGCATCATTTCCGCCTGCGCCAGAACCATTACCAGAACCATTACCAGAACCGTTTCCACCAGTTCCATTTCCACCTGATCTTGGATTTACAGGTCCATTCTGAGCTTGTGCTCCAAATATAATATTACCATCTTTATCAAACTTATAGTTTTTCTGTCCTAATGGAATAACATTAGGAGGCAGTAATACTTCTTTGTTGTATTTCTTTTTTAAAGCATCTAGTCTTCTTTGATCTTTTTTAGTAAACCTCTTGCTCTGTAAGAATTGATTCTTTATCTTATTATCTTCTGAAGCAGCGGGTCTCTCTAATTTAGTAAAAGCAACTCCAGATGGCGGAATAATTAATTCATCACCTGGTTGTAAACCAAATGGATCTGATATACCATTCCATTTTAGAATTAAATCAGTTTTAGTTTGATCGCCATAGTATTCTAAGGCAATTAAATCAGGTCGTGTAACCTCATCCTCTCTAACAACATGTAAACGTAAGCCTCGATTGACTAGGTCTTTGTTTCTAAAGAGCATAGATGGTTGAGCAAAAATATATTTGCCGTCTCCTTGTGTTTTATTTCTTAGTGATCTAAAATTCATATTATCCTGCTGCCATGTCAGAGTTACGTAACGCTCTATCTGGCGTTAACCTGCTTCTGTCTTTATTTCCGTATGCCGACATATCTAATACATCGTCTAATGATTTACCTTCAACTTCTGGTTGTAAGTACATTCTACCTCTACCTGCGTTAAACATAGATTCAATTTCTGATTTATCTCTAGGTCTACCAGGTTTTAAAGTTACTTCCATTTTTAATTTACTAGGAAAGCCTTCATAACCTAATGGGCCATCAAATTCAAATTTAGCATTTTCTAAACATAGGTTACCACAAACTAACATTGGGTTCATAGGATTACCTACCGTTAAATGCCATTGTCCTGTTGGATCTCCTGTTAAGAATGCTTTAATAATATCACCACCAGAAGGAGAACCTAAATGTTTCATTAAGGCTCCACCAATCATGTTATCTAAAATCTTAGAATCACCTAGGGCATTAAGTCCTTTACCATTCATTAATCCAGATGCAGCTTTACCTAAATCATCAAATCCAGCACCTAGTGTAGATTTTAATTGAGTAACTACTGATCCTAAATAACCAGAATAATCACCAGACTTTAATTTATCAAAGTCACCAAAAGGCTTACCAGTAGAACCATTACCACCAGTGTGTCTAACAGCACCACCCCAGAAAGGAGCATTGTTATATGTTATTGCTAATAGGTTTGATATTACATCCATAAAGACTACCTTTGGCGATGTATTGTCAAATCCTCTTAAGTCATAATAAAAGTTAAGTTTAAATTCATTATCAAATTTAAGACCTTTATCATTTCTAGCTAGTACGCTTTTAATAGCATTGTAAGGTCCATATACCATATTTGGATATGTGTCTCCTAATGCATCATGCTGGCCTACTGTATTAATACGATCAGATTCTGAAGCAGTATATCCATTTGCACCGGCCTCTGCAGCTTTGGCAACCGGACTACCATCAATTAAAGCACCAATAGTACCTCTTCTTTTCTCTGTACTACCACCAGATGCAGTTTGTACAGACGATTGAATTTCTTCCCATCCAAATCCAGTACCGAATGAAAGTATTTCTTTTAAGTCATTTCCTAACGCTGGTGATAACCATGTCACAGCTCTAGCTAAATCTGGTTCTGAAATATCTAATTCAGCACCACTCTCATCATACGATCTAGCATTTACAATATCATCTCCAACTGGGAATGAAAACCTTCTTAAAGTAATTAAGTATTCATTTGATATTTGACCATAATGTTCTGTTTGTATGAAATCTCTATATGCATAAGAAAAACCTACGCCACCATTCTCTTCACAATGTGTTACAATTCTATGGGCAGTTGGATTTAAAACTTCTGCTGCCATAGCACCAGTACCTACAACTGCAGTTCCCCAATCTCCATATTCAGGACTTCCATACGTAGTACCTCCAACATAATTTCTATAATTTAATAATGTCCATGAGTTAGTTTTTGATCTAACAGTTTGTACACCTTCAATTGTTTTTTCTGGATCTTTAATCTCATAAGCTCTAGAATCTAATACAGAACCACCATAAATACCAGGTCCACTTGTATCTGCCGGCCCTTGAACTGCCGTGTTCTCAGAAGTACCTTGATTAACTGGATCAACTGCAGCTGTTTCATCTGCACCAAGTGCCGCATTATCTGAAGCATCTTGAGCCTCAGCGTTAGAAGTCGGCTGATCTGCTCGAGTACCGTCTTCATTTAGCGGATAATTACTAACCTTTTTCTCACCAGTTTCGTAATCCTCGTAAATATGTTTTGTCGGAGGTCCCGGTAGAGTGCCAACTTTAGTTAAACCCATATTAAAAATCTATTTGTTTTTTATATATATCTGACTACATATCAGGATAATATATTTAAACCCACTCTCCGCGGTCTAATTCATTGTGATCTGGTCGATATAGTACTTTATCTATCCAATCATTATCTTTAGGGTATCTTTCACCTAAAAACTTTTCTAAAGCTTTTACATATTCACCTTTACTATGAAAGTTGTATTGACCAGTATATGTAGTACGGCTAGTAAGCTCATACAGCTCTTTTAAGGCAACTTCTGCTTGGAAGTCTTGTATCTTATTAAATAGACGGTCTTGTTCAACCTTGGTCTTTACGCAGAATACTGAATCAACTGTAATAAGATATTGTTTCCATTTATCACCATTAAAGACTTTATCCTCTAGAATTTTAACAGTTTTATATTCCTGTCTCTTTAGGTTAATTCTAGTTTCTTTACCTTCAAAATCTCTTATGAATCTACCACCAAATAGGTATGCCTTTAAAAAGACTATGTTATCATAGAACTTTTTTATACGAAGTTGATACCTAGGATTTACATCGTCGAATTTAACGTCGTAAATTAGGGCTCTTACTGGAATTAGTACGTTTGGGTTTTGTGTAGATGATATTAAAGCCTGTACATATTCACCTTTAGTAAATACTTTATGCTTAATCATGGTCTATAAATCTAACATTATCAAACTTGCTGAGTACACCTCTTTTAGGGTAATCGCATCTGTTAATAATAATTAGATCTATATCGAATGGTTCACCAGTTAAGTCACCTATAAAATCTTTAAAGTTTAAGACAGCAGGACCATCTAGGTTTTTAAACATGTACAGTAACTTAGCATTCTCATTCTCTTTCTCAATATTGTCATTAATTAATTTCTTAATTAACTTTCTAATATAAAGAGAGACAATGACATCTGATGGCTCCTCACTATAAGGGTCACTCTTAACTAATCTATTCACAATATCGAAATAGGATATAGTCAAATCATAATTTCCAGACTTTGCTAATTTTTCAAACTCAGTCCTAGTTTTACACCAAACACCTTCTATTTGTAGTGTCATTTCTTTAACATAGACTGCAACCTCTTTAATTCTTTTTCAGTAGCTACAATCCTATTTTTAAGTTCAGTATCATTTGGGGTATACTGTGTTCCCCATTCAGTTTTGATTCGTAAACAATTAGAGTCAAGTTCAGTACCTGAAGATAATCCCAAATCTAATACTAAATCTTTTAGAAATTTAATTTGGTTATTTCTACCTGTAATCCCCTCGAATTCATATACTGTTCTAGTAGTAAATTCTTCTCCACCTCCATTAACATTATCGTCAATTAGAAATTTTAACACACCATTGTCTGCTGGCTCTATTTGAATACTAATCATTCTGTATCTTTATTTTTGTCTCGAAGCTCTAGAAGCTTTTGCTTCCTTATATAGAGCCTTCGAAGCTTTTTTATCTGCTCTGTAATTGTCTTTATCTTTAACTGCTGTTAAAGACCAAGCCTCTTCTAGAGTTTTAATTTCTTCTGCGTTAAATCCTTGGCTAGCCCAAGTTTCTTTTAGTCCTTCTAAAACAGATTCTAAATACTGAGCATTTCTTTGTTCATTGCGCTCAACATTCTGTTGGTGAATCTTTCTACCGTTCTCAAGGTTTTGAGCTCTAAGTTTAGTTCTAATCTCTCCTGTATAAGGCAGCTTGCTAATATACTTAAGTATGCCTTGTTGCTTTAAATTAAAACGTCTTTGTCTTCTATTAGTACTCGATGCTTGGGGCTGTGTTTGAGCCTTTGGCTGGTTTGGATTTAATTCCGGTGTTAAGTTTGCTTGTTCTGCCATTATAGTAATTTTTAATGAATTCTTCTGCTTGTGGTTTTAATTGTTCTTGTAAGTTATTTATCTGGCTCTCTACCAGTAGCAATATTTGCTCGTTTAGATCTGCCTTTGTAATATCCATCTGATCTTTAAATAGGTCATAAACTTCTTTTGATGGAACCTTAAGTTCAAGAGGCATTGTAATAGTATTCTTAGCGCTAATCTTTTTTAGCATTTCTAACATTACGTTAAGTTCTCCGTTTACTTTAGCTGTTGGCTGTGGACCATCTGGTCCTTTTTTAGGAGCAACGGGCGTATTAATAGGCCCTTTAAAAGGAATTGCTAACTGATTAGCATGTTCTTCTGTCTTAGCTTCCATAAAGAATTCTTCACCAATAATATTAGTGTAGCATCTTGTGCCATCCGTAAATAATGTGAAATCACCATCTATTTTATCAACAGTTACAATTTCACCTGCTCTTTCGGTTTTAGTCCAAACTAAAATCCTTTCTTTAGTATCGGTTGTACTCATGTTTTTTTTATTTGTTAATCTATTGACCAGCTTCAGTATTGAGCTGAGCGTCTGGTTTATTATTATACTCACAATCTATAAATTGTTTAATAAATTCAATACTTTCACTGGGACCTATGATTGCATCTCTCTTTTTAAATGGTAAAACCCATCGATCATGAAATCTTTCTTTTCCATAGGTTGTTAAAAATTCTTTAAGCTCTTCAGCCTCTGGTAAAAACATTTTATTAAATCCCATTTAGTTTTCTGTGTTAAAGAAGAATGTCTGAAACAGTCTTCCGTCGTTAATATCTTTTCCAAAATAATCTAATGATGCATGGAAGTAATCACCTCTATAAAGTACTAATCTATTAAATACATTAGCTACTCTATCTGTCATTTCCCATTTAGTATAATCTGAACCATCATCATGTATTATATCTAATAACTCATGATTAGTTTCACCGTTAATTAATTTAGGAACTGCTGACATTCCAGTTTCTATATGCTTATATAAAGCAGTACCACCAGAAAGAGGTGCATCTGGAGTTAAGTATAATACTCCTGCCCATTTAGTAGCACCATCAGCATGAATCCATGATCGATCTTCAGCTGTAGTAAATTGAAATGCACCACAATATTCTTCCTCGCCCTCTTCAGGCCAGTATATTGTTCCATGCACTTTTGATAAATGTAGTTCGATATACTCTTTTAAAGAAGAAGATAAAAACGATTTAGTTCTATGTCCTGGATAATTACCATCTACATCAAAGTCTTGATCTAGAGCAAACTCTCTAACCTCTACTGGATTGCTATAAAAGTTATCTATGATTATTAAATTATATGCCATTAATTTATTGTTTTAAGTCTTTCCTCAAAAGAAGGAGGGAAGAATCCTGTTTTATTTATCAAGCTTCTAAAGCAAGCATCCAGGATATAAGTTACTGCCCAATCATCTTTAGATCTTATAGATCTTCCAGCACCTTGTTGTATTGCAATCCCTGTTTTCCAATCATACCATCCAGGGAATGTATTCATCTTCGCTTTCACTAGAGGATCGCCTAATGACGGATAGGGTACTTTAAAGAAGATCTGAAATCTAGACTTGTCATCTTTTAAATCTAATCCCTCTAGCAAAGAAGGTCCAACTAGGACCTTGCCTTCAGATCTGTTAAACAGGTCAATCGCACCACTTCTTTCTTTTGCCATGTCATAGCTTATTAGGTTAAAGCTGTGTTTTGATTTAGCATTTATTTCGTTCATGAACTGATAGGAACCGGCGTGAATAATTCCACTTTGTCCCTTGTGTTTATCTAGGATTTTGTCTAAGGTCTTTATTACATGAGGGAGATTTTTGTCGCGTTCTCTAAAAGACAATTTGTGCCTGTTAATGAAAACGATGGGGGATTTTTTGTAATCAAAATTATTACTCATCCTAATAACTCTCGCATTACCCATTGAAGTATGTTTCGCAAATGATTTAATATCACCTAATGTTGCTGACATAAAGACTTTAAAGCCACTTTTCTTTTGTAAGAATTTATCAATCATCATTGCCTCTTCCAAACATAAGAACTTTACTTCAGTTTCTTTACGATCAATAACGATAGCGTCATTTCCTAGTTCTTTAATAATGTCATGATAGTCATCAAACTTGCACCATATATCTTTAAGTCTATCCATTCGCCCAAAAAAAGTCTGCCATTCTTTAGGGATGTCTCCAGTCCGATACTGTAGTTTGCTGACCTTAAGTGCTGCAGTTCTGGCCTTGCGGTAAACCTTGGCAATACCTCTGAATTCGCTGATGTGCCTCATAAGCTCCTGGTGATCGTCTTCCCGCATTAAGCGGTCGACTATGTCTTCTATTCTGTTATCAGATACCCAGGCAGTTTGCAGGCCATGCTTCTGTATAAACTTGTTTACCTCTTTAAATAACTTTGGTGTACTAACATCTATTCTAGGACTAAAGTGTGATTGTACTATACTGTCTACCTTATGTGCCTCATCAAAGAATACAAAGTCTCTTATAGGGAATGGTACCTCTCTGTCTTGTTCTTGCATCTTATCCTCTACGTAATTCCTTTGTATTAGATAGTATGAATAGTTAAAGAGAGCTACAGGTAGCTCCTTTGCGCGCCGGCGGCCTTGTAGATACCCACAAGTTCCCCAGCATTTTAATTTCTCGGCAGCTTCATACCCAATCCCTTTCATCTTACAATCAGCAAGTGAGAATGGCAGATCGTTTACGTTACAATTATAGTTGTCTACTCCTCTTATACTGGGCCAATTAAGTTTTAGCCTTTTAAAGTCTTCTTCATATTGATCTTGTAGCATTAGATCAGAGGTTACTAAATAACCTCTTTTACCTAATTCTTTGAGAATGTGCGCGGACCACATAGCAATTAGTGATTTACCACTTCCAGTTGGGGCATCTAAAATAATAGTCCCTTGTGGATCTTCAATGTAATGATTGCAGATAGCTTCAACAACTTCTCTCTGTCCTGCTCTGAATTCAAAGCCTTCACCAAATATACCTTTACTTAATGATTGATCTATAAGTTCTTTTACTGTTCCGCGTTCCAACATATAACCTCTTTTACTTCGATACCTGCTTGTTTAAGTAATTCTACCCCTCCCATATCTCTATAGTCTTCTGAATAATATACCCGCTTAATACCTGATTGAATAATTAATTTTGCGCAGTCAAAACAAGGGCACGTGGTCACATACATATCAGCTCCTTCTGAACTTAGTGTTGATTTACTTACCTTTGCTAATGCATTTGATTCTGCGTGTAATACTTCTCTTCTGGTTACCTCTTTAGAACAGCATCCGGAATCACAAGTGTAACCCTTTTCTTCTAATGTTAGTGCATGGTCTGGATTCTCATAATACCTAATTTGATCCTCTTCACAATCATTATTAAAGCCATGTGGTGTACCGTTATACCCGGTTGATATAACTTGTGTATCTTTTACAATAATACAACCTACGCGTCTACGTTTGGCATACGAGAGCTTGGCTATCTGGTAAGCCATCTGCATATAAATTAAGTCTATTGGTAATCTTGGCATATAAAAAAGAGTCTATGTTACTATTGTTATACATAGACTCTTTAAAAAGTTTAATTCGATGATACTCAAATCTTAAAACTCAAATGGGATATAATCGTCTTCTTTGTCCATACCGTACCAGACACCTTTATCTTGCCAGTAGATCCATCCATACTTATCGTCAATAACTACTTCAAACTTTCCTTTAGGTAGCTTCACGCTCTTCTTAGGAGCTCTGGCGATTGACTTAAGTACAGGTACACCATCTTCCCAAGTTTTCCTAGTAGCTCTAGCTTCAACGTCAGTACCATCACCAAATCCATGGTGAAATTCAGCACCTTCAATCTCATCAGCTAATAGCATGGTTGGAGTTTTATCAGATTCATTAATTACTGATTCTGACATTTCTCTTTTATACTGTGCTTGTAATTCTTTAAATTCTGCTTTAAGTTTAGAAGGAATGGTTTTCTTAATACCCCAGTGATCTCCAAAGATTAGTGGAGCTACAGCACCCATACCAGCAGTCTTAACCTGCTTTTCGTATTTTCTAGCGTAAGTAGATCTATCAAACCAGTCTAATGCAGCCTGAGCCATATCCTTAGATATTTTAACTCCTTCTATTTCAGAAGTACTACCATTAACTACCATTTTAAATAGCTTCTTAGCAGCGGCTTGTCTTGCCTCGTTTAATTCGTTAATTGATTTTATGAATTTCATATCTTGTTATTCTTTTGCTGCGCCGTAAACCTCTTTTAGTTCTTCGATCTTTTTACCATAAGCCTCTTTCATCTCATTACATAAAGCCTCGTACATTTCTTGAGTCATTTCTTCGTCTTTTACTTCACCATAACCCTCTTCCATTGCTTTTGCAGCAAGAGTAGCAACTAGTGCAGCATTTTCTTTCATGTACATTTCTAAAGTATGATCTTGATATTCATCATTCTCATAGGCACATGCAGCTTCTTTAACTTTACCATAGCCTTCAGATAACATTTCTTCTACTGTAGCAGGTACTTCAGCTGGAGCATCTTCCGATCCTTCTTCTGCTTCGACCTCTTCAGCATCATCCTCTTCAGAATCATCATCATCGTCATCGTCATCGTCGTCATCATCGTCATCGTCGTCATCATCATCGTCATCAGACTCTTCTTCCGCTTCTTCGTCTTCTACTTCTTCGTCTTCAACATCAGTTGATTCCTCGCATTCTATGCAGTTACCTTCCTCATCTTTTCCACAAGGACATTCTTCAGCTTCTTCTTCAGAAACTTCGCTAGTATCTCCTAAATTGTTATTAGCAGCATACTCTTCGAATGATAATATTTTTTTAGCCATAATATATTGTTTTAATTAATTTTGTGTTTATGTTTAGTACATACCATTATCTCCCCTAGTACCATCGTTGTCATCTTTTTCTAGATTCGCAGCGTTATGTACAACAATACCACCCGCAATATAATTATCTACTGCTTCAGCATCTAAGTTATATGACATAAGTGTATTATCGTCTATTGTTTCAATTGATGTAAGGGTTTCCCATGAATTAGAAGGGAAGTATCTAATAGCATCACCTGCTCCTAAATCTTTAACAGGTACAAATAAAACGCTTCCATCTTCTCTTTTAGTTAAAACAGGATGCTCTCCAGTTACCTTTAAAGAACCTGTATTAAATATTAAGTTAAATGCAGTATGGAATACCTCAGATTGAATAGATTTTACTTCTGTTACAGTATTAGCTGATGCAAAGTCAACATCATTAGTACTCCAAGTTTCCCAAGAGTCTTCTTCTAATGATAATCCAGGTAATGTAATACCTTTAACTCTATCTCCTATTACTACATCTTCTACTTTTTTAGATGTGCCGTCTTCCATTAGAACTAATTCACCTGCTAAGATACAACCGTTGTTACCACCGCCACATAATGCAGGATCCATATATGTACCATCAAACTGTGTTGAAGAATCACCTATAAACTGACTACTATTAAACTCATAAATAACCGAAGATTGCCCAGGTAAATTAGTAGTACCTGCAATCTTGTTTGCTAGACTGTATTGACTTCTAAGTGTTTTCATTGGACCACCGTCACATGGAGATGCTGTCCTAAAATAGAATGATTGTAGAGTCGTTGCAGCTGTTGCTAGCGTTGCTTGCGTTGTAGGCGCAGCCTGTGATTGTGTAAAAGATATTACAGACTTTACAGAGGCATCAGTAGGGTGGGTTACCACTAAATACGCCGTTCTTGTTGGGTTACTGTTTTCTGCCATGGTTTAATTTTTTAATTTATATTATATTTAATTGTAAGGGTCAATTGAAACGCTCATGTTTACGACACCACTAGAATTAAAAGTTCCTCCACTTCCACTAGTTATCCAAGAAGGAGCGCTAATTGGTGTTGAACCAGACGCGTCTGACGCCCAATACATTTGACCGGCTCCACCGCCACCACTAGATTTATATGTGATAGTTGGCATACTTGTATTTTTACCAGTTACAGCAGCAGTATTAACCTGAGCACTTAATAGGAATGATTGGCCACCGGAAGTAACCGTTTTATTACCACTAGTAAATGCTATAGTTTTAGCTTGTGTTGTTGTTGCTGGCGTTGGTTGAGTTGTCGCAGCAGTTGCTTGCGTTGTCGCAGCAGTTGCATTCGTTGGTTGAGTCGTCGCAGCAGTTGCATTCGTTGGTTGAGTCGTCGCGGCTGTTCCTAGTGTTGCTTCAGTTGTTGCGGCTGTTCCTAGTGTTGCTTCAGTTGTTGCGGCAGTTGCTTGCGTTGCTTCAGTTGTTGCTGCAGTTGCTTGCGTTGCTTCAGTTGTTGCTGCGGTAATATTTTTAAATTCAGTGGTGGCGACCGTAGTCGAACCGTCTGCATATTGAGTAATTGTAAATGCATCCCATGTATTTAAATCATCGTCAGTCGAATATGACCAATGAGTTACTTTCCATGTGGTTGATCTAGTCGTAGCATTTTGAGCAGTATTATCTTGAATAGTAAAATTCCACTCATTAGCATTAGCACCTGCACTTTTTGTTACCCATGTTGCATTAGAATTCAGATTTTGCCATGTATAATCTTCACCTCCATTTGGATTAGAGTTTGTAAAATTGACAGTCTTAGTATATGTTGCAGCCATTGTTCTTTTTATCTGTTTTTATTATATATCTTCCTAATATTGTATTATAGGGTTTCAATTGCGTTGTCTTCCATCCATTTCTCTAACTTCTCAACAGCGATCTTAAAGATTCTACTTCTATCAACTTGCATATTATAGTTAATAAAATATTCTTTCATTAAATAGTATGCAGGTTCTACATCTTCTTTATTAGCAACTAAATCTTCAACATGCTTACTAATCTCGTATGCAGCTTCAGCTCCTTGTAACATAAATGCAGTACTTCCAGTTAGGTCGTGCCAATACATATCGGTTAATTTGTAGCCTACTTCACCTAGTTCCTTTTTTCTTTCGTCAGTATCAAATTTACGGTCTCCCATTTGATTCAACCAAAATGACATATAGTTTGATTCGTTATCATATATCTTATCTAAAAATCCACCAGCAACTAGCTCTTTCATTTTAACTTTAACATACTTAGGGTATTTAATCTTTCCAAACTCTTTAGTAAATTTACCATACTCGTATTTACCAAAATATTCATTAAGCGGTTTAACATGCTTAAAGGTTTTAGCTGATTCGTTTTGAGCGTCAACCCAAGCAATATTCCAATCATCTATATCATATTTATAGAATGCTACTAGATCTGCAATTTTATCATTAGCAGCTGGATCATCATCTCCTCTTTCAACTTCAGTAACATCATAATAGTTTTTTGTAATAAATGTTGCAAGTTCTTGTTCAGAAGGTCTACGTCCTATTTTAGCAATAACCTTTTTAACTGTATTGTATTTGCCAACATCTTCTCTCTTTTCAGTAACTTGAGATTCTTCTAGTACTTTTAATGCAATATTAGAAGGCTCATAAGACCATTTTTTCTTATCTCTACTCTGTGTTAGAACTATATCTTCACCGTCTGGTGTTGAAATTGTATATTCTCCAGTTCCTGTATTTTTACCAACATAACCTTTAGGCATCTTTGGAATTAAATTCATTAACTTATCATCAGAAACTACAGATTCACTAAGACCTAATGATTTATTAACTAGATCTTCAATAACACTAGAATAATCATCTTTTAAAGCCCATTTAATTACTTGGCCTTCACTTCTTGCTTTTTTGTTAATCCATTTAAGGTGTGTTGCATCAGTAAGAAAATCAGAAGCTTCTTTTGCAATTCCCCTTGGATTGTTTTTCCATTCTTCAATAGTAGTACCAAAGTTATTACCTACAGTAGAACCATTAGTTCTTTTAAGGTTATTGATTCCACCAATCTTAATGTATATGTCATTATTAATAGGCATTGCCTCAAAGAAAACTACATCTCTTTCTTCTGGGTTATTTTCACCAGATACTTGATCGATAGCATAAGTACTATGAACTCTCCATGTAGTTTCGCCTTTTACATTATATGCTGCTGAGTGAGTATCTGCACCAAATTCAGAAGCCTTTAACTTATATGCCCTAGCTTCATTAATTTCTGCGACAAAGTTATCGAAAGATTTTAAGCTTTCACTAAATAATCTCTTACCTGTTTTATCTTCTAAATGTAATAGTGCTTTAGGATATTTTTCTTGCATTACATTAAATGTAGCAGGAGCAACCTGTGGAGTACTTACTGGTTCTTGGTGTATTACCT
>Ga0228674_1001591_pt1 | contig 13378 bp, 14 predicted proteins | sample 1D_rmetaG_FD_189054 | JGI IMG/M metagenome (GOLD analysis project Ga0228674, IMG submission 189054) | Seawater microbial communities from Monterey Bay, California, United States - 1D_r | ecosystem: Environmental > Aquatic > Marine > Coastal | place: USA: California | collected 2016-09-26
CTTTGGACGGTTGTCTTTTCCATGGATGGCACCACAACAAAACAAAGACGATTCACAGGATCCTTTTTTTGTTTTGTCATAATCCTTTGCATACCCAAACATCTGCCAACCACCACATTGACTATTGCATGTCACCAACGACGTAAACAACAAAAATATCAACGCAGTTACCGAAAAACCCAACGATGTCCACAGCGATATCTCGGACGAATACGAATGTCGATACAACAACGAATGCTGGTAGTGAAATCGATCCAAACAAGATGATTCCGTATAGGTTTTCTCGTAAAACGAAGAAGACGTCAAATTGTATTGCATAATCGTTGTACCACCCTTACAAATATAGTCGTCTTCTGACATATTGTTTTCCGTTACTAAAAATACATTGTACAAACATACAATCATGGCAGCCATGACTCCCAAGTACAATACCGTTGAAACACTTGTTTTTATAATAGCAGTCATATCGTTATTACTAGGCATACAAGATCCTTTTATAAGTCAAAAAAGTTAATCAAAAGATAAGTTTGTTTGGTATACATTGACATGGTATATGTACAATGCGGGTTGTTTGGAACCATTTTTTTAAAAAATGGATACAATCGTTGTCTAGTATATTGGAAGAATGTAATTTTATGTTTCAACAGGATGGTTTAAAAATGTCGTGTTTGTCGTCTTGTCAAACATCTTGTGTGGAATGTTGGGTACCTGCAACGTCGTTTGGCGTATATGACATCCAAGAACCCATGACGCTTGGCATATCCTTACCAGTCTTACAATCTCTACTACGGTTAAAACAAAAAGACCAACAGGTTACATGGGAATGGGACAACGATCAAACATGTACCATGAAATTTGTACAAGACAACCGCACACACGTCTCGTTCGGTATCTCACTCATGTACGTTGAAGTAGATGCCATGGAAATACCCAACGACATTGTGTACGATGCCATTGTAGATGTACCGGCGGACAAAACAAAATATTGGTACCAAGCATTGCAACAGCTAAAAGGACCATGTAAGTTTGACGTGCGTGATGACGGGTTTCATATCTTATCATCGTCCGACTACACATCCATTCACTTGTACAATCACACACTCCAAACAAACATCCAACAAACATTCAACACGACCATTGGATACAAAGCATTTGAAAACGCATACCAATGTTCACTCGTTGGTAAACACATGCAAATACGCATGAAACAACAATATCCAATTGCTTTTTTCGTACCATTGGACGAACATGCACACATGACCTTGTACGTTGCTCCAATCATGGAAGACGAATAAACCAAGAAAAAGACAACGTGATATAGTTCATGCTGTGTGATGTCACAACATGGAATGTTGTATATGCTTTGAATCCAACACACCTATCGCATACGATTGCCAACAATGCCGTGACGGAAACGTATGTCAAACATGCTTTGACAAACTAGAATCACACACATGTCCATTATGTAGAACCGTCATTATTAAAGTTGCACCACCTGACGTCATACTCGAAACACCACGTCGTAGTCGTAACAAATGCAACATACGATACAAAAAATGTTGCCTGTCCACCGGTTACACCATGCTATTTGGTATCCTGTTCCAATACATGTTTGGATTATATGTTTACAACGTCATACTAAACACATGTATCATGATTGGTACAGGTGTACTATTTATGTGCTGTATACACCTATATCTAATTTCACAATTTGACGACCCCATGTATTTCCCATACGCCTGTTGTGACGTAGACAGCGACATGGACGATTAAACATGTAGAATAGCCACCGTGTCAGACGATTCCTCCACACGTGTATATTGTGTAAACAAAACGATCAAGGATGCAAGCGACAACAAACAACCAAACAAAAATTGATAAATCGATGTTCCAGATAAAATGGAGATAAACACACCGAAAAAAAACAAACTATATACAATAAACATTTTAATAATAAAAAAAAAGGATTTAAATATAAAAGTTATACAGTGTTTGGATTTCACTATAAACGTTTCTATACACTTCCCAAACAATGTCTTCCGAAGTAGACCCTCTTGTACATACCAACCAACAAGAAGCACCAAAAATGTGTGACAGACGTGTACGATATTGGTTCTTACGCATGCTATTACTAACTATCATCTTTTCCGTATTAATTGGTTTATTAATACAAATATGGTTGTATTATCAATCGTTGTCGGATGACTTGGATAGTAAAAATATCAACATGGTTGGATATGTCACCTTTTGCAAGAATCAAGTTGTAAAAGGTTGGAACGTTCGTGATTGTGTCATTCACACAACCAATATCACTTGCCATGTTGTATCCACCGACGTCTTGGATATATTAACACTACCTGCACAAAACATAACACACACGTTTCAACAAAACACGCTCCAAGTAAACACAAAAGATGATTTATCCACCACATGCTTCTCATGGATCCTACTATCACTACCAATCTAAAACACACGTTTTGCACGAACCTTGGACGCCTTTGGCGGTGTGACACGAACATACGATATCACATACCCCAACACAATCACCACAATACTAAACACCATCATCGTATCCTTGATGGACATCCATGTATCGACAGTCGATGCACGGTCCGTCTCAAACCACACAGACGGTGTCAACGGCTCTCCCAACTCATAAAAACGTTGACGAATCTCTGCAATCAAGGACCAAGACAAATACAATTTTGAAGACATACTTAAAAATATAAATATCATATCTCCGTGAAATGTTGTTCGATACCATTCCCAATAATGTACACACGCCTGATGCACACCAAACAAACTATACATCACACCGTAAAATATTGCCATACGTACCCACACACTCTCATTCTCTGACTTGTTTGATGTATTGACAGCATTTGTAGAAATCAACCAAATCTGAATAGACAATAAAAATCCACCAATACCAAAAAACCAAGATTTATACGGAAACCGTGGTGCAACATCCATCAAATATCCCATCAACTGTATCACCACATTACACGCCAATATATACACAATCACAAACCACTCACGGGTACCCTGACCACACACAATCGCCACCTCCAACAACCCTGCCGTTATCGCATACTCGAACCAACGACGCATATACTCGTAATCCAACGAATAACCATCCTTACGACGATACACCTTGTCCGACATAAACATCAACACAAACACCGCCACCAAATGTGACAACGCAGTCAACGTCTCATTCAATGCTACCAACCCAATCGGTGACACCTTGGACGCATACACTACTTCCTCACTTGATGCACCCACAGACGACACGTTTGTCGCATACTCATACGTCAACTTGTCCACCTTTAACGATAAACGGACATGAGAAGAAGATGGATTACACAACCATGCCAACACACACGACACCAGATGAATCAAACACGCAAACACATGCAACCATAAATAAACATCCTTTAACAACATATTTTATCAATAAACCACGACCTATAAATAATGTCTTTTTACCGACCACCGTTGATCGATCATGTAAAGATTTATTGGGATACCTACAACATGTTTGGGGAGCAAATGATGATGTACTGGCATCAAACGATTGCCGGGATGCCACCCTACCGGGGTCCCCCCGGACCACCGCCAACATACACCCAACAAGACATACAAGCACCATCCTATGATACCAACGACGACATGTATGACCCGGAAACAAATGTTGTCGTACATGATGAACTATTAGATTTTTTAGATAAAGTATATAAAGACAACTGTATACATAAATGATACTTATAATATGTTTACTAGCTTGTTGGCTATTTGCACTCCCTCTAACCGTTCTTGGCGTACTATTACTACTACCTGCAGCATGGATCATTGCTATCATCACCATCGTACTTGCACAAACAAACACACACAATCAATCCTACATACGAACCATGCTTGCAATGATACCATTCGAAAAACACTTTGCATCGTGCAACATTCAACTCAGCGAACCGTTGAAAGGTCTTATCATCGTCTTTCCACATGGTATCTTTTGTATCGGAGCACTCTTGCTACACCTACGACACCACAAAACATCCTACATCGCCGTGGCATCCTGCATTTTTTATATACCAGTGATTGGTTACATTGCACGTAACATAGGATGCATCCCTGCCACCGAAACATCCATACGACGCGTCTTGGCGACCCCAAACACCACCCTGTTTCTACTACCAGGTGGTATCTCGGAACTACTCAACATGGAACAAGCGCCCAAACGCGTCTTGCATCTTCCAAAACGTTTTGGGTTTCTACGACTTGCATTGGAATACGGATGTCGACTAACCACCATCGACATACAACAAGAAGAACATACCTACTGGTGTCTACCACTACCATTCTTGGAACAACGAAAGCGTCTTTCGGAATACCTGGGCGTGCCCTTGATGTTCCCATGGGTGTTTGGATATTACAACACATGGATACCCAAACAAGTACATATACATGCAAAAATGCTTGGCGTCATGGATATACAAGCAAACACTCCCACGAGAGAACACGTACAAACACTAAAACAATTATACTTGAAAAACTATTTTTAATATATCCTCTGCATAACATAAAATAATAAACACTACCACCACCAAACCAACCACACCAAACATACGTTTACTTCAAACATATACCCTTTTATACTTTTGACATATATAAACCACCTTGCTGTTCACAAAAACATGTATCACCAATTTCTATTTTCTGAAGTAAATCCTAAAACGGTTAAGTCTAAAACGGTTAAGCCAATTCCGCAAATAACGCGACCCCTCAAAAAAAAAATAATCAAATGGGAGAAAGATTTACAAATTTCAATCAATCGTGATTTAAATGAAACAATAATAAATTTCAAAAACACAAAAAATTGTATAACACTAATATTGAATAAAAATGAAAACACAACTTATACCACAATCAATAAAAAATTACAAGAAAACATACAAGAATTTAAGTTGAAAGAAGACGGACCTACAACTTTGCAAATTTCCAACTGGGAGACAGATATTTCTGTTGGGGTCAATGTTGATAATAATGTTTTCCACGCCATTGTACCGACTTTAATAACGGAAACATTAAAAACATTTAAATCGATATCAAGAATCGATTTAAATCACAATACAATTATCACAGGAGAGTTATTGATATTTATATCCTATTCACTCAATAATCGACATATAGACGCACTTTTGTTACAAGCTTGCAGTATAAATGATGAAACCATTAAAATGTTGTCAACTCTATTAGACCCAATGAAAAACACCTCCTTTAAGTTACACGTTAAAAAACTTAATTTAAGTGCAAATAAGTTTACAATAGAGGGCTTGATACCCCTTACAGACGCGCTACATAACAATGACACGTTACAAACAATAAATTTGTCATATCTTGGTATTGAAGACGAAGGTGCAAAGGCAATAGCAGAGGCGCTAAAGGTTAACAAGACGTTAAAAACGTTGAATTTAAAATATAATAAAATTAGTGACGAAGGTGCAAAGGCAATAGCAGAGGCGCTAAAGGTGAATACGACGTTGACAACCATTCATTTAAATCATAACAACATTGGTCCCGAAGGTGCCAAAGACCTTGCAGAGGCGCTAAAGGTGAATACGACGTTGACCGAGATGGATTTGACTTATAACAATATAAAACCACAAATGCTAAACACGTTTCAAAATGTGTTATCATCTACACGTACAATTTATATTGGACCGTTTGACAAATTTACTAAAGGAAATCGGACATATGAGTTGAAAACATCTAACAAACGCAGTTTTCATATCGTTGATACAAACAAAAAAAAGGAAATTGTAGTTGGTATCGCACCATCTTTAGCAACAACAATATTTTATAACCCACCAAATAAACAATAAAAACACTCACAGGAGGTCAATAATGGTTTCTTTGAGTGTTCTATCTGCGCGTTGATCGGTGATGTTGTCCAATACTTTTAATTTTTTGTCTAATACGGGGTGTATGTATGTGTCGATGGTTTCTTGTCCAAGTAGATAATAGATGGTGACAGGTTGTGTTTGTGATATTCGATGGCATCTGTCTTCCGCTTGTAGGATGACACCAGGTACCCAATACATTTCACCAAAGACGACGGTTGACGACGCGGTGAGTGTTAGTCCGGTTCCTGCAGCCATGAGTGACAAGACCGCCAAGCGCACCTTGGGGTCGTCCTGAAACCGGTTGACGTACGCTTGACGGTTTTCAGTCGAAGTAGATCCATCAATTCGTATCTTTTCCACGTTGCTGCAGAGGGTTTCTACCATGTCCAACATGACTTGATGATACCCAAAAAAAACAATTTTTTCATCGTATGCCTCCAAACGGTCCATCAACCACTTGGCAACATTCTTTGCTTTCACCTTGGCGGTTTCTCGAAACATTTCGGAAATGATTCGTTTTCGTTCAAAATGTTTTTTTTTCTGTTCTTCTTCGTTGGATGAATGGATCGTCTTATTGATAAAGGTCAATTGTCGTCGAAGCGATTTGATGTGTCCAAGTCCGTTGACTTGTAGTTGTATTTCTCTTCTTGTTTTGGGTGGTAATTGGGTGAGTACGTCTCGTTTGAGTCTTCGGACCATGTATTTTTGTTTGAGCAACCATGATAGTTCATTGGGGTTGGATACACCTCTGTCATCAAATCCAAAGTGTGTCATTTTGGCGTTACAATATCGTTTGGCGTACCAAGAGTAGTTTTTGACGTATTTTGGTCGTAGTGCGTACATTTGTGTAAAGAATTCAATGGGTCGGTTGAGCGCAGGAGTGCCAGTTAGTAATAATCTGTATCTGGCACGTTTGATAATGTTGAGGAATGCCATGGCACGTTGTGCTTTTCGGTTTTTAATATAATGTGATTCATCCGCAATGACCATCATGGGTTGTAGGTTGCTAAACGCTTTTAGCATGTCGTAGGACAATACCCATACCTTTCCCTGAGGTTTGTCTTTTTTTGTTTTGATGCGATACGCTTCCATGTTGATTTGTTGGCATTCCTGTACCCAATGGCATCGTAGGTAAGATGGACATACGATTAGAATGGGTGTGTTGTCACGGTAGTAGTCCATGAATGTGAGTGCTTGGTATGTTTTTCCAAGTCCCATGTCATCTGCCAATAAACATTTACCAAAGTGTGTGGTAATAGCTAGTTTGACGCCTTCTTGCTGATACGGAAACAAGGAGGACCATAGGATGGTGTTGGTAAGTTTGGTGGGTGTGTTTTGTTTGTTGATTGGTCGGTTGACGAGTCGTTTGACGGGTTCAAGTATGTCTCTGCATTCGATTTTGTGTTGTCGACACCATTGGTGTATCCTTGACGTGTCGTTTTGTGCGATAATATATTTTCTTCGGATGCCATGTTCTTGTAGGAGTGCGGAGAGTGTTTGATGGGTGGTGCGTGGCAAACTCTTTGGTTTGACCAGAAAGGTGGTAGCATCGTTGTAGGTTATTTCAACACATGGTTCGGGTTTGTGAAACATCGTGGTTTGTTTATATGGTACAGTGGTATTGTTGTATGACGTCTAGTATGTGGTGTATGTAAAATTCGTATAGATCATGTTTGGTGGAATGGTTGTATACGGTGTCCCATAGATTGTGTTGGATGAGTGTATGTACAATGTTGTCAATGGTGCGTACACAGTGGTACGCGACGTGTTCATGTGGTAAGGAAGGTGTGTGTTTCGATAGTATGTGATGAATGGTGTCGATGGTTTGTATGCGTTGTTTGATGGTGATGCCGGTATGTTTTGCGATGGTATGTTCATGTTCATCCATGAATATATGTTTGCATTGTTGTTTGATGTCTTGATTCATGTGTTGTTTGTTTGTATGCTGTGATGTTTAAATATTACCGTATGCGTTTCCATTGGGATGGATTGGTGGAGTTGCATAGATGGTGTGAAACAAATGTATCGTTTTCGTTAATTTCATCAATGTTGATGAGCATGGCGGCATGTATGCATTCGTTGGGTGTGAATGGTGTTCCGTATCGGTATGCGATGGACACGTGAAAGACGCGTTCATGGTCTGTAAAATCTTGTTGGAGTGCATAAAAGTTGTGTTCGTGTGTTTGGTAGAGGTTTCCAATTTTAAAAAACCATCGTTTGATGTCCTGTACGTGTATGTGCCATAGATGGTTTGCTTGGCGTTTGGTTTTGTTTCGGTAGATGGTCATGTGTGCAGGAAAGGGGGATGTGTGAAACAGTCGTGCGCATTTTTTAATGATAAGGTGTAGTGGGTGTTTTTTGTGTAGTTCGTACCAGATACAGTGTTCAAACATGTTTGTATATTAATGAATAGGTTTTATAGATATGATTGACAAATCATGTGTGTTACTTTCGTATGCTTCTCGGTATGCCTTTAGTATGTCATTTTTACAGTTTGTAAACGATGGTTTGTGTATACTGTAAGTGTCGAGTGTGTTTGCTTCTGGCAAGATGGATTCCAAGTAATAATCTTTTGGTATAAATGCATGTTGATGGATGTTTAATCCTCGTTTCATGATGTACAATACTGCTGGTACAAATGTTTTAATATTAAACAAGTTGGTATATTTTATTCCGTATTGTGTTTTGGTAGTAATAATTTTCCAACAATCTTGACATCGATTGGCATATAGATCAATAATATCGTCTTTTGATTTGAATGTTGGTAATAAATCTCGAAACATTCTTCGTCGATTAATTTGATTCACATAAATATTAATCATTTTTGTAAAAACAATTGTTTTTTTATTTCGTTCACATTGTCGTATATATTTATTAATCATTTTTTCTGCTTCCCGTTTCATTTCTAAATACTTTCGCTGTTCAGAAAACAATCGTTTTTTGGAAAACAACAAGGTTTGAATGATATTTTTGGCAATTAATATATGTTGTTGGTCGCGCATGGATTTGTTTTTGTCAAAGTTGAATGCCATAAACCCGTTGGAGGTCCGCAACAGTTTTAACGGATCCTTATTCTCTTGATGCGTCGATGTAATACGCTTGGAGGGACGCCAACAATCCACACGAACATCGTCATATTGAATACCAGAAATACAACAAACATACCCTGAATCCGACACAAAACGACCACCATCGCATTGCTCCGTACAATAATGCTCCTTACCCGTCGCCTTACAAATATACAACGTATTCACCACATACAACGCATCCTTCACCGTACCCTTCACAATCGTACCATTCGGCAACAACGACGCCTTGATCGGAATCAAATCACATGTCTGCTGAGAACAAACATGGTGTTTATCATAACACCAACCCGTATGTGAACGCCGATACGCACACACCAACTGCTGAACAAACGACTCGAGCGTATAAGACATCTGACACACACACACACTACCATTAAATGGATCCTTTTATACAAATCCACGCAGGTATACAAGGTGATATATAAAGGTGTATGGTAACAAGAAAGATGTCAAGTATACAATTGGACAACGATGTTGAAAATAAGATAAAAGAGGTTATTAGTACGATACGTAAAAGCGTCCAGGAGAATCCAGACGTGTCGATGGAAATTTCAGGGTATTTGCCATCCAAACGAGGTGCAAAATTAGATATTCATTTTTTAGATACGATAGACGATAGTTTAACAAATGAATGGATGTCTTTTGTTCAAAAACAGGGTGGTGTGGGGACAGTGGACGTGGATTTACAAAATGGTGTTATTACATTGACGTTGGAGTATAAAAAGAGGTTTCGAGTATTCCAAACACTATTCGTATGGCTGCTACTACCTCTCATTTATTATTACCTAACAAAGATCAACCCAGAGCGTTATCTGTTTCTTTGAAATCGGAATTATGTTCCGACGATCGACTATATATCAAAACATGTTCGGAATACATTGCGGGGTTGGATGGGATGCTGGTAGACGAGTTGGAACGTCGGACGAATTCCAACTACCCTTCACGTTTCATTGTGAAATGGTTAAACATCCCTCAAATACGTCTGGACGATTGGAAACACATGATAAACAAAAATACAAACGTTCGCACGTCGTTTATACATTTTACCAGGGGTGAACTTGTCATTGACTGTTGGAAAAACAATAAAAAACCAAAAAAACGATCACGGGAACCTGACACCAAACAACACACCTTTCACTGGGACCTGAAAGATGTTGCAGCACCACACAAAAAAAAAATGTCAACCTTCCTAACAGACATTGGAAACATGCTCGAATGCCAATGTAATGCAACCATCGAACACAAACAAGATGTCTATGAGTGCTCCATCACACTCTACGAACCATTACACTACCAAGCGTTCCAAGACATACAACAAAAACATAAAGACATTGTACAAGACATTGTCATAAAAATCCCAAAAAATAACATCGTCATTACTATAAATATATAATAAACATTACATAAAATGAAACTATTTTGTATATACCTTGTCGTATTTATTGCATGTGTATACGTTCTACTCGCATCCATCTATCACGAAAAAGCAAACACATGGGTCCTCAACGGTTTCAATCACACACACCGAAACATACGATCCTACATCAATCGAACACTAACCGAACAACCCGTCAAGGAGCCCAAACCCGTCAAGGAGCCCAAACCCGTCAAGGAACCCAAACCCGTCAGGGGCGCCAAACCCGTCAGGGGCGCCAAACCCGTCAAGGAACCCAAACCCGTCAGGGGCGCCAAGGCGGTTGGGGATGCCAAACCCGTCAGGGGCGCCAAGGCGGTTGGGGATGCCAAGTGGTTGTATGATGCGATACATTCGGTGGATGAGGGTGTTTGTAATCGTTATCATGTGTTGAAGGGTGAGAATGCGAATGAGCCGGATGTTCGTATATGTTTGGATGGTATTTCACCACCTTGTAATGTGATATCGATTGGTATTGCGTATAATTTTCTGTTTGATGATTTTATGTTGGGTCAGGGTTGTCGTGTGTGGTCGTATGATCCTTCGATGCGTCCTGGAAATTACAAACGTCACAAAAACCATGAATTTTTTGATGTTGGTATAGGCTCGTTTGATGGAATATATCGTGGCAAGAGTACGTTGTATGGTGGTGGAGTGAAATACAAGGTAAAGATGTTGTCAACGATGATGCGTGATATGGGCGTGGATAGGGTGGATATGGTTCGTATGGATACAGAGGGTGCGGAATGGAGTGTGTTGTCAAGTTGGGATTATTCACGGGTGGGTCAATTGTTGTTGGAGATTCATATGTACGACCGGTTGAAGGATCATGCGAGTGTGTTGGGTAATATACCGATGAAGATCTTTTGGTCCGCACGGAATAAATGGAACAATCGAAAGATTTATAAAGACATGACGCAAGTGTACGAGCTGGGATTTATTCAGCGTGCAGAGAAACGTGCAATATTTGTATTTCATCATGCTCATTTGCATACAGGTGTTGATTATATGACGTTTATACATTCTATATTGGACCAAATATTGATGCATACGGATGTCCCTGTGTATTTTATAACAAATGCAGCATTTAAACATTTTGGTGTAATCGTTTTACCAGAGGTATCTATTCAATGGGATGCGTTGTATGTGAACGATTCAGGTCCATGGGATACATGTTTTGTTCGATTTTTACATATTGAGCATTATATGCGTGAATTTGGGATACAGCAGGCAGTTCATGTTGAAACAGATAATATTATTTTAAAAGACATTGATTTTGGTTATTTTGAAAAGAAATATGGAAATGAATTGGCAATGACACCACTTGGTAAGCATTTGTTTACAGGATCAGTGGCATGGTTGGGGTCATTGGATAGTTTGGTTTCTATGAACAAATGGATGCATAACGTTTGGTCACCTGCGTCATTAACACGTAAAAAAGAATTAGTGGGATCGTTGGATTATACCCCAACTATATTAGAAAGTAAAAGTGACATGTTGGCGCTGGGGGCGTATTCACGTGCCAATACGTTAAAAATGTTACCAACAGTTAAAAATGATGTACTATTTGACCCGGGTACGTATGGACAACTATTTGTTACGAAATTGAAACCGTCAAAAATTACTCATCATTGGGTCACTGATTATGCCAAAAAATACACTTTTGATATGTTATTGCCAAAGTTATTTAATTTGCATCATTATCAACCTAAAAAAAACATACCATCGTTTGTACGAAATTTGGAAACAATTGATATTGGTATACCTTGTATAATGAAACACAGTGATTTGTTACGTGAGTTGATAGAATCATTGATGTTACAAACAATGCAAGCAAATAAAGTTATTATTTCCATGTATGGTAATGCTAATATTCCATGTCCAAACTGTGTGTTTTTAAATCACGTGTCCAAAATGAACGCTGCTGAGAATAGAAACGCTATATTAAAAGCGTCCAACGCTACCTTTGTCACATTTATGGACTGTGATGATAAAATGCACCCCAAACGGACAAAAATTATGTTTGATGCGATGAAAGATAGAGATATAGCATGGCATTCATACGACAAGTATAAAATGGAGGTACATGATAATGTTCAAAAAATATATGATGTAAAAATAGATAAAAAAACAAATATGGTCGGTAATGTTGGACCTGTTGCCCATGGGGATGTAACAGTTCGTAGGGGTTCATCTTTAACGTTTCGGACTAATTTAAAGCGTGGTGAGGATGTTGCATTTGCTCAAGATATGTTGAAAGATGGTGCGAGGTCCGTGTTTGTTAAAGAGAAATTAATTCAATATATGCCATCCATAGAACGTTTACACCACCAACCCTCTGAAAACAAAGAATCCGCCCATGAAAACCAATGACGCGTAAAACGATTTGCATCATTCATATGGAACGATTCATGCAACGAAGAACCAGCTGTATCCATAATCTCAACCACCTTGTTCATATCGTGATCCAACATTGCCTGCATAATCATCGATAAATGCCATATATGGTTCGTTGGTGTATGAGGCGAACCAATACCACTATACACACCCTTGAAATAATAGGGGTTTTTTTCACTTAAAATAAATTTCTTTGTTTTTTGATAATACTTGTCACGATACACACTCTGTTCAGGATCCAAATACGGTAAAGACAACAACGATGGTATATTTGCATCATCCATCATTAAACAATTACCCAAACCATCCACCTCATAACAATACATACCATCTTGCACACCAAAACGATTCAAACCATTTATCACACTTTCTCGCAAACGCGTCACACGATCCAACAACACCATATCGCCCCATTCATGACACATCTCCATAACATAATTCAATGTCACCGCCAAAAACACATTGTCTGGTATATGATAATGATACACACACGCATCGTCCGATGCACGAAAACCACTCCACACCATACCCGTATAACCCGTTTTAGAACCCAAACCATCTCGAACCAACTC
>Ga0228674_1001609_pt1 | contig 13296 bp, 17 predicted proteins | sample 1D_rmetaG_FD_189054 | JGI IMG/M metagenome (GOLD analysis project Ga0228674, IMG submission 189054) | Seawater microbial communities from Monterey Bay, California, United States - 1D_r | ecosystem: Environmental > Aquatic > Marine > Coastal | place: USA: California | collected 2016-09-26
ATGATTTAACCTCTTTTAATTCTGATGGGTTTTCACTTGGACAAAACTGGGAGCTTTACGGGAACAACAACGGAAACACTTACGCCTCTTGGACATTTCGCAAAGCCCCTAAGTTCTTCGATGTGGTGACATATACTGGAAATGGCCCTTCAAATACACAGAACATCAGCCATAACTTAGGCGCTGACGTAGGTATGCTGGTAGTTAAAGCGACTAGCACAGCAGATAACTGGCACACTTGGCATAGAGGCTTTGGTGACAACGGTTACATTATGTTAAACGCAACTAACGCAAAGAGCACTTACGCTGATTTGTGGGATGATACAGCACCAACAAGTACGCACTTTACCGTGTCAGACAGTTGCAACACAAACAATGTAACCTACGTTGCCTACCTATTCGCACACAACGATGGTGACGGTGACTTCGGCCCTGATGGTTCGGACATTATTAAGTGTGGGAGTTATACGGGGAATGGTTCTACAACTGGCCCAGTAATTGACTTGGGGTTTGAGCCGCAGTGGCTTTTAATACGCAACGTAGATAGAGCAGATGATTGGGTTCTTATAGACTCTATGAGAGGTATTCCGTCATCTAGTGATGGCCCTGCCGTGCTAAGACCAGAATCTAGTGCCGCTGAATATGCGTCAGGGTCTAGTTTTTCACAGTCATCTAGGGTTGACCTAACTGCTACGGGGTTTGATGTAAAAAGCAGCAACTCAAGGGTAAACGGTTCCAATCAAAACATGATCTACATAGCCATACGCCGCCCAATGGCGATGCCTGAGAGTGCGACTGATTGTTTTGCGGTTAATGCTTGGTCATCAGGTGAGCCAAACTGGACATCTGGTTTTCCTGTGGATTTTAGCATGGTTAAAAGTACTGCATCAAGTGCTTGGTACCAGATGGATAGGCTACGAGGTGAAAAAGGTTTAGGCTCTCACTCAACAGACGCAGAGTCTTCCCAGACTTGGACTGCTTTTGATAATCAAAATGGCTTTGGTAATTTAGGTGCGGATAGCACTTACTACTCTTGGATGTGGAAACGTGCGCCTAACTACATGGATGTCGTTGCTTATACGGGGAACGGAACAGCAGGGCGTACTGTAAGTCATAACCTTGGTGTTGCACCTGAGATGATGTGGGTGAAGCGCAGGGATGGTGCTTCTTCTTGGATTACTTATTGGGAGTCGTTGGGTGCGACTAAAGGTACGTTCATGGACACTAATGCTCCATTTACAAGCACCTCTTATTGGAATGATACAGCCCCAACGAATAGTGTGTTTTCGCTAGGTAATGGCTCTACAAATACATCTAGTGGAACCTTTATAACCTACCTATTCGCAACCCTTGCTGGCATATCCAAGGTGGGTTCAGTAACGCATTCTGGAACAACAAACGTTGACTGTGGCTTCTCCGCAGGTAGCCGCTTTGTTCTTCTGAAACGCACTGACGCATCTGGCGATTGGTATATTTACGATAGTACTAGAGGCATTGTGTCAGGCAATGACCCGTATCTTCTGCTAAACTCATCTGCGGCAGAAGTTACAAACACGGATTACATTGACCCGCTATCGTCAGGTTTCACGATTACTAGCAGCTTTACTGCGGGTGACTACATTTTCTACGCAATAGCATAATCAACTGACAACGGAGACTTTCAATCATGTCAGAATATCGCAACAGAACAACAGGCGAAGTTAAAACACAAGGGCAATGGCGAGCCGCTAACCCCAACATGTCTTTGCCTCGCACATGGAAAGCTGCAACGCTAGATGCGCTTAATTTAGATGCCGTCCTACGCAGCCCAGCGGCTACCACAACAGCATATCAAAACTCAGTTCGTGATGGCGTTGAGCAGGACAGCAATGGTAACTGGGTGGAAAAGTATGTCGCCCGTGACATGTTCGCTGACACCACTGAAGATGGCGTTACCACCACCAAAGCGGAACACGAAGCGGCCTATCAGGCCACCTTGGACGCAGCAGAAGCAGAGCGCAATCGAACCAAGCGTGATGGTTTGCTGGCTGAGACAGATTACTTTGCGCTGACCGATGTAACGATGGATGCGCCGATGACAACTTATCGTCAGGCTTTGCGCGATATTACAGCACATTCTAATTGGCCTAACCTTGAAGACGCTGACTGGCCGACGAAGCCGTAAGGTAAACAGGCGATGCTTGGATTTTCACCACTAGCTTCAACAGCACTTGCAGATGACATAGGCTTTGCAGTTTATGATCTAGTTGCTGATGCTGGGTCTTTTGTCGCTACAGGCCAAGATGTAACCTTTGCTACTAGCGAGATTATCGGCACTGGTGTCTTTACTTACACGGCGCAAGATGCTGGCTTGGTGGTTACAAAACCTGCTGATGCTGGATCGTTTGCGATTACTGGTCAAGACATTGGATTTAGGTTTGATGCTAAGGTAATTGCTCAACAGGGTACATATATTGTATCCCCACAACAGATTACAGATAACACCCGCAAGGTTGCTGGCACAGGTCAGTTTACACTAACGGGTCAGTCTTTTGGCATTGAGTACCCACTACCTGTTTCTGAGGGAACCTTTACCCTCTCAGGTCAAGCTAACGTCTTTGGCGTAACTCTTTCCGCTGGTACTGCTTCCCTTAGCCTTACAGGTCAAGCAGCAAATGCCAACACCCGTATTCAGAACGGTTCTGGTAGTTTTGCTTTAACTGGTCAAGACGCCGCTATACTTCCAACTACTATCGTTGAAGCGGAAACTGGCATATTTACTCTGACGGGTCAGACCTCTGATCTACTTCGTAACTATGCTTTGTTTGCAGAAGCTGGTAGCTACAGCCTAACTGGTCAGGTTGTTAATACTGCAACAAGTATTACAAGTGTCGTTGGCTCCTTTGCTTTAACTGGTCAAGACGCTGTTCTTAATATTAGTGAGATACTTGAGGCTGAGTCGGGTAGCTTCACCTCTACGGGCCAAGACATTAACTTCGATGTCAACGATAACTTTGTTGCTGAAACTGGCTCTTTTGTCTTTGGCGCTGAAGATGCAGCACTAGATGTAAACTACTACATGCTTGGGGCGCAAGGCTCCTTCACTCTGACGGGGCAAGATGTTACCCTAATTCGTGGTAAAGTTCTTGATGCACAGGCTGGTAGCTTTGTTCTTACCGCTGATGATGCAAGACTAGAGCCAGAGCTAACCCTACCTGCTGCTGCTGGTGTATTCAGTATTACTGGTCAATCTAATGGGTTTGGTCATGTACTTGAGGCAGACAAAGGTACATTCGTAGTGACATACTACGATGCAGACATTTATAGGGCATCGACCAGACGGGCTGTCTTTATTACAGCTAACTCAACTAATCAGGCTCTTATACAAAGCACGGCAAACTCTGCTGTCCTTGATGGAAATTATAATAAGGCGGCATAATGGCTTTCCACATTAAACAAAATGATACCAGTCCCTCTATCTTAGCAGAGCTTAAAGACGCTAATAATACTCCAGTCAACATAACTGCTGCTACGGCTAAGATCTTTGTTAAAGCTATTGATGGCACACTTAAGATTGATCAGAGTGTACAGATTATCAATGCTGCTCTTGGTACGGTTAGGTATGACTGGCAGACAGGTGATACAGATACTGTCGGTACATACTCAGTAGAGTTTCAAGTTACATATACAGATGGTTCCATTGAAACCTTCCCTAACACAGGTAGCCTTGCATTAGTTGTAACCAAGGAACTCAACTAATGTCAACATGGACTAAAGGAGCATGAGCATGTCTAAAGGACTAGCTGCAAAAGTAAAAGAGCATAACGCTAAGTCTAAGCACAAAGTTACAACGGGTATGTTGCAGACAGTGTATAACAGGGGTGTAGGTGCGTATAGAACAAACCCCTCTTCAGTACGCCCTAATGTAACTGGTCCAGAGCAATGGGCAATGGCTAGGGTAAACAGCTACCTTAAGATTGTGTCAGGATCTAAGTCACCTAAGCACGATAAAGATTTGTTACCTTCTAGTCATCCATCTAGTACTAAAAAGATGGACGATGGTTACTATGTAGACAAAGCTGATAAGCCACTTAATAAACCCTTTAGACTTCCAGCAGGTTCAAGTAAGAAGTTTGGCGTGTACGTTAAAGACGGTGACAAGACTAAGAAAGTTACCTTTGGCGACCCTAACATGGAGATCCGTAGAGATGATCCTAAAGCTAGGGCCAATTTCCGCTCTAGGCACTCTTGTGATACAGCTACAGATAAGACATCTGCTAGATACTGGTCCTGTCGTATGTGGAGTGGAGCAACGGTGGGTAGTATGACCAAGGCAGAAGAAGATTTTAAACCTCATCAAATGTATGATCCTAAGACAGGCGATGCTCTTATGGCAGCTACTTATGAACAACATCTTGACTTGAAGGAAAGAGGCTACACTCACAATAGACCTCTTACAAAGAGTATTGAAGGTCAAATCCTAAAGGCTGACGAAGAACAGCGCCTAGTCTACGGATGGGCTTCAGTTGTTACTGAGAAAGGTGAACCAGTGGTTGACCGTCAAGGTGACGTAATCGAACCGGATACGTTAGTAAAAGCCGTGAATACATTCATGGAGCATATACGTGTAGGTAAACAGATGCATACAGGGGAGCAGATTGGGTCAGTTATCCATTCTATGCCTATCACTAAAGAGATTGGTGACTCCCTTGGCATACAGAGTGATCGTGAGGGCTGGATTGTAGCTTTCAAAGTCCATGACGATAATGTCTGGGCAAAGGTCAAGTCTGGTGAACTTGCGGCCTTCTCTATTGGGGGTCGTGCAATCAAGGAGGACTACAGTGCCTAACCTTTTAAAACAGCTTGAGTTGGAGGAATTGTCTTTGGTGGATCGTCCAGCAAACGCACAGGCAACAGTCTCCTTGTACAAGCGTGATAATTCCAGTGGAGAACCTATGGAACATGAAGTAACAGAAAAAATGTCTGATGATCTTAAAGCTAAACTGAAGCCATACATGGACAAAGGTATGTCTGAAGAAGAAGCCATGAAAATGTATCAACAGGACATGAAGAAAGCTGATGATGCAACTGCTGAAGAGCTAGAGATCGAAACCCTTAAAGCCGTTGAAGCCTCTTTGAAAGAAGAGAACGAACGTCTTCGTAAATCCCTTATCGACAATGGTTATGTCATCAAAGCTGATGTAATCGAAAAGAAAGTCGAGCCTGAGTATGTAACATATGAAGGTGAACAAATCAACAAAGCTGACATCCCTGCGCCTATCCTTAAGGCTCTGGAAGCAGCAGAAGTTGCTAAGGCAGATGCTGAACTGACTAAACGTGCAGAGGAAGCTCTACCTAACTTCAACATCGACGTAGCTAAATCACTTATTGCTAAGTTTGATGAAGATGAAAGTGTCATGGAAGCCTTGAAGGGTGCAGATGCAGTCTTTGCGGAATCTATGGAAGAATTTGGTAAGTCCGATGCTGATGGCAACTTCGCTACTGCACAAGACAAGCTAGATGCCCTCGTTAAGTCTTATATGGACGAGAATAAACTTAAGAAGAGCCAATACGCTGTAGCTTATGCCGCAGTTGCTAAGACCGATGAAGGTAAAGCTCTTATCAACAAATCCTATAAAGGAGAATAAACATGGCTGTAATGCAGTCCCGTGATACACGGTCTTTTGTTGCTGGGGAAGACCTTTCAGCAAAACAATTTAAGTTCGTTACTCTTGAGAGTGATGGGCAAGTAGACGTTGCAGACTCTGCTGGTGAAAACTGTATTGGTATTCTGTTGAATGCCCCTACTGCTGGAGCCGCTGCTACTGTAGCAATCTCAGGTAAAGTAATGGTAGAAGCTGGTGGAACTATTGCCGCTGGTGCAGCCGTTCAAGCCGATGCAGACGGTAATGCACTTACCGCAGCTTCTGGCGATGTTGTTATGGGTTATGCTTTGGAAGCAGCAGTTGATGGTCAGATCATGGCTATTGAACTCATCCAAGGCGGTAACGTCGTAGCTTAATCCAGCATAGAAAGGAATAAATAATGCCCTTGCTGACTCCATCCGCAGTGCATGTAGATCAGCCGCTGACTAACCTCACGCTGGCTTATGCACAATCACAAGAAAACTTTATCGCTGATAAGGTGTTCCCAACAGTAGGCGTTCAGAAACAATCTGACAAATACTACATCTATGACCGTGCGAACATGAACCGTACTGGTGACGTAGAGAAACTAGCTCCACGTACAGAAGTAAACCGTATCGGTATGACTATCTCAAACAGCAGCTACTTTGCTGACGTTTATGGTCTTGGTATGGACTTTGATGAACAGACTTTGGCTAACGAAGATGCTGCATTAGAGATCCGTTCTGCTGGTGCTGAAACTCTGGCGATGCGTCTGATGATCCATCGTGAAGAGCAGTTTGCTACAAACTTCTTCTCAGACAACATCTGGGGAACCAACTATGACGGTGCGTCTTCAACATCAGGAACTAACTTCCTGTATTGGGATGATGCCGCTGCTAAACCAATCCAAAACGTAACTGACCTACGCCGTGTAATGCAGCTTAAGTCAGGTGGCTTCAAGCCAAACACAATGGTTGTTGGTAAAGAAGTACGTGATGCTCTGGTAAACAATGCAGACATCTTGGCTCGCTTGAACGGTGGCGCAACTGTAACCAACACAGCTTTGGTAACTGATGCTAAACTGGCTGAGATCTTTGAAGTAGAGAACTTCTACGTCATGGAAGCTGTCAAGAACTCATCTGTTGAAGGCGTTGCAGAAAGCAATGCGTTTATCGGTGGTAAACATGCTATGTTGTGCTACACACCAAACAATGCTGGTCTTATGTCACCAGCCGCTGGTTTGACCTTTGCTTGGAATAACCTTGAAGGGGTAAACAACTTAGGTATCACTGTTGAGTCATTCTCAGACGATGCTCTTAAGCGTCAACAGATTGCTGAGATGATCCAAGTTAAGATGTCTTACGATATGCAAATCGTAGGTGCTGACTTGGGTGCCTTCGTAAACGGCATCGTACAGTAAGTATTTACTATGGTGGGGGCTGTAGTGGCCCTCACTTCCCCTTAATCAAAGGATTACCCGATGTTCCTTAATGAGCCGATGCAGTACGACAGACCACTCTTTGTCACCCTGACCATGAAAGCACAAGGCCGCACATTTAATGCTGGTGATGAGCTTAAATGGAAAGAGATAGGTTTAGATAAAGAATTAGTAAAGATACTCTACAGAGAAGGTAGACTAAGACACAGTTCAACCCTTGAAGCTGAAACCAAAGTAGGTGACGGACTAGAGGTGCTTGATGTCGGTGGGCTACATAACTTAGTGGATGGTATCAACGAGAAAGTAAAGTCTAAGACAAAATCTGACGCTGAGTTCCAAAAGAAGAAGTGTAAGAAGTCTAAGATAGCTGATAAACAACGTGGGCTTATTCGTAGCTGGCGTAGAAATTATGGTCACATGGAGACTGATTGATTATGGCTTGGTCGTATGATGCAACAAACTTAGGTACAAGTACTGTAGCGGAGAGATTAAACTCTGTTAGATTGCTTGTAGGTGATACTGACACTAACGACCAACAAGTACAGAATGAAGAGATTATCTTCGCTCTCAATCAAACAAGTGACAACGTGTATTATGCTGCTGCATGGTCTGCTAGAACGATAGCTGCACAATATTCTCGTAGGGTTACACAGAACCTGTCAGGCGCACTCAGTGCTGACTACAGCGACTTACAAGAGCATTACACTAGCCTAGCTGAGACACTAGAGCATCAAGGTAAAAAGACTGGTGCTGTACTGGGTATTAAAGCTGGTGGTATTAGTATAGCTAGGGTAGATGCTGTAAGGCAAGATACAGACCGTGTTCCAGCATCCTTCCGTAGGGATAGATTTAAGAACCCACCAAGTTACAGTGGTGATGACTACGACTATAGTTAAGGGGTAGGTGATGGCATTCTCAAGAGGTTATAACCTACTTAAGATGGTTGATGAGTTTGGGGAACCCCTTACTTTAAAGAAGAAGACTACAGCAGGAACCTACGATCCTACTACAGGAACAGTAACAGGCTCCGCTACAACCGACTACAGCTTTACTGGATACTTCTACAACTACGATCAAGGTATCATAGCTAACGTAGATGAGATCCGTAGAGGCACCCGTAAATGTGTAGTCCCAGCTTTAGGATTAGAAGTAGAACCCGATGACGAAGATCAGATTATTGGTAACGGTGACACAGTTAATGTCATTTCTGTTGTTACTATATTTTCTAATGGGGTCAAGATTTGTTTCTTGTGTGATGTGAGAGAATAATGGCTGTACAAGCAACCCTTAAGGTTAATCCCTCTCTTAAGCAGAAGATGGAATTAGTTGAACAGAAAGCTGAAGATCTTGTCCGTAACAAACTATTTGATATAGCGCAAACTGCTGTTAGTCTGTCTCCTGTAGACACTGGTGCTTATGTTACCTCACACTCCTTCAAGACCAATACAAGTTCTAGGGGTCGTGGTAAATCTTCTCGCAATAAACCTAAGAAACAAAACCAACAGTCTATGCGTCAAGAAGGTTTAGATAATCTAGTACAAGACATTAATGCTTTAGATTTATCTGATACCACAAAGATTACTCTTCGTAATGATAGTCCTCACGCTCAGGCAGTAGAGTACGGTGGGCCTAACTGGAAGAGACAGGGTTATTACGTTTATACTCAAGTGAGAAACATTCATGGCTAGTATTTATAATGACATACGTGCAGCACTTGAGAACAAGTTAGCTAACACCTCTAATTTACCTAGTGGGATAGCTTATGAGAATGTCTCATTTAGCCCAACTACAGGTACAAGTTACCTACAGACTAATTTTCTCCCGACACTCCGTAGACCCGCTGTGAGAGGTTTAAACCCACAACAGAGATACGATGGTGTGTTTGTTGTAACTGCCTACACCCCAGAAGGTAATGGCCCCGCCGCTGCTGATGCCTTAGCTAACACTATCCTAGAGGCTTTTGAAGCAACCACTAAAATCTCCTACTCTGGGGATGAAACAATAACTGTATCTATAGACTACGCTGAAAGACAGCAAGGTTTCTTAGATGCGCCTTGGTACTACGTTCCGATTAATATCGGATGGTACGTCTATAACAATTAGGAGAATACAATATGGCCTTCGCACAAGGTTCTCGTTCCAGCCTATCGTTCATTGTGGAAAGCACATTTGGTACGACTCCCGCTGGTAACTTTACAAACTTACCCTTTAGCACACACTCTTTGAACTTAACCAAGGATCGTGTAGCTGGTACTGATATTCAAGCTGACCGTATGCCCCGTGTTGACCGTCATGGTAACCGTCAAGCTGCTGGTGACATTGTTGCTGACTTACGTGATGCTGACTACGATGCATTCCTAGAATCAGCTATGCTTAACACTTGGTCAAATAACGTACTTAAAGTTGGTACTACACCCAAGTTCTTCTCTATTGAAGACTATGCTGCTGACATCGACCAAGCTCGTTTGTTCACAGGTATGACAGTTTCTACTATGGGTATCTCTCTAGCTCCTAATCAGATGGTAACAGCTACCTACGGTATGGTTGGTAAAGACATGTCCATAAGTGCTACTCAGAAGACACAGGACGCTGCATCAGGTGCTGCTCCATTCGATGCCTACTCAGGTACACTAGAGATTGGTAACGTCAACGGTTCACCCTCTACATCAGCTATCGTAACTGGTATGGACTTTACCTTGACTAACTCCTTCGCACCTACCTTCGTTATTGGTAGTGATAGTGCGCCACAATTAGAAGTCGGTCGTGCAGAAATCGAAGGTACTCTTTCAGCTTACTTTGAGGATGCCTCACTAATCAACCGCTTCTTAAATGAAACAGAAACTGAGCTTGAGGTAACTGTGGGCGATGGTAGCAATACCCTTAAGTTCGCATTCCCACGGGCTAAGATTAACAGTGCAGACGTAGGTGTAGATGGCCCAACTAGCCGTGTCATCTCTATGTCATTCGTAGCACTCTACAACACGACAGACGCAAGTAACTTAGTTATTACTCGCTCTGCATAAGTTCCCTAGCTAGGGTGGGGAGGCATTGGTGTCGGGTCTGATGCTTCCCCTTTAATTACTAACCCGACAATTTTTAACCCCGACGATAAGGAAACTCGACATGGACTTACTAGATTTAACCCCGACCAGCGACACTGTAGATGTCACTATTGTACATCCTACTAGCTTTGATGTCTTGAATAATGATGACGATACACCAATGGTTATCACTGTATATGCACCACACTCTAAGGAGTATAAGGCTGCTGTACATGAGCAAACCAACAAACGCCTGAAGCAAGCACAGAATAAGAAGAAAGTAGAGATTACAGCAGAAGACCTAGAGGACGCTACTTTAGACTTACTTGCTAAAACTACTAAAGGCTGGAAGATTACTTATGGTGGTTCTAAACCTAAGTTCTCTATCACTAAGGCCAAAGAGATTTACGCTGAGGTATTTTGGATAAGAGATCAGATTGAGGAAGCAGTAGCTAACTCTCTGGATTTTACGAAAGCCTGATTGAAGAACTGGTTGACTATGCAGAGCATGAGTTCTCTATAAGTAGACCAGACAAGTCAGGCACATCAGAACGTGAACACTTAGAACAAGTAGAAAGGCAGACTGGACACAGACCAAAAGCATTAGATGGCCCCGACTTCCCATTGCTTATGTCTCATGTTTGGTCTGCCTTTATTGTATTAAACGCAAGTAGAACGATGGGTTTCTCAGGACCAAACCCTATAAGTTATCAAGAAATAAAAACATGGAAGGAGCTTACAGATACACCATTGTCTTCTTGGGAAATAGAAGCAATAAAACGTGTTGATGTAGTCTTTATGGGTACAATGAATGGCTGACTTAGCGGATATTAATGTAAGTATTGAAGTAGATGATACCTCAGTATTGAAAGGTATTGATCGTGTAGCTAGGTTAGAAAAGGGTTACGGTAAACTTGATAGAGCTTTTAATAAGGGTAAGATAACTGCCCAACAATACTCTAAAGGTATCCAACAAGTAGATAGCGCCATAAAAAGAGCGACTACTTCAACAAGAGCTTACGCTGATGCTCAAATGGCGGCTACTAAAGCAAGCAATAGGATGGGGGTTGTTACTCAACAAGCTGGTTATCAAGTGAGTGACTTTATTGTACAGGTACAATCTGGAACCAATGCTTTTGTAGCTTTCGGTCAACAAGCCTCTCAGTTAGTGGGAGTCTTACCACTCATAGCTAGTCCGTTAGGACTTACTGCTGGTGCTGCCGTTGGGCTATCTGCTGCACTAGGTATAGCTATCCCCCTAGTAACGGCTATTGGTGCAGCTATTACTAGGTCTGGCAAGGATGCTGAAGATGCTGCTGAAGGTTTTAAAACTTTTGAAGATGCACTTGAATCCATAACCAAGAAAGCAGATAAACTACAAGAAAAGAGACTTTCCCTTACAACGCAGTTTGACCCTGAGATCTATGAGGCAAGGGTTCAAATGATGCCTATAGTTGATAATATCAATAGGCTAGTGTTGGAGCAAGTAAACCTCTCTGGAAAAGCCTTAGAGCTTAATCAAAACTTGGTTAAATCTGAAGAAGAGAAGCTCCGTGTTCAAACTTTGCAAGTACAAGCTGCTATGAAAAGAATCAGAGAGGATGAAGAGTTCTTTGAAAATCAAGAAAGATTAAAGAAGGTTGAAGAAGACAGAGCTAAAGCTGAAGAGTCTTTTAGGGAACGTGCAAGGAAGGCCCTTAATGAAGAGTTTGAAGCTACTATAGCTGCTAGAAAAGCTATAGCTAAGGCGAGAAAACAAGCAGATGAAAAGAGGGCAAAGAGGGAGAAAAAGGCCCATGAAGTAAGGATGGGTTACATTGCTTTAGAGGCAAGGTCGCAAATGTTATTGGGTACATCACCCATGTTTATAAATAAAGATGCGCTTGCTACAGCAGCTAAGATTTATAAAGATAGAAAAGCTGCTGAAGAGGCTGCTGCAAAAGAGGCTGCTAGGAGACTTAAGGTACTAGAGAGCGAAATAGACCTCACCAGAGAACTAACAGAAGCACAGAAGCAACAAGTAGAAGTAGCTGATGCTGTCTCTGGAGCCTTTGGTGATATGTTTATGAATATGGTAGATGGTACTATGTCAGCTAAAGATGCCTTCAGAGCTATGGCTGCTGATATTATTAGAGAACTATATCGCATCATGGTTGTTGAACAAATGGTTCAATCTCTTAGGGCTGGTATTATGGGATTCTTTTCTCCCGCCTCTGCTGCTGGTACTGCGGGTTCTATGGCTCCCCCTGTAAGACCGACAGGGGTGTTTGACGGTGGTGGATACACAGGCTCAGGCCCAAGATCAGGTGGCTTAGATGGTAAGGGTGGCTTTATGGCTATGCTACATCCTAGAGAGACTGTTGTAGACCACACTAAAGGTCAGTCAGTAGGTGGCGACACAGTAACAGTGAATCAAACTATCAATGTTTCCACAGGTGTACAACAGACTGTACGTGCTGAGATTAAACAGCTTATGCCACAGATAGCTGACAGCGCTAAGGCTGCTGTAGTAGACGCTAAACGGCGTGGTGGATCATATGGAAGGGCATTCTCGTAATGGCTATTAGTTACCCCTTATCGTTACCTACAAGCATTGGTATAGCTCAGATAGAGCTTAGAGCTATTAATGCTGTAGCTGTCTCAAGATCTCCCTTTACTTTCTCAACTCAAGTTCATGCCTACTCTGGACAGTCTTGGCAAGCAGATGTTACTCTACCTAGTATTCGTAGGGACTTAGCTGAAGATTGGGTAGCTTGGCTTATTTCCCTTAAGGGGCAATTTGGAACTTTCTACTTAGGTGATCCTAATGCTGTAACACCTAGAGGTTCAGCTAGGGACACAGACACAATCCTAGTGAATGGAGCTACATCATCTGGTAACACACTTGCTATTGATAGCGCCCCTGCAAGTCGGACAGGTTACCTTAAAGCTGGTGACTACATGCAAGTAGGTACTGGAACAAGTAGACAACTGTTCAAGGTTCTAGCAGATGCTAATACTAATGGGTCTGGTCAAGCTACAGTAGACATTTGGCCTGATGTTAGAACTAGTATAGCTAACAATGCTGCTGTTACTGTAGAGAACACTAAAGGCATCTTTAGGTTAGCTTCCAACGAGCAAGCGTTTAGCATTAACGAAGCTAGCATCTATGGCATTACGTTTGGCGCGATGGAGGCACTATGACCAGAAACACACCACAAGCCTTACTAAA
>Ga0228674_1001616_pt1 | contig 13251 bp, 10 predicted proteins | sample 1D_rmetaG_FD_189054 | JGI IMG/M metagenome (GOLD analysis project Ga0228674, IMG submission 189054) | Seawater microbial communities from Monterey Bay, California, United States - 1D_r | ecosystem: Environmental > Aquatic > Marine > Coastal | place: USA: California | collected 2016-09-26
GTTATGAATAAGATTATAGCATTGTTAAGTATCGTATTATTTGCGGGTTTAGGATTGGGGAATACAGTTAAACCTGAGAAAGGTGGAATTGAGTTTTTCGAAGGGACTTTCAAAGAAGCCATGGAAAAAGCAAAAAAAGAGAATAAGCTAATCTTTTTAGATGCATATGCATCATGGTGTGGACCATGTAAAAGAATGTCAGCTTATGTTTTTACAAATGAAGAGGTAGGGAAATATTTTAACGAAAACTTCATCAATGTAAAAATGGATATGGAAAAAGGCGAAGGTCCTGCCTTGGCTCAACAACTTAGAGTGTCAGCGTATCCAACACTATTCTTTATAGATGGAGACGGTAATGGGAAATATACGCATGTTGGCTATTTAAAAGCAGATGATTTGTTAAGTTTAGGGAAGGAAGTCCTTAAATAAACACAAATGAAATATCTACTGCTTTTAATCGTAATTCTTGGAACATTCAGTTTAAAAGCAGATACGCTAAAGGTGGGTTATAATATTAGCCCACCTTTTGTGATGGAGGAAAATGGAGAACTATATGGAACTTCTGTTTGGTTATGGAATGAAGTTTCGAAGAACAAGACAGATCATATTGAGCTAGTTCAGTATCCCTTAGATAGTATGCTGAGTGCTTTGGAATCAGGTCAGATTGATTTAAGCTTGAATCCAATTACTATAAATAGCGAAAGAATCGGAGCAATGGATTTTACAGTCCCGTTCTATTTAGCTTATTCTGGCGTTCTAACAAGAGATGAATCATCATTTAGTAAAGCAATTGCATTAGTCAGTTCATTTGTATCTCTAAACTTCATGAGTGCTTTAATGGCATTAAGTGTTGTGATAGCTGTTTTTGGTTTACTGGTTTGGTACTTCGAAAGGAAAGGAAATGAAGAAGAGTTTGGCAACGGTTGGAAAGGATTGTGGAATGGCTTCTGGTGGTCAGCTGTTACAATGACAACGGTTGGTTATGGAGATAAATCACCTAAAACGACAGGTGGAAGATTAGTTGCTTTGGTATGGATGTTTACAGCGATTATAGTCATTTCTGGTTTTACGGCAAGTATCGCTTCTTCTTTAACAGTAAGTCAAATTTCATCTGGTGTAGATAATATTGAAGCTTTAAAAGAAAAGAACTGTACAACTGTTAAGCAGTCAGCAACAGACTTATGGCTAGCTGATCATTACTTCTTAAAAAGAAACGCTAGAATGGAATTGGATTCATGTCTTGCCGATTTAAAGTCAGAAAAGGTTGATTATGTATTGTATGATCAGCCTATTTTATCCTTCTTAAATGGTCAATCCGATTCTAAGGATTTTACTTTACTCGATTTGCAGTTCAATCCACAGTATTACGCATTTCCTGTCAGCAAGGATGTATCAAAGCATTTGTTAGATGAGCTAAATTCTTCAGTGTTGAATATTACAGAAGGTGAAGAGTGGAAACACCAATTGAGGTTGGTGGGGCTGTAAGTTTCTGATTTGTCTTTTACTGGAGAGAATCGAGGATAATAATCTCTAGATTTAGCACAAAAAAAGCCCCAGTTGTGAAACCAGGGCTAATTTACGAGTGACAGGTGGAAGCCCAATCACAAGTTTCAATAATTACAATCCAAACAAATGAAAGGATTTTTAAGATTACCTCGATTGGGTTTAATATCGAACTTTTCTATTTCAAAAGACTTGAGTTTAATTAATCTTTTCTAAATGAAATTCCATAGAAAATTCCGGATAGCTTAATCCATACCAAAACTCTTTATTAGTCAATTTTAAAACATCATAAGGAACCCAATCATCCCATTCTTCCACAGGATTACCGTTATCATCTAATTCTTTAGTTCTCATATTCCAAAGCTCCTCACTCTCGTTAAAATACCACTCCAATGGTTTTTCGAAGGTAAGAGCGATCGAATCATTACCAACATGAAGCATTTGAGCTCCAGTCCCATCTTGCTCAACAACAAATGTCTGATCCATCCATTGAGCATTTGGGTCTATAGTATCTCCATTAACAACGGCTAATGCAATCGAATAAGATCCGGTTATTAATTCTGTATTACTAGGCTCTATTAATTCTGGATCTTCTACTATCCCATCTGCTACTTCTTCTTCTTTTGAACACGAAGTCATTACCAAAGACATCATTACCAACATTCCTAAACCAATTCTTGATTTTTTCATTTTTTCATTTTTAACAAATTCCATGCTTACTTAAAAGGGCTTCAGCTTTCCCGTTTAGTAATGAATGGAAGTATCTAAAAAAGGTTAACCGAAAATTTTGAAAAAATTTATTGTCAACACCTATTGACCAATATATCGAAGAGTTATTTTATCTAGGTTGATCCAACCAGTCTTAAAGTCTAGTCTTAATTTTTGCCTAGGAGCTTTATCAAGCTTTATAGTAGCTGCTGAAATTTCAGTGTACTTCAACCATGCTGTTGTATAAGGGACTTCAGCTATTCCTAATAAAATAGAATTTACACTTAAAGCAATCTCTCTTTTAACACTGTCTTGACCTGATCCAACAGTCATCAAAACTTCATATCTACCTGATGTATTAATATCGAATGAATATTCCATCCACTCATTTGGAAAAGTATGACCCACAACAATTCGCCCCTTTAGATCATAGATATCTACGGCGTCATTTCTATACTCTCCTCCTAAATTATCAGGTGATAAATCATTATAATCAACGTAATCTTCTGCCTCAATAGTAATATTCGAAACCGGTTCAATTCTGTCTGCCTCAATAGTCTTATCCTTATATTTTAGCGAGTCTCTTTCGGCCTCGTTGTTTTTTTCTAGGACTGGATTAACATCAATTAGACTAGGAATTGAGTCTAAGCTTTTAGGTTTTGGATTAGAAACATCGGGGTCTTCTAGTATCACAATCCAGAATAAAACTCCTGAAACAACTACTATTGAAGAAAAGACAATATACTTTAGAAACGTAAATATTTTATACTGAATGAATGCTTTTTTTGCGCTTTTCTTTAATATGAAAGACTGGAGACCGCTCAGAAGTAGCTCTTGTTTTTCAACCTCTTTTTGAAGACGAGAGCTAGAGTTCAATTCTTCCTGAAAAGCAACTAAATCCATTATGGAAAGCTCACCGTTTAAATAATCATCAATTCTCTTTATTTCCTCCAATTCTTTCCGCATCAATTGAGTTTATTTCTAGATTTCAATCATATTTTTAGCTCTTTCAATGCACTTGTACTTCTGGACTTTAACAGTGTTCTCAGAACTATAATTTAAAATCTGAACGATTTCCTTAATCTTCTTTTTTTCATAATAGAACAGCTTAATCAGCTTTAAGCAAGCCTCACCTATTTTTTGCAAGACATCTTCTATGCTGGCAATTTTCTTTTCCTTATTGATTAAATCTTCCAAGCCATCATCTATCGGAAAGTTTTCAGTAGGTTCATCACTAAAATCCAATTTTTGTGATTTCAGATTATCCCGCCAGAGGTTATAGCTAATACCATAAATGTAGGTATCCAATTTAGACTTTAATTCAAAATCGCCTCGCCAAACGTTCTTACATAGAATGATCAAAGCATCCTGAAATACATCTAACGCATCATCAGAATTACCTCCTTTTGACAGAATCATCTTCTTAACAATACCTTGGTAACGATAAAGCTTTCGCATTGCTTTATCCTCTCTTCGCTGCTCTATTAACTCTATAATTTGATAATCTGTCATTTTTGGGTATAATATAACCAGAAGTTAAATTAGGAAAAGTAGTCAAAACAAAAAGCCTGACTATTCTTTTTATTTCGCAGGAACTAGAGTTTCAGAGGTCTTGAAAATTAAGGGGTCAAATTTAGTAGATGGAAGACTGATTTTATCGCTAAGCCAGTTGAGTTGAGTATAATGCAGGAAATTTCGCATAAGTGGTTACAATAATTAAAGGTTATTAACCTATTGTTTATTTTACAGTATGTTCAAAGTGAAGCATCTATTTTTACAAGGTTTAACTGGGAAAGAAAAAGAGCTAGTAATTCCACCGCAGAAGAATAACGAGAACAGGTGTGCGTAAAAAATAAAACTCAGTAATAATGTCTCAACAAATACTCGATTAAAATCTTTACTCCTTTAAGGAATACTATAACCGAACCGAATTTGTTAACGCATTTTGAGTTTAATCTTTGAGACTTTTACCAAGGGTGATGCCTATTAAACTTATAAGGTATGTAATCACTAAGCTCGTTATAAGGATTGACAAGAAAGAATGATCCTCCATTGACAGGTTAAATCCAATTAATAAGTTGACTGGATCATTAAGTATTATAAAATACGCGGATAAAAAAAGCCCCAGTTGTGAAACCAGGGCTAATTTACAAGTGACAGGTGGAAGCCCAATCACAAGTTTCAATTTTAAAAAAGCGTTACTATTGTAAAAGCTTTGTAAGTACTCGAGGCGGGAATCGAACCCGCACTTCCTAAGAAACTGGATTTTGAATCCAGCGCGTCTACCAATTCCGCCACTCGAGCGTGGGGCGCAAAAGTAATAGAAAAAATGATGATTTTGAAAGGAATTTGAACTTTTATCAATTTCAACAATCAATTGTTAGAAAACTTGAATTATTATCATTACCTTTGCACCCCTTAAATAGCTTAGTGATAATACTAAACTGTTAAAGATCAAACAACAATGGCAAGAGAAGTTAAAATTTTCACTGGTAAAGAATCTCGCTACTTAGCTGAGAAAATTGCTGTAAGCTATGGTGTTCCTCTTGGAAACGTAGTTATTTCAGAATTTTCTGATGGAGAGTTTCAGCCTTCTTTTGAGGAGACTGTAAGAGGTGCGGACGTGTACATTGTACAGTCTACTTTTCCTCCAACAGAGAATTTATTCGAATTATTGTTGTTGATTGATGCTGCTAGAAGAGCATCTGCAAATAGTGTGACTGCTTTAATGCCTTACTTTGGTTGGGCGAGACAAGATAGAAAAGATAAACCAAGAGTTTCGATAGGTGCTAAATTAGTAGCAAACCTTTTGACAGCTGCTGGAGTTGATCGTGTTATGACGATGGATTTACATGCTGATCAAATTCAAGGGTTTTTCGAGGTTCCAGTAGATCACCTTTATGGATCAACGATCTTCTTACCTTATTTACAAAAATTGAATATCGAAAACTTAACTATAGCTGCTCCTGATACTGGAGGTACTAAAAGAGCTAACTCGTATGCTAAGCATTTTGATGCTGATTTAGCAATTTGCTACAAGCAAAGAGAGAAGGCGAACCAAGTATCAAGTATGACTGTGATTGGTGAGGTTAAAGGTAGAAACGTAGTAATTGTTGATGATATGTGCGATACTGCAGGTACATTAACAAAAGCTGCTCAAATGATGAAGGAACATGGTGCTAAATCGGTTAGAGCGATTTGTACTCACCCTGTATTATCAGGTCCTGCATATGAAAGAATAGAGAATTCTGAAATTGATGAGTTTATCGTTTTAGATACTATTCCATTAAAAAAGAAATTAGATAAGATTACCGTTTTATCAGTAGCAGATTTATTTGCTCAGGTAATTGAAAAAGTGCAAAAGCACGAATCTATAAGTACCCATTTTATTAGTTAATTAATTAATCGTTTAGATATGAAAACGACTGCTTTAAACGGAAAGTCAAGAGAGGAAGTAGGAAAGAAAGATTCTAAAGCTTTAAGAGCTGATGGTTTTGTTCCTTGTGTAATTTATGGTGGTGAGGCTCCAGTGCATTTTGCTGCTGAGTTCAAAGACTTAAATAAGATTTTATCTACACCTGAAACTTTTATCTTCAAAATTACTTTAGAAGGTAAAGAATTTGAAGCTATTCTACAGGATTCACAGTTCCACCCTTTATCGGATGACTTAATCCATATGGACTTTTTAGCTGTTACAGCTGATAAGCCTGTTGCTGTAAGTGTTCCTGTTACTACTACAGGTGCTTCTGCTGGTGTATTAGCTGGTGGTAAATTACAGTTGAACAAGAGAAGAATTAAAATCAAAGGTTTAATCGCAAATCTTCCTGACTTTATCGAAGTTGATATTACAAATATCGCTTTAGGTGAAGCTGTTAAGGTTCAAGAATTAGCTGCTGAAGGATTTGAATTCTTAGAAGCTGGTAGTGATGTAGTTTTAGCTGTTAAGTTAACTAGAGGTGCTATCCAGGCTGCTGCTGATGCTGCTAAAGCTGAAGAATTAGAAGCTAAATAGAGACATGAAATATCTGATCTTTGGATTAGGTAATATAGGTGATGAGTATAAGAATACTCGTCACAATATAGGATTTAAAGTATTGGACGCCTTTGTTGAGGGGTCCAATACTTCTTTTAAGACGGATCGTTTAGCAGATGTTGCTGAGGTGAAGTTTAAAGGAAGAACTTTAATTCTTATTAAACCTTCAACCTACATGAATCTTTCTGGTAAAGCGGTTAGATATTGGATGGATAAAGAGAAGGTGCCCTTGGAAAGAACATTGGTCATTACTGATGATCTTGCTTTACCTTTCGGACAAACCCGAATGAAAGGTAAAGGTTCTGATGGTGGACACAATGGTTTTAAAAATATAATCCAAGTCTTAGGGAGGTCTGATTTCCCAAGAATTAGATTTGGTATCAGTGCGGAGTTCTCAAAAGGTAAACAAGTGGATTATGTGCTTGGTAAATGGACGCTTGAAGAACGAAGAACGCTTAAGGTTCGCATTGATCAGTGTATTGAAATGATAAAGTCTTTCTCTGCAATTGGATTGCAACAGACTATGAATTCTTTCAACAATAAATAAACAATCAACTTTTATTTTACTGGGCTTGACTATCTTCATAAAAAGTACTTTTATGGAAAAGAAGAAGCTGTTTTTACTGGATGCCTTTGCTCTAATTTATAGAGCCTACTTTGCTTTTAGTAAAAATCCTCGTATAAATTCTAAAGGATTAAATACTAGTGCAATCATGGGATTTGCAAATACACTGATGGAAGTGTTGGAAAAGCAAAAACCGGATTACATTTCTGTAGTGTTTGATTCCTCAGGACCTACTTTCAGGCATGAGATGTTTTCAGAATACAAAGCACATAGAGAGGAGATGCCGGAAGATATCAGAAAGGCTGTTCCAATTATTAAGCAATTAATAGATGAATTCAATATTCATAGATGTGAGATATCTGGGTATGAAGCTGATGATATTGTAGGGACTCTTGCACATCAAGCTGTAGCTGATGATTTGGAAGTTTACATGATGACTCCAGATAAGGATTATGCGCAATTAGTAAAAGAAGGAGTATATATGTTCCGTCCAGGTAGAGGAGGAAATGGTCCTGAAACATGGGGTGTCGAAGAGGTAAAGGAGAAGTTTGAAATTGAAGATTGTCTGCAGGTTATTGATATCCTTGGTTTATGGGGAGATGCTTCTGATAACATTCCGGGAGTACCTGGTGTTGGAGAAAAGACGGCAAAGAAGTTAATCGCAAAGTACGGATCTATTGAAGGTCTTTATGAGAATACAGCAGACTTAAAAGGAAAACAGAAGGAAAAGGTAGAAGCGAATAAAGAGCAAGCTTTCCTTTCAAAAGAATTGGTTACTATCGCTTTAGATTGTCCTATTCAGTTTGAAAGAGAGGATTTCTTGTTCAGAGAAAATAAAGGGGAAAGTCTAAAAGCTTTATTAGTTGATCTAGAGTTTAGAAGGTTGACTACAAAGTTATTTCCTGGAGGAGCTCCTGTTGCGGTAGAAGGAGAACAGGCGAGTCTTTTTGGGACTGAAGAAGTGGAGGTTGTAGAGGAGCAAAAGTCTTTTGATAAGTCTAAAGTGGATTACACCTTAATTCAGTCTATAACTTCATTAAAGAAGGTGTTAGCGGAGGTATCTAAAGCAGATGCAATTTGTTTTGATACGGAAACAACAGGACTTGATGCTTTAAAAGCCAAAATGATTGGTTTAGCTCTGTCTACTGAAAAAGGAAAGGCATTTTATATCGATTGTCAGCAGGAAAGAGAATCTGTTTTGGAAGAGTTAAAAAGCTTCTTTCAACAAGATAAACTATGGATCGCCCAAAACATCAAGTACGATATGCATGTTTTGGAAAACGATGGAATAACACTCGAAGGAAGAAAGTTTGATACGATGTTGGCTCACTATCTAATTGAGCCAGATCAAAAGCATGGAATGGATTTTCTTGCCTTGAAGTATCTGAATTATATTCCTGTTTCGATTGAAACTTTAATTGGTAAGAAAGGGAAGGGACAGAAGTCTATGCTTGATGTTCCGGTTGAAGAAGTAACTGATTATGCCTGTGAAGATGCAGACATTACTTTCCAATTATATGAATTGTTTAAAGTAGAGCTAGAGAAAACGGGTAGATTATATCAGGTTTTTGAAGAGATTGAAATGCCATTGGTTGATGTTTTAAAAGATATGGAGCGAGTAGGTTTCAATCTTGACGTTGATTCATTAAAGGTGATGTCTGAAGAATTAGCCAAAGAAGAAATTATGCTAGAGGCTAAGATAAAAGACTTAGCAGGCAAAGAGTTTAACGTTTCGTCTCCTAAACAATTAGGGGAGGTTTTATTTGAAAAAATGGAACTTGATGCTAAAGCTAAAAAGACCAAATCAGGTCAGTATTCTACATCAGAAGAGGTTTTAACTAAACTAGCAGGTAAGCACGAAATAATTGATCACATTCTTGATTTCAGAGGGGTAAAGAAGTTAAAGTCAACGTATGTTGATGCTTTGCCTTTATTGATTGATGAGAATTCAAATCGAATTCATACTTCCTTTAATCAAGCTGTGGCAGCTACAGGAAGGTTGTCATCGGTAAACCCAAACCTTCAGAATATTCCAATCAGAACGGAAAGAGGGAAATTGATGAGAAAGGCATTTATTCCAAGTGAAGGGAATATGCTTTTAGCAGCGGATTATTCTCAAGTTGAACTTCGTTTGATGGCTGAAATGAGTGGGGATGAAGGAATGATTGAAGCGTTTCAAAATAAGCAAGATATCCACTCAGCTACAGCAGCGAAAGTATTTGGTATTAGCTTAGAAGAAGTGGATAGAGACCAAAGAAGCAAAGCTAAGATGGTAAACTTTGGAATTATCTATGGTATTTCAGCATTTGGTTTGTCACAAAGGCTAGGTGTTTCAAGAAAAGAAGCGAAGGCAATGATCGACGAATACTTTGCGAAGTATCCAAAAGTGAAGGAGTTTATGGATAAATCTGTTAAGGATGCTCGTGATCACGGATTTGTGGAGACTATCAAAGGAAGGCGAAGAGTCTTGAATGATATCAACTCAAGAAATGCAGTAGTTAGAGGATTTGCAGAGAGAAATGCCATTAACGCACCGATTCAGGGAGCAGCTGCGGATATTATTAAGATTGCTATGATTAATATTCAGGATAGAATGAAAGCTGAAGACTTAAAGTCAAAGATGCTTTTACAAGTGCATGATGAATTAATCTTTGATGTGCTTCCAAGTGAATTAGATAAAATGAAAGATTTGGTGAAAACAGAAATGGAAGGGGCGGTGAGTATGTCTGTTCCGTTAGAAGTAGAAGCAAGTTTAGGAGAGAACTGGTTACAAGCACATTAAGCTTAACATTTTTTAAACAATTTTGATAGCATTTGATTGTTTAACAAGAGGTATTATGCTTCTGCAAATAGTTATGCAGCGACATAGAGAGCTTTTTGTTAACTTTGACTAATATTTGAATTTATGACTTTTAAGGCAGGAAGTTTGTTGAGCAAGATTGATAGTCCTAAAGACTTAAGAAAATTAAGTAGAAAGGACCTTCCACAGGTTGCAGATGAGTTGAGACAATACATTATTGATGTTGTATCTCGTAAAGGAGGACACTTTGGCGCTAGCCTTGGGGTAGTAGAACTTACAGTAGCTTTACATTATGTGTTTAACACGCCAGAGGATCAATTGGTGTGGGATGTAGGTCATCAAGCTTATGGTCATAAAATATTAACGGGGAGAAGAGACGTTTTTGACACAAACAGAGTTTTAAACGGAATCAGTGGTTTTCCTAAAAGATCAGAATCAGAATACGATACTTTCGGAGTAGGACATAGTTCTACATCGATTTCAGCTGCGCTAGGTATGGCGATGGCTTCAAAATATAAGGGTGAAACGGATAAGTGTCATATCGCTGTAATAGGTGACGGAGCATTAACTGGAGGAATGGCCTTTGAAGCGTTGAATCACGGTGGGGCTGAGAATGCCAACTTGCTGGTTGTATTGAATGATAATTGCATGTCTATTGATCCTAATGTAGGAGCATTAAAAGAATACTTAACAGACATTACTACCTCGCATACTTATAATAAAGCAAAAGACGATATCTGGAACTTACTTGGTAAGGTTTCTAAATTTGGTCCTAATGCTCAGGCAATTGCTTCTAAAGTTGAAAATGCAGTTAAATCAGCATTGTTAAAGCAATCGAACTTATTTGAATCATTAAGTTTTAGATATTTCGGACCAATTGATGGTCATGATGTTAAGCATGTAGCTAAGGTTATGGCTGATCTAAAGGATATACCAGGACCTAAGATTTTACATTGTGTAACGAAAAAGGGTAAAGGTTATAAACATGCTGAAGAAGGAAATGCTACTCAATGGCATGCACCTGGTTTGTTTAATAAAGACACAGGAGAAATCATTAAGGTTAGTCCTAAGTCTCCAACTCCTCCTAAGTATCAAGATGTTTTTGGCCACACAATAGTTGAATTAGCAGAGAAGAATGATAAAATAATGGGGATTACTCCAGCTATGCCTTCTGGGAGTAGTTTAAATATCATGATGAAAGCAATGCCAGAAAGAGCATTTGATGTTGGAATTGCTGAACAGCATGCCGTTACATTATCTGCTGGTATGGCCACACAAGGATTGATTCCATTTTGTAATATTTACTCATCATTTATGCAAAGGGCTTTTGATCAAGTCATGCACGATGTTGCTTTACAAAATTTAGATGTTGTATTCTGCTTAGATAGAGCTGGTTTAGCAGGAGCAGATGGTCCAACTCACCATGGAGCTTTTGATATTGCATATATGAGATGCTTACCGAATATGACGGTTGCTTCTCCAATGAATGAATCTGAATTAAGAAACCTAATGTATTCTTCTCAACTAGGAGGGAACGGACCAATTAGTATTCGTTACCCAAGAGGTAATGGGGTTATGACTAACTGGAAGACTCCTTTCAAGAAGATTAAAATGGGAACTGGACGTAAGGTAAAGTCTGGTTCTGAAATTGCAATTCTAAGTATTGGTCACATAGGAAACGAGGCGGTTAAAGCTTGTGAGTCATTAGAAAAGAATGGAGCTTCAGTGGCGCATTATGATCTTAGGTTTGTTAAACCTCTAGATGAAATCATGTTACATGAAGTCTTTGCTAAATTCGATAAAGTGATTACGGTAGAAGACGGTTGTCTTCAAGGTGGGATGGGAAGTGCTGTGTTGGAATTTATGGTTGATCAAGGGTATCAGGCTAAGGTAAAGCGTTTAGGTATACCAGATCAATACATTGAACACGGTTCTCAACCAGAGCTTTATAGTATCTGTAATTATGATGCCAAGGCTATTGAGAAAACGGCTTCTGAAATGATTGAGAAGAGCAGAAAAGAAAATACTTCAGTTAACGCAGGTTAGTTTTATTCTTGACAAGCGTCATTTGTTAAATCAGTATTGATAAAATCAGGTACAATAAAACAAGCTGGGAATTCCTGTGAAATCATTTTCTTGATTTTTTCAGCTTCTAGTTTCGTTCTATAATCACCAACTCTAACTCTAAAGTTAGGTGCTTCATAATCAGTATAGGCTTTTAGGCCTGGATAGAAACTTAAGAATTTGGTTCTAGCTTCTCTGGCTTTTTGACTACTTCCGGTTCCACTTGAACTGAATACTTGAACCCGGTATCCTTCTATTATATTCGGACAATCATCTTGATTTACTTCAATGTGTTTTTGAATTAACGCACTTAAACGACTATCTCCAGTTACTTTTAAAGTTCCAGGACTCACAATACTATCTGTTGAAACAAGCAAAGAGTCTGTGCTTACCGAGTCAATTATTCCAACAGTACTGTTTGTATCTAAGCTACCAGTTTGTGCGCCTAGAAAAAACACATTTCCGATAGTTAAAGTAAGTGTGAGTAATACGTATTTGATCATGATGTAAAGATATTCAATTGTTTTTACAATAATCTTGCCGTTGAATTTATTATCGGAAACCCTTGCTCTATATGAGTTTTAATCTGTGGGTATTTGTAAGTAGTTGATTACTCTAAAGTTATCTTAACAAGTGTTAAAAAAATGTTATTTAGACTGATTTTAAATTAGTGAGTTTTGTCATATTTATCTCACATTTTTGTCATTCAAGGGGCTTGAAGTCTTACTTTTGCTTAGAGATATTTTGCCGTAAATAGTAGCTATTCAAAATAAATTAGAAAGTATGAATGCAGTTTCAAGACATATGAGCAAAGGGATAAGGCTCATTTTAGCTGTTCTTTTTTTAGCCTCTAACCTCACTGTTGCTCAGGATTGTAATACAGATGGAGAAGCATTGTTCAAAACGAATTGTGCAACATGTCACTACATGACCGATCAAAAATCAACAGGTCCGGGACTTGCGGGTATTATGGATCGTGTCCCTAATAAGGATTGGTTAAAGAAGTGGATTAAGAATAACCAGGCTTTAATTCAATCGGGTGATGCCTACGCAAATAAAGTTTATAATGATAACAACCAGCAGGCGATGTCTGTTTTTGAGTGGTTATCTGAAGAAGAGTTGGATAATATTGTGGATTATGTTGTTACTGGGCCATGTGCTAAAGCTGACGATACTGCTGCAATGGGTAACACGTACAGTGATACTCCCGAGTGGCAAACTCCAGGAACGTATGAAGAGGAATCTAACTGGTTAACCTGGATAATGGTTATTGCTTTCTTATTAGTTGTAATTACAGTGTTTGCTGGGTTGAATAGACAGTTAAGAAAAGTTAAGGCAGAAAGAGAAGGAAAAGAGATTCCTGAGGATAAATCAATTGTTGATGCAATCCTTGACTGGGCTGCAAATAATAAGAAATGGGCTTCAATCATCGGTTTATTGGTTACATTATTTGTAACGGGATGGTTATTAAATATTGTATACAATATAGGTGTCTTTGGAGGGGCTACTCATGAGCTCGGAAACGTAACAGGGTTCGAAAATGTGGAAACTAATTATAAGCCAACACAACCAATTGCA
>Ga0228674_1001619_pt1 | contig 13243 bp, 9 predicted proteins | sample 1D_rmetaG_FD_189054 | JGI IMG/M metagenome (GOLD analysis project Ga0228674, IMG submission 189054) | Seawater microbial communities from Monterey Bay, California, United States - 1D_r | ecosystem: Environmental > Aquatic > Marine > Coastal | place: USA: California | collected 2016-09-26
GTTCAGAGATGCGATCGCATAGGCGTCCTGATCGGCGCGCGTGAATTGATACGCCTCGGCGCATTGCTCTGCGAATACGCCCATAAGGGTGCCGGTTTGATACGCATCCTCCAGCCCGTCCGTAAACATATGGTCCAACAAAGAGGCGTGGCCCAAACGGGCTCCGGCGCGTGTTTTGGCCGAGAGATAGGGCGCATTTGACATGCTCTCCATCCCACCGGCGACCACAACATCGCTGGTACCTGCCCGGATTTGATCAAAGGCAAGCATCGCCGTCTTCATGCCTGACCCGCACACTTTGTTTACCGTTGTGCACGGCACGTTAATGCTTAACCCCGCGCCCATAGCCGCCTGGCGAGCGGGTGCTTGGCCCAAACCGGCGGGCAGCACGCAGCCCATGAGCACTTCATCCACAGCCTTCACCGAGATGTGGCCGCCCTCAAGTGCGCTTTGGATGGCTGCAGCGCCCAGTTCTGGCGCGGTCAAGTCTCGGAAAACACCTTGGAACCCGCCCATGGGTGTGCGGGCGGCGCCTACAATAAATACGTCTTTCATATCAGCTCTCTATTGGACGAAGGTCCGCAATCACCACACCATCACGGGGCAGTGCACCGGGCGCAAGCAACGTAACATCGGCACGGAGTTTTAGGATATCGTTGACAGACGCCGCGATTGCATCGGCATCGCCGCCATCAGTCTCAACCTGTACCGCGATGTGATCGGCACCATCAGCGCGGGTGACCTCAACCCGGGCCCGGGCGACATCGGCATGACGCGCAACAAGGGTCGCAACCTGTTCAGGCCGAATAAACATCCCCTTAACCTTAGCGGCTTGGTCCGCACGGCCCCGCCACCCCACAATTCTGCGGTTGGTACGGCCACAAGGCGTGTCGCCAGCAGTCATAAACGCGCTCAGATCACCGGTAGAAAACCTTAACAACGGATTGTCTGGGTTAAGGACAGTAACCAGAACCTCACCAATCTCACCTTCGGCAACGGGAGTACACGTGCCGGGTGTGACGATCTCAACGATGACGTCTTCGTCAATGATCATACCATCGGTGCAATCGCTGCTTTCGTAGGCAATCAGACCAGCGTCCGCCGTGGCATAGCATTGCCGACAGGTGATCCCACGGTCGGCATAGGCCTGGCGGGTTTGCGGAAATAGCGGCCCAGCAGAGACGGCAGCATGGGTAATCCGCGACAGATCAAGACCCAATTCAGCCCCTTTATCGAGGATCGTGGCCAGATAATCTGGCGTCCCGATATAGGCGGTCGTGCCAATCGATGCCGCGACCTCGGCCTGCGCGGCCGTGTTGCCCGGACCCGCAGGAAACACGGTCATGCCATGAGCGCGCGCCGCACTCTCAAACATCATCCCGGCCGGCGTGAAATGATACGCAAACGTGTTTTGCACAACGCTGCCTGCCTCCACACCCATCGCACGCAGAAACCGACCCAAGCGCCAGTAATCAGGTGCGAGGCCGCCGGGTTCGTAGATCGGCCCGGGGGATTGAAAAATATGGCTGACATTCTGAGCGCGCAGGGCACCCAATGGTGGGGTCACAGCCTGCGATGCGCACAATTCACCCTTCCGTAGCACTGGCAAAGCCGCCAATTCAGAAATGTCAGACATTTGTGCTGTTTCAGGAAACAGCGCGTGCAATTGGGCCAACTGCTCAGCCGCGCGCGCCTTGGGGGAACGGACTTCCCGCGGATCTGGCATCATGACAACCACCGTTTCCGGCGACGATAGCTGCGCACATCGCGAAAGCTTTTGCGCCCCTCTTCAGACATTCCGAGGTAGAATTCCTTAACGTCTGGGTTTTCACGCAAATCGGCTGCTGGGCCTTCCATCACGACCCGCCCGCTTTCGAGAATATAGCCATGGTGGGCAAACCGCAGCGCCACGTTGGTGTTTTGCTCTGCCAGCAAGAACGAAACGCCTTCTTGCTCATTCAGGTTCTTCACAATGGTAAAGATTTCTTCAACCAGCTGCGGCGCCAATCCCATCGATGGCTCGTCCAGCAAGATCGTCTCGGGGTGAGACATCAAGGCGCGACCGATTGCGCACATCTGCTGCTCACCACCAGAGGTATAGCCCGCCTGACTTTTGCGCCGCTCTTTGAGCCGCGGAAAATAGTTATACACCATCTCCAGATCGTCCTGCACCGATCCACGCCCCTCAGTCCGGGTATAGGCGCCGGTCAGCAGGTTTTCTTCAATCGTGAGGTGTTCAAAACAGTGGCGACCCTCCATGACTTGGATCACGCCACGCTTCACCAGATCGGAGGGAGAGCTATCCTGCACCCGCTCGCCACGGTAGATGATCGACCCTTTGGTGACCTCTCCACGCTCAGAATGCAGCAAGTTCGAGATCGCCTTAAGCGTAGTGGTCTTGCCCGCCCCGTTGCCCCCCAAAAGTGCTGTGATACCGCCTTTGGGCACCGTGAGCGAAACGCCCTTCAGCACGAGGATCACGTGGTTGTAGATCACCTCGATGTTGTTGACCTCTAGCAGGGTCTCAACTGGTGATTTGTCCAGCATTGTGATGTCCTTCCATCCGCAAATTGGACGGCGCTAAGTACTAGCGCCGTCCGTCACGAGGCCCTTAGAGGCAGCCCGGTGTGATGTTGTTTTCAGCGGCAAACGCGGCGCTGTCTTCTTTGATCAATGGACCAGTCACGCTATCATCAGGAGCGATGTAGTCAGTCAAAGCAACCCAAGTTTTGTCGATCGCGTTCCACTGCTGCACGATACCCAAACCGTTACCGCCGTGGTCCTGACAGGAAACCGAGAACTCTGGTCCGATGGCAGCCATGCCCAGCTCTTCCATCCGCGCGTTCGTGATGTTGAGCGTGGCCATACCTTCGCGCATTTGTGCGGCAGTAATATCCGACACACCGCTGATTTCCTGAGCGTTTGCAATGGCTTCAGAAGCAAGCATCGCGGCGTACATACCACGAGTGTAAAGCACCGAACCAAGGTTCGAGCCGTCACCGGCAGCGTTGCCGGCATCGTGAACCAGCGACTTGATCTCACCGAAAACAGGCAGATCGCCAACGCGGTTCATGTTGAGCGATTTGTAGCCGTTCGCCGCTTCACCGGCGGGTGTTACGTCATGCTCGGCACCGGCCCACCAGTTGCCAATAAAGTTCTCCATTGGGAAGTTGATGTTCGCAGCTTCTTGCACCGCGACCTGGTTCATCACGCCCCAACCCCACATCAGGACGTAGTCCGGACGTTCGCGGCGAATTTGCAGCCACTGGGATTTTTGCTCTTGGCCGGGGTGATCCACGGCAAGTTGCTTCAGCTCAAAACCGTGCAGTTTGGACAGATCTTCCAGCGTGCGGATCGGTTCTTTGCCGTAGGCCGAGTTGTGGTAGAGCAGCGCAAGCGTTTTGCCTTCAAGCGATCCACCATTTTCCTCGAGCAGGTAGTTCACCATCACCGAAGCCGCGTCCCAGTAGTTCGCTGGATAGTTGAAAACCCAGTTGAACACTTCGCCGTTCGCCGCAGATGTACGGCCATAGCCCATTGTGTGCAGTGGGATTTGGTCAACCGTCGCTTTGGGGATCAACTGATAGGTGATCCCGGTCGAGAGCGGTTGATAGATCAAAGCCCCCTCGCCCTTCGTGGACTCATAGCACTCAACGCCTTTTTCCGTGTTGTAGCCCGTTTCGCATTCGATCACGCGGATCGGCTCCCCACCGATGCCGCCGTCACGTGCGTTCAGCAGGTTAAAGTAATCCTGATAACCGTCGGAAAACGGTGTGCCGCCCGCCGCATAAGGACCTGTACGATAGCTAAGGTCGGGAATGACCAGATCCGCCAGTGCGGGCCCTGCGGCCAATGTCCCTGCCACAGCAGCAGCAATAAGTTTACATTTCATCAGATGATACCTCCCAGTTTCAATTGTCTGACATTTGGATTACCCCCGGTTGATCCGGGGTTTTGTATTAGTAAGGGAAAGGCCAGCGCCGGAGTTTTTCCTTTGCCAAGCCCCAGATATGGGCAAGCCCGTGCGGCTCTTTGATCAAGAAGAACATGATCAACGCCCCCACAATGACGAGCTGGAAGTGCGCAACCAAATCGGTGGGCCAGCCCAGCCAATCGACACCCACAATCTTGAGAGCAACGGGCAACAGCACAAGGAACGCAGCCCCGGCAAAGCTGCCAAAGATCGAACCCAAGCCGCCGATGATAATCATGAACAAGACGAGGAATGACTTTTGGATACCAAAGGCCTCTCCCACCTCAACCGCGCCCAGATACACCGCGAAAAACAACGCCCCAGCGATGCCCACAAAGAAGGAGCTTACTGCAAAAGCCGACAGTTTTGCGCGCAGCGGGTTCACACCGATGATCTCAGCCGCGATGTCCATGTCGCGGATGGCCATCCATGACCGGCCAACGGATCCACGGGTCAAATTGCGAGCGATCAGCGCGCACAATGTCACAAAGAACAGGCACACCAAGTACTGCGCCCACGCGGGCGATGCGGGCCCTGTCACGGCAAACCCAGCCACCAACCGTTCGGGAGCGTTAATCTGGCCCGAGGCGGAATAGTTGTAGAACCAGCTGACTTTGTTGAACAACCACACAAGGAAAAACTGCGCTGCCAGCGTGGCAACCGCGAGGTAGAACCCCTTGATCCGCAAGGAAGGCAGGCCAAACGCCGTACCCACGGCTGCGGTGATCCCGCCCGACAAAAGGATGTGGACCAGGATGTTCACATCCGGGAACGAGGTCATCAATTTGTAGCAGGCATATGCACCCACTGCCATGAAACCACCTGTGCCCAGCGACACCTGCCCGCAGTATCCGGTCAGGATGTTCAGGCCGATCGCCGCAATCGCATAGATCAGAAATGGCACCAGCAGCGCACTCGCCCAGTAGTCGGTGATGACCAAGGGAATGACGCCCCATGCCACCATCATGGTCACCCAAAACCCGACCTTATCAAGCTTGAGCGGAAAGGTCTGGCTGTCGGCCACGTAGGATGTTTTGAAGTCTCCGGCTTCGCGATAAAACATGCTCGCATCCTATACGCGTTCGATGATTTTCTCGCCAAACAGGCCTTGGGGCCGGAAGACGAGGAAGATGAGGGCCAGCACGTAGGCAAACCAGTTTTCAGTCGCGCCACCAAGGAACGGCGCACCAATGAGGTATTCGAACAGCTTTTCGCCCACCCCGATGATTAACCCGCCGACAATCGCCCCAGGGATGGAGGTAAACCCCCCCAACATCAGCACCGGCAGCGCCTTGAGCGCGATCAGAGACAGTGAGAATTGTACGCCTGATTTCGCGCCCCACATGATGCCAGCGACCAGCGCAACAAGCCCTGCCAGCGACCACACAAGTATCCAAATGTAGTTAAGCGAGATACCGACTGACAAAGCGGCTTGGTGGTCATCTGCCACGGCGCGCATCGCCCGACCTTGCTTAGTATACTGGCTGAACATCACCAGACTGATCACAAGAATTGCCGCGACGAGGGTCGCAACCATGTCCAGCTTGTCGATGAAGAAGCCATAGAAATCATCACCACCAAGACCGGCTGTGATATCCTCAACCCAACGCGAGCCACCTTGAGGCAAGCCCACATCGAGCTTCTTGATGTCAGAGCCCCACATCAGATCGCCCATCCCCTCAAGGAAGTAGGCCAAACCAATTGTTGCCATGAACAGGATGATCGGCTCTTGCCCCACAAGGTGCCGGAACACGAATTTTTGCACCATCCACGCGAAGCAAACCATCACAACCAGCGTCAGTGCGATGGCCCCAAGGGCCGGCACGTTCCATCCAAAGTTGTGGATATGCGTCCCGAAGGTTGCGTTGATCAAATGGGCGAAGGGCACCTGTCCCGACATGATCCCGGTCAGCGTCAGCGCGCCAAACAGAGCCATAACCCCTTGGGCATAATTGAAAATTCCCGATGCTTTGTAGATCAAAACAAAGCCAAGCGCGACAAGCGCGTAGAGAACTCCGGCCATCAGGCCGTTGATTAGAACCTCAATGCCATACAGAAAATCAGCCGACATTAGCATAGCCCCCCGGTTTTCACGTCCATCAGATTAGTCATGGCTCACCCCCAGATAGGCGTCGATCACGGCCTCATTGTTGCGCACCTCTTCGGGCGTGCCGTCCCCAATTTTGCGGCCATAGTCCATCACGACCACCCGGTCCGAAAGATCCATCACCACACCCATATCGTGTTCGATCAACGCGATAGTGGTGCCAAATTCGTCATTCACATCCAGAATAAAGCGGCTCATGTCCTCTTTTTCCTCGACGTTCATGCCGGCCATCGGCTCATCCAGCAGCAGCAAGTGCGGCTCTGCGGCCAAGGCGCGCGCAAGCTCCACGCGTTTTTTCAGGCCATAGGGCAAGCGGCCGACAGGCGTTTTGCGGATCGATTGAATCTCAAGAAAGTCGATGATCCGCTCAACTGCGGCGCGATTTTCGACCTCTTCGGTCTGGGCCTTGCCCCACCAAAGCGCCTGCGAGAACAATCCAGATGACATTTGACGAAGCCGTCCAGTCATCACGTTATCGAGCACGGACATGCCCTCAAACAGTGCAATGTTCTGGAACGTCCGCGCGATCCCTTGGCGCGCGACCTGATAGGGTTTGGTCGGCGGGCGCTTTGCACCGTTGAACCAAACCTCCCCTTCCTGCGGCACATAAAAGCCCGAGATCACGTTCAGCATTGACGATTTACCGGCCCCGTTCGGCCCGATGATGGCGCGAATTTCACCCTCACGGATATCGAATGAGATGTCCTTAATCGCTTCAACCCCACCAAAGCGAAGGGTGATGTTGCGCAGGTCCATCATGACGCCGCCGATCTGACGACCGTCTGCTGTCACGTAGCCATCGCTTGGGGCAAGTGTTTGATTTTCAAGCATCACGCGACTGCCTCCAGCTTGGGAGAGACGTTCCCGTCACGGATCGAAAGCGTTGCGCGGATCGTGCCCTTGCGCCCGTCTTCGTAGGTGACTTCAGTCTCGGTCGTGACCTCCGGCGCGTCGCTATAAAGCGCCTCGATCAAGTCATTGAACTTTTCTGCGATCACGGCGCGACGGACCTTTTTGGTGCGCGTCAGCTCGCCATCATCTGCGTCCAGCTCTTTGTGCAGCACGAGAAAACGGTGGATTTGACACCCCGACAGCATCTCATCTTGCGCGACACTGGCGTTGACCGCATTCACATGGCCTTCAATCATCTCAAGCACTTGCGGGTGCTGCGACAGCTCTTGGTAGGACGAATAGGCAATATTATTGCGCTCAGCCCAGTTACCAACAGCCGTGAGATCGATGTTGATAAACGCACAGCATCGGTCCCGCCCGGCGCCGAACACGACGGCCTCTAACACGTTGGGATAAAACTTAAGTTTGTTCTCAACGTATTTGGGCGCAAACATGGACCCATCCGACATGCGCGCCACATCCTTGATCCGGTCAATGATGCGCAGATGGCCGGTGGCCTCCTCAATGAAACCCGCATCGCCCGTCGCAACCCAACCTTCGGCATCCTTGGTGGAGGCCGTGCTTTCAGGATTTTTGAAGTAAGATTGGAACGTGCCCGGAGAGCGGTAATAGACCTCGCCGCTTTCGGCGATCTTGATCTCAACCCCCGGGCTAGGAACGCCCACAGTGTCCGAGCGGACCTGCCCATCGGGCTGCTGCGTGATGAACACAGTCGCCTCTGTCTGACCGTACAGCTGCTTGAGGTTAATCCCAAGAGACCGATAAAAATCAAACAGTTCCGGGCCAATAGCCTCACCGGCGGTGTAGCCCACACGGATGCGGCTCATACCGAGAGTGTTTTTCAACGGCCCGTATACCATCACGTTCCCGAGCGCATATTTCAGACGATCCCACAACCCAACAGAGGCCCCGTCCAAAATGGCAGGCCCAACACGGCGAGCGTGATCCATAAACATATGGAACATCCCGCGCTTGAAGCGACTAGCGTCCTCCATCCGGATCATCACCTGCGTCAGATGGCTTTCAAAAATCGCTGGCGGCGCAAAAAAGTAGGTCGGCCCGATTTCGCGCAAGTCGCTTTGCATCGTTGCAGCACTTTCGGGGCAATTCACGCAAAACCCTGTCCAATACGCCTGCCCGATCGAGAAAATGAAATCCCCAACCCACGCCATCGGCAGATAGGCCAGAACCTCTTCGCCGGGTCCGAGTGTATCAAAATTAGATGAGTTCTGCGCCGTCTCAATGACGTTGCGGTTGCTCAAAACAACGCCCTTCGGCTTGCCCGTCGTCCCCGACGTATAGAGCATCACGCAGGTATCATCCGCCCCAAGGCCATCGCGCCGGGATTGCATGGTTTTAACCATTTCGTCCGATGCATCACGACCCTGCGCCTGAACATCCGACAGGCTCGTCATAGCGGTATGGTCATATTTCCGAAGACCACGTTTATCAAAGTAAACGATGTGCTCGATGACTGTGGTGGCGCCTTTGACCTCCAGCACCTTGTCCACCTGCTCCTGATCGCCCGCGATCACAAAGCGTGCGCCGCAATGCTCCAACACATAGGTCATCTCTTCGACCACCGCGTCTTGGTACAACGGCACGGGGACAGCGCCGATGCATTGCACCGCGACCATCGACCAATACAGCGCTGGACGATTGCGCCCGATGATCGCCACGTGATCCCCCGGCGCTACGCCAAGCGACAGCAACCCGAGCGCTAACGCCTCGATTTCAGACGCGGTTTGCGACCACGTCCAACTTTGCCAAATTCCAAATTCTTTCTCTCGATACGCTGGGCGATCCCCGAACTGGGCCGCGTTGCGCGCCAGTAAATGGGGTATGCTCACGCCTTGAGATGCGTCTTGCGCAGACGTCATAATCGTTTCTCCTCCCGTCACGCGCGGTCATTGAGCGCCGCGTTTCGTGTGTTGGAGTCACAGTCTTGACGGGATTTTTCCGAATTCCAATACCCTTTTTGAATGTTTTTCAAAAAATATTTAACTTGCTGTTTATAAATAAAATTTAGGAAATCTCACGTCCGCTTAACTTTCCGTAAAGGTCAGCTAACGCAAAGGATAAGAAACCGTGTACGAGAACGGACCGTGCTGCCTACTCCCGACGATCCGCACTGATCGCGTTCTATCGGATCGTCGCCGAAGCCAGCGCTACGTCACGCGTTTAGCTGCCCGATATTCCGGCGTATCCCACAGCCTGTTTTCAAGAATATCACAGAGCCGATCAACCGCCTGAGAGACATCGTTTTCATCGATGTAAAGCGGGGTAAAGCCAAACCGCATGATGTTCGGCGCACGGTAATTACCTACCACATCATGCGCAATTAACGCCTGCATGACAGCGTAGCCTTCAGGGTGCGTGAATGACACCTGAGAGCCGCGCAACGCCCCCTCACGCGGACTGACCAGTGTTAATTCTGGGCAACGTGTCTCAATCTGATGAATAAAAACGTCACTCAGGCGAAGGCTGGCTGCACGAATGTCGTCCATATCGACGCCATCCCAAATGCGTAGAGCGTCCTCTAGGGCGGTCAATTGCATCACAGCTGGGGTGCCGACGCGCATCCTTTCAATGCCCGGAGCGGGTCGATAGCTCGGCTCAAACGCGAAGGGCGCGTCATGCCCAAGCCATCCGCACAGCACGGGATCAAGTGTGTCGATCAGGTTAGGACGCACGTAAATAAACGCCGGCGCACCCGGACCACCGTTGAGATATTTATAGGTGCAGCCAACAGCGAACTCACATTGAACGGCGTGCAAATCCACCGGCACGGCCCCCGCGCTATGCGCGAGATCCCAGACCATCACGGCTCCCGCAGCATGTGCCGCTTGCGTAATCGCGGCCATGTCGTGCATCCGCCCCGTGCGGTAATCGACCTGGGTCAGCATCATCACCGCGACCTCATCCGTGATGGCGGCCTGAATGTCCTCGGGCGGTACGACGCGCAATTCATAGTCGCCAGCCCGCGACCGAAGAAGCCCTTCAGCCATGTACAAATCAGTCGGGAAATTTCCGCTATCCGATAGAACAACACGCCGGTTAGGGCGTAAATCCAACGCAGAGGAAAGCGCTTGGAAGACTTTGATCGAGAGTGTGTCCCCCATAGTCACACTCCCCTCAGGCGCGCCGATCAAACGGCCCACCATATTGCCTACGCGGGTGGGCTGGCCCATCCAATCGTCCTCGTTCCACCCCTTGATCAGGTGATCTCCCCACTGCCGCGTAAGCATATTTGCTACCGTGTCAGGGGTCGATTTGGGCAATGGGCCAAGCGAGTTTCCGTCGAGATAAATCATCCCCTCTGGTAGGTGAAAATGGTCTTTCATTGGCAACATGGGGATGTCTCCTGTAGAAGGCTACGCGCTAAGGATTTCGTTCAAAAGTGAGGACTTAGGGTCCGTCAACGCTTCGATAACGCTGAAGTGGTTGTGCCCGGGTTCAACAACGCACGTCGTCTGCGCCTCAAGCCCTGACCACATGGTATGCAGTGCCTCCGCCTGCCGGATGAATTCGGGCCGTTCATCGCCGCCAACCCAAGCAGTCATAGACGCACCGGACCGTGGCATACACAGAGCCGCGCTCTCAGCCGTTGCCTCATCCATGTCTAGGTTCAAGCTTGTGTTCAGCTTGGTCCAACGGAGGGGGCGCAAATCGTGTAAGCCGCTGATTGAGACTGTATGCTCAATTCGATCCTGTACCTCTTGAGACAAAGGGCTATCGGCGCAAACCATCCGGCTCACGAGGTGTCCACCCGCCGAATGCCCGGCCAATCGTATGGGACCAGAAATCGCCTCTGCGGCACGCATAATTGCCGCCCCGATCTCGGCCGTCATCTGACCAACTCGGGCCTCGGGCGCGAGTGTATAGCTTGGGATGGCGACGGCCCAGCCACGCTCAAGCGCACCTTTGGCCAGATGGGTCCAGTAGCTTCGGTCAAACTTCATCCAATAGCCACCGTGGACAAAAACCATCAACCCTTCGGGCGGATCAGTGGGCCGTAGGATGTCCAATTCACACCGTGGTGCCACACCATAGCGCAACGTTTCAATGGCCACGCCACTGGCGCGAAATGCCTCTGCCTCAGCGGCCCACTGCGCTGGCAGCGCTTCCGCCCCGGGCACGTAGGGCATGTTCGCATAGGCGTCATCCCAGTCGATTGCTGTCATTCTAGCCTCCACTTTGAAGGATAAACCATGGCGGTGCTCAGAGGGCGCTGCAACCCGAATTCCCGATCCTCTTCAGGACATGTTTACCAGTATGAAAATATCAGCGTGAAACACAGATTCTGTCACTGACCTACAGATCAATCTCTATCACACCATCAGGCTCGGCCGCGCGGGACTGGCACAGGATCATAGCCTCTCGCCGCTGCGCGGCGGATAGGACGAAATCGCGGTGATCAACGTTACCCGCGATGACCTTGCAACAGCATACCCCGCATAGCCCGTCGCTGCATTTGACATCAACGGAAACGCCCGCCGCGATCAGCGCGTCAGAGGCAACTTGATCGGCACCAACAGCGACGTCGCGCCCACTGCGGGCGAGACGCAAGGTAAACGGCGTGCGAGGGGCGGCCTCTACCTCCGGGACGGCAAAGTATTCCAGATGTAGCGCATCTTCCGGATAGCCTGCGTTGATTGCGGCTTGCATCGCGGCCTCCATATACACGCCACTGCCGCAGGTATAAATATGTTCACCTTCAGTATATTGCAGTGCGGTCTTGAGGTCGACGCGCCCCCCTTCCTCTGAGATATGCAGACGCACCTGATCGGCCCAAGGTGAGGCCTGTAGCTCAGGTATGAACCCCATTTTCGCACGGCTCCGCCCTGAGTATCGCAGCGTAAACGGCGTGCCCGCGCGGTGCAGAGCATGGGCCATGGGGATCATCGGCGTGATCCCGATACCACCCGCCATTAGCGTGACGGATGCCGCACCCGGCACCAGAGGAAAGTGGTTAATCGGGCGCGCCGCATACACCTGACGACCCGTTGCAAAGATCCGATGTAACAACTTTGAACCGCCCCTGCCCGCATCCTCACGCAGGACCCCAATTCGGTAGCAACTGCGATCTGCCGGGTCCCCGGTCAGAGAATATGGGCGCAGGTATTCAGGCGCGATCAACAGATCGATATGCGCCCCCGGCGTCCACGGTGGCAGCGGCGCGCCATCGGGGTCGCGCAGCGTGTAGGTGGTGATGCCCTCGGCCTCCGGCGTCACCGCACTGACCACAAGTGGCAATACCGGGCTTTCACCGATCGGGCGCGTGCGATGCAACACGCTTTCATCGCCCCGCGCCACGGCGGCGATGTGATCCTTTGCGGGAACCATCGCCTTGTAGGCGGCGATCCCGGCCTCACGATCCATCGGGTCAGGATAAGGATAGGGGTGTGCCGCAAGAGGTGCAGGATATACCGCAAGTGTCTGATCACTATGATCAATCTTGAGGTCTTTTTGTAGACCACGTGCGTTCACCGCGTGTTGGGTCGGATGATACGAGCCCGCCTCGCTCAACTCCAAGTCCCACCACCATTTTTTAACCGAATTCAGCCCGCCACGCCCCAATGTATCGTCCAGCTTGGCAAGGATCGGGGCCGCTTTGGGCACGTTCATCGCCACTTTGCGGAAGGCCGCGTCGCGAAACAGACCTTCAAGGTTCCACGGACAGGTTTTCATACAGCGCCCACACATCGCTCCACCGGGCGTTGTTACCCGGTATGTCGTGCATTTCTGGCTATCGGATTTCCAAATCTCATAGCCATTGAACATCCGTTTAGGCCCGGCCGTAATCGCGCCAGATGGACATTCCCGCGCGCATTTATTGCAGGCCTCACAAAATGATTGCATCCCGAAATCAATGGGTTGGTCATGTTCCAAGGGCATATCGGTCGTGACCACACCCGATTTCAGACGCGGGCCGAGAAACGGATTGAGGATCACCTCGCCAATGCGACTGACCTCGCCCAAACCGCTGAGCAACAGCAGCGGCGGCTGTAGGACCTCACCATCCATCACCGTGTGCGCCTTGGCGCTATAGCCCATTGCCCGGATTTGCGCAGCCACCACCCCGCCCAACAACGAAAACCGCAGGTAGGCGCGCATGCTTTGGGCCACCGCGATCCAATCATCACCGGAGGACCCCTCCATCGTCTCATACCCTTGGTCGATCACCATTGAGATCGCCTGATCATGGGGCGGATCAATCTCAGCCCCGCGTGCGTCGTGGCTATACCACG
>Ga0228674_1001625_pt1 | contig 13222 bp, 6 predicted proteins | sample 1D_rmetaG_FD_189054 | JGI IMG/M metagenome (GOLD analysis project Ga0228674, IMG submission 189054) | Seawater microbial communities from Monterey Bay, California, United States - 1D_r | ecosystem: Environmental > Aquatic > Marine > Coastal | place: USA: California | collected 2016-09-26
ACCAATCATTATTCCGTCTACACCATAGGTGTTTTTCTTTTCTAAAGCTATTTCAGGAGTCGTTACATCTCCATTTCCAAAGATTGGAATATGCATTCTAGGATTATTTTTAACCTCACCGATTAATGACCAATCAGCCTCTCCTTTATACATTTGAGCTCTTGTTCTTCCGTGAATAGACAAAGCCTTGATCCCAACATCCTGTAACCTTTCTGCAACTTCAACAATATGTTTTGAGTTTTCATCCCAGCCCAATCTTGTTTTAACAGTCACTGGCTTATTAGTAGACTTAACTATTTCCTTAGTCATTTCCACCATTTTCGGAATGTTCTTCAAAATTCCTGAACCTGCCTCTTTACAAACCACCTTCTTTACCGGACAACCATAATTGATGTCGATAATATCTGGATCAGCCTTTTCACAAATAGCTGCAGATTCCTTCATGGATTCTATGTCTCCTCCAAAAATTTGAATTCCAACCGGACGCTCGTATTCAAAAATGTCTAACTTCTTAACGCTTTTAACTGCATCACGAATCAAGCCTTCACTTGAAATAAACTCAGTATACATAACGTCTGCACCATGCTTTTTACATAATGCTCTAAACGGCGGATCACTTACATCCTCCATTGGAGCTAAAAGCAAAGGGAATTCACCCAACTCGATATTTCCTATTTTTACCAAAAGATCAGTTTTTTACAAAGTTAGTAAATACACAAAGGATGATAAGAGAAAGTTTATTTCTGAGGTTATTAGTTGCCGGACTGATGTGGCTAGGTATGTGGATGATAGCAGGAATGGGTATTGCCTTTGGTATTTGTTTTCTCTTTTTTGATCAGCCTTTGAGTGACTATATGAACGTTGTGGCACATGTTGGAAAGCTGATGACTACTGATATATTAAGTGCTGATATTTCTGAAGAAAATTTGTTGAGTCTTGCTGAACAGTTATTCGATGACTCGAGAGCTCTTCAAAAACAATCTGTTTTGATGACCGTTCAAGGAATTAGTTCTTTTACTGGTTTTGTTGTTTCATCAATATTGATTGTTAAAATATATCGTTTCAAAATAGCTGACTTTCTGAACACGCATTTTAACTTCTCTCCAAAGCTATACTTCCTTGTTCCTTTACTGTTTATAAGCGCAGTTCCCTTCATTTCATATACCGGCTGGGTAAATGCTTCATTAAAGCTTCCTAGCTTCTTAGAAGGTACAGAACGATGGATGAGAGAAATGGAGTTTCAAAATGGGGTTTTGTCTTTGTTTTTAGCTTCAGGTGATGGTATAGGAGCTTTGCTTTTGTCTATACTAATTATGGCTGTTATTCCAGCGATAGGAGAAGAGTTTTTATTTAGAGGTATTATTCAGCGAAGTTTGATTGACTTCAAGATAAATCCACATAGCGCTATATTTATAACGGCTTTAGTTTTTAGCGCAATGCACATGCAGTTTTTCGGCTTTTTCCCACGTTTCTTCTTAGGAGTGATTCTGGGTTACCTATACTTCTGGAGTGGCAGTATTTGGGTGCCAATTTTAGGTCACTTTTTTCAAAATGCAAGTTCAGTTGCATTAATCTACTGGATGAAGCATTCTGACCAAGCAGACTTAGGTGAAGCTGTAAGCTCAACACCTCAGGTTGGCATGGCTTTAGTCAGTATCGTTTTGAGTGCTGGGCTTGGTTATGCAATTTTTAAAGCTTGCTCTAAGCCTCTCTTAAATGAAGAGTTGTAAAGCATTACTTAACCTCAACCAAGAATATTATAAAAACCAATGTTGAACCAGCTGGAATACCTGGTAAGTTTCTGTTTCCGTATGCGTTTTCTGGAGTCATTTTAACCACTCTAACATCTCCTGGTTGCATTCTTTTAACTCCTTCAGTAAAGCCTTTAATGAATCCGCCTGCTTTTCCTTTTAAAGGGTCGTTTCTTAAAAAAGAACTGTCGAAGCCTTTTCCGTTTAGCAAATAACCAGCGTAATGCATTTCAATTTTTTGCTTAGGACTATACTCATAGTTCACGAGAGAATCCTTTGTTTTATTCATCCAGATTCCTGGTTCAGCTTCTACCCAGTCCATTTTATCAAAAGCATCTAACTTTAAAGTCGCCTTGTATCTTCCTTTTATCTTGATTTTCTCTACTGTTCCTGAATCGGAATACCAAATGATGTGTTCAAACTGATTTTTCTTTTTAGCCACATTATGAAAACCTTCATGTTTTCCTACCGGAATCTTTTTATTCGGACCACCTTCGCTCACAGCGTATTGTCCTTTATAATCATCCTGAGAGAATAGTAATCCAGAAATAAAACAAAAAATAAGTAGTAATCTCATGTTGGTTTTTTTTGCAATGTATGAAAAATTGACTTCCGATCAGAAAAACAAAAAGGCCTCCTTTTCAGGAGACCTTTTCATATATATTATTTGAGTTGTTAATTACTGCATAACAGTAAAAGCAGCTCTTTCATTGTTGTTTATATCAACTAAGAAATAAGTTCCGTTAGACAACGTTGATGTAGGGATCATATTAACATTGTTATATGAAGCTACAACTTGACCAACAGTGTTCATAACCGCATAATCACCAACTTTACTGATGTTTAAGTCAGCACCATTAGTTGGGTTAGGGAAGATTACTAATTCATCAGACTCTGTCTCATTGATTGAAGTACCTCCACCATTGTTACCGTCTGCTTCCGGAGCATAGATAGCATAGATAGAAATAGTTCCTGACACCTCATTAGAAACAACTAATAAGTCTTGATCTCCTGAATGATCATCAGCAGAGATAAACTTAACACACTCTGGTGCTAAATCTCCAGCTAATGGAGAAGTTGCATCATAGTCGAAGTTTCTGTTGTTGTAATATGTTTCAAATTGAACATCGTTTACATCAGTAACATCATAAACCATAACACCACCCATTCTCTCTAATCCGATGAAAGCATAAGTATGTCCGTTGATAGTACCAACATCGATAGCTTCTGGCTCACATCCTTTATCATCAGATCTATTTTTGAATGAATCGTTATCATCATTCGTAGAGTTGAAGTTTACTGGATCAGCGATTAATAACTGCTGCTCGAAGTCATCTCCTGAATCGAAAGCTAAAGACATATCAGAAGTCTTCCACATAGAGAATGATCTAGCTCCGTAGATATAAACCTCATCGAAGTCACCATCTCCGTCAGTATCTCCTTGCGAAGTAGTCACTTTTAATCTTCCTAAGCTATTCTCGTCTTGGATTGTTGCTGCGTTAGGGAAAGCTGTAGCATCTAATGTAAGATCCTTTAATCTATCCTCTTCAGAATATCCATCATAATCTCTAGCGTCTCCTTCGTTTGCAGTAAATAAGTACTCAACACCATCAACAGTATAAGAAACCATTGCATCTGGCTGGTACATTCCGAAAACAGGAGCTGTTTGGATCGTGATATCATCAGCTTTATCAGAAGGGTCGATTCCGTTTCCTGCAACAGAGTGATCTTTATAACCTAAACCATTAATAGCGTCTAAGTTTCCGTCGGCTAAGTTAATTGTGATAACCGCGTTGTTTTCTTGACAAACTACGAATGCTTTCGTTTGGTCTTCGTTGAAAGCAACATATTCTGGCTCTAAATCCTCAGCAACTGTAGAAGGAGTTCCTCCTTGTTCTCCGAAAATTCTTGTTCCATCTGTAAAAGTTGTTCCATTCCAAGCAGAAAAATCATATGTGTTTGCGTTACTAGCAGAAACTGAAGCAGCTCCTCCAGAAACATCAACAATCGTGATAGATCCTAATGGGTCAACTAAGTAATCATCATCTGGTTCTCCTTCGTTAGCAGAAACAACATAATCTCCATTAGCAGAAACTTGAATGTTATCTGGTAAAGCTCCAGCAGGAACTGTAGTGATGAATGTTCCGTCAAGGTTAAAGAAAGCGATAACACCATCAGCTTGCTTATCATCGTTTTCAACAGCAACAACAAAGTAATCAGGACCAACAGAACAAGCGTTAATTCCTCCTGTAACAAATCCGTTTGTGTTTGCGTCAACTGAATCAGCAACAGATACTGTTTCAATTTCTACTGGTAAAGTAGGGTCAGTAATATCTAAAATTCCAACCGTTCCAGCATCAGCGTTAACATAGTATAATGCTTCTTCATCAGAAGAGTAATCTACGATCTCAGCAGCACCTTCGTCAAATACGTTTGTAGAGAAACCACCTAAACGCTCTAATTCAACATTTTCTACTTCGTCCATCGTGTCATCTTCTTCTTCAACATCTACCGTGTAGATAGAGATCGTTCCAGAAACCTCATTAGAAACAACCAATAAGTCATTTCCTCCAGGGTGATTATCAGCAGAGATAAACTTAACACACTCAGGTGCTAAATCTCCAGCGTCTGGTGACGTTGCATCAACATCAAAGTTTCTGTAGTTGTTATACGTTTTGAATTCAACAGCATTAACATCTGTTACATCATAAACCATAATTCCACCCATTCTCTCTAATCCGATGAATGCATAAACATTGTCACCAATTGTACCAACATCGATAGCTTCTGGCTCACAACCTTTGTCGTCAGACCTGTTCTTTCTAGTATCGTGCTCGTCATTCGTAGAGTTGAAGTTAACTGGATCAGCTATTAATAACTGCTGCTCAAAATCATCTCCTGAATCATAAGTTAAAGACATATCAGACACATCCCAAATAGAGAAAGATCTAGCTCCGTAGATATAAACCTCATCGTAATCTCCGTCTCCATCAGTATCTCCTTGAGAAGTCGTTACTTTTAATCTTCCTAAGTTGTTTTCTAACTGCATGTCAGCAGCATTAGGGAAAACAGTAGCGTCTAATGTAAGGTCCTTTAATCTATCCTCTTCAGAATATCCAGTAAAACCTCCTTCGTAATCTCTAGCATCTCCTTCGTTTGCAGTGAATAAGTACTCAACACCATCTACTGTGTAAGACACCATAGCATCTGGTTGAAACATTCCGTAAACAGGAGCAGTTTGAATCGTGATATCATCAGCTTTATCAGAAGGGTCAATTCCGTTTCCAGATAAAGAGTGATCTTTATATCCTAAACCATTGATAGCGTCTAAATTTCCAGAAGCTAAATCAATAGTAATTACAGTGTTGTTTTCTTGACAAGTAACAAAGGCTTTTGTTTGATCTTGGTTAAAAGCAACATACTCTGGCTCTAAATCTTCTGCAACAGTAGAAGCAACAGTTTCATACTGTCCACCACCTAAGTCAACATTTTTTTGACCAAAGATTCTTGTTCCATCTGTAAATGTTGTTCCGTTCCACTCAGTGAAATCAACAGTCATAGCATTGTTAGCTGCAATAGCGTCAACGCCTCCAGAAACATCAACAATTGTGATAGACCCTAAAGGATCAACCATATAGTCATCATCTGGTTCTCCTTCGTTAGCAGAAACTACATATTCTCCGTTTGGAGAAACTTGTACGTTATCCGGTAAAGCTCCAGCAGGAATAGTTGTAATAAATGTTCCGTCTAATTGATAGAAAGCTAAAACTCCGTTCATTTGCTTGTCGTCATTCTCAACAGCAACAACAAAGTAATCTGGTCCAACAGCAACAGCATTAATTCCTCCAGGAACGAATCCTTGAGAAGCCGAACTTACAAGAACGTTAACCGTTGAAACCTCAGTTGGGCTTGTTGGGTTAGCGATACCTAAAATTCCTACTGTTCCAGCTTCTGCGTTTACATAGTATAATTGTCCTGTACTAGCAGAATAACTTACAATTTCGCAAGCTCCTTCGTCGAATACACCTGTAGCATATCCTCCTACGCGTGTTAACTCAACGTCTTGAGCATTAAGAGCGGTCAACCCTAAAGCAAAAAGACCTAAAGTGTAAAGTTTTTTAAACATAGTTAAATTGATTTGTTCGCGCTAAAGTATAGTTAGGAAATGACCTGGTTTCAACCTTGTCATTAAGAAAAAAGAATCAAATCAATTTCCCAAAGAATAAATATGTAACAAGTGTTACTTAATTGTAAACAAGCTTTTTTTATAACGCTTGCAAGCAAATATCCTTTTTGCGAAAAACTTGGTTTTCAGTCCCAACTCTCTTCACCTAGCTTTGAATTCAAATTAGAAACTATGAGAAAATTAACATTCGTTTTAGTATTTATGATTGGACTTATAACAAGTATTAAGTCACAATCTGGAATTAAATCAACCATGGCCGTTTTAAACTTTGAAAGTGTAGGTCTACCAAATACACCCAATCAATTAGGAGCAATGGTTAGGCTTGAGGTTATGAAGCTTGACAAATATGTTGTTATTGAAAAGCATGATATGTTAGAAGCTTTAGACAAAAACGCTATTAATATTGAAAACTGTTACAGCACAAGCTGCATGAGAAAAGCTGGAGTTGGAATGTCTGCCAATTACGTTTTATCTGGAACTTTTGAAGTCTTTGGATCTAAGTTGGTTATCAATTACAAATGGTACGACATTGCTAAGAGTCGATTAATCAAATCTGTAGCCTATGAATATATTTACGTAGCACAGGATTTAGAGAAAGTGGCAAAAGTTAGTGTACAGAAACTACTGGATCTTGAATTAGATAATCAGGTAGAGAATTTATACAACTACGAGGTATATGCTAAAAGAGAGTTAATGAACTCTGACTTAAAGCGTGTTAATCTAAGCGGACCTAGGTTTGGTTTTGCATACTTAACGGGTCAAGGTTCTCAGTTTATGTTGGATCCAAAAAGCAGAGGTGGTCTTGGTGTAGATATTCCTGTAATGACTCAAATAGGTTACCAGTGGGAAAAAGCATACCTAAACGCAGGAAACAGTCAAGCATTGTTTGAATTCATCACCATGTTTACAGGTATGGATAAAGGAATAATTAATCCATCATTTGTTTTCTTAAATGGATTCCGATTAAACAAAACAGGTTGGGAAATTGGTTTTGGTCCGAGCTTTAGCTTTACAAAAGAATCTTTAGGTTATTATGGTGAGGGAGGTCTTTGGATAGGAAACCAAGATTCTAGGTATGATTATTTATACGCTTATGATAACCCTGATGCTGTAGTTAAACGATTAGACAGAAGAGGAAAGCTACACGCAAATGCAAGCTGGTTAGTTTCAGCTGGTAAAACGTTTAAATCTGGAACCTTAAATGTACCGGTTAATGTTTATGCCAATTTCACCCAGCAAGGAACATATTATGGTTTATCGTTAGGGTATAATATTTCGAAGTAGTCTAGACTTAAGTCTTTGGTGATTAGGGGTTAGTGGCTAGATTGTATTTTAACAATTACGTCAACTAATCCCTAAACACTTATAGCTCACCCCTTACTCCTATTAATCTCCTCTTGCTTTTCATACACCGCTTTCTCCAGTGTTTGAATTTGACGAACAAACTTTTTCTTGTTCATTTGACGAACTACGATAGTATAAATAATCAGAGCTAATAAAGCAGCTGCGTGCTTAATCCAATCCTTTTTTAAAGGATGATCGATATGGATGCTTATTAATTCTACTTCAGCACAAAAACCTCCTTTATTACAAGCTTTAAACTTTACTTCATAGTCTCCATGTGAAAGACCGTTAACTGAAAATGACGGACTTACTATTTCTTCCCAATTTGCTCCATCAATTTGATAGTAATACTTGTTCGCTGAAGGGAATGCCTTTGTGTTTAAGATAAAATCAAATTGATAATTGGAAAAGCTTAAATCTATTTCTGAATCTGTTTGAACCTCTCCATCTAACTTCCATTCTTGTAAAGATACTTTAGGCTCGCTAGCAGACTTTGCTAAGTCTTCCCATGAGTATGTATACAAACCTGTTTTAGTCGCTATAAGAACTCCGCTTTTAAGCCTTACAATTTGATTAAAGTTCCACTTTTTAGAAAGAACCGGGTGTACACTTTTATAAGTCTTATGAAATGCATCTATTCCTAAGCTACTTATCAAATAAATAAAGTCTCCATAATCAATTTCAGAAATGATGTTATCGTTTAATAAACCATCTTCTGTACCGTATTTCACTCCACTAAACGAAAATGTTTTTAGGGTTAGCCCCGTTGCTTTTTTATCAATTTTACTTGTGGCTAACGTTTTCGTATTAATTTTTGTCCAGCCTGCACCTTTCTCTTCTAAGAAAAGTTCATCTGCCGAGTAAGCTAGAGAAACAATGTTCTTTCCTCTGAATAAATCATGCTGAAAACCAAGCATTTCTCTTGTCTTCGTGTTGTACTTATAAACCCCTTTACCATTTGTCGATACCCAAAGAAAATCACCTTCGTATTTACAAATAGCATTAACAGCAACGGAAGTAGCACGGTTCGCTATTTGCTTACCTCCTGTATTTGGGTTTTGCCAATTGATAATTTGACTTACTCCTCTACTCGTAGCCAACCATAAATCGTTATCCACTTGAATAACCTGATTAACATTACTGTTTAATAATCCTTTCGATAGGTTATAAACTTGCTCTCCTTTTGTAGTTTTTAGCAAAAAGAAAGCAGCAATAAATGCTGCTAAAATATGTTTGTCCATAGGAATCATTACTTCATGAAATTTAACTTGCTCATTAAGGTCTCTTTGTAAGAACCTCCTACTGGAACTTCTTTTCCAGATTTTTCCATGATTAAGTTAGAACCTTCTATTTCTTTTATTTTATCTAATCTGATAATAAATGAACGGTGAACTCTCAAGAAATCCTTCTCCGTAAGTTTCGATTGAACATCTTTCATCGTTGAGTGTATAGTATACTTTCCTTTATCCGTGTTGATGATAACATAATCTTTCAACGCTTCTACAAAGTATATATCTGCATGATTTACCTTAACCAACTTTGCCTTCGATTTGATAAAAACAAAATCTTGATCACTTTCGCTTTCAATAAAGTTCGTGTAAATCTCGATTTCCTTTTTCAACTCCATCGTTTTACTGTGCTTATACAAAGCCATTTCAATGGAAGTATGAAGGTCAATTTCTTTAAACGGCTTTAATATATAACCGTAAGGCTCTGTTATTTTAGCCTTTTCTAAAGTGTTTTCATCAGCATTAGCTGTCAAATAAATTACAGGAATTTGAAACTCACTACGCATTACTTCAGCCGTATCAATACCTGTCATTTGTCCTTTCAGCATGATATCCATTAAGATTAAATCAGGTTGATTTTCTCTTACTATTTCAATCGCTTTTTCTCCTGATGAAGCTGTTCCTATTACGTCGTAATCCAACTTTTTAAGACTGTTAGCAATATCTTTTGCTACAATTCCTTCATCCTCTACTACTAATATTTTATTTGACATGATGCTCTATACTATAAGTCTTTAAATCTAATAATAAATTTCAATCCATTTTGATTGATTACCTCCAGTTCTCCGTCTATCTGATCTACTAATGTTACCACCAACTGTAAACCTAACGAGTCACTTTCTTCTACTTTAAAGTTTTCATCTAATCCTTTTCCATCATCTCCTACTTCCAAACAGTACTGATCTTCACCTGTTGTTTTAATCGATACTTTAATGGTTCCTGATTCTTTATCTTCAAAAGCATACTTTAATGCGTTAGATATCAGTTCATTAACTATTAATCCGCAAGGAATTGCTGTATCTAGTTTTAAGAATACTTCCTCAAAATCAAATTCCAAACCTATTGGCTTTTTGTTAGATGAGTAAGAATAATGCAAGTTCGTACACAGGTTTTCTATGTAGTTGTTGAAGTGAATATTGGATATATCTTTTGACTGATAAAGGCTTTCGTGAATGAAGGCCATTGATTTAATACGGTTTTGACACTCTCTCAATAACTCTATGGTGTAATCGTCTTGAACGTAAGAAGTCTGTAAATTTAGGATACTTGAAATCACCTGCATGTTATTCTTAACACGGTGGTGAACTTCTTTCAACAAGACCTCTTTTTCTTTCAGTGATTCTTTTATTTCCTGCTCGTTTTCCTTCAATTTGGTAATGTCTCTAGAGATTCCCATTTCACCTACAATCTCTCCTTTTTGGTTTACTAAAACAGAAGCCGAAAGAAAACTTGGAAACTCTCTTCCGTCTTTAGCTCTTGATCTAATTTCTCCTGAAAACTCTCCATCAATTTCTAAAGCAGCTTTTACCTTTTGATGTTCTTCTATATCAACAAATAAATCACTTGGTGATATTTTAAACGATTCTGCTAAAGTATATCCTAATATAGTCTGTGCAGATTGATTGAACTCTGTAATTTGATTATTTACGTTAGTTGCATAAATCATATCTAGAGATGAATCAATGATACTTCTAGTAAACTGCTCAGCCAATCTCAACTTATTTTCGACTTCCTTTCTTTCATTAATTTCCAGCTCTAATCTTCTCGAGTTTTCTTCAGCCAACTCCGCTCTTAATTTCTCGAGTTCAACTCTTTTTCTATCCGAAATATTTCTAACCACCAGCTTAACTACCGGCTTACCATCCATGATGTATGGAATGTGGCAAGATTCAACCGTTTTAATGCGGTCTTTACCCGTAATCAGCTTACTTTCTTGATAATCAACTTTATCTCTTTCGTTTTGTACTTTTTCTATTCTTCCCTTTACTCTTTCCTTATCCACTGGATGAACGTAGTCTAGAAGCTGAGTACCAATAATATCATCAGATTTTTCACAATCAAATAGCTTAATTGCTTCTGGGTTAGCATAAATAATTGTTCCATGATCATGCAGGATTAACCCATCAGGAAGAATCTCAACGAGCTTTTTATAGTTATGCTCTGATCTAATTAATTTCGATTGTGCTTGCTTTCGTTTAGATATATCATTTACCACATACACCCTAATGTTTTTGTTGTTGTACAAAATCATTTCAGATCTAGATTCTACAGTAAATAAATCTCCGTCTTTTTTAATGTGATTAAACTCTTTGGTTGGGTTTTTATCCTCCTGCATTCTCTCCTTCACAGAATCATGATACTCTGAACTCACAATGTTCATAATATTCATACCAATTGCCTCAGAACGTCTACGGTAGCCATACATTTTTAGAAAACGATTATTAACATCTGTAATAACACCATTATCTGTTAATATAATAGCTTCTAAAGTGACATCAGAAAGAATCTTAAATCTTTCTTCATTCTCTTCTACATTCTTTTCATACAACTTTCTATCGCTAATATCTTCTATAGTACCTATACGACCTATAACTGCACCTTCTTCATTTTTTATAACCTTAACCCTAACACTTAACCAGGTTTCCCTACCATCTTTAATCAATCGGTACTCATAGCTTAAACCTTCTCCTCTTTGGATAGATTCTTCTTTTTTATCTCTAACTCTATCGATATCATCTGGATGAATTAAAGCCATCATTTTTGAATCAAAACTCAACGGATCTAAAGCTCCAAATAACTGAATGATTCTTTGATTTATATAAGTTGTTTGTCCGTTTGGTTTCTGTTGGAAAATACCAATTGGTGCAGACCACGATAAGGTTCTGAAACGCTCTTCACTTTCTTGAAGTGTTTTTTCATATGTCAAACGCGTACTGATATCTCTACCCCTAACAATAACAACTTCCTTTCCGAAATAAGATCCTTTATTTAAAGCTACTTCAACAGGAATACTCTTATCTTTTCCATTTACATAACAATCAAATATTTCCTTGTTATCATTGAATGTGCTCATTAATTTTTTACTGAAATCAGTATGCTCAGTAGTTTTAATCAAAGAAAAGATATCTGTCTCCAACATTTTTTCCTTTGGACTCTCGAAAAACTTGATAACCGTATCATTTACATCGATCAGTTTGAATGATTTATCTACAATGAAAATGAAACTCGTGCTCTGATTAAAAAGCTCAAAATAACTATCCAGTGTTTCCAATTTTTCACTTTCAGCTTTCATTCTAGCTGTAACATCTCTAATCATGTATTGAAGTAATTTTTTTCCTTTTACTTCAAATGCATTTATGCTTACTTCAGTGTCAAATTGAGGACCATTAATTGACCAATGTTTCCAATAATATCTTTGTGATTTTCCTTGCAATGCTTCCTGCATCAATTCGTATCCTCTTAAAATAGAATCCGAACCATCAGGTTGTTTTTCAGGATAAAAAATAAAAGGTGAAGAATTTATGATCTCTCTTCTTTGTCCTTTAAACATTTCAATTGCCTTCTCATTACAATCAACAATTTTTCCTTCATCAACAATTAAAATGGCATCGTTTGCTTTAGAATAAAGAAGCCTAAACTTTTCTTCTGATTCTTTAATTTTTTCCTGAGATTTTATACGGTCGTTAATGTTTCTTACTACACCGAAAATGGTTCTAATATTCCCTTTTTCATTAACCTTTGGAAATAGGTTTTCTTCTACCCAAATATACTCTCCTGATAAACGATGTTTGAATCGATAGGTGACCCTTTTTGGTTCAGGGTTATCCTTTAATCGTTTCATTATTTTCTTAATATTCGGAAAATCTTCAGGGTGATATGCATCTTGAATATCTTGCTGTTTGGTTTTGTATTCTTCTTGAGTAAAACCAAATATGTCCTTAACCTTCGGACTTATATACCCAAATTCCTTATTACCTTCTTCATCAACTTGAATAGAATATACAATCTCGTCAATATTATCTAAAACAACCTTAAGTTGCTCCTCCGTGTTTTGTCTTTCAGTTATATCCTCACTTACTTTTACAAAGTGAGTAATATTTCCTTTTCTATCTACTATAGGTGAAATTTGTGCTCTTTCAACTATTGATGAACCATCCTTTTTATAATGGATTATATCTCCTTTCCATTGTCCTTTTTCTCGAACTACATTAATGTATTCTTCTTCATTATGGTCTTTTGCATAAGTACCAATCATTTCTTCTTGAAGAATACCTGTAACTGTTTCAAAAGTTCTGTTAATGAACTGCACCTTAGTTTGCGCATCATAAATAACAACAATCGAAGGATTTTGCTCAACTGCTAATGATAATTTTTCTAAATGTTCTTGATTCGCTCTTCGTTCAGATATATCAGTCATTCTAATTAAGAAGTACTGCTCATCATTAAAAATAATTTCAGAAACTACCTGATCAACCCAAATAATATAACCATCAGCATCTTTATACTTGATCTCTTTGTGCCATTGTTCATCTTCTAAAAACTCATCTTGAAAAAACTTTCTTCCTTTCTTAAATTTCTTCGAAAAATCTAAATAGTCTTTATCAATAAACTCATTTCTATCTTCTTTTTTAAATAGGTTTAAAACTGATTCA
>Ga0228674_1001627_pt1 | contig 13210 bp, 13 predicted proteins | sample 1D_rmetaG_FD_189054 | JGI IMG/M metagenome (GOLD analysis project Ga0228674, IMG submission 189054) | Seawater microbial communities from Monterey Bay, California, United States - 1D_r | ecosystem: Environmental > Aquatic > Marine > Coastal | place: USA: California | collected 2016-09-26
CTATAAAGATAGTTCATTTAATGTTTAGTTCGCAATGAACTGCCTTATTTTAACATGAATTTTACTTTTAATATTGCCGCAACGGATAAACTGTCTTTTATCTGACCAGACATGACCATGTTAAACGCTTCTTCGAAAGGAAGTTTTTTAACTTTCATATCCGCTTCTGTACTTTCTAAATCATTTTCTCCTAGCGTTAAATTCCTAGCGATAAAAATATGAGCAACCTCATTGGTGCAAGAGTTACTGGTGTTAAACTCCATGATATGTTGCCAATTGTCAGCAGTTAACCCAACTTCCTCTTTTAATTCTCTAACAGCACCTTCTAATAGGTCTTCGTTGTGTGGAACTCCTCCTTCAGGAATTTCCCATGAATACTCTTTTAACGGATACCTATATTGACCAACAAGCCATGTGTTACCTTCATCATCAATAGGAACTATTCCAACTGCTTTAGTCCTAAATTCTACTGTTGTATAAGTTCCTGGTTTTCCACCAGGATCGGTAACGTCGTGTTTGTAAAGCTCTAACCACGGATTCTCAAAAACGCGTTCTCTACTATGTGTTATCCAATTGTTTTCCATGTAAATCGATATGTCTTTAATATTAATCAAATTCATTTAGAATAGACTATAATACTACTTAGATTTGTAGTATGGAATTTCAAGTAGGAGCATACGTTAAGTTTATTGATGAAGTTGGTGGTGGTTATATTACCAAAGTCATAGATCAAGAAACCGTACAGATTGAGTTGGAAGATGGTTTTGATGTTGATGCAAAAATTAGATCCTTGGTAATAGACCCAAGTAGATCAAAAAACATTGTAAAAACAGCAAGTAAACCTGCTATTAAGGAAAGCGTTAAAACGGTTTCTAAAACTATAAATGTTAATGCTTCCTCTGAAAAGACTCCTATTAACACCAATGTTGAACTTCATTTTATAGAAAATAAATCTTCATTTGATATAATAATACGAAACGGACAAGCTTTAAAGGTTAAGATTTGTTTGTTTACCAATCAAAATGGAAAATATAGCTTACTTCATGAAGTAGAGTTGTTTTCAGGTTCTTATAAGGAAATCGGAGGTTTTAACCCTGGGTCTTGTTCCAGTTTAATTGCTGAGATGATTTGGATGGAAAGTGATAATCTTCATAAAAGACCACCTGTTTCTACTTCGATTAAAATTAAGACTGCAAGGTTTTATAAGAATAACTCTTTTAAGTATAGAGCTTGGTTGGATGAAAAGTCTATTGTGGAAACCATTTATGAAGAGGAGAATATTTTTCATAAGCTAAGTACAGACAACCATTCATTTTTTAAGGAAGAGACAGTAAAAGGACCAAAGTTTTCAAAGTCACATAAAAGAATTAGTACAGAGGAGATAGATATTCATATAGAAGAATTAGTTGATGATTATCGTCAATTGTCAAATGGTGAGATTGTAAGCATTCAGTTGGATGCTGTGTCAAGCAAGATTGAACATTGTTTAAAACATCGAATAGGTGAGCTGGTAGTCATTCATGGTAGAGGCAGTGGGACCTTAAGAGAAGAGGTGCGCAGATTAATCAAATCGTACGGACTCACTTATTCTGATGGTTCTTTTCAGAAATATGGAGCTGGTGCTACTTTAGTTGAATTTAAAGCGCAGTAATTCTCTTATAGATTTCTTCGTATTGCTTTAGAATAGAGTTGATTTCAAAGTTTTTTGACTGCTCTTTAGCGTTTTGTGAAAGTTCAGCAGCAAGCTTTTCGTCGCTTAATACTTTTATGGCATTTGCAGATAGGTCTTTGATGTCGCCTACTTCACTTAAATAACCGGTTTTTCCTTGAATATTCACTTCAGGTAAACCTCCAGTATTTGTTGATATAACAGGTACACCCGCTGCCATAGCTTCTAAAGCTGCCAGACCAAAGCTTTCACTTTGGGATGTAAGTATAAATAAATCAGAAAGACATAAAACTTGTTCAACATCTTTAATCTTACCTAGATATTTAACCTGTTTATCAACACCTAATTGACGAGCCAATAATTCGATTCGGTTCTTTTCAGGTCCTTCACCAACTAATACTAAAACAGCATCAATTTCTTCTCTTATTAGAGCAAATGACTCGATAACGTCTTGAACTCTTTTTACAGGTCTGAAATTAGAGACGTGAGTGATGATTTTTTGTCCTGGCTGAGCGAATAAACTCCTCTGACAAGGTTGTTTTTTCTCATACTTGGCAGGACAAATAAAATTATAGATTACTTCAATTTCTCTATTGATATCAAAGTTTTCAAAGGTGTCTTGTTTTAAGCTATTGGAAACAGCCGTAACTGCATTTGATTCATTAATAGCAAAGGTAATTACAGGTTCAAAAGAAGGATCTTTACCAACTAATGTTATGTCTGTTCCGTGAAGAGTGGTAACGAAAGGTATTTTAATTCCTTGTTTCTTTAAGATTTCTCTTGCAGTGTATGCTGCAGAAGCATGAGGGATTGCATAGTGTACGTGAAGTAAATCTAGCTTTTCGTATTTAACTACATCCACAATTTTACTAGCTAATACTAATTCGTAAGGACTATAATCAAATAGGGGATAGTTGGAAGGCTTTACTTCGTGATAATGGATGTTTTCAGTAAGCGTGTTAAGTCGAACCGGAATCTGATAGGTGATAAAATGAACTTCGTGTCCTTTTTGAGCCAAGGATTTTCCAAGTTCAGTAGCTAATACACCACTACCTCCATAAGTAGGGTAGCATACAATTCCAATTTTCATACTCATATTAATGCTTTAACAATTCACCAGCTGACTGAACATATTCCAAAACATCTACCTTGTTGATATTGTTTATTTCAAATTCACCTTCTAGTCCTGGTAAAGTGGTGAAACCGAATACTTCTTCATTATTCAAAGTCTCTCCTGATTCTTTTAACTGATGAACCAAATGAGGTAAGAACCATTCTTCTAACTTTTCTTCATCTTCAAGCAGTTCTCTAAATTGTTCCTCTGTTTCTGCTACCTGTTCAAGAATTCCTTCTCCTGTTGAAAGCCAATGAATTTTATCTGCTTTATCAATAAAAAAGATGTCTCCAAAAACTGAAATTAAGATCGGGTTGTAATCTTCAGGAACCAACCATTCCCAATTATTCGTTAATTCCTCGTCTTCAAGTCCATCAAAATTGATGACTAAATCTGAAAATTGAATATCCATATTAATTAGCAATAAAGTTTTCTAGTACTTGTAAGTAGTATTCTGTCCCCATAACCTTGGGTAAGTTTGAATGTTCTCCTTTGTTAACCCGTACAGCAAATTTTTCAACATCAATTTCTCCAGGATGACTAGCAAAAACTACTTCTCCATGAGTTTGAATATTTAAGAATTGGTCATTGTCTCCATGAAGCCATAAAAATGGTTCTTCAATGTTCGCTACTTTTTGAGCTACATTCATGGTAATATTAGTTACATATCTAGCTGGTAAAGCAAGACCCGTTGCATCCTGAACCATTGTTTCCGTATTTGCAAAAGGAGCTTCAAGGATTAGTTTACTTGGCTGAAGCACGCCATCATTAGCTGTAAGCTTTGTAGCAGGAGCAGAGCCTAAACTGTATCCATACATGATAAGTCTGTCTGAACTTAACCCTCTATTCTCTAACCATTCAATTGCTGTTCTAACATCTTCCTCAATACCTTCTTCACTTGGTTCACCACCGCTCATTCCGTAACCTCGATAGTCCATCGCAAAAACACCGTATTTATTCTTATGTCCGATATTGGCCAATAACTTAATTCTAGTCCAGTAATAATCTAAATGACCATAATTACCGTGGCAATAAAGAATTACAGTATCAGTTTGAATGCTATCGATATCACCAACGTATACAGCGCTAATTTGGGTAGGTAAAGCTTCTGTGTTCATTTTAGATGATAAGCTTACCATGCTGATTAAACTATCATGAATGTGATATTCATCGGATATTTGGATTTCGAAAGCTCCATAATCATCTAATTCATATTTATACAATTCTTCGTTTTCGAACATGTTGTCGTCAAGCCTGCATGAAATCAATGCGATACAAAACAAGAATAATATGATAAATCTATTTCCCACGACCAATTGTTTTATAGTAAGTAGCAAACGTTCCAATAGCTCCTTTACCGTTAATTCCTGAATAGTCTAAAACTAGCTTTGTATTGTCTACAGACGGACCCAATAGCTTTGCTTCAACTTGAAAGCGCCAACCTTTACCCTTTAATAAAATCCCAAAGTGTGGATTTCCATAGTATTGTTTCTCTTGATTTAAACCCAATGATCGTGTACTGTTCAATTCAAACCAATTCATGATTCCTGCATACAGAAGTACAGGTGTTTTAACTGTTCCTGATCCTGGACAATTACAATCTCTACCGCCAGATCCTCTTAAATAGTAGTAAAGGTTTATGTCTAGTTGAGGATAGATTCTATTGGTCCAATCAAAAACATCAGACATAAAATGAATATTAGGAGAGTAGGAGATACCTAACTTTGTTTTGTCGTGGTAATACAAGTTGCTAAGTATGCCCGTTTCCAAATGAATAACGCCATACCCTAAGCTAGTTAAATGTAGCGATGAGTTCCATGTTAAGTTTTTCTTTACTCCATAGCTATAAGTTGCAGAAGTTAAAGGGGTTGGGATTGTTGTTTCGTTGTATTTGAATAAAGCTCCTCCAGCTGAAAAACTAACAACTTTTTGATTTTCTGCTAAAGGCACAATCAGTCGTGATGACGAGCATGCACTGAATAACAGTATAGTAAGTAGTATTGGAATGATGTTACGAATCAATGTTCTCTTTTTTAAGTAATTCTATTACTAAACGATCAATCGGAAAGCTTAGCATTTTACTATCTAAAGAGGTGATGTCTTCCCATGCAATGGATTGGACTATTTCCTCTTCAGTTAGCTCTATCGAATTTAAGGAATTTCGTTCAACCAGATAGTAAATACTGATGATTTGATCAGAAGAATTAAAAGCAGATGCTTGAAAGAAGTCTGTTGTGTAATAATGGCCCTTAACTGTAATGTCCAAGTTTAACTCTTCTTTGAATTCTCTAACTAAACAATCCTTGGTCCCTTCTCCAAACTCTAAACCTCCACCAGGGAACTTAGTCATGTCAAAACCTTTTATAGTTTCATGAGTGATCAGAATAGACCCTGATTCAATCAACAAACCATAAACTCTTACATTAAATGGATGCATGATTAAGGTTTTATTGCTCTTAACATTTCTCGTTTTCCTGGAGGACCTGGAATTCGACTCACTTCGAAACCAATAAATTGCATTCGTCTTCTAATAACGCCTTTTGCACAATAGGTTACTAGTACTCCACCTGAACATAAGGAATCGTAAAGCTTTGAGAAAATTTCTTCAGTCCACATGTTTTCCTGTTTTTCAGGAGCAAAGGCATCAAAGTAAACCAAGTCTAATTCCTTAGGAATTGTAAATACATCTAAATCAGCTTGGTATTTAGTTAAAGTGAAATGATCTGAAATTGAACCTTTTTCTTCCCAAGGCAATTCATGAATATGATCAAATAATTGTTTCGAAATATCATTATCAGTGTATTCCATTTGCTTGGCAATGGAAAGATCTACCGGATATTTTTCAATGCCGTAATAATCAATAGAAACTTTATTTGAATTAGCATAATCAGCACTTAACCAGGTGTTTAGACCCGTTCCAAAACCTACTTCAAACACTTTGTAATTCTCTTTGTTTAAGAAAGCTAGTCCAGCATTAATGAAAACATGAACAGCCTCATTGTATGCGCCATGAATAGAATGATAATGTTCATTCAATTCAGGAACAAATAATGTTTTACTGCCGTCGTTGGTTGTTTTGATTTGCATTTTAAGACAAAAATAAAGGCTGTCCTTTTGAGACAGCCTTTCTATTGGTAACGCTTAAATTATAATTTAGCGTCAAGTTTTTCAGCGTAAGCAGTTTTTGGAGCAGCTCCAACTTGCTTATCATATACTTCACCATCTTTGATGAATAATACTGTAGGAATGTTTCTAATTCCGTATTTCTGAGCGATAGCAGAGTGCTGGTCAACGTTTAATTTTCCAACTACAGCTTTACCATCATAATCAGCTGAGATTTCATCGATGATTGGTCCAACCATTCTACAAGGTCCACACCATTCAGCCCAAAAATCTACTAATGCTGGTTTATCTGAGTTTAACACTAAGTCCTCAAAGTTTGCTTCTGTTAATTCTAATGCCATAACGTATAATTTTAAATTCTTAATTCTATTTGTAGTCTATCAATATTTAAACCAATATAAAGGTAAGCCAAAATGACTAATTTTTTAATTGATTCTATAGCTATTAACTGACAATTTATCCAATTCTTTAAAGAACTCGTTACTAGGGTTTATTCTATAACGTTTACTCGCTAGCTTGATTTGCATCTTTTCTTCCGTGTCATACAGCTGCAATAATAGCTCGCAATTTCCTTCATAAGAACGAATTAATTGTTTTAATCCAGTAATATGGTCCTCTTTTAAAAAGGCTAAATCAAGGTTCAAAGTAATGGATTTAGACATCTTATCACGTACATCTGACAATAATGACAATGAGTTGATTTTAAATTCCAGTTCATCTTTATTAAACTTCCTACTTTGTACTTTTCCTTGAACATGCAAGAAAGATCCTTCCACTAAGAATAATCTTAGTTTCAGATAGTCTTCACCAAAAATGTAGAAAGTGTGTGAATCTTGATAATCCTCCACGGTTAAGACACCAAAAGGATTCCCTTTCTTAGTCATTCTTTCAACAGCTTCGGTTACAATCACAGCCATGGTGCAATCTCCTTTAGATGCCAAAGCCGGAAGATCATTGATCATTCCAACGTTTGCATTACAGAAATAGTCTATCTCCATTTTGTAATCATCTAATGGATGACCTGAAATAAAGATTCCAACGACATCTCTTTCCTTGCTTAACTTCTCAATGTTATTCCATTCTCTACAAATAGGAAGTGGAGGTACAGGTAATTCTACCGCACTATTGTCTCCAAACAATGAGTGTTGAGATGATTCTTTGTCATTTTGGAAGTTTAAACCAAAACGAATTGCTTTTTCTAGGAAAGTAGAATCACGTTCATCTTTCTTGTAAAAATATTGTGCTCTATGTGTGGAAGAAAAACTATCAAAACCACCTGCTAATGCTAAGCTTTCTAAACATTTCTTGTTAGCTGATCTTAAGTTTAATCGTTTTGTTAAATCGAATATATTTTTGAAAGGACCGTTTTCTTTTCGTTCATCAACTATAGCTTCTACAGCTCCTTCACCAACACCTTTGACTGCTCCTAAACCAAATCTAATTTCTCCTTTCTTGTTTACAGTAAACTTGTAATTAGATTCGTTTACATCAGGACCCAATACAGGTGTTCCCATACGTTTACATTCTTCCATAAAGAAAGTAACCGATTTTATATCGTTCATGTTGTTAGACAGAACGGATGCCATATATTCAGCAGGGTAGTGGGCTTTGAAATAAGCCGTTTGAAATGCTACCCAAGCATAACATGTAGAGTGAGATTTGTTAAAGGCATAAGATGCAAACGCTTCCCAATCCTTCCAAACCTTCTCTAAGGCTTTTTCTTTGTGTCCTCTCTCTTTTGCTCCGTTAATAAACTTCGGCTTTAACTGCTCTAGTAAAGCAAAGATCTTTTTACCCATGGCTTTACGAAGCATATCCGCTTCACCCTTGGTAAATCCAGCTAAAGATTGAGATAGAAGCATAACTTGCTCCTGGTAAACTGTAATACCATAGGTTTCCTCCAGGTACTTATCCATCCCTTCGAGGTCATAGCTAATTTCCTCTTCACCGTGTTTCCTTTTAATAAAGGAAGGGATGTATTCCAATGGACCCGGACGATACAAGGCATTCATTGCAATTAAATCGGCAAATGCTGTAGGTTTAAGTTCCTTCAGGTATTTCTGCATCCCAGTTGATTCATACTGGAATACACCTACTGTTTCACCTCTTTGGAAAAGCTCATATGTCTTTTCATCTTCCAGACTTATTTCTTCCGGATCGATAACAATTCCGTGTCTTTCTTTTACATTGGCAGCAGCATCCTTAATTAAAGTCAAGGTCTTTAATCCAAGGAAATCCATTTTCAATAGACCTGCATCTTCAACCACAGAGTTGTCAAACTGTGTACACCACATGTCTGAGTCCTTTGCAGTAGCAACAGGAACGTGTTCACGAATATCAGAAGGAGTAATGATTACACCACAGGCATGAATTCCTGTGTTACGAACAGATCCTTCTAATTTGATGGCTGTTCTTAGTGTTTCTCCTTCCAAGTTATCTTGCTCTCTTATATCAAATAAAGACTTTGCTTTATCTAGATCTTCTGGAGTGGTAAATTTCTTATGTAGGTTTTCTCTTTCTAATTTGAAAAGTTTATTCAGCTTAGTATCAGGAACTAACTTGGCAATCTTATCTGTATCGGGTAAAGGAAGGTCTAAAACCCTTCCTGTATCACGAATAGAAGACTTCGCAGCCATTGTTCCGTAAGTAATGATCTGTGCAACCTGCTGCGATCCATACTTGTCGATTACATACTGAATAACTCGCCCTCTTCCTTCATCATCGAAATCAATATCAATATCGGGAAGAGAAACCCTGTCTGGGTTTAGGAAACGCTCAAAAAGTAAATCGTATTTAATTGGATCCACATTGGTGATTCCAACACAATAGGCAACCGCTGATCCTGCTGCAGATCCACGACCGGGTCCAACTGAAACTCCCATTTCACGAGCTGCTGTTGTGAAATCCTGAACAATCAAGAAATAACCAGGATAACCAGTGTTCTCAATAGTTGCTAATTCAAAGTCAAGTCTTTCCTTAATTTCATCAGTAATCTCGCCATACCTTTTCTCAGCACCAACATAAGTTAGGTGTCTTAAGAAAGCATTTTCACCTCTTTTTCCACCGTCTTTATCATCCTCCTCATGAATAAACTCATCAGGAATATCATAAGCTGGAAGAAGTACATCTTGAGCCAACGTATAGTTGGTGATTTTATCAGCAATTTCTTGAAGGTTGGTTATACTGTCAGGAATATCCTTGAATAATTCCTTCATTTCATCCTTAGACTTGAAGTAGTATTGATCGTTCGGAAATCCAAACCTGAATCCTCGTCCTCGTCCTATCGGAGTATCTTTCTTAGCTCCATCTTTAACACACATCAAAATATCATGTGCATCAGCATCAGTTTGCTTGATATAGAAGGTGTTATTCGTAGCAATGTATTTCACATTGTATTTCTCACAAAAACGAAGTAATACTTCATTCACGTGATTCTCTTCATCCGTACCATGACGAATTATTTCGGCATAGAAGTCATCACCGAACTGTTCTTTCCACCATTTAAAAGCTTCTTCAGCTTGTTCTTCACCAACGTTCAATATTAGGTTTGGAATCTCACCACTTGTACCACCCGTTAATGCAATTACATCTTCCTTATGTTCAACAAGTAATGCTTTGTCAATTCTAGGGACATAATAGAATCCTTCAATATTTGATTGAGAAGATAGTTTGGCAAGATTATGATATCCCTTTTTATTCTTTGCTAAAAGCGGAACTATTGAACCATTGTCTTTTTTTGTCTTATCTCTATGATCAGTACAGATATAAAATTCTTCACCAACAATAGATTTAATCTCCTGTTGATCAAAAGCTTCGCCATTTTCTTCAGCTTCTTTTCTTTTACCGGCAATTCCTTTATTTGCTTTGCTTACAGCCATAGTAAACTGATAAGCAGCCATCATGTTACCTGTATCAGTTAAAGCAACCATACTGTGTCCATCAGCAATTGCAGCATTAACTAAATCTCCAACTTTTGATGTAGATTGTAGAATACTGAACTGAGTATGATTATGGACGTGTCCAAATGAAGCAGATTTAAGTACTTCAGACATTTTAACTCCAGTATCACCAAAACTAGTCTTTTGATCCACTTCCAGATCTTCTTCTGTCATTTCAGAAGGAGAGTAGGGTTGGATGTTTAACCCGATTAAATCAAAAGCTTTAGTATTTACTTCTTGGAATCTCGCAATTAATGAATGATCAACTTCTAAGTCTTCATCGTTAAAAACCCCTAATCGAACCAGCTCCAGAAAACATCTTGCTGTAGCTTCAACATCGGCTGATGCATTATGTGCTTCATTAAATGCTTCGTTGAAAAGTGTTTGATGCAGTTCGGTTAGCGTAGGCCACTTGAATTTCCCTCCACGACCTCCAGGAATTTGACAATACTCAGCCGTTTTCTCGTGCTTTGTATCAACTGATTTAAGTTTCTGTAAGGGAGTGTCAATAGACTTTCGATAATACTCACATCCCATGATGTTTATATCGAACTCGATATTGTGTCCTACATTGTAATCAGACTTCTCTAAGGCTTCGTTAAATTTCTCTAGAACTTCTTCTAAAGGAAGACCTTGTTTCAATGCCCTTTGAGTTGAAATTCCATGAATTTTCTCAGCATTAAAGGGAATAGTAAATCCTTCCGGTTTAACGATGTAATTGTGAACCTCTACAAGTTTTCCTTCAGCATCATGGATTTGCCATGCTAACTGAACAAGTCTAGGCCAATTATCTGTATCACTAATTGGCGCCTTGAAGTCTTTTGGTAAACCAGTTGTTTCTGTATCAAATATTAAAAACATATAGAGAAATGATTAACATAAAGTTAGTAAAGGAAGTGCTTTACATTGCCATTTTTTGTCTTTACTTATAAACATGTTAAAAGGAAAATTCAAGTATTGAATTATGCAAAAGAAATTGGAAGCGTAAGAAAAACATGCGAACTATTTGGGATTAGTAAAAGATCATTTTACAACTGGAAGAATAAATATGAGAAGGATGGAGAAGAAGGTCTTACTAGAAAGTCAAGAGATTATGAATCCTATGGAAATAGAATTAGCGATGAAACTATTGAGTTAATGCTCAAACTTAGAAAAGAGAATCAATTAGGGAGATGGCGAATCAAGTGGTATTTAGAGAGATATCATGATATTAAAGTATCAGAATCTAGCGTCTATAGAACTCTAAAACGAAATAAATTACCACCATTGAAAAGAGAAGTTACTCGTAAAGCAATGGGACCTATTAGATATAGTAAAGATGTTCCAGGTCATCATGTTCAGATAGATGTAAAGTTTCTTAGCTTTCAAAATGAACAAGGACAAATCATAAAACGATTTCAATATACTGCAATAGAAGACTGTACGCGGATTCGAGCCCTACAAGTGTATGAAAAGCATAATCAGGAAAGTTCCATTAGTTTTTTAAACTATGTAATCAATAAATTTCCTTTTCGAATTCATACCATTCAAACCGACAATGGACATGAATTTCAATCAAAGTTTAATTGGCATGTTCAAGATTGTGGAATGAATCATAGGTATATTAAGCCTGGAAAACCCCAACATAATGGAAAAGTAGAGCGATCTCACCTAACGGATAAAAGAGAATTCTATCAACTTTTAAATTATAAGGATGTTGTTGATTTAGAAGATAAACTGAAGCAATGGGAAAACTTTTATAATTTTAATAGACCACATGGAGCTTTTAATGGAAAAACACCATATGAAACCATGTATTCTATCTTAAAAAATTAATTTTAGAGTGCACTTTTAGTTGAAGAAGCACAAGCCCAGTTCAGTCTACAAAGAATTATCCCTGAAAGTGATTTTCAATTCCAGGAGATCCCCTTCAGGGATATTTTTTAAATCTCTATGTATGCTACCAAGGGAGTATCCTTTCAGGATAGGTATAAGTGATCAATTAATGGTGAGATTCTCCTTTGATATGTGGCAGATGGTTTCTACTTTACTCAATAAGCTGGTGGGGGGAGCACGAAGAAAATCTCCGATTTTCCCTCCATGATATCCATTTGAAATTATATCAGTATGTCCATTTATCCGTGGTGAAAAAAATAATGTGATCCACGATGCAGATCAAAAGTTGGGGGTGTTTTGCTACCATTATGCAAACCGCATTGCGGTTTTATTGGGTTGTAATGTATGGACGTAGGATAGTCACAAAGGTGTTATTCGGTAAGCATCATAGTGTTAATCTGTGTAATCTGTGGTTATTTCATTATGTAATTATCATTGCCGATATCACTTGTGAGGTTTTGTTTATCATTAATAACGAGGCTCTCTAACTAGAAAAGTACTCCAGAATCAATTCTTGAACTTTACCTACTTCAACTAAGAAACCATCATGACCATAAATGGAGTCTATTTCTTTGAATTGAGCGTTTGGAATGTGTTGAGCAAGTTCTTTTTGCTCCTCTACAGGACACAATTGATCTGAAGAGATTCCTATTACTAATGTCTTTGCTTTGATTAGAGCTAAAGCTTCTGATATAGAGTCTTTATTTCTTCCTACATTATGACTATCCATAGCATTGAGAAGGTGATAGTAAGAAAAAGGAGAGAAGCGTTTCTCAAATTTTTCAGATTGATACCTTATGTAAGAAGCTGCTTTGAAGTCTGTAACTGTCTCTTCGTTGCTTTCTGATTGTAGTTTTTGATAGGATTCATAGGAGCGATACAAGATCATACCGAAGCCTCTGGCTGTTTTGAGTCCGTTTGAGCCATTGCTATTATCAACGAAAGTAGGATCGTTTAGTAAGGCTTGTCTGTGGGCTTCGTGAATAGCTATTCCCCAAGTTGATTCTTTAGGACTGGTAGCTAGTAAACAGATGTTTTCAAATAAATTCCTTTGGCTAATCGACCATTCAAGTAATTGATAACCTCCCATAGAACCAGCAATGCCTAGTTTAATTTGCCTAATGGATAAATGATCTGCTAAGGCTTGATGACAGCTGATCATGTCTCTGATGGTAAAGAATGGGAATTCGGTATTGCTTGGTCCTGTAGTTCCATAGCAAGAACCCAATATGTTTGCGCAAATAATAAAATGATCTTGAATAGGAAAAGGGAAGTTTTTATTGAACATCTCTGGCCACCATTCATAAGGATTTGAGTTTGCGGTTAAAGCATGAAAGACCCAAATAACATTGCTTCGTTCTTTATTCAAAGTGCCCTTTGTGTGATAGCATATTTCAACTTGATCCAGGGTTTTTCCTGATTCAAGTTCTAAGGCTTCTTCTAGAATATAGGTTTGCTTTTTCAATTGTTTAACAAAATATTATTCTGTAA
>Ga0228674_1001629_pt1 | contig 13199 bp, 16 predicted proteins | sample 1D_rmetaG_FD_189054 | JGI IMG/M metagenome (GOLD analysis project Ga0228674, IMG submission 189054) | Seawater microbial communities from Monterey Bay, California, United States - 1D_r | ecosystem: Environmental > Aquatic > Marine > Coastal | place: USA: California | collected 2016-09-26
CGGGCGCAACGTAGCGTCTTTCTTCACGCGGGATACAGGAGGCTTTGATTGATACTGCTGCGGATTCGCTACAGTAACGTTGGGCCAGAACGTAATGCCATCCAAGCAAGAGAGCGCACACTAGCGGCCATAAGCGGACATTCTGAATCGGAGGCGGCGAAAATCGCATACCACTCCGCCCAGCAGGGCTAACTTCCCAGTTCCCAATTCAGCAACCTCTAGGTAATGTAGCAATCGAACAAATTTCGTGAGATCGTTACATTGATTAATTGGCTATGTCTCGTGATGGCACTGCCTACGGCAAATGCCGCCGAGCGAATGCGCGCTTGGCGCACGTTGAAAAGCGCTGGGGCTGCGGTGCTACGCGATGGGGTTTATCTCCTGCCAGATGGCTCGGCTAGTCGTGAGGTACTGGAGTCCGTCGAGCGTGACGTGCTGGATAGCGGTGGCTCGGCGTCGCTCCTGCCGGTCACTGATCCCCAGGGTGAGCGCTTCATACCTCTCTTTGATCGTGGCGACGACTACGCCAGGTTGCGCTCGGAGGTTGAGCCCCAACTGGCCCAGCTGACTCCTGAGAATGCACTGGCGACTGCTCGCCAGGCCCGCAAGTTGCGCAAGTCGTTCGCTCAGATCCAGTCGATCGACTTCTTTCCGGGCGAACCTTTGCAACAGACAGACGCGCTGCTGCGTGATCTCGAAGTGGCCATCAACCGGGCGCTTTCCAAGGATGAGCCCACCAGCCATGAGCAAGCCATCGAGCAGCTCGATCCGCGGGACTACGAAGGGCGAACCTGGGCGACTCGCCAGCGCCCCTGGGTAGACCGCCTGGCCAGCGCCTGGCTGATCCGCCGCTTCATCGATCCAGGTGCCAGCATCCTCTGGCTTCCCTCTCCTGATGCATGTCCTGCGGAAGCACTTGGGTTCGATTTTGATGGTGCCCGGTTCAGCCATGTCGGCAACAAGGTCACCTTCGAGACCCTTATGGCTAGCTTCGGGCTGGAGGCTCCAGGGCTGCAGCGCTTAGGGGCACTGGTTCATTACCTGGATGTGGGGGGCGCGCAACCCACAGAAGCGACAGGTGTAGAGCGCGTACTGGCTGGACTGCGAGCCAGCATCGAGAACGACGATCAGTTATTGGCTGCGGCCTGCGCCATCTTCGATGGGTTGCTGGCTGCATTCAGCAAGGAAGGACAGAGTGATGAGTGAGACAGCTATGCAAGCGACTGAGCAAGACCAGGGCAGGGTAGAGAAAGTTGGCCTATTCGAGGCATTTCTGTTCTGGCTGAAACTCGGTTTCATCAGCTTCGGTGGCCCGGCTGGGCAGATCTCGATCATGCACCAGGAACTGGTGGAGAGGCGGCGCTGGATCTCGGAGCGCCGCTTTCTGCATGCATTGAACTACTGCATGCTCCTGCCAGGCCCGGAGGCTCAGCAGTTGGCTACCTATATTGGCTGGCTCATGCATCGCACCTGGGGTGGGGTGATCGCCGGCGCACTGTTCGTGCTGCCCTCACTGTTCATCCTGATTGCCCTGTCCTGGGTCTACATCGCTTTCGGCGAAGTGCCTGTGGTGGCGGGATTGTTCTACGGCATCAAGCCCGCCGTCACCGCCATCGTTGTGCAGGCTGCCCACCGTATCGGTTCACGCGCGCTGAAGAACAACTGGCTTTGGGCTATCGCTGCAGCCTCCTTTGTGGCGATCTTTGCGCTCAATATCCCTTTCCCCTTGATCGTTCTGGGGGCCGCTCTTATCGGCTATCTGGGCGGGCGGTATGCACCTGACAAGTTCAGCGTCGGTGGTGGGCATGGGGCATCCAAACAGTCCTATGGGCCGGCGTTGATCGACGACGACACGCCACCGCCGGCGCATGCGCGCTTCCGCTGGTCGCACCTAGCTCTGCTGGTTGGAGTAGGCGCCGTGCTGTGGGCCTTGCCTATGGGGCTGCTGACCGTCCTGTATGGTTGGGAGGGCACCCTGACCCAGATGGGGTGGTTCTTTACCAAGGCCGCTCTACTCACCTTCGGCGGCGCTTATGCAGTACTGCCGTATGTCTATCAGGGCGCGGTAGGCCATTACGGCTGGCTGACACCCCCCCAGATGATCGATGGCCTGGCATTGGGCGAGACCACCCCGGGGCCGCTGATCATGGTGGTGGCGTTCGTGGGGTTCGTTGGCGCCTATGTGCACCAGGTCTTCGGGCCAGAGCAGGCATTCCTTGCCGGTGCCGTGGCGGCCAGCCTCGTAACCTGGTTTACCTTCCTGCCCTCGTTCCTGTTCATCCTCGCCGGCGGGCCGCTGGTGGAGTCCACGCACAACGAGCTGAAGTTCACCGCTCCGTTGACCGGCATTACTGCCGCGGTGGTAGGCGTCATCCTCAACCTCGCGCTGTTCTTCGGTTATCACGTGCTGTGGCCTGAGGGCTTTGCAGGCAGCTTCGACTGGCCCTCGGCGTTGATCGCTGTCGGTGCCGCGGTGGCGCTGTTCCGCTTCAAGCGTGGAGTCATCCAAGTGTTGGTGGGATGTGCTCTTGTGGGATTGGCTATCCACCTGCTGCGTTAGGGAGGGGTTATGGAGCGCATATCGATTCGCGAGCTCGCTGAGTGGCAGGCTGCAGGTCGCAGCTTTGAGCTGCTCGATGTGCGCCGAGCCATCGTGCGCAACGCCGACGGGGCACAGATCGCCAACGCGAAATGGCAGGACCCCGAACTGCTTTTTTCCTGGAAGGATCAGGTGCCACGGGATCGCCCCGTGATTCTTTACTGCGCGCATGGGCATGAAATCAGCCAAGGGTGTGCCGCTACTCTCTGGGCGATGGGACTGGATGCGCGGTATCTCGTCGACGGCTTTGCAGGGTGGCGTGAAGCCAAGCAGCCGGTGTGCGATTTGGTCTAGCCATCTGGTTCTGGCCGCCTCGCGAGAGGCGACCAGCGCTGCCTTAATCAATGGCAGTGGTACGCCCCTGTGGAGTGGTTGGTATGGCAGCCCTTCGAGTCGGTACCGCCGCTATGGGCAATGGCAGCGGCGGAGGACAGGGCAATCACGGTGGCGATCAGGGCGGCAGAAAGCTTCTTCATGTTCAAACTCCGTTTCGATTGGCTCTTATATGTGATCTAGGTCACGCTCCGGATTATGGCAAAAGGCCTGCATTGAGCAAGGGAATTTTGATCGTTCGGTCAGAGAGCCACACGAAGCAACGCCAGCACCGCTAGATGGCCGGGGTAGAAGTAGTAACCCCAGCGCCCCACTGGCCATATGTGTTGGGTGATTTTCTGCCGCAATAGCCACAGGCCAACCAGCGGAGCCGCAAAGGTCGTGGCCATGGCCCACCAGGTGCCAAAGGGACCAGCTCCGATCCAGCCGTCACGGCTATTGGCCAACACGCTGAAGACTGCAGGTATGAGCCAGGTAATCCAGGGGCGCTGCACTGCCAGCACCATGGTCGCCGGCAGCAGGACGCCAAACGCGCCGTACATCAGCCGATCATGCAGCACTATCGAAACGGTCAGCGTGAATAGCCCCAGCACCAAGCCTGTACGATCGCTGTGATGGACGCTCCAAGCAACTATGAGCCCCAACATCAGTGTCGGCATCACATTCAGCGTATTGCTCATCTCGGACAGCGCCCGATACGGCATCTCGGATATGAGGCTGAAGGCCAGAATCCAACTCAAGTAGCGAAAGTTATTTTCGCTGTACAGATCTCCTGGGTGGGAACGCGACACATTGGCGGCGATGCCAAGGCAGAACAGCGGAAAGGCGAAGCGTCCAACCACGAAAAGCCATGCTGTTGCTTCGGGCCAGAGATAGCGCAGGTGGTCTATGACCATTGTCAGCATGGCGAGCCATTTGACGAGATCCAGGCTGGTCGAGCGCATTACCCCATGATCCCGAGGGTCACCACGGTGAGCACCAGGTATCGAGCCGCCTTGGCCAGCAGCACGATCAAAAAGAAGCTCCAGAAGGGTTCGCGCATGACACCGGCAATCAGGGTCAGCGGGTCGCCAATGATCGGTACCCAGCTCAGCAGCAGTGACCAACGGCCGTAGCGGTGGTAGGCCCGCTGCGCGCGGGCCAGCTTGTCGTCACTGACCGGGAACCAGCGTCTGTGCCGATAGCGCTCAATGTAGAGACCGAGCAGCCAGTTGAGCGCGGAACCCAGAACGTTTCCTGCCGTAGCCACCACCAACAGCATGACCACCGAGTAGTTGCCACTTATCAGCAGGCCGGTGAGCACTGCCTCGGACTGTGCAGGGATCAAAGTCGCGGCACTGAAGGCCGCGAGGAGTAGGCCCAGGTAGCCTGATAGCTCCCACATTTAGGCGGTCAGACCGATCCAGCCATGAACACCGACGTAGATACCGACCCCAATAATGAGCATGCTCGAGAGGTAGGGCGCGCGACGCGCGACCGCTCCCAGCCATGGCCACCGGTTGGAGGCCTGGCGAGCGCCCACCGCAGCAGCTACGCCGACGGATACCAGCGTCAACGCCAGGCCGACACTAAAGCACAGCACCAGAACAGCCCCGAGTGCGACTTCCTTCACCTGCAGGCATAGCAACAGCACCGTAATCGCGGCAGGACAGGGGATCAGTCCTCCGGTAAGGCCGAACAGGATGATCTGGCCTGTAGTGACGTTGCGGTTATTGAAGCGGTTGCGGATGTCGTTGGCGTGGGCTCGCTCATGGGCATCCTGGTATCCCTCCAGCGACAGCTCCAGGCCCTGCAGATCGGAATGGTCGTGGCCGTGGTCGTGCTCATGGAAATCGAGGTCATAGTCGTGCGAATGGCCCGCGTGGCCAAGGCTCAGACGCGCGGTGAACTGATGAGGCTCTGGAATTTCCGCGACCGATTCCAGGTATTCGCCGCGATGCACAAAGCGGAACAGCTGAGCTGTCCCATCAGGACGCGTCGTCGACAGATTCACGTCTTCTGCTGGCCAAGAGTGACCAGTCAGAGTGCGCAGACGCCAGCGCGGGGGAACCCCTTCCTCGAAGATCGAGAGTTCGATTCGCCCGTGTCCGGTATCGATTCGGCGAAGCTCGTCATGGTGGTGATCATGCGCATGATCACCTTCTTCGAAACGCCACATCTGTTCGCCACGCCAGGTTCGCCACAGCATCCAGAGCGCGATGGTGATGATGATCGCGGCGGACGCGAGCTGGAAATAGGGTTCAGTCGTTTCAGCATTCAGGTTCTGGCCCAGATACATGCCGCCCATGGCCACCAGCCAGACCACCGCGGTGTGCGAAATGGTTGCCGCCAGCCCCAGCAATACCGCCTGCTTCACGGTGCCGCGGATGGCTACGATGAAGGCCGCCATCATGGTCTTCGAGTGGCCTGGCTCCAGGCCATGCAATGCCCCTAGGAGGATGGCGCTGGGGAAGTACAGCCAGGCGTGAGACGCACCCTGCTGCAGCAATTCGGCAAAGCTCGACATGGTGATACCTACAGGTACTTCGTGATCTGCTTGAAGTCTTCAAGGGAGGTGCGCTCGCCAGTAGCGAGGGCGTCCATCGTGTGCTCCAGGCAGTGATCGATGTGATCTTGAATCAGAGTGCGCTTGGCCTGGCATACGGCCTTCTCCACGGCATGCAGCTGCTGCGCGATATCCACGCACTCACGGCCATCCTCGATCATGGTGATGATGCTGCGCAGATGGCCCTCGGCGCGTTTCAGGCGCTTCATGACATCGCTGTGGCTTTGGTGTCGGTGGCCATGGCTGTGTTCGTGATCGCTCATGCCTTGAGTCCTATGCCTCGATGATTTACGCTCGCATCCTATCCCCCCTGGGGGGATACGGTCAAACGACCCTGTTGGTCCTTTGCAAGCTGCAAGACATAGGAAAATGGCTCGCCGTAGTGCCTCGAAGAAACCCGTTATCGCATTGATACTGGCCTTGCTATTGGCCTGGGTAGGGCATTCGCTGGCCGCCATCAAAGCACCGCTGATACCGGGGGATTACTCTGGCGCTGTGTCCCATGGTCATTCCCATGACGTGGACGCGCCGGCATTCCCGAGCCACAAACATGCAGCTGACCATAGCCATGAGATCCCCTATCTCGGGTCGGCGTTGACACTACTGTCACGCCCCGAGCGGGAAACCCCTCCCAGCTCGTTGCGGGCAATTGTCCCTGAAGTGCCGATCTACCTGATCGAACGGCCACCACGCTCTAGGTTCGTGCTCTGAAACCGGCCGCCTCGCGGCCCCAGACCACTACAGCCTAGGAAATCGTTATGAATTCGCTTCCCCTAAGCAGGGCAACGGCGCTGATCGCACGCCTGCGTCGATCACTCTTTCTGCCCTTGCTTACCCTCGCTCTACTGATGGCAGTCATGCCTGAGGCGCTGGCCCACGGAGTTCCCGAAGGAGACAAGGGCTTCATCCAGGAAAGTACCGGCGTGATGTTGGTGCCCTTCATCTACATGGGTGCCAAACACATGATCACCGGCTACGACCATCTGCTGTTCCTGTTCGGCGTGATCTTCTTTCTCTACCGTCTGAAGGACGTAGGGCTGTACGTCACGCTGTTCGCAGTTGGCCATTCGATCACTCTGCTCTTTGGAGTGCTTAGCAACATCAGCATCAGCTCGTATGTGATCGACGCGATCATCGGCTTTTCGGTCGTGTACAAGGCCCTGGATAACCTCGGCGCCTTCCAGCGCTGGTTTGGGTACCAGCCCGATACCCGCGCAGCAACGCTGATCTTCGGCCTGCTTCATGGTTTCGGTCTGGCCACCAAGATCCAGGAGTTCGAGATTTCTCCTGATGGCCTGATCGCCAACCTGATTGCCTTCAACGTAGGTGTCGAGATCGGCCAGCTACTGGCCCTTGGCGGCATTCTCATTCTGATGGGCTACTGGCGACGTACTGCCAGCTTCTGGCGCCATGCCTACACCGCCAACGTTGCCATGATGAGCGCCGGCTTCTTGCTCATGGGCTACCAGATCACCGGCCTGATCGTCTCTCAGTAAGGAATTCTTTTTATGTTCAATACCAAGCTTCCGACCCTCAACGAACTCCCCTCGACAGCACAGCTACTGCGCTCCACGATCATCGCGGCAATCATTGCCTGCGTGCTTCTGGTTACCGTGGTGATGCCTTCGGAGTATGCGATCGATCCCACTGGCGTGGGCCGAGCACTGGGTCTCACACAGATGGGTGAGGTGAAGATCCAGCTGGCTGAAGAGGCCCGCGCCGATGAGGCCGCAGCTCAGACGCCAACTCCGCTGCCAGCTGAAAATATCGCCGCAGCACCTGCAGCCCCTGCCACTACCCCGGCCACTCCTGCCGAGGTCATTCCCGCTCCGGAGCAACCGGCTGCGCCTGAGCAGGCTGCCCTGCAGCATGAAATGAGCATCACCTTGAGCCCGAACCAGGGCGCCGAAGTGAAGCTGGAAATGAAGCAAGGTGCCAAGGTGAACTACAGCTGGACTGCCAATGGCGGCGTCGTTAACTACGATACCCACGGCGATCCTTACAACGCGCCGCGCGACTTCTATCACGGCTACGGGAAGGGACGCTCAACGCCAGAAGATACAGGTGTTCTGGAGGCCGCATTCGATGGCAAGCACGGTTGGTTCTGGCGTAATCGCACTAGCAAACCGGTGACCGTCACCCTGCGAACTCAGGGCGACTACATCAGCATCAAACGCGTGATCTGACGCTTCGTCAGGCAGCCCTACCCGGGGCTGCCACTCACTGTCCGCTGCTGGCCGATTGCAGCCGGTGACAGCGGGCAACTATCGGCCAGAAGCAGTCATCCATGGGTGACAGCAATCGGCTCTGGATTCAACAGGTGAACACAACCAGATTCATAATCGCCGGTGGTGTTTCATTTCGCCTACGATTGATTGGCGTGAAATGTCCTGATTTCGTCTGCCTCAGGCATTTCTGGCAATGTGCAGCATGGCTAACCTCGTAACCTCCTAAACCGCTGAGGAATGCCACAATGTCCGCTCAGAAAACTGCACTCATTGTCATCGACGTACAAGAGTCGTTTCGCGCTGCTTCACGCATTAATCGGTGCCCGGGCATTGCGCCTGACTCATACCCTGGAACCATCGAGTTTTGCCTGTCGGCTACTGCGCCGCAGCTCTTGTGGCGTGCGTCCGACCACACGCATGAAACTGCGAAGCATGTGATCGGCATCGCCGAATCCGCAGCGCCTGGCTATCCCCTCGAACGTCTGGTTGCTGTCCTCAACCAACGGCCGTGCCGACTCAATACGTAGACGTTCGACCGCTTTGGAGGGCGTCACGCCGATAGCCGCCGCAAACACGCGGCCAAACTGGCGCACGCTCATATTGGCAACGTCGGCCAGACGTTCAACGGGCAAATCTTCATGCAGGTGATCGCGCGCATACGTGAGCACCGCACGGATTCGGTCCGAGCCCGGGTCAAAATCCAGCAACGAAGAAAACTGGTACTGCCCCCCTGGCCGCTGATAATAAACCACCAGCATGCGCGCGACGGACCGCGACACTTCCTTGCCCAGGTCTTGCTCAATCATGGCCAGGGTCATATCGATACCCGCCGACATGCCCGCGGACGTCCAGACATTGCCGTCTTCGGTCCAGATTCTGTCTCCATTGACCTGCAGCAACGGGTATCGCGCTTGCAACTGCGGCGCATAGTTCCAGTGGGTGGTGGCCACGCGGCCATCGAGCAAACCGCTCTCGGCAAGCAAAAAGGCGCCCGTACACACACTCGCCGTGCGACGTGAGTTCGCGGATATCTGCCGTATGATCGCGGCCAATGAGGGCATCCTGTCATCGATCGGCGCGGTTGGCGCGCCGACAATGATGAGCGTATCGAAGCGCTCGACAGCCTGTATCGCTTCAGTTGCAATCTGCAGCCCACTCGACGCTTCGATCAATCCGCCCTCCAGTGAGGCAATGGTGAATCGATAGCTTGAGGGACGTCCACGATTGGCGTTACTGAAGGCTTCGAGCGGGCCGCTCAGATCAAGCAGGACAAAGCCTGAGTAAACCAGAAAACAGATATGACGCTGCATGAACGAAACGCCCGAAGTCCGAGTGATGGCGTCATGGTACGCGGTTGCCACCTCTAAGGTCATCACAGTTGTCATGCCGCTGGCGCACGCCAGGTGCCGCGCTTCTTGTCCGAAAGCCAAGGAAAAATGTCCATTGCGCCGGGACCTCGCAACGTACCTTGAATGCACTAAACATGCATGAGGACTTGCAAATGACCTTCAACATTCGTCCCGGTAAATTTCTCGCCTGCGCCCCGTTGCTGGCCGCGTTACTGATGGCCCCCGGCATGGGCAACGCCGCCGAAGACCCGTATGCTGACCCGGTCAAGCCGGCGCTCCCGGCTTCCACTTTCGAGTGGGATTCCAGTCGCACCGCTTTGGTGGTGATCGACCCGCAGATCGACTTCATGAGTAAAGACGGTGCCGGCTGGGCGGTCTTCGGTGAGAGCGTCACCGAGCAAAAACTGGTGCCGCACCTGAACCAACTGTTCAAAGCGTTCAAGCAGGCCGGAGCAACCGTAGCCATCTCACCCCACTACTACTATCCCCACGATCACAAATGGGAGTTTGAGGCGCCAGCAGAGTCCGTGCAGCACAAGCTCGGGCTGTTCGATCGCAAAGGTGCCTTGACGCTCGATGGGTTCCGTAACTCGGGGGCCGATTTCATGCAGGAGTTCAAGCCCTTCATCGAAGACGGCAAGACCATCATCGCCTCACCACACAAGTTGTACGGACCGCAAAGCAACGACCTGATGCTGCAATTGCGCAAACAGCGCATCGACAAAATCGTCCTGGCCGGCATGGCCTCCAACCTGTGCGTTGAGTCGCACCTTCGTGAGTTCCTCGAACGGGGTTTTGAAGTCATCGTCGTGCGTGATGCGGTGGCCGGACCGAAGCTGCCTGATGGCGACGGATACGGTAGCGCGTTGGTCAACTTCCGCTATATCGCCAACGGTGTGATGACTACCGACGAAGTGGTGAAAAAACTCGAAGGGCGGTAATCCTGATAAAGAATGTTCACACCCACGTTCACATCCATATACGGGAGCTCCAGCAGCTCCCGTCTCGATCGGCCAATAGCGATCACTTCGAATCGCTCAGAACAGCCTCCAGCCGGTCGAGAAAGACCCTCACACGATTGGGCACCTGTTGGCGGGTTGGAAGCACAGCCGAGATGAAGAGTTGTTCAGGGGTTGCGTCTTCCAGTTCCACCAGATAGTGCAGTTGCTGAAACACCTTTAACTGGACTGCCAGCCCAATCGAGAGCGCTGGACTCTTAGCGGTGTTGTTGACCCATTCGATCTCTGAATCAGACAGGGAATAGCTTCGATGAAGCTCCTTGGCTGGTAGCTGACTGGGCAAGACCGGATAGGCTGTTCTTTCCACCGATGCCATTGAGCACACCCCACAAGCAAGGCAAAAGCATCAGCATAGACGTCTAGCCAGACGGTGGTTGGTCAGTAAGTCATAAGATCCAGAATGACCTTTTAAATCATTGGCTTACAGAGCGAATGTCCTAATTTTTGCCTTATCTCGGCATAACCCCAGAAACAACCACAACACAGACGACGACAAGCAAAAGCACGGTAGGCAGTGCCTCGATAGAACGCGCCTGTGCTTCAGGCCCGAATGCGCCCGAAATGGCGCAGCCAGCGCACGAAATCATAGATTCGACTCCAGATGCCCGCTGGCAGCGAGAGAGGCGGCAGCAGCGGCTGCGCCTTGCTTGCGATGAATGGCAGCAACGGCGCTGATGGCGCTGCCAATCTCGGAAGCGTCGTAGCGGTCGGGATGGGCGACCGTCATAGGGACGTTGTGCATAGCGTCGGCAAGCGCGCCTATGGCGTTCAAGCGGTCGGCTGGGGAGCCTTGGGCACGGGCGAGAGAGCGAATCTGCGCCAGGGTCTGACCAAGAACGTGCAGCGCACGAACCTGGTTTGCGTCGAGAGCTGGGTTATTCATTGGTGCCTCCTGGTCATGCTGAAAAAATGGTGCTCGGATGCCCCGAGCTGCCCACCACTAAGCAGGTGGCGCAACCGTTAGGCCAAAGGCGAACGGCTTCCTTTCCGTCAGCGCATTTGCTCTTTGGCAAACACGGGGTCATAGAACACTTCGCAGAGCTTCCGGTCGGAGAAGTACAGCACCACGTCAATCGTGCTGAAGAGCGTCCGGTTGATCATATCCAGATCGAGCACGCGCCCGACCTCAGACTGTTTGATCAAGGTGCCGACACGCTGGAAGGTCTGGATAGCGTTGTTCGCGTGCGTAGTGGTGATCGAACCAGGGTGCGCCGTGTTGAGGCTGCCCAGGTACTCCCATGCTTCATCGCCGCGCAGCTCAGCCAGAAAGATTCGATCCGGCGACTGACGCATGCAGGAACGCAGCGCTTCGACCGCAGAGACGCGGCCCTTGCCGTACCCATAAATCATGTGAACGCGGTTCGGGTGATTCTCCAGGAACAGTTCGTGAACGTCCTCGATGGTGACTAGGCGCTCACTGTTGGGCACGCGCTCAATCAGCGACCTGGCGAACGTGGTTTTGCCCGATCCAGTCTTGCCCGCAATGATGATGTTTCGGTGCGACTGGACGCACAGGTCGAGGAAGTCACGCATGCGACCTTCGCGCTTCAAGGCCAACAGCTCGGCCTCGGCAGGCGTCAGGCGAGTGAAGTCGCGCTTCAGCACCAGGGCTGCCGCCTCGGCAGCCGTTGGCTTGTTGAAACTCACGTCATCGAAGGACTCGAAAGCACCCTCGGCGTCCAGCTCATCGAGCGTCTTGACCACCAGCGAATGCTTTCGGATGGAAAGCGACAGCGTGTCGTCGATGCAGGCAGGCGGCAGGACAATCTGGCCGCGTTGCCCGCCTGGCAGCACCACAGACGTGATGCTGGCCAGGGAAATGCCGTTGAACACGGCGATAGCGTTCGCCAGGCTCTTGAGGTAGGGCATGGTCAGCTCGGGAACCTTGACAGGTTCCCAGCCTTGAAAGGTTTTTGCCCACAGCTCGCCGGGGCGATTGATAGTGACCTCGACCACATCACCACGCTCCAGGTGCGGCACGATAGGCCGCATGAGCTGATTAACCGTGGCGTCGCGCCCAAGGGCTAAGCTAGTTGCTGCGTTCAAGGTTATATACTCCGCTGAAATCAAGGTCGCGTGCGACGAAGATTTGCAACCGCTCGCCCTGGTTCTTGTACAGGGTCGGCGGGATGTTAATAGTGTTTTCGAGCGCGGTAGCGGCCATATCCTGGCTACTATCCGAAGTGTTATCGAAGGTGATCCGGTCTGAATCGCCCTGCGACGCCTTGTTAGACAGGAAGTCGCCCACATCGCCAATCATGCTCAACATGATTGCCCCGCCGAAACGCTTCCAGAAATGGGTATCCACCCAGCCACCTAGACCGCCTTCGCCAAGTGGGCCAGCGCCTGGCGAATCGAGGTTGATAACGACGCCGGTAGGCGTTTCAACCCGCGTCCACAGGACGAAGATTCGCGCCTGGCCCTGAGTCATGCCGCCCTGGTACTGGCCGACGACCTTGGAGCCACGATCCAGCAGCACAACGCGGCCATTGGTCGAGTAAATGTCCCGAGTTGTGTAGCAGGTAGTCATGCCGGGCACAGTGGAAACGATCTTGGTTTCGAGCTGGCAGTCCAGCATAGAGCCCTGGGTTAGGGGCGAATAGAGAAAACGGAAAAAATCGTACGCTAAGGTTTTCCGGGCAACCGTAGCGGCCTGAACTTCCCGTCTTCAAGCCGGCGGCTCTGCCGCCAGACGTAATCGCCGGTTAGGTTGATGTGTTCCCAACCCAGCGGCGACAGGTATTGCAGCAGCTCGCCGTCCACCGGCTTACCAGCCTCGACCAGCCCCTGGGTGGCGCGTTCCAGATACACTGTGTTCCACAGCACGATAGCCGCCGTCACCAGGTTGAGGCCGCTGGCCCGATAGCGCTGCTGCTCGAAGCTCCGATCCCTGATCTCACCGAGGCGGTTGAAGAACACCGCCCTGGCCAGGGAGTTGCGCGCTTCCCCCTTGTTCAATCCGGCATGCACGCGGCGGCGCAGCTCGACGCTCTGCAACCAGTCGAGGATGAACAGCGTGCGCTCGATCCGGCCCAGCTCGCGCAGGGCCACGGCCAGGCCGTTCTGGCGCGGATAGCTGCCGAGCTTGCGCAGCATCAGCGAGGCGGTGACCGTGCCCTGCTTGAT
>Ga0228674_1001633_pt1 | contig 13196 bp, 18 predicted proteins | sample 1D_rmetaG_FD_189054 | JGI IMG/M metagenome (GOLD analysis project Ga0228674, IMG submission 189054) | Seawater microbial communities from Monterey Bay, California, United States - 1D_r | ecosystem: Environmental > Aquatic > Marine > Coastal | place: USA: California | collected 2016-09-26
TTTCTGTAAGCAACCCGCAATTTTGCATTCAAAAAAGACGGGATCAAATGAAGGATGGAGTGGTGGTGAGCGAAGGTTCTCCACCTATCGAAAACACCATCTTTAGATGGGGGGCAAGAAATGCTGTTGAATTGTGCTTGGCCCTGACTGTGTATCATGAGGCGCGTGGAGAGCCTCTAGAGGGCCAGAGAGCCGTTGCCGAGGTGGTCATCAACCGTGTGGAGCATAGCGCGTTCCCTGACGATGTTTGCAGCGTTGTAACGGACGCCAATCAGTTCAGCTTTGTTTCAAGGAACGGCTGGGCGGCGATCCCAAGTGATCAGGACGCATGGGCTGACGCGGTAAATATAAGCCAAGAGGCGCTGCGAAATCTGAGGCTGGGAAAGAGAACCTATTCGGATCAGAACCTTCTTTGGTATCACCGAAAAGACATCACCACGGTCTGGTCAAAAGATCTGGATGAGAGGATGACCATTGGAGATCATAAGTTCTTCACTGATCACCAGACCGCAAGGGCATCACTCAGGCCCAGAGCCAGACCACAGAAAACATAATCAAGGGGCTTCGGCCCCTTTTTTAATTTAAAAAAAATTACAAATTTATAAAATTTACCCTTTACATTATGCTTTAGGCATATTATATAATTTATATAAACATAAAAACAAACCCAAACGAAAGATCGAAAAAATGACAAACGCGCTAAATATCATCGTTGAATTTGACAAAGCTTTCAAAGCCGCAATCGCAAACCCAGATAATTATACAAAGAAAGTTGTAGATTGGGATTTCATTGAAGCGGATGTCTATATTGACCTCTCTAACCTTTCTTTCACTATGGCTCAAATCAACGCTGTAGTGGATGAGGAAATGCCATTAGCCGCAGAGGATTTTGTGGGCTTATCATTTGAGGAAGCAAACTAATGGAAGCGATCAAACTCTCAGCCCAACGCAAAATGTCAATCGTCGATGAGCTTTCACCTAAGATGAGAGCCATCGTCCACGAAATCGGCCTTTCTGATTTCTCGCGCAAGCACCGTGCTGCATACAAAACCGCCAAGAAAAAAGCTGGCCTGATGGGCAAGTCAATGCGCGGCACTCAGCGCACAAGCACAACCAAATTCATCCACAAAATTGCAGCGTAAGGGAGAAGCTGAAATGGCACTAGAAACAATCTTGATGGAAAACTCAAAGCACTCTTACGATGTCGAGGTTTCTGTTTACAAAGAAGGTAAATATTTCACTTGCGACACGGTAGAGGTGGAAGCCAACAACCGCTCCCAAGCTCGCTCAATAGTTCAAAAAGCTGGGTATGAAGTTCGCTCAGTCAACATGACAGGATAAGGGAGAAGCTGAAATGGAAACGAAAACTTTTTACATCTTGAAGAAACTTGAAAAGTTCAGCCCAGCATTCGCGGCAGAAATTCGCATCAATGGTGGCAACCCTGATGAGCCAAAGGCAATGGAAGCCTACGCCGATTTGGGAGAGGCCATAAATGACATGCACTTCTACGCCAAAACGCACCGCACCGTTTGTGAGCAATTCAACAAAGAACCGACTGACACTTATTCAGTTGAAGAAATCAAAGTCGATCCTGACACCACCCTTTCAGATGTGCGTCAGTTCGAAGTTTATGGATGGGGGTGATAACTTGAAGAACAATGAACTGAGCATCAATGATTTGGAAATGCTGAAAATATTCGTTTCGAACGCAGAGCCAGATCTTTTCACCGAAAGCCAGATTGATCGCCTTTATGATAAATTAACAAATGCGGTCAATCTTATGCTCAAGAACAACCGCAAATCCTAAGAATTAGCCTCGCGTTGCGGGGCTTTTTTTATATCGGAAACTTGTCCTTTATATAACTTTGACCTTCCTCAAAGTCATAGCTTCCACTGAACATGCTCGCCTTTACATCATAAAAATGATCTAGTGTTTCGTGAAATGGCTCCTTGGCCTCATCAAGCTCTCGGATCGTAAATTCGCCCAAAGTCCAAGGCCCGTCACCCTTAACGGTACTGCCATAAATATTCATTTGTTTGGAGTAATCAGGGTCATCCATCCAGTTGTCGAACATCATAATGGTGTCCCGTCCATCAGAATAAATATTTGAAAGAACGTAGCCAATTTTTCCCGCGCCCTCAGTTCTAAAAACCAACATAAATTTGCCTGATCTTAATAAATTTACAACATCAGCTATCATTATCGAAATAACCCTTCCTTCCAGCCGTAGCGCTGGTCACGATAACATCTTCCAAGGGGCGACCATCGGGCCAAGTTTTATATCCCTTTGAGCGCATGAATGCAATCACGTCATCAACCTCGCGATCATCCTTCACAACCAAAAAGGCCAAGTCATCGAATATTGACAAGGTGTCCTTGAATATAACCTCATTCCCGCCTGATCTTGTGTAACGATCAATAGTTTCAAGCCTTACTGCTTTCTTTACCTTCGCAAAATCTAAATTGTCATAGCCTTGAGGCATTGAGCTTTCCATCTCCATTTCCTTAAAGCCCTGCGCCCCGTAGTAATCATTCTCGTAGTGGATGGCATCTGTGCGCCTATAGTTTTTATTGGTTTTCCAGTACAAGCCTTGACTGTTTTGTCTGTCTCTCTTGAATAGCCTTGTGAAAACATAGCTTGCACCGCCGCTGGTGGTGTCCCTGTGGGGGGAAGCGCCACTTCTGGGGTCAAGGCCTCTGTTAAGCCTTTCAGCTAGTGAGATAAGCTGTCCACCGCCACCAAGGATGGTCTTGAACTTTTCTGAAGTTTGTCCACCGCCAAATGTCAAATCATGGTAAATATAATGCTCTTTATGAAATTTCTTCCAAGCGGCCCCATCGTTTAATTCTGGGAAATATGTTTGAACTCGACCATGACCAAAGCTTTGTCTTTCACCATCGAAGTTATAATCAGGAAGTTTGCGAATGTCCTTTTTCAAGCCAATTTGTTTAGACGCAAATGCCGCTAGAGCATCAATCCTTTTTTGCTGATCCTCAATTTCCATTACTTTTGCAAAACCATCTTCAAAAACTGCTTTGCTCTTTGAAACCTTGGCATCCATTCCATTATATCGATTGGCAATTTTGATTAAATAAAGCTCTTCTCTGTCTAGGTTTGTGGGCGGCGATAAATCAATCTCCAACTCTTTCTCTAAATTTTTAAGAGCTTTGTTTACTGCAGCCGCGTCTTGCCCATCAATCAAAACCTCAACTCTGTTTTTCATGGTGATGTGGTCATCATCAGTTCTAAAATATCTGACGGTGGTTCCATCGCTTAAGCTTCCGCTGTGAGATCGACCCAGCCAGTCAAACATATCAGAGTTTTCTTTTGCGAAACTGTCATCAAAACTCATTCTGAAATAATTTGGCTTCCCACGCGCCACAAGTTTTTTCTGATCTGTCGGGGCAACCTCTCTAGCCAAATCCTTTTCAGTTTTCAGTCTCCCAACCGACTTATAGAAGGCAAGCTCCTTGTCATAAATAACGCCCGTAGATCTGTTATAACCCTCTAATTCGTCCAGCAGTGGCTTAAACGTCTTTTCAAGCAAATCTCTGTATTCTTCTGAAGCGGCGTTCTTAACCCTTAAATACTCGCCCTTCATAGCCATCATTCTTTGGGCGAAAGTCGAACTCTCGGTCAAAACAATTTTGTTCTGAACTTTATGGTTGAACGCCTTGATTACACCGACCAGAGCATTTTCAAAGCTTTCTATGTCAATACCAACCAGCTTAACATTCAAGCCCCCTGATAAGTTGTCAAATTTATCAGCAGCCTTTCCCCTAACCTTAAAAATCACTCTGGTACTTTTTCGCCCATCTGCATTGACATAGGATTGAGCGTGAACCGCCTGATCTTCAATCCAATCCTTGTCCGTTGGTATCGTTATCCCATTGACCCTTGCCGCTTTTAGTTCGTCTGCCTCAATTTCCGTAAAGATGTCATCTTCGCCCTTTATTGGGGCTGGCTTTTTGGGCTTTAGCTGCTTCTCAAATCTCTTAGCTAAATCGGATTTTCTTGCAATCAGAGTTAAGATTAAGTCCTCACCTATGCTGTCACCCTTGCCATAAACTTCTTCGACAATCTGACGGATCGCATTATCAGAAATGTTCACCACTTTCCTGACGCCCTCGGCAATCTGGTCATCTGTGATGTTTTTGAAAACTGAGTGATTTTGCGTAAAACGCTTGTCTCGCAAGCTGTCAATTTCGTGAACGGTGTTGCCCCAGTTACCCTTTAAGCCGCCCATTGCCCGATAACGCAATGCCCCGCCAGCTTCCATGCGAATTACTTTGTCGCCAAGCAGTTTCAAGTTATCAAACTCGGCCCCAACCACGTCCCAATTCGCCAGCCAAGCATCAACTGCAAAGCCATCGGTTATTCCGTTTGCGTCACCGTCAACTAACCTCTGCCTGTCGATCTTTGTGTCATCGATCCAAGACGAACGAACGCCCAGCTTGTCAGTGAAATCATTGCCATCTAATCTCCCTGTGATTTTAATGAAGTTTACCTCTGGGACATCTAGGCCAGCCAGTTTATATAATTTAGCGCCTAACACTTCATTTTTTGCGTGATCATCTGTCTGGGGGGCTTTGACGTAGAACTTGCGCCCATCTATCTTGCTCTGCATCCCCGCACCCGCGTTCGAGCCACCGCGCCCCATGAATTGCTCTAAATCCTCGAACAGCACACCTTCGTCACTGGCCCTCTGTGTGGCTTTCTGGGTGACGATAGCCGCTGCATCATCGTCTAGCTGCTTGGCGGTCTTTCCCGCACTAGCCGCCTCTTTTAAAAGCGCCTGATCTTCAATTGGCAACTGATCGAATGCTTCCTGTTCCTTTGGTGCGAGCGGTTTATTGTCTTTGAGTTTTTTCTTGATCTTAGTCTTCATCGCCGCGAGAGACTTAGCCGCTTGAATTGCGTCTTTCTCAGACTTGACCTTCGCCGCATCTGCCACCAGATCGCCCGTGAGCGCCCCAGACTTCGACAGCTTTTCATATGCGGCCTTGTGTGTGGAAAACCCTGTTGCGCCCTCCTGTGCCTTTTTTAGGTACTCTGTAGCCTCTTTTGTCTCTGCCTCTGCCTGATTGAATGCCGCGATTTTGTCTTTTTGATCTTTGTACGCCTGTTTGAACTGAATCAACCCGCTGTCGAACTTAACCTCTGCAAGGCTTGGGCCTTGGATGTAGTAATAATCCAGAACGTTGGTTTTAGTTTGACCATCAGTCAAAAATGCTATGTCGAAAGCCTCATCTTCCCCATCTGTTCTTTTTGCCGCCATGAACTTTTGGGCTGTCTTTTCCGCGAACTCATCAGCGTCTTGAATTATCGCCTGATATTTACTCGGAACAGATTTCATCTGTTCTTGCATCGCCTTGAACTTGGTGACAAATGCAATTGCCGCGTCCTCATCCGCATCTTTGATTTTGAGAAGCTTTTCTTTCCAAAACATAGGTTCGTAATTGTCAGCAAAAAAAGCTGGATCATCTAAGAAGTTGGTGATTTCTTTCTTGATGTGGCTTTTACTGATCCAATTCGAATAATATTCGTCAATATCCATTGCAAAATCTTCGAAGTCATCGAAAGAGGCATCATCTAAAGACTTAATTAAATCATCAACTTCTTTAAATATTTTAGGCTCGGCAATTGACGCCAAATATGCAGCTTTCAAATCATCATCAACAGTCGCCCATGCCGCATCTTCGGTCTTGCTGAGAGGCTTACCGTCTTTGAGTTTCTTTTTGGCCTTTGCGATATTGGCGGTAATGTTAATTTGCGCCACGCCCTCATCGATCTTCGCCATGACCTGAGTTGCGGTTAATCCGTCAATCCCGTCTTTTTTTAATTTATCATAAACTTTCTTCTTGTTGGCCCCAGCAGATCCGCTTGCAATCTCATCGATTTGAGCCTGTGCCGCGTTCTCAGCCTTTTCCGCAGCCTTTGCCGCCAGCGCAGCAGCCTCGGCTTGTTGCTTTGCCGCCTCTTTCGCCGCCTTGTTCGCCTTCAATGGTGACGTTCTGCCCTGATCAACAAGCGCTTGAAGCTCTGCCAGTGACCGTGGGTGCGACTTCTGATCGACAAGATCCACAAATCCAATCTTGCCTGTGTTCCACAGTTCCCACTTTTGGTCGCCCAGAATAGCTTTCTGGAACCGTTCGGTTTTGCCCTTTAGCCAATCTTCGAAATTTATATCCCCAGCAACAAACCCGTCCATAGATTGCTGGGTTTTGTTGATCGCCTTGCTGATTAGGGCAGGGGATAACCCACGCGCCATGAGAGACTTCGTGAGTTCTTCTTTTAGAGTTTCCGCACCAACCGCTGGCAAGGGCTTGTTTGCTAAGTCAGCCCAAGGTTTTAAGACCCCTATGACCGTTGAACGACAATTAAAGTGAGCGGGTGGCGCTGACCAACCAATGCCATGACCGACTGGCTGGAAATCTTTGTCCCAAGTCAGCCCTGATCTTGCCTTGCAAATGTCGCTTGTCCGACTGTCCAGTGTTGCCATCCACTGATAGCCGTTGAACAGATCCTCATTGGCTTGGTAGGTTTTGATAATTGCCTCATTGTTGACCGCTGCGACAGATGATCGAACCAGCGTCTCAGCCTTTTTCTTCGTGGCGTTCATAATGCCATCGGTGAAGTTGTTTTCCTTAGTGCCTCGAACCCTCTGGATAAGGCTCTGCAATCCCTCACCACCAGCAACGCCCATTCTCATCTGTCGAAGAAAGTTACCTGTCACCTGTGCGTTTTGTTGTTTCCAGTATTCACTGACCACATCGCCCTCAATAAGAACCTTGCCAGCCAAAGACTGTAAAGTCGCTGCAGATGGCAATGCCGCGCCCAGAGAGACGCCCAGAGAGCCGTTGACGATATTTTGTGTGGCTTTAGCGCTGACAGACGCGACCCCACTCAGGCCTTTGCTATTCGCCGCCTTGGCCTTACTGAAATGTGCCTTCGTTGTCGCCTTTACGTTTTGGAGAAGCTTTGCCAGTCGCCGCGCTCTATAAGTTGGCCCCACGCCTGTTGGGTCAATCTTTTCCAATTGCTTTTGGATCGACAGCCCAAGATCGTCCAGAATGTCTAAAACTTTGACAACCTCATCCTGCTTCAATCTTTCTAAATTTATCGCATGAATGATCGACAGGTCTTGAACCTTGTCGCTTACGTTCAAAGAAGTCGGGGCGATCTTGGGTTTGAGCATCTAGGTCACTCCGCTGCAATGTCGATTGGGTCGGTTTCCTCTAGTTCCTCGGCCTCATCCTCTACGATATCGTCACGATCCAGTTGCGTTTCCTGATCGATCTCGTCACGAATATCTTCAATATTGGCGTCTGGTCTGAGCATTTCACCGCGCTGCAAGTTGTAAAGCATGTCGGCCTGACCCATTGCGCCAGCTTGCCAAGCTTGAACAAGTGCTGTGAGTTCTTGCGGGGTCAATTTGGCGTCCACGAAGTCTTTGTTCAGTTCAACACTGATGTCAGCGTCTACGCCTTCCCACTCAGCCATCCACTCAAGCGCCTTGGCAAGTCCCTGAGACACGGTTTCCGCAATCGATGACAGGATACTGCTCTCGCCACTTCCGCGTATTCTGAGCGTTTCTGCGGCCTCTGCGGTTCGCTTGCTTTCCTCAAGAAGCTTTGCACCCAAGAGCGCCATCATGGCTTGCTTGCGATCCAGTGATTTCTCAAGAAACGAAAGACCCGCCCCTGTGTACTCAAGCATTCCTGTTGATGCGCCATCGCTCAAGAACCAAATCGTCCCAGACCCGATAGACCAAGCGGCGTTCTCTGCGTTTTTCTGGCCCACGATATAAGGCGTTGGGCTTGATGTCAGATAGTTGCCCTGCTCTAAATCAGCCTGTGTGCGGTAATGTGATAAATTTACATTTACCAGATCCAGAATTGGCGACTTATCAACGGGCGGCGTCAGATCGTTTGGAGATATGAAGATGAAAGGGATGTAATCTAAACGCTCACCACGCTTTTTCGGCTCATAGCTCTCAACCGCTGAATAAACCAGATCGCCGCCAGCATCTTCGCCTTCCTCATAAACGCTGACCTCGTAGCCTTCTTCTGTTAAATTTAAAACCCGATAGACGTTGTAGAACTCTGTGCCAAAACCATCAGCTTCGGCCCGTTGGCGTTCTTCGTGCAAGATAACCTGTTCAAGCTTTTCCATCCCATCGTCGTTGACTGTGCGCCAGTTGATAATGCTTTCCGCTGGGTAAAGCCTCAGATATGCCTGACCGTCCTCACCAGTTGGACGATCAACCAGAACACCGCAGCGCCCCATTGAGATCGTTTCCTCAACAGTCATCTTTGCAAAGTTTGCGAACGGCAACCCTGTCAGCGTCACGTTTTCAAGCAGAGGCTCAATGCGTGATGGAATGTCAATGATCGGCTCTTTGCGAAATATCGCACCGACAAGACCCTGCACCGTTCGACCTGACGCGCCATAAAACAAAGACCTTTTGAGATATTGTTTATAGTCGTAGCTGTCCTGACCCGCTGGCTTGGGCAAATGCTCGCCCTCTGCGGCCTTTATCGCGTCCTCACCAGCAATCGCGTCACGAATGCGCTTCCACTGTGATTTGTAGATTTCATATTCTCTGTGTTGTGAATTTACTGGCATGATGATCCCCTAGCCAAAATAATTTGCAATCTTGATCGGGCCTACAGCCTGATTTCCGTCAATCGGATGCATTTCATGGATGAGATAGCCAACGGCGTCTGCCATGTGATCCAAGCCAGAAGTCTTGTCGGGCATACTTGAGCCTTCTTTGTAAATTAAGCCTTCGAGCGATTTTATGAGGTTTTTGCACCGTTGATCGATGAAGAGGCGTCTTTCGCCATCGCTATTGCAGAGCATCGCGTTCACCTCGTTGATGCGATCCACAATCGGCGGGGCTTTGTTACTTGCCACAACGTCGAAGCCGTACCCTTCCAGAATACTGAAATCTGTCTGACCCACTGCCGCACTTGTCTTTCGCGCTTTGCCGCTGGGGTCTGGATAAACGACTATGTGCCGCCCATTATAGCGACCTTTTATCTCTTGCGCCATCAAATCTGTATTGGCGTCTGGAATGCTGATTTCATCTATTGCCCAAATCTCATTGCCAGCCTCGACACAAACCACCGCCGACATTGGGTTGATGTTGAAGTCCATGCCAATGTGCAACGTCCCGCCTGTGTCCTCGCAATCCGCTAAATTGAATGATCTCTCAAAGGCGTGATAAACACGGCCCCCTTGCGTCTCAAATGAGGCCTCAAACTCTTGTCGGAAAAGCCTGATGTCCATGCTGCGCTTTGCCGCTTCGATCTCTGACGGGGCAACCCTGCCGCCCTCTATGGTTCTAAATCTAAAAGCTTCCCAGTCTGGTTGCTCGTTCGCACCAGAGAACAGGTCATAAAACCAGTTATAGCCTTTGGGAGTGCCACAGAATACAGCGCGACCATTCTTGTCGGCAAGGGCAGGGCGCAGCACGGCTGTCCATGTTTCGGGGTTCACGTCTTGGATTTCGTCGATAACCAAAAAATCAAGACCAACGCCACGAAGGCTGTCGGGATTATCAGCACCACGCAAAGCAATAATAGACCCATTGATAAGTTCGATCCGAAGATCGGTTTCATCTTTTTTTTGGATTTCATGCTGCGGCACATGGCTTTTTAAATCTTTCCACATGATCTGACGCGCCATCCGATATGTGGGCGCAACGTACCAGCACACGTTGTCAGCGTTCGACCTAGCGCGTTGATACAAGATGAAGCGGGATAAGAACGACTTACCAGTTCGACGCCCAGCGACCAGCACACGAAATCTAGAGCGCGACTGAGCGACAAGGGCTTGCGGCCTTGAAAGCTGAATGACCTCTTCACTGATTTCGGATTGCATCAAGGTCAACAGCTTCTCCCTCTATGACGGGGGCTTCAATCTTTTGTGGTGCAATGTTTATCACGGTTGTCGTTTCGCTATTATCGCGCCAGCCCATATGAACCTTCGACCAATAAATGGCTGCTTGAACATTTCCCTTGAGCGCTTGCTTGAAAAGTGAACCCGCGACTTGGACGTTTGCTTGCTCTCTTCCAAACTCCAGTTGTGGCCCGTAATATTTCCGCAGCGTTTTGGTGTCGATCTCCAAGCAGTTCGCCGTTTCTCGCTGGTTGAACCCACTCGCCATACATAGCTTTACAAGGTTCTGTTTCTCGGAAGTTGGTGCGTGTTCCTTGCGCCCCAGCTTTTGGGGGATTTTCTTCGGCTTTTCAGTCATCCAGCAAATCCCTTGGATCATTAATGGTTCCACAGTTGTCACAGATCGCAAAAATACCGTTGTCGCTAATATTTGCTGCTGAATTTAGCATCACCACCTCAAACCTCATTTCACCGCAATCGACACAATATAATAACGACATCGTTTCGAGTTCGTTGTAGTTGTTCCCCTTTTCAACCCTTGAAGGATCTAGCTTCTTAAACTCATGAACATTATCTCTTGTCATTTTATATAAATCCTTCGAGGCATTTATTACATTTTGTAATTTAAAAAGCAATATTCGCTTTGATCGGTTTGTTGCTTATGGTAGACGTTTGAGGTGGCTTGACCTCAACTCAAAGCTTCTCCAAAGGTTTGTAAGATTTCCAGATCCGAGGTTGAGCCGCACGACTTCATTTTTCTGCCGCATATCGCTCAATGTTTTTGAGCCTTTTGCGTAAATCATCCCTTTCACGACACAGTTCACCGATCCATTTCTCTAACTTATGAACCTCGCGCCTTGAAGCTTCGAGCCTCTTTGAAACGTGATCAATGTTGCGATTGCTGTAGGTGTCAGAATACTCAAATCCTTTGACCTTACCTTCAGCCGTGTAGTCGATAAGAACATCCACTCGACACAATCTCAGGTCTTGCCTAGCCGCTCTTGTGCATTCGTATTTTGAATTAGACAGGAGTTCTTCGCCTAAATCGTTGCGGTAAACCCAGACGCGCCCGTCACCCTCTCTGGCGCTGCTCTCGTGCCGCAGTACCTTTGCAATCACGGCCTCTTTATCATCGAACAGATTGATCATCGCATATATCGCAATTCTCGCGGGAACTTTCTCAAGAAAGCTTGCAGTAAATCAATCTTCTTTGCCTCTTCTCGGCTGACGTTTCTCTTACAAGCTTCTAAAGACCGCATGATCCTGTCGTAATCCTCACCAGACAGATCCTTTATGTCGTAATAGTTCCCACTTCGATCTGTAAGGTCACCCCGATACCTCATTAGCGCGTCTTTGATGGCCTTTAAGTTGCCGCCAATTCTTTCGTGAATTTCATTGGCGCGGAGTCCATCGTTCCACATCTTTACGATTTGCAAAGTCCTTTTGGAAACCTCTGCGCGTTCGTTTCCAATTCCTTTTTTTTCGGCAAACTTTTTGCCGCCGTTCGTTTGATAGAGGCCTTGGTTCACAAGCTTTGCATCTTCTAAAAGCTTTGGATTTATACTCATGTACCTTCGGCCTCTCTGATCAGCGTCAACGGATCAAATGTTTCATCTGTCCAGTTTCTCTCTGGATCGTTAATTTTGCGGTTTAACAGGTCAGCCCAGCTTGCTCGCAGTTGACCATCGTGCAGCCTTGTCTTGATGACCGCTGCGCGTTTGTTGCAATCCACAACACCCCAGATTATCCAAGGGTCTTTCCCCTCGAATATCTGCTTGCCCGAAGGAAACGTTCGTCTCCAAAGGGCAAGCTGTTCGTCTCTCACATCCATTAACTACCGCTCAACTTTATGTTGAAATTAAGATCAACGGTGATTTTCTGATCTTTGTTTTGTGAGGATGCAACGGCAGGGGCAATATCCTTTAATCTTTGGATGATTGTCTCAACCTCTTGCTTTGAAAGCGTCCACTTTGTTTTGTCGCCCTTCTTGACCCCTCTCGAAACCGTGTCTGGCTTTAAATTGAAATCATCAACGGTGATGTTTAAAACATCTGCCATTGGGATAAGTTTTTCATAAGATGGGTTTGGAATTGCACCACGCTCCATTTTTGAAATCACAGACTGATTTACACCAGTCCTTCGCGACAATTCACTTTGACTGATGCCGAAATCTAACCGCGTTTTTTTAAGTGCTGTCCCATCAAATTTAGTAGTCATTTTAAGCTCCCTTGCTTTTTTCTGCTGGTTTACGTTTTGGAATAAGACGATCAAATTTTTCGTCCCATATTTTCTCACGATTTTTGTAAAACAGGACTTGCTCTTCCAGCCCCATAATCATGCGAATTGCTATTGTCAGATCTCTTGCGATCTGCATCTGACCATCTTGCTGATATGCCTTCGAAAGGTCATTCAAGTGCTGGCAGAAATCCTCGGTTTCAGAATAGTCGCTCATTGCGTGGCCCCCTCTGACTTTAGCGCCAAGAAGTCGAGGTCTTTTGACGTTAAAACGCCAGTGCCTCTGCAACGGGTGCAATCGTCATAGGTGCTGACGGTTGGTGAATTGAAATCGCGATAATCGTAGGCTGCTGAGTACGCCAACGAAAAGCCCTGCCCCGAACAATGGGGGCAAGAGCGAGAATGATCATGTCGATAGATGAACGGGGCTTGATGAACGACTTCGATCATTCGTCATAATCCCTGATAAGAGTGAAGCCGCCTGAGACAAGCAACACTGCGCCCAGAATTGACGGGACGATTAATTCAGCGAGGCGAATGTCTGCATCAGACGCACCCGCTGAAATGATGATGATTGATACTCCGAGAAGAAATCTAATCATGACGCTTCCTCAACGGTTGTGGTTCTGACGGTTGACCACTTCTTGTCGCCGTTTTTATCCTCGGCATTCCAGAAAGATGAGTGCAGAATGTCTGCCTCTCTTCCTGATGAAACCATTTGAATTTGAAAATCGCCTTTGGCGTTTGAGGCTTGGACGCAATAGCTCATATCAACCCCCCTCACGCTCTTGCCAGTTGGTCAACGAAAGATTTGGTAATGAGTTCTTTGTAAAGAGTGGCTTCGATTGTGCCGTTTACCAATTCGTAAGCCTCTTTGATCAGCCTGTCCTCTTTGTCGAGTTCAAGGTGCTTAACCAATGCCAGACCAACCAAGATGCTATCTAGGCCAATTGACTTTGCGATCTTGCGGATAATTTTTTCAGCTTCGTTCATGTTCATTTTTTCAATCTTTCGTTTGGGTTTTTATATTTTATATAAGTTATATAATATGC
>Ga0228674_1001636_pt1 | contig 13190 bp, 13 predicted proteins | sample 1D_rmetaG_FD_189054 | JGI IMG/M metagenome (GOLD analysis project Ga0228674, IMG submission 189054) | Seawater microbial communities from Monterey Bay, California, United States - 1D_r | ecosystem: Environmental > Aquatic > Marine > Coastal | place: USA: California | collected 2016-09-26
ACCAGCACGAGATATCTTATCGCCAACTCTACGCCAAGCTATGCATCGTCATCTAGAGGCGGGCAATCAGGTTATTTTGTTTTTGAATCGCCGCGGCTTTGCACCAGCATTGATCTGCCATGAATGCGCCTGGGTTGCACAGTGTGATCGTTGCGATGCCAAGCTAACCTTTCACAGTAATAACGCTAAGTTATATTGCCATCATTGTGATCACAGACGTAGCAAACCGGAACAATGCCCGAGTTGCCAATCCAATAATTTACTCTTGGTCGGTTTTGGCACACAACGTATTGAGCAGCTACTTGCCGATGAATTTAAACAATACTCAGCGATTCGTTTTGATCGTGATGCGATTAAGCGTAAAGGTCAGTTAGAACAGATCCTAGAAGATATTCAGGAACAACGGCACTCGATTATTATTGGCACCCAGATTTTATCTAAAGGGCATGATTTCCCTCGTGTCTCTCTAGTCGGTGTGTTGGATATTGATTACGGTATCTTTAGTGCTGATTACCGCGCTCTGGAACACAGTGCACAGCTACTGACCCAAGTCGCAGGTCGTAGTGGCAGGCGTAAAGAACAGGGTGAAGTGGTTATCCAAAGCCATGCGCCTGATCATCTGCTACTGCAATCACTGATCGCTAAAGGCTATCCAGATTTTGCCGAGCAGGCCCTAGCCCTACGCCAAAGCTGTAATCTGCCGCCTTATAGTTACCAGATGTTATTACGCGCACGCGCTACCCATGCCGATCATGCGCAACAGTTTCTACAACAGGCTAAGCAACTGGCACAGAAACAACTGGCGTCTGATCTACAGATCATGGGGCCATTACCTTCCACGATGGAAAAGCGTGCCGGAAAATTTCGTGCTGTCGTACTCTTTAGTGCAAATAGTCGCCGCAGCCTAAGCTTAGGCACTGCCGACTGGTTACAGCAATTGCATCGCCTACCGGAAGCACGCCGAGTACAATGGAATCTTGATATCGATCCATTGGAAGGGATATAGGCTTAATTAGCCAACGGAAGGACACAGCATCAATCTTATGCGTTACAATTCGCAGGCTTAAACATTCAATCAGCAGAACACGCAGTAGGTAACCCATTTTGAAGGATCAGATCGAGAGCAGCTTACAAAGTCTTGTCGATAACTTAATCGCAGACGGTAGTCTCACTATAGAAGCCCCCATTGCCTTCCAAGTGACTCGGACAAAAGATCCGGCACACGGTAATTTCGCTAGTAATATCGCTATGATATTGGCTAAGCCCATGCGCAAATCACCACGTGATATTGCCGCCCTACTGCTGCCAAAATTAGAGCAAGATGCACTCTTTGAACGTGTTGAAATTGCTGGCCCTGGTTTTATCAACTTCTTTTTAGTGCAAGAAAAAAGTAATGCTATCTTGCAACAGGTCCTGGATGCAGGTGAACGCTTTGGCTGTAATGACAGTGGTGCAAACCAATCGTTACATATCGAATACGTATCGGCCAACCCTACTGGACCACTGCATGTAGGCCATGGTCGCGGCGCTGCTTATGGTGCCTCTTTAGCCAAACTATATGCAGCTAATGGCTACCGCGTGCATCGTGAATACTATGTTAATGATGCTGGCCGACAGATGGATATTCTGGCAACTTCGGTGTGGTTGCGTTATCTCGAGCTCTGCGGTGAAGAGCTGGTATTCCCAAGCAATGGTTACAAAGGTGACTATGTCTGGGATATTGCCGCCACTGCCCATCGCACACATGGCGCTGAGTTCCAGCATGCCGTCGATAGTTTTTATACTGAAGTACCTATCGATGAACCACAGGGTGGCGATAAAGAAGCCCATATCGATGGCTTAATTGCAGTCGCAAAAAACCTTCTAAAGGCTGACGGTTATAGTGTTTTCTTCGACCTTGCGATCGATACGATACTAGCTGATATCCGTGATGACCTAGGCCTGTTTGGTGTCGAATACGATAATTGGTATTCGGAACGCAGTCTGTTCGCTGATCAACGCGTAGAAAAAGTCATCAATCGCTTAGAGGTCAGTGGCCATACCTACCGTAAAGATGGTGCGCTTTGGTTTGCTTCATCCAAGCTCGGTGATGAAAAGGACCGTGTAGTTGTGCGCGAAAATGGCACACCAACCTACTTTGCCTCTGATATTGCCTATCATGTTGATAAGCTCGAACAGGGTTATGACCAAATCATTAATATCTGGGGTGCCGACCATCATGGTTACATCCCCAGAGTCAGAGCGGCCTTACAGGCACTCAACCTCGATGCCGACAAGCTAAAGGTATTATTAGTCCAGTTTGCCAACCTCTATCGTGGTGAAGAACGCCTACAGATGTCGACCCGCTCCGGTGAATTTGTAACCCTACGCTCCTTGCGTAAGGAAGTGGGTTGTGACGCAGCGCGCTTTTATTATGTGATGCGTAAGAGTGAGCAGCATCTAGATTTTGATTTAGAGTTAGCGACATCTACCAGCAATGAAAATCCGGTGTACTATGTGCAGTACGCACATGCTCGTATCTGTAGTGTGCTACGTCAAAATCTTGAACCAATAACGACTGAGAATGTTTCAGCTGAGTTATTAAAAGAAGAAAATGAAAAACAACTGATGCAAAAGATTGCTGACTACCCAGAAGTAGTGCGCAGTGCTTGTAGCAAGCAAGCACCACATATCTTAGTGCAATATTTACGTGAATTAGCTCAGCGCTTTCATAATTACTACAACGCAACTCAATTTCTAGTTGAGTCAAAACAGCTCAGGCAGGCACGCCTACAATTAATATTGGCGATCCAGCATGTGTTGGTCAATGGACTCGATTTAGTCGGTGTTAGTGCCCCGGAGAAGATGTAAGGATGGCTGCAGCGAAGAAGAAAACTGTTGCGAAAAAGGCATCGGCGAGCCAACCCTTACCGGGTTGGATCTGGTTGATGACCGGCTTAATTATTGGTTTAAGTGCAACCTTCTTCCCAAAGTTAAACCAGTACTTTAATCAAGTTAACGAGGCAGAAACAGTCGTTACTAGCACTGAATTAGAAACACGTGATTTCACTTTTTATACGCTGCTACCAGAGGTCGATTCCTTAACCGACACCACACCAAATACAAGTACAAGTACAGGTACAAGTACAGCGGTAAAACAGCTGGCTGATGAAAGTATCCTATTTGTCTTGCAGATGGGGTCTTTTAAAGACAAACAAGAAGCGACCCGCTTACAGGCTCAGCTGCTTTTATTAGGTACTAATGCGCATATTCAAGACGTACGCGTTGATGGCAGTCAGTGGTTTCGTGTCACCATTGGCCCTAGCCAAGATAAAGCCCATCTTACTCAGGTTCAAAAAAGGCTCGCCAAAAAACGTATTACTTCACGTTTATTCCAAGTGCGTAGCTAGACTATCCAAACGTTCTTCCAGTCGTTGAACACGCGCCTCTAATTCCTCTATCTGCTTTTTTTGCTGCGCCATTTTTACACTGGATAAAGATGGCGCACTAGCGACTGTTTTTACATCGAGGCCCTGTATACCAGCTGAGATCAGTTTTTTTGCTTCAACTGTTTTACTTGAACTAGGTGTGAATGCATTACGTGTATCCATTAGCTCAAAACTATCAAAGCCTTTATCCCCTTTACGCTCAGTGACCAAACGCACTAGAGGTGAATTACCAGCAATTTCGACTGATGCCAATTGCGCATATGGCAAGCTATAAATTGTCTCAAAACGCTTACTTTTCTTTTTAAAGCGAATAACCTGTAGGCCACTCTCACTGAAAATAATTTGCGCCTTAACCCGTGGTTTACCTGAAGAAAGTAGTGAATAGCCTTTTTTACCGGCATAGAAATAAACATAGCTATTGAGTAGCAGGGTTTCATCGATCTTCAAGATAGCATCGCTACGCAACTGCGCATCGAGACTGGAGTCATCCTTAGAAAAAACAGAAGAGCTGAACAGACAGCCAATAATTAGGGCGGTTATGAGACGCATTGTAAGATTCATCCTTTTTAATCAAAAACGTATGTATGCTAGGCTCTAGTAGTATAATTCAGATGTTTAAATGGCCATAGGGTCATACCTACTTTTAGTTTATTTTTATTCAGTGAAGACAACATGAGTAACTCCATACTAACGCAGCAAATCCCCTTAACAGCGGATATTCAATCACGAATTCCAGTACTGGCTGGTGCTGAACGTAGCGCCTTGATCGCGCGCATTAAAGCATTACTGAAGGCACAGGATGCCGCCTTGGTTGCGCATTACTACACACATGAAGATCTGCAGCAGTTGGCTGAAGAGACTGGTGGTTATGTCGCTGACTCCTTAGAAATGGCACGCTTTGGCCATGAGCATAGCGGCTCAACCCTGGTTGTTACCGGTGTCCGTTTTATGGGTGAAACAGCAAAAATATTAAGCCCTGAAAAACGCATTATCATGCCCGATCTTGAGGCAACCTGTTCACTTGATCTCAGTTGCCCAGCGGATAAATTCACTGAGTTCTGCGATCAACACCCAGACCGCGTTTCAGTTGTCTATGCCAATACCAGCGCTGCAGTAAAAGCCCGAGCCGACTGGGTGGTAACCTCCAGTATTGCGGTGAAGATTATTTCTCACTTGATGGAGCAGGGGAAAAAGATTTTATGGGCGCCTGACAAACACTTGGGCAATTACTTACAAAAGGTCACCGGGGCCGACATGCTGATGTGGGATGGCGCCTGCATAGTGCATGAAGAATTTAAGGCGCGTGCCTTGGGAGACTGCATTGCCCAACATCCAGATGCAGCTGTTTTAGTCCACCCTGAATCACCTGATGATGTGATCGCCATGGCCGATGTGGTTGGCTCAACCTCAGCCTTGATTAAAGCGGCAGAGACACTGCCTAACAATCAATTTATTGTCGCCACAGATAATCGTATCTTTTATAAGATGAAACAATTGGCGCCAAATAAGGAATTCATCGAGGCACCTACTGCAGGCGAAGGTGCGACTTGCCGTAGCTGTGCACACTGCCCTTGGATGGCGATGAATAGCCTACAAAATCTTCTACAGGTATTAGAAAATGGCGGCAACGAAATTGAGGTTGATGAAAAGATTCGTGTCGATGCCTTTCGATCGACCAAACGTATGCTCGATTTTGCTAAGCAAAATGCCTAGGCCGACTTCTCGAAATTTTTACTAGTGTAATATTTTCAACATCACTTAATTTTTAATTGGAATATTAAAGAATGGACAAGATATTTGGCAGCGGATTTAGCAGCCTTGAGGAATATAAGGACGTTAATGCAATCACGTTTAAAGAAAATAACGGTGAGCGTGTTCATCGCATCGAAAACATTCCTGGCAAGCAGGCATCATTGAAAATACTACGCGCGGTTACTTTAGATAGCGGCGTACTGAGCAAATCTGAGGCTGAACAGGGGCTGATATTATTTGGTGATTATGTTGCTGATGAACAGGCTTCACCAAATGCACACCCGAATATCCGTTTGTTACTGGATACTATTGAACACAACTTAAAGTGGGATATCTCTGTAGAAAAATAAAGCGATTAATCTCTCGTTTTATTTTACTGAATACGCACCCAGCCATGGCTAAGATGTTAAAAAAATCCAATCTAGCGACTAAGACTTGTCTACGCTGTGGCCGCCCTTTTACTTGGCGTAAAAAATGGGCGGCCGTTTGGGATGAGGTAAAATATTGTTCCCAGCGCTGTCGTAAAAGCTAATTTAAGGTGTCGTTCTCAAGCATCAGTTTATCGATTTCACGCATCACATCATCAATCTCAGGTGGTAATTGCAGATAGAAACCCTGCGTCTCTATTGCTGCCATAACCTGTTCAACATTGGCATTAGCTAATTTCTTTTTACTTAGATCAACTTCTAATACCTTGGTTAAGTCACCCATGAATTGAGTCACTGACTCTGGTAATTCTGTGGTTTCGACACCGGCTTTCATATACACATAGGTATCATTTTTACGTTCACTACGATAAACATAACATTGCATAACAGCTTTCAACTCTTTCTTTAATTGGTTCTATTTATAAGGCTCTATTTTATAGGATGTGCAATACGGCCTTGGGAATCAAGGTAACTATAACTCATTAGCGCTTGATCTAGCTCGAGTAAAATCTCTTTTAGTCTGAGTTCATTACATTGTTGCCTGTGTAAGCGTTGCTGGCAACGGCGAGTTATCTGTTCTGCATCAATATGCACACTGGCTAGTAACTCTTGCACACAGTCACCGCTTTCATATTCATCGATTACATAACCGCCCATCTCAGCGCAAGACACATTGACCGTATGGGTATCACCAAATAGGTTATGAATATCACCTAGCACTTCTTGGTAGGCACCGACCAAGAAAAAACCGAGCAGATAATCTTCTGATTTAGGCAGTGGGTGTAACTTCAAGTGGTCTGAAATGCCATTAGCAGCAACATAGGATTGTATCTGCCCATCGGAGTCACAGGTTAGATCATGCAACCTAGCGTTTATTTTAGGCTCTTGCTCTAGCTTATGTAATGGCACGATAGGGAAGATCTGACCCAAGCCCCAGATATCAGGTAACGACTGAAATAAAGAAAAATTACAAAAGTACTTTGAGGCATCGACTATAGTCTCACCCTCTGCATTGGCACACTGCTGTTGCACTCGATGGATCAATTGCTCAGCATCCGCTCGCTGTTGTAGATTTATTTTCTGCTCAAGGAATGCTGTATTCATTAACTGGCGAAAAGCATTAATTGCATCAGCATTTATTGCAAGCTGATCTAATGCTGCCGTTTGTAACTGATCGGCTTGCTGAGCAATAGCTAGTGGCCATGGTCGACTAACCATATCTTCTTCTAGTTCTTCTATTGCAGCCTCTGCTGCCATCACGTTAGTAACCAATACTGCATGATGCGCCACCAATGCACGACCATGCTCTGTAATGATCTGTGGTTGAGACAACTCATACTGTTGGCAATACTGCACCACACAGCTGATTACCAAATCGGCATATTGTTGATAGCTATAAGACCGCGAGAAATAACTACCATCACCCTGCGCAGCATAATCAATCGCCATACCACCACCAATATCAAGATAGTCTAGGGCACAACCATGGGCATGTAATTCAGCATAGACCTGCATTGCTTCACGTAGGCCCTGCTCATAATCTGCCAACACCGAAATCTGTGAGCCCATATGAAAATGTAATAAACACAGGCAGTCTAAACATTGCTTTAACTGCAGTTGTTCGATCATCTGCAGTAGGGCTGATGTCTCTAGTCCAAACTTTGCGTTTGGGCCACCACTATTTTGCCATTGGCCAGCAGCAATTGAATTCAGCCGGATCCTAACGCCTAGCTTAGGCTTCAACCCTAAGGCCTCACTCTCTTCAATAATCAGATCAAGTTCGACTAATTTCTCCAACACGATAATCACATTGATACCCATAGCCTGCGCATGCAATGCTAAGCGAATATAGGTGCGATCTTTATACCCATTACAAATGAGCAGACGCTGATCTTGTGGTAATAAGGCAAGGGCGGCTAATAATTCAGGCTTACTACCCACCTCCAAACCAACAGCATGATCTGGATTATCTAGCAGATGCTCTACCACGGTACGTTGCTGGTTGACCTTAATGGGGTAAACCACATGATGTGCCTGACTATAGGCATGGTTACTAATGGCTAGATCAAACGCAGCGGCTAATTGTTCTACTCGCGTATCCAGCAGTTGTGGGAAACGAATCAATACTGGGAACGAGCTACCTGTCGCATGCAGTTGCTGACAGACTTGATAGAGATCTATCTCTGCCTTATCTTTAATATTAACGCTTATATGGCCATCATTATTAACATCAAAATGACCTTCCCCCCAGACCGGAATACGGTAAGATTCGCGAGACTGATCGGGCCCCCATTGGGCGTCCTGCTGTTTAGACATGATTTAATAACTCACAGTACATAACGGTTAATACAAGTATGGATATACTCACAAATCAACAACACTGGTTCTCTGAACGACATGCCGATAGTGCAACGGCATTTTCCCTAGAGATTACTCAGTGCCTACATGAAGAGCAAACAGATTATCAAAAAATTGCAATTTTTGAGACTAAAAGCTTTGGCAATCTGATGGTGATTGATGACTGCATCATGCTCACGCAGCGTGATAATTTTATCTATCACGAAATGATGACTCACCCTGCTCTATTCAACCATCCAGCACCACACCATGTTGTTATTGTTGGTGGTGGCGATTGTGGCACCTTACGCGAGGTGGCGAAACATAAAGAAGTTGAACAGATCACTCAGGTTGAAATTGACTGCCGTGTCACCGAGCTATCCTTGGAATTTTTCCCCGAGCTCTGCACTGCCAACCAAGACAGTCGAGTACAGTTTGAGTTTACTGATGCCATCCAATGGATGCAGCAGGCAGCAGATGCCAGCATTGATCTCATCATCGTTGATAGCACAGACCCTATCGGCCCAGCTGAAGGGCTCTTTCGTGAGGCATTCTACCGTGATTGTGAACGTGTGTTAGCAGCAGATGGGATCTTAGTGCAGCAGAGTGAATCACCCTTAGTGCATTGGGAGAGTATTACTAAAAAGATGCAACTAGCGATGGCAACAGCAGGCTTTGCAAAACAACAGACTTTATTTTTTCCACAACCAGTCTATCCAACCGGTTGGTGGTCAGCCACGTTAGCGACACGCCATCAATTACATTTAGTGCGTGATCAACAATGTAAGGCGGCCGAGTTTGATACTGACTACTATAACTATGGCATCCACTTGGCAGCTACAGCATTGCCTAATTTTATTCTGAAGCAATCGTAGTTTCTTTAGGCGAAAAAAAACGCCCCATTTGCGTGGGGCGTTAATCAGTACTACTTAGCTGAGGAGAACAGCTACTTACGAACAAACTCAGGATAGGCTTCCATACCGCATTCTGCGATATCAACACCATTCATCTCATCTTCTTCGCTCACTCTGATACCAACAACCATCTTGATAATTCCCCAAGCGATCATTGAAGTAACAAAGGTCCATCCAAAGATAACCACTGCGCCATATAATTGACTACTTAAGCTTGCATCAGTGTTCGATAGAACAACTGCGATCAAACCCCATAGACCAACCACACCATGCACTGACATTGCACCGACTGGATCATCTAGCTTCAACTTATCAAAAGTGATGATACTGAAGACAACTAGGACACCACCGATAGCACCAATGATTGTTGCCAACCCTGGAGTAGGCGCTAGTGGTTCAGCTGTAATTGCAACCAAGCCAGCAAGTGCACCGTTCAAGGTCATTGATAGATCTGCTTTACCAAACAATGCTTTGGCTGTTAGTAGTGCTGCGATAACACCACCGGCTGCTGCTGCATTAGTATTAACAAAGACTAGTGCGACTGCATTCGCTTCAGCAACATTCGAAACAACCAGCTCAGAGCCGCCATTGAATCCGAACCAACCCAACCAAAGAATAAAGGTACCTAAAGTAGCTAGCGGCATATTTGCGCCAGGCATAGCAACTGCTTTACCTTCAGCCGTATAGCGACCTTTACGTGCGCCTAGCAAGATAACACCGGCTAATGCTGCAGTTGCACCACATAGGTGAACTACACCTGAGCCTGCAAAATCTGCAAAGCCTGCTGCGTCTAAGAAACCACCACCCCATTTCCAGAAACCTTGAACTGGGTAGATGAAGCCACACATGACAACAGCAAATAATAAGAAAGACCAAAGCTTCATACGCTCAGCAACCGCGCCTGAAACAATAGACATTGCAGTGGCTACAAACACCACTTGGAAGAAGAAGTCTGATAGACCAGAGTAGTAAGTATCACCACCGCTGGCAATTACGTCTGCCGCTGAGTTATCAGCTGAAGTCAGCATGTCGAATGCTAACGGCATCCACGTGCTCTCTGTGCCGCTATACATAATGTTGTAACCACATAACATGTACATCACTGAGGCGATTGAATATAGCGCAATATTTTTAGTTAAAATTTCAACTGTACTTTTTGAACGGACTAAACCAGCTTCTAACATTGCGAAGCCAGCAGCCATCCACATAACAAATGCACCCATTACTAGGAAGTAAAAGGTATCTAGTGCATATGCAAGTTCGATTACTTGATTTTCCACGATTCTCTCCTATTCTTTTATAGAGCCGTAGCGCCGGTTTCACCGGTGCGGATACGAATAACCTCAGACAGGTCAGAAACAAAAATCTTGCCGTCACCGATTTTCCCGGTGTTAGCTGCTTTTGTGATTGAGTCTAATAAGGTTTCAACTAAACTGTCATCGATAGCGATTTCAAGTTTAATCTTCGGTAAAAAATCAACGACATATTCAGCACCACGATAAAGCTCTGTGTGTCCTTTCTGACGTCCAAACCCTTTCACTTCAGTAGCGGTTATTCCTGATACACCGATTTCTGACAAGGCTTCACGAACATCATCTAACTTGAATGGTTTAATTATTGCTGTAACCAATTTCATTGCGTTCTCCAAATTGATTGATCAGTTTTTGTGATTTATTCAACCTAGTGAAAAATTAAACAGCAGATAGTCAGACTGATAACCACACTAGATTGAAAATCTTTTATGTAGTGGCAAGGTGAAGTATTGAAGACCTCCACCTTGCTACTACCCGATAGGCCTTACAGGATGTCAAAACCCCAGTGGATTGATACATAGGCTTGTGTCTCATCTGGCTCATCAATAGCGTCGGCATCTGTTGTGTCAACGATAGCGCCTGTTAGCTCAAGACCACCAAGCTCCATGGTGTAACCCACTTCAAAGTAGCTACCTAGGTCACTACTGGCATCTTTACCCCAGTCACCATAAGTGATGTAAGCGCCACCGTAGTTACCGGTTACTGCTGTGAAAGCGTAATCGTCGCCACCATTTGAATAACCACCGTCGTACTCACCTACCGTGTATTCAAGGTCAATTGCCAGTTCGCCCATGCTTGCGCCGGCATATAAATTGATTTCGTCGTAGTTATCATCAAAGTTTGCTTCGGTGTAGCGGTAGGCCGTGTAACCCACACCTACATAGGCGCTTTCAAACTCATGGATATAACCACCATAAAGGTCATACTCAATACCTTCACCGACATCAGCGGCCCAAACACCGGCGTAAGCACCACCGAATTCTAGATCGACACCACCATTACCAACAGCGTCATCTTGAATGATGCCGCGGAAGATATAATCCGACATGATTCCAGCATTACCACTGATAGCCAGTTGGTGATCATCAGCAGAAGCGCTGAAAGATGCAGTTAAAAGAGTTGTTCCTAATACAGTGCTAGCAACAGCACCTAAAATTTTGTTGTTCATTTGAGTATGTCTCCGTATTTGCTTCATTGCCTTCTTGGCAATCGATATTAATTTACATCAGAGATAAAGCATATTGCGTGCCACTTTTTAAAACTCATTTAAAAACAATAAGTTATAATAATTAGGCTAAATTTTAGGCCGATCACACAGAAACTTTGCGCACCGTCATGATTCAGCCCTGCACTATTTTAGGTCACTCGTAGCAGACACATGAGTAGGCTAAGATAGGGCAACCTTAACGGAACATATCCAAATGAAATTTGATGCCAACGCAGTGGAAGAAGCCATTAGCAAATTCCGAGCCTTATTACCCAACGACGTTGAAGAGCTACGCAACTTTGGTGAAGACAAGATGAAACTCGCCCTGCAATCGATGCTGCAAGACTTAGATGTGGTTACGCGTGAAGAGTTTGATAGTCAAAAGCAGGTGCTGTTACGCACCCGTGAGCGCTTAGAACAATTAGAACAGCGTCTAGAGCAACTCAAATAATACTAAGGTCTTAATAAGAGTAAGGCTGGCTGATGTTTTTATTGCTTGCCTCAAGGTTGAGCTTTGTACTTCCTACCTTCTAATAAGGGTAAGCCATATGGTTCTGCATTCTGAAAAGTAACAGGGATTGTTTTGCAGTGTTTAAATTTAGCAAGGTTTATCTGTTCTAGATTAGCAGCTCCAAGTTTACATTTGGTTGTTTCTTTACGCACATCAAAATGTAAATGCGCTAAGCCACCTGTAAATCCACTGTTACCTGCAATACCGATCATATCGCCTTGCTTAACTTTGTCTCCGACGTCTACTAGTGCACCTTTTGGTGACAGGTGTAAATATATAGCAATTGACCTATCTTTGTGTCTAATGAAAATATAGTTTATCTCTTCCATTTTAGAAGAATCATTCGAAAAGAAATCCTGGATATTAATAACCTTACCGTCACGTGAGGCAATGATTTTTGCGCCTATTGGCATTTCAAGATCATAAGCATATCTACTATCAAGTTTATATGTACCATAGTCTTTTGTATGTGTGATGCCACCACAAACACCTTGGCTTACGGTATACGCTTCGCCGGCCTGGTAAGGAAGAATATACTTTGACTTGCTTGGCTCTTGAAAATCAGACACATAACAGCCGGGAGAATAGCCAACACGATTATTTGTTTTATTTCGTTGATCATTTGCATTGGCTATTTGCATACATGCTAAAATCAATAAAACAATTTTATTCATAATTGGAAGCCTTCAGCCTAATTAAGTGGAACCTATTTTCCACTCACCACGGCCCTAATTATGTTAATTAATTAACATAATTATTTATTATTATCATCATATTATGAGAAAAACCATAATAGATAGTAATGGCAAAAAAGTTCAACCTCGATAGCAAAATCAAAAGCTCTACTCCCACGCACAACTAAACACCCATACCCCTAAAGCAACACCAAGCCTCTATAGTATGAGACTCACTCTCATTCTAGGAGCTGCTCACTCATGTCAGCAAAGCATTACTACCAATGACACTTGCCCGCGTTCATAGCCGAGCACAAACCGGGATGCAGGCGACTGCTGTTTTGGTCGAGGTTGATTTATCAAACGGCCTGCCCTGCTTTTCTATTGTTGGCTTGCCTGAGGCTGCTGTGCGCGAGAGTAAGGAGCGTGTTCGAGCGGCGATTAAAAATAGTCAGTTCCAGTTTCCAGCTCGCCGCATCACGGTTAACTTGGCGCCAGCTGAGCTGCCTAAGGAGGGTGGGCGTTTTGATTTGCCAATCGCTTTAGGTATTTTGCTGGCGTCTGAGCAGATTCAAGGTAAGCACTTGGATGATTATGAGTTTATTGCTGAGCTTGGTTTAGATGGT
>Ga0228674_1001649_pt1 | contig 13126 bp, 11 predicted proteins | sample 1D_rmetaG_FD_189054 | JGI IMG/M metagenome (GOLD analysis project Ga0228674, IMG submission 189054) | Seawater microbial communities from Monterey Bay, California, United States - 1D_r | ecosystem: Environmental > Aquatic > Marine > Coastal | place: USA: California | collected 2016-09-26
ATATAAATACTTTGAGTTTATTTTAAATGAAACGACGTAGATGTACAACTTGTAAACACACAATGAAAGGACATAAGAAACAAAAATGTGAGAAGCAACAGACTCTTGATTTTTCCGACGGCTCTGTCTATATTGGCACTGTTTATGATGGAATGCCGTCCGGTAAAGGTCGAATGTATGTCCGGCCTGATAATTATTACAACGGTCATTTTTTGGGCGGGCGCAAACATGGTTACGGCCGTCAAATCGGGCCCAACGGGCTTGTGTACGGTGGAGAATGGCAAAACGATAAATATCACGGCCATGGCGAACTAAAAACTCCCGATTCCGAGTACGTCGGTCAGTTTAAGAATGGTAAATACCACGGGTACGGCGTCTATTCCATAGGAAACGAAATTGAATATGACGGCCACTGGTCAAATGGTCAAAAACACGGGGAGGGTACCCTCAAAAACGCACATGGAACGTATGTCGGTCACTTTTATTTTAACCTGAAACATGGCAAAGGTGTACAGACTGAGCCCGACGGGTCTGTATACACTGGTTCGTGGCGTTCTGGCTACAAAAACGGTCTAGGTGTTTATTCCAACGCGTTTGAATCGTACACCGGCAGTTGGTCGAACAATAAGAGGCATGGCCGTGGCAAGTGGGTGTCTAAATTTTTGGGGACGTACGAAGGCCAATGGAAACGTAATGTGCGACATAGGAAAGGAACACATGTGTACATAGATGGTTCCGTGTACGCGGGCGGGTGGTCATATGGGAAACGAACCGGTCATGGCGTTATGACGTATTCGGATGGTTCCGTGTATACCGGTTTTTGGTGTGACGACGTGTGGAATGGCCTGGGGTGTTTAGAACGCGACGGGCGAACGTTCCGGGGCGAATTTACAGATGGAGAACGCGAAGGTCATTTTGTTGAAAGGGAGAACGGGACAATCGTTTCTGAAGGCCAGTGGTTGTGTGATTTGCGCCACGGCTGTTTTATGGAAGGGCCGGTCAAAAAACTCTACCTGTGGGGCCGTGCGCCGGAGTTTAAGTCGCCAAAAGATGCTCGCAAAGCTGTCTGTAGAATGATTAAAAAAAAAGACTGTTTGTCGGCGGAAGAAGTGCTGTTATTTTATCCCAAACTGGCGAAGTGGTCGCTCTTTTATAAACATGACCACAGCGGCGTGTTGGTTCATTTGATGGAACAGTGCGTCATAGAAAAAAAACTGAAAAAACACGCGTACGAACTTTTTAAACAAAAACGCTATGTATTCATTCAGCGCTTGTTTTCTTTGTGTTCGGAAACGACACGAACAAACGCGTCAAACGGCGTAGAAGTGTTGTTTGACAAAATGACCCACGAATTCGTTGCCAATCCGTGGATAGTACGTGGACAAGGGTATTCAAAAGAAACAAGGAAGAAGTTGTTGGCAGGATTGCATCTAGGCGAATTTGGCAGATGTCCACCACGAGACCCCTTTACGCGCAAAGCACTTACGGAATCGTCTGGTGAATATTTGAGCAAGGACAACAAAGCCAAGTCTGTCTACAAGCAATTTACCAAATCCATGGCGGCCCGAAAGCCGGTTGTGGAATTGGCCTTTGAGTACGACATGCAAGATTTTGAGGTACAGCTTAAAAATGCCCGCGAGGTGGGAGATAGACATACAATTACGCGTTTAATGAAAGAAAGAAACGAGTTTATACAGCGGCACCGGTCTGATTCGATATGTTCAGATGACTGTCCAAATCGCTAACACAGTCCACAGTACCTAACGTTTTTAAGGTCGTCACTACGATGGGGTTTTTTTGACCGATTCTCCAGACACGACCGATGGCTTGTTTGCGAACGTGCGCGTCGTTACACGGTTCTAAAAAGACAACGCGTGACCCCGCCGTCAATGTAATGCCAACCGATGCTGTTTTCGTGGTCATCACAAAAACTCGAACGTCTGGATTGTTCTGGAATTGTTCAATAGATTTTGCTCGTCGTTTTGGAGTCATGCGTCCTTCTATAGACACGAACGAAATAGCTTCAGACTGCAAAGCATCGCATGTCATTTTCCAAGCGCCGTGAAATTGTGTGAACAAGACAAATTTTTCATCAGATTCTTTGACCATACGAATAAACCTGCTAATTTTATGACCATGGGTTCCGTTTAAAGCGACGAGCGATTGGTGTGTAGATTTATCCATCTCAACGGGTTGACCGTTGGCATCTGACGTGTACCATGTCGACGGAACATCGCTTTCAATCGGTTCTTCCACCGAAAGCTCATGCAGTATTCCAGAGCCGGCTGGCGTCCTACACAACGGGCATCTACGCGTCGAATCGTGTTGGTAAGAAGATTGAATACACTCGAAACAAAACATATGATGACAAGGCGTAACAGTAGGCCTGTCCATGGCGTCCCTACAAATGGCACACTTTTCGTTGCCGTCCGCCCAGGATTTAATCAGGTCGCGCAAAGATTGATCGTAATTAGTAGTTCCAAGTGTATCTATGAATGATTGTATTGAATTTGTTTCTGTATGCACTTTCTGCTCTCCACATGTGAACCCATAGTGACTAAATCGGTTCAACAACGGGTGCACTGATGCCTGACGAAGCCAGCGTATATAATGCAGCCGTCGTGTCATATGATTAATGCCTGGAGTTGTTTTATCGATTTCCATACGGTGTACGATGGAATGACGCAGTTGGTCGTACAAATCCGGTGAAGAATGCTGCAATTCGATGCAACGATGGGTAATACCCGGGAGATTGAGACGCACGTGCCTTTTTTGTTGCCACCACGTTGCCGAAGACAGAATGTCGCAAAGCAAAGACGCAGTCACACAAGCCGTATTTCGAACCGCTATATGGGAATTAAAGTCGTCAAAAGGTGTGACTCCCCAAAATGCCAACATCGAAGCAGCATTCACGAATCCCTTGGGCCAAGGCGTTGCAGAAATACACCACCGGTACGGAGCATACAAACGACAGACCGCCTTTGTTGTGGCCGACGTAACAGAACGCATTTCGTGAGACTCGTCCAACACAATTCTACCCCATCGGATGGCACCTATTGTCGGAACGTGTTGCTGCGTTTCATTGACAACAATGCGATACGTCGTTAAAACTATATCGGAATGACGAAGTTCGTCCATATTGCGCGTTCTTCGGGCCCCGTGGAATTTCATAACTGTCAAACTCGGAACGTGTTTTTTCGCTTCGGACAGCCAGACAGACAACATGGTCGTCGGCACCACAACCAACGTTGGCCCGCTCGCTTTGTTCGTCGCGATGAGGCCCAGCATCTCAACCGTTTTGCCCATACCGACGTCTTGGGCCAACAGACCGCCACGAACCGTCGTATTCGGTTGTGACAAAGACAAATGGCCAAACGCAGAAGAGTGAAATGTAAAACCGTCCGCAAGTTTACGCTGTGTCCATCCCCAAGAAGATATAGAGGGCGCCGTTCGTTCACGTTCAACAAGCCATGTTAGACATTTATGTTGGAACGGAAACAACTGACTTTCAAAAGAATCTGACAAAACAGTCAACGGACTTTTCATTTGTTTTTTACAGGCGCGCAAGACGTTGTTGAAAAATTGCAAGTCAACCGCCCCGTGATTGGGGTTTTCAGGACGTTCTTTGGGGAATAGTAATCTGAACAGCCTTTGCATTTGCAAATGTAGACCCGATTGAGATTCGTAATGTTGTGGCTGTACAAACGTCATATCGTGAATAAATACTTCAAACTTGATGGTATCGTTGCGACAATCACGAGGTTCAAACAAAATAACCGGTAGACAATCTTTGCGCCATTTTTGGAGTTCCGTTTTTATATATTCAGACGGTGATTTCCACATCGTCAATTTTTTTGTAAGGTCGTCTCGGATAGAATCTGGAAATAGACCCGCCGCTTCGGAGACGGTTGTGTTGTACAACGCATTACTAAAGGTGTCGATTGCAACGCTGTGAACATCACAAAGGCCGTGGAAATACGTCATCCATTCAACGCGAAAATCATGAACATCGGAGCTAAACCCTCCCCTTGGGCGCGGACGGCTCGGACGGTGGATATGTTCGCGCGTTAGTGTAGTAATCACGCGCCATTTTTCCCACTCCTCAGAATCAGAGGATGGACGCCCCCAACGAATGAATATACCCAGCATCTTCTGTAGCGTTATTTTTATCTTTAACTCGCGTAGAAATTTGCTGCACACTTGTATCACACCTATCGACCGCTTCCACGCGACGCGCGGAACCACCATAGAAGGGCGCTCGTGAGTGATAGAAAGCCACTCTATGCGGGAATCAGACATGTGTTCCCAGCGACAAGGAATATTCTCACCACGGCGAATACGAACCAGCGCGTGCTTACTGTCGAAATCATCCACCGTCCAAGTAGTGCCGTTTAAACGAATTGTTGAACCCAGATAAGTGTTTTCTTGATGTGAAGCCTTTAAACGTTTGGGAACGTTACCCATTGTTTGGCGCACCATGAGCCAGTGGCATCCGGCGTGCAAATCGTCGCCAAAGCGTTCTGTTGCTTCGCGAGCTTCGTCCGATTGGAATCCCATTTCGATATATCGTTCCATATTTGCTTGTTATCAAATGTCCTTTTATATCACATTCGGATTAATCGTAACATTTTTACATAATTTCGTTTAAAAAATCACAAATTTTGATTTGATTCAAATCAAACTCGGCATCAGACAGACGCCAAGCGCAAATGATAATTTGATTTGATTCAAATCAAACTCGGTATCAGGCAGACACCAAACGCAAATGAAAATTTGATTTGATTCAAATCAAACTCGGCATCAGACAGAAGTTATGAGTAGGACATGAATGCTACAGGAACATCCAAACCCCCACATACATTGACCGTAGTCATTTGCACAACATTTCCTGTGTTATTATTGTTGTGTATTTGTTGTATCATTTGTATTACGGCAGAACGACGAAAGCCTCTCCCTCGTGCGACCGTAATTGTCCCACTCGCTATAGAAGCTCGCGTAGTAGATATTAAAGTGGTACCTCCACTACCCAACATTTGATTTGATTGCCGCACGTAACGAAGTGGGCCAGCCAAACTCGAGATGCAGCCACTGAAAAGTTTACATGGTCTCGTCAATGAAAGTGGCGTCCCTGTTTACAACCCATTTAACGCGTATATCGGGGTAACGACTGGTTATTCGGCACAAGCGCGCAACGGCAAGGACATTGGTGAGATTGAAATTGACCGACACGGCGAAAAATTCTGGATACGGGGATATGGTGTATACATTGTAGGGTTTGGTATAAAATGGTTAGAAGAAGAAAAGGATTAATTTTTTTTTATTAGATTGTTCCGCTAATAGCTGGTACCATCTGCCATTTTACTTGATGCATGTTCTCTAGAAGCTTGGCAATGTGCTTGTACTGGTCTACGTGTTCCTTCTGATACTGCATGAGTATGTTGACGTCCGCTTGCAGCGTCCATACTGTCAAAAAATGTGCGATGGCAATGGACACGAAAATAAAGAACATTACATTTTCACATAGTCTGGATTTGGTGTCTTCTTCTGGTTCTTCGTGCCTGGGCAGTTCGTCGTAAGATTCGTCGTCTTCTTCAGAATCGTGGTTCGGCATGGGCGTTTCGGGGTATTTTCTTTGGCGAAGGCCGGTAATAGGAGGGGGGCTCTCGTCGGACATGTGTTAAGGGGTCGGAAGGGTTTATACTCAAAACTTAATTTTGTCAATTCCGGATTTTCTCTGTCGAAGTCTTGTCGGTTTTGCTTCGGCCACTTCAAAATCTTCTTCTTCCGTTGCTTCTTCTGCTTCCGCTTCTTCGGTATTACGTGAGCTTCCGCCAGTGAATAGAATAAGCAGAGCGCCGGTGCAAAGAGCTATTTGTATGGGAATGGCTTTGTTTACGAGCGAATGGGTATTCATAACCCATGCGAGTATGTCCATGACAATGGTAGCAAATATCAGGGTTGCGACGAATATATTTTCGTGTGAATTTGCCATTAAGATAACTATGGGGTCTACGATAAGATGCGCCGTGGTAAATATGAACAGCGACCATTCTGAGTTGACTACGTTAATAATATTGACGAGCCATCCAAAAGGCAGGGCCCAAGCGAGTATGATACGCACGCGTTGTGTGGCAGAAGAAATAAACACTGGGGCGCGAATAATACGGTATATGTCCCATGTTTGCATTGTGTCTAGTATAAAAACGATTAGAACGAGCACGAGTGTTACTACTGACATTGGCAGTGTTTGAACGCACCCTGTTTGGTTTCTACATCTGTATGTGGCGAGTGCGCCGAGTCCTAGGACGGCGGCATCAAGTGCCAGGCCGACCGCCTGGAACATAATAGCGGCTACCCATGTTGGTTTGAACGGTAGTAATGAACACAGTACAACGATGCCGTACACTATGAAGTTGTTTTCGAGTATTCCTGTGGCTTTGTGCACGGAAGCAGAGCTGTTTATTCGAGTTATCCGTATGAATAGAGACAGTGTCAGTATAAGAAAAACACGAAGTCTCACATTATTCTGCAGGGTCGCCGACATATTATAGAACCTTTTCGAGCGCCTTTATACGGTTCGCGGTTGACGCTCTGTGTACGGCAACTCTTCTCGTATAATCTTATTTTTAATGTTGAATTCTATCCATAAGAACCATGTCCATGTGATTATTTTGATTATGATAGTCGCGACAACGACTACGTTGCGGTACGTAAGGCTGTATATGAATAGCGCGTACATAGTTATTTGAATGGCGGGCCACTGCGGTATGCCATCGTATATCCGAGTGACAAAAATGGGAATGTAACATTGTTCTGATACCATCATAATGACCATGATGCTGTGTGTAAGTGTGTTGTTCATGAACAACGTGGGTATGGAGAACAATATGAATACAATGGGCATGCAAACAAGAAGCGTGGCGGGCATTTTTCCGCTGCACGGCGTCAATACGTACCAAGAGTCTGGCGTGATGTTCGGAATCCACGTTATGACGGAACATTTGGGGCCAAAAGCGATGGCTCGCCCGACGAGCCAGGACCACAAACAAGCGGACAGGACGAAAAAAATGTTCATTTCGTTTAAACGAAATCGAATTTGTAGTGTATCTTAAAAATCCAAAACAATAATATTGATCAAAAACGACTATATAAGGAAAAACAAGAAACTTAAATATATGTCTTCTGTTCATTGGAATAAATTCGAACCGACATCAAATATGAAACGCAAGCGTCAAAAAACGAGTGAATTTACCTTTGCTTCGCTGCCTGTGTCAAAGGAGAATCTCGAACAAGAGACACCTGATATTTTACAGCCGTCTTCTGAAGAGCAACCTCAGTCCAAAACCCTGATGGTTGCGGAGACCACCTTTTTCAACCAACAGAACCAAGATTTCTGGAAACGAAACGACCTGTCGCATCTGCGTCCGTATGATTTCCCCTACGTTCGCGCTCTCGTACAACAAAAGCCGTGCGATACGATGTCGCCCGAAGACATCAAACACAAGGAACATTTGCGCGTGTCGATTCAAGTGATTACACGGGCCTACGAAGAAGAATATCTGCGCGAGCCTCTTCGTAAGGAGCGCCCGTGTATTATGGGTGACCAATGCCAAGGCATGCACTTGCCACACGTCAAGGAAAACGCGTTTGTTCTCCGAGAATTTCTATTACCGACCGAAGAGGAAGAGTACAAGCGCACGGCCAAACTGCCGTCGGAGGGGCGTCTATGCCTCATGTGTAAACGCTCTGAAATCGCCCGCGCCTTTATCAACATACGCGCCGACGGCATGGGCGTCAAGAACAACGTCATTCTCCAAGATTATCGCAACATCGTGGGCGAGGAGGGCGAATACTGCATGGAAGATTGCATTTTGTCGTCGCCTTCCGTGTTCCAGGGCATTCTCGACCCCGTGGTGCTACATCTGAAGAACGCGTACCGTTTAAAGATTCAAAATGGCGTGCGTTATTACGAACAGTGGCGCATGAAATATCCCGGCCAACAGATGCATTTTTTAACGAAGGCGCCCGAGACCAAGGAGTAGGTTTCGGGCGCATATGTCCTTTTGAATTTGACGACGGTCACAGGCGCGAAATGCCAGAACAACTGCTTTTATCACATTACTCTGGTTCTAAATACGAGTGGCTCTTCATGGGCACTTTCTGGGAACGACTACAAACAGTCGAAACATCTGGCCGCGTCGCTGATTACATTTGGTGGCCATCCAAACACGAACACAAATGGGTGCATCAACTGGCGCTCATTATTCATCAAACGGTACATCTCATTGAGGTCGAAGACAATTCCGAAATGTTATTCAACTTACACATTTACTACGACGCGCACGTCCCGCTTATGTGTGCGCTCGAAGACTGTGCGACCGAGCATGTTCGTGCCGTGTTTCGAAAATACAATCCCAAAACAGAAACAGTCTTACACGAAGGTGCTTTGCCCGACATCATTAGTTTACAATTACAATGTTCCTTTTGGAACGAAAACAAACCCAAAATGCAACCCATCGTACATCTCATGTGCAAAGCGTTGCCGCAACGCTGTCAGATTCGCAATCTCCGAGAAATTATATCTAACTATTGTCAGACAGACGACTTGGTGCACGAATTTATGCGCTCAGCCCTGCTTTGCTCTTTGTTGGGCATGTACCAACACAATAAAAATCGTTTGTCGTGGGACGCCCGCAAAAAAATCATTCGGCGATTTATTTACGACAAGCCTAATCGTATGCAATTGCAGGAATGGTTATTTACAACGTATCAACATTTACTGTTTTACATTATCAAAGAGTTCTTGACGTACTCGATGCGCATGATTCCGGCTTTGTACGAAGAGTTGTGCAATACCTACAAATGGAACACTTTCGAGACCACTGTATGGGCGGCGATGGATTTGGTACGAAAAACTGTCCAGACGAACGTTGTGCAACACAATACCATTCAAGACTGGCTTTCTCAAATCGAGTCCAACTTGATGCAAGTCAACAAACAACAACTTGGAAATCTGTACCGGCCCCAGAGGTTGACATTTACGCAGAATGTGATTGCGATGTGCGACCGCATCGACGAACAACGTCACCAAGTCAATCCGCACGTAGAATTTCCCACGGAGTATCGGTTGCTGCTACGCCATATGGTAAAACGCGTTTCTCGTGGCGACCCCCACATCGAATGGCTTAAATTCTTCAACGTGTCCCAAAAATCTATCGATACACTTGTTAATATGTATCAACATTATAAGCAAAATACGTACCGCTCCGACTTGCGCAAACTGTTAAACGCGTCAACCAGATATGAATTTGAAGCTATTCGCGAGTTATTTTTCGCGTTCGAACAAAATCATCGTGAAATACGCGTTTTCACATTGCCTGAACATTACTACAAGCGTCAGTGCGAAGCACTCAAAAGACGGTATGGGTTGTCGCCGGACGACGAACTATTGCCACACGTTGGTGAAGTTTATGTCTGTCTGTCCTGCTCCACCTTCAAAGGATTTATCGTCAAAAAAGACGCCAAATGCAGTAACTTGTTTGCCAACGGCCATCACAAAATCATCGTCGACGACGAAACTCTGAAATGTTATTGTGGACGCCGGTGTGAAAAGTCAGACACTAAAAAACGGAAGCGAATCGCAGTAGATGCATTCCTAGACAATGGTGAACTCGAAGAACATCGCAAAAGACGAATAAAAAAAGATTGGAAAACGAGACGCAAAATGATGCAAAACGAGCTCTGTGCGAATACGGAATGCGTGAAATTTAATATGACGGGGTGTCTGTTTCAATTTCACAACAAACTGTATCTGTTCTGCCCATCGTGTGGCAACCCGACTTGCTTTAATCACGGCCAAATCGACAAACACGGTTTCACGTGCGGCGAATGTCTCAAAGAGGGTACCCTCTATACAACGGTCAAATGCTACATTTGTAACACATTCCGCGGCAAAGATTCGTGGACAACGATTCAAACGGAAGACGAAGACAATAAGATGGATACATTGGCGATATGTAATACGTGTTACAAACCATGGCTGCGACAATACGAACAACCCATGCCTAAAAATATCATAGACCAACAAAAAGAAAAGTTAAACAAATAAAAAATCCATTTCTATGTAGTTTCCCCAACAATATTTATGCGTTTGTTTATTTGGACAAATGTCTACCATAGATGTCGTAGAAGAAAAGTCTTTTTTTCAGAGCATTCAAACTGTTGACACCAACAGTACGAGCACTATCGCATACGATTCACAAGAGATGCTTTGGCTCGCTGTTTTATTGATGTCTTTCATGTATTTTGTATATACATTTTTAAAACGCAAGCCTTAACACCCTGCCAGAGCAGCGCTCTGTCATCACCGGCAATGCTTCCACGACATCTTCAATGTCCCACCCAGCTCTCTCAAGCCGTGCCTTATCATAAAACCCAGCAGCGACCCATTGCGAAACAGTAGGAGACCAATATCTCTTTATGTCGGTAATCGACAACTTGAACTGTTTCCAAGTGTCCACCGTAGCACCCATTCTTGTTAGCACCGTCCAATCAAACCCTAAATCAACCAACTGGTGAGATGTATATTTGAGACGCGCCAATTCGGACACAGTCATGCGAATAGCTAACAGGGCCTCGGCATTTAATTTAAGTTTGTGTTGTTGTTGCGTCCATGTAAACTTGGACAATTGTGTCGGCACGATTCCCATATCGACCATGTGTTGCCATTCGAAGCCGAACTCCAATATATCAGAGCCAGAATACCGTGCATGAATTTTACCCCAAGGGATACGCTCTTGTACGGCGTCAGCAGGCCCAAAACCGTGAGACCGTATAACGGACAACTTGTTATTGTGATGAACATGGTCTAAAAAAGTACTCGCTTTCGGCGTTAACGGCGAAATGACAGCAGTCATCCGCTGCAAAAAACTCAAAGGTTCGTGGGGTTTCAACTGCCTCTCCTTTATTTTGGCTTCAATGTCGGCCGACATCGCGATTTCACGGTCGGTACCCAAATCCGGGTAACTGTTCGTCTCACACGTGGAGCACGTCGTTTTAAACGAATGTGTAAAGACGCACGACAAGTGGAAGGAATGACCGCACGGAAATACCGCTATATTATTATCTCCCATTTCTTTAGAACACAGAGTACATGCCATAATATACAAAAATATAAACGGGTCTATTTATAATATAAATTACTTGTTTTGAAAATATTTACTTTTTATCTTTAGATTTAGTCTTTTTCGTTTTTTTTGAACTTTCCGCCGAACTGAAACCATTGGTTCTTTCGCCAGAACCGGTACTAACAGAAGCGGCGCTCCCGCTGCGTCTGACAATGGTGTTGCATCTGTGCAACACGACATCCACAGAACTGCCCGGACGCGAGTAAGAAAGAGCAGTGCCCATGATGAAACGCGAAGCGAGGGACTCGTCGCCACCAACAGCAGTGACAAGGTCGCGATAAGGCGTGACAATGAACTGAAGCTTTTCACGAGGGATGCCTGTTTGCAGAGCTCTGTTTTTCTTGACACCACGTGCAGCGACTGTTGGAATATCGGCACAAATAACATCGCCAGGGTAGATAATATTGTTACCGTTGTTGAAAATGGTATTGAGGCCCGCCATCGTCATGACAAATCCCTGCTCAAAGATATCTTTTTCAGGGGAGAATTCCGTGACAGCAACACCAGAATATTTGAGGCCTGCAAGGACAGCAGCCTTTTCAGGAACTTCCTTTTCTTTATCGTGGGAAGCGTTAAGCACCGCACCATCGGCCTTGAGACCGTTGGCGAAGGAAAAAACGTGCAGCTGATGGTCGCCGTATCGGCGAACCTGTGGCGTCGCGGTCTGCATCAACACCTCACCCTCGAGGACATGGTAGGCCTCGTCGGTGCCGTGAGCGGGAAAGTACGGGTTAATAACATTGCCATACTTGATAGACTGATAATGACGAATATCGTACACTACGTTGATGTCGAAAGAAGTGGGGCGTGCAAAAGGTTTGATGCGTCTACGTTTCTGAGACTGGTACATGATAAGATTAATAAATATGAAGTGATTTATATACGGCATTTTTGTTTATATACGCATGAGCACTTCGATGCGTTCTAAGAGTTTACATTTTTCAGTGACGTATAAAGCATCGTTAATTTGAACGCGGGATGGCCTTTTCATCGTAACTTGGGACACAATGCCCACGGGAATTAAGTATTCTGCCTTTTCGAAATCTTGACAACAATCCAATGTTGGGACGACTTGGACATATTGAGTGTTGCGAGGAACGGCTTCGCGAACGCCGCCAGGGCCGCGGAAAGTCTCGATACCTTCGGTCTTCTTGGTCAGAAACGCGAGCCAGAGCTGGTCACCACGTTTGAGGCGACCTTCAGTGGGTTGCCACATGCGTGCGACGCGAGAGCGGCCGCGGACGTTGACGTTGAGCAAGCGCTGCCACTTTGAGCCAGTGTCCATATCGTTGTTCAAAATCCCAAAATAATTAAAATTGTCAAGCACTTTATCGACAGTATCGTACTTGAGCTTGTCTTTCGTGGCATCGTCACTGCCACCAACAAGAGTCGTACGCAACAAGTGATTGAGAACGGGGATATTGGCGACAACGTTGTGAGAGCCGTGATTGGCAGTCTGGGCAGAACGCTCGTCACCGCGCTGGACAAACAAGACGTCACCCTCGGAATATTGCTTCTCGAATCCACGGGTAAACGGACGCGCGAAAATAGGAACGCGTGCCGTAGAGTTCACCATGGGTTCGGGGACATTATTGTGTAAAGTTGGATTCATAAGCGCCGATACGGACGGTTTTGAGCCGTAGTCGCCTCTGACGGCCGAAGAAGATTTAAACGAAAACGGTGGGGCTGAGTTTACAGAGCCAAGACCGGGAGTTCCACTGAGCGATGCGATGGATGCCATTTCTAATTGCAAAAAATGACAACCCTATTTATACTGTCAATACGTCGTTTGTGGAAGAAGAATCCCAGAACAGGATTTTTTTGACATTATTATTTTTTCTCGACTTGAGCCCAATCGAACCAAAAATCATACGCCCAATCTTCACACTCAATTGCTGCCGGCGAAACGAATGCAGAAGCCATGTGTAAACATATACATT
>Ga0228674_1001656_pt1 | contig 13087 bp, 13 predicted proteins | sample 1D_rmetaG_FD_189054 | JGI IMG/M metagenome (GOLD analysis project Ga0228674, IMG submission 189054) | Seawater microbial communities from Monterey Bay, California, United States - 1D_r | ecosystem: Environmental > Aquatic > Marine > Coastal | place: USA: California | collected 2016-09-26
TGGAACGTGAGGCCTTCAACTTAGATCATCGCCATGTCGCGATGGGAATATTAGTACATCGATCTTTTCCAGATGAAGAAGTCAATGGAGTGGCAATCACAACCAACCTATATCGAGATAACTATATGGGGTTTGTTATAAATGCTCAGCTTGGAAATGAAAACGTGGTCCAGCCAACAAGTGGTATTGAATGTGATCAGTTTATCTGTTACCCGGATAAAACTACTTCAACGTATGGTAAGAAGAAAGGTGGGATAGATATAATTAAGTATTCAAGCTTGAACAAAGGAAAGCTTACCATGACCGAATCAGAAATTCAAGACCTTGCAAATGTATTAGAGCAACTTAAGAGACGGTATTTGAGGAAGCATTATACGGGTGGGACCTATTTTAATTTTGGCTTAGATGTAGAGTTTAAGCTCGATAAAGACACACGTCAGCTCTATGTTAAGCAGATGAGGCTGTTTAATAATTAACCCTTAAATTAGAATGCAAAGCCATCATTCTTCTCAACAATGTCCCAAGTGTGATCGGCTAACAACCACACTGTAGCAACGTACTCATAGTTTTTCGCAGATCTACCTCATTCGTTTTTAGCAATCATGGACAGTAAAAAGCTTGAATCCTCTTTTTGGCAGACGTGATATACGTGATTGATAATTGGTTGAAAATGCATTTCTGCATCATAGATTATTTCCTAGATCACTTTACGGTTATTCAACAATTTAGCTTGATCTGCGTGCAATTGCATCTGCTCATAAATCTGATTTAGCTGCATGTCTTTTGGATGCTCCATTGCAGACAATGAACGGCCTTTCAATTTGCCTTTATCATCAGGCTTTACTAACGTCTAACCAACATGGTGATCATACTCGAGTATGCTCGGGGTCTTTGTAATTTTATCCTTGTCTATCGGGTTATCAAACTATTCTGCCATCTAATGAAGATACGAATACCAACTGAAATATCAATCTGTCGTTTACTTGAAGTTATCAGCTACAATTAGTTCTTTGGTTCCGTGTCCCCAAGAGTAGAATCCTTCTTTTGATTTAACACCAAGTTTTCCGGCAGTTACCATATTTACAAGTAATGGGCAAGGAGCATATTTCGGGTTACCAAGACCATCATGAAGTACTTCCATAATTGCTAGACAAACATCTAGGCCAATAAAATCAGCCAATTGTAATGGACCCATTGGATGAGCCATTCCTAATTTCATTACTGTATCAATTTCTTCAACTCCTGCGACACCCTCGTTTAGTGTGATAATCGCTTCATTGATCATTGGCATTAATATTCTATTAGCCACGAACCCAGGATAGTCGTTTACTTCAACCGGAACTTTGTTCAGTTTGCGAGAAGTCTCCATAATCAACTCAGTCACTTCGTCAGAAGTAGAATAACCTCTAATGATTTCGACTAGCTTCATAATTGGAACTGGATTCATAAAGTGCATTCCAATAACTTTGTCAGGACGAGATGTCTCAGCAGCGATTTTCGTGATAGAAATCGAAGAAGTGTTCGTTGATAGAATTGTGTTCTCCGAAGTCATTGAATCTAGATCATGGAAAATTTTCATTTTCAAATCCATATTCTCCGTAGCTGCTTCTACTACAAGGTCAACAGACTTAACACCTTCCGCCATAGAAGTATATGTTGTGATGTTTGCCAATGTTGATGCTTTATCTCCTTCAGAAATTTTCTCCTTTGCAACTTGACGATCCAAGTTCTTGTTGATGGTAGCAATTCCTCTGTCTAACCCCTCTTGAGAGATATCAACTAATGCTACATTATATCCAAATTGAGCAAATGTATGAGCAATACCATTACCCATTGTGCCCGCTCCAATAACTGCTATGTTTTTCATAAATTTGTGTGTTTATTTTGGAGAACAAATATAACAATTCAATCAGTTCTTATTGGTATTTTTAACGTGTGGATAGAATTCCAAAATACATACTTCTTTATGACGGCGATTGCGGTTTTTGTAATAAGTCTGTTGCTGTTGTTCTGAAAAAAGAAAAGCATCATGAGATCCACTATTCGGCAATCCAATCAACGTATACCGCGCAGCTATTCCAAAGGAATGGTTGGCCAAAGCCAGATTTAAATACCTTCTATTTTATCAACGGGGATGAGAAGTTTGAGAGGTCTTCGGCTGCATTTGAAGTTATGAAGCAATTAAAGACTCCTACTTCTTGGTTGAGAGTTTTTAGATTTCTACCAACTAGATTTAACGATGCATGCTATAATTTTGTCGCTAAGCGCCGAAAGAAAATTTCTAAAGGATTCTGTGTCCTTCCTTCTCCGGTCCAGAGAAAGAGGTTTCTTACTTGACTATTCTTCAAATTGAATTAACTTCTTGATTTTTCCTGGTTGAGCCCAATTCATAGTTCCTTCCATCTTCATGGATAGGAGGTACTCTTCAATACCAGGATCTCTAAGCGCTTTATGGATAAGGGTTGCTTCTTTTTTTAAGTCTGTTGGTACGTAACATTGCAACGATTGATTGACTTGCCAATGACCTAAAACTAACTTAGGTCGGAATGTTTTCTTTCCATACGCTTCCCAGACTACTTTATATGGAGCAAAGTTATACGGGCCAACCCCTAAGAGCGACCACCAAATACCTCGCTCTATCCAACTCCTTATCATTGTGCCCTTTCTTGCTCTCAGTTTTGTTTTGTGCTTTAGCAGGTAGTTCTGGAGCAGAGGATGTTTTGCTATTTCATCTTCTAAGAGTGGTTTTCCCGAATTTGAGTAGGGTAGTAGAACCCATTTTTGTGGACTCATTGTTGTTTCACTAAAGTTGCTACTTACCAATAGGGGATGAACAAACTCTTTTGGAAGTTCATCTTGACCATTTACAATACATGACTGGGAGTTGATGCTTTCAAATTCATCAAAGAAGAAGATAGAGTTCGCACCGCATGTATTAATTCCTTGTCGAGGAGCTGACTTTTTAGGTAGTACTATGGGTTTAAAACCATCTAAAGGCGCTGGTTTTCCGAACTTATAAATACTGAGTGGATCGTTTGCATTCAATAATGGTTTTGCTTGGTACTTCTGCCACTGTTTATTTTCCATTCGAAAATATTCAATTGGATAGTTTGTAGTATCGTCGCGCTGGAAATGAACTAATCCATAACGTGTTGCTACATTTTTAAAAATCTTTTCTTCACCAAAATCATGTACACTTACTAAGGAATACTGGATTCCCATCACTTGGAAATTTCGAAAGGTCGTATGCGCACCATCGTTCAATAACAGTGATAGCGGCATAAATAAATAAGCATCTCCACCTTCGGATAGAAAATCTTTCATGCTGCGCTGTATAATTAGAGCCGCTAAGTCAATTCGTGAGCCACCAAGTAGAAGTGATTTATTGTTACCAATCAAGTCGAATTCATGGAATCTGTCTTTGATCTCATGCTTGTATAGTTCAGGTAAATCATTGAAGTTTACCCAAGGTGGATTTCCTAGAATAATGTCAAATTTTTGAGATGAGAGTTGGAGAAGATCTTGATTTGTAAAATTCGCTCCTAGGTCTAGGTTGAACTCAGTTTGAAAACGGTTTATTGCATCCTTGTAATTGGATTCGCTAAGTTCATTGCCAAAAAGTTTGTTTGCAGGGAGACTTTCAATTGAATAGCCTCTTTCCACACCTAGATCAAGCAGAGCGAGCAACAAATCTCCACTCCCCATAGTAGGATCGAAAATTGTCGCACCATGTATCCAACGTTCAAAGATTCCGAATCTTTCAATAGCGAATTGAGCCCACTCTTTAGGGGTAAATACAACACCTATTTTCTCTTCATTAGTCATTCTCAAGAGAATTGATTATACCCTTAATTTCATATGGTTCAAGGTAAGTTTTTCGTTTAAATGCTTTATATTTTCTAGTTCCAATAGAATCATCCACGACAAATTTCGACCAATCATAGAGCTGCCATCCTAATCCACATTCAATCGTCATTTGATCTATTTCCTTTTCGTATTTCTCTTTGCTCTTTGAAGTCATGTAGGCTAAACCTCTCCCTAATATGCCAAAGAAACTCCTAGATGAGTAATCCTTCAAGTGATTAAGTTCATGCCCAAATGCACCAACTTGAGCATTGAAGCTCGCTTGATCAAGCGTCACAGTACTATCTTCTGCTGGTGGTTGAATTCTTACCACATACTTTCGTTTGTGTTTTCTTCTAAAGAGCCCGCTCCCAAATTTAGGACGTGCATTAAGCGAAGTGTTAATTTTACTCATCTTAAAAACAATACAAGTGCTCTCAAGTTCTGGGATGTGGGATAAAGCGGTTAGAATGGCAAGTTCATATTGTTTCGGGTAAGACTTATTAGCGCTATATTGGGCCGTTAGTTCGTCCTTTGCCTGTTCAAGAAAGACACTGTCAAGGTCTCGATGCTGGACTGTTGTTTGGGCGCGTAGATTGAATGCGAGTAAGGCAATACAGAGTATGGGTATTAATTCCTTCATAATTCTAACGTTTTCCTTTGCGGTACTTTCTAAATACTAATATAGAAGAACCTATCAATGGGAGTGGGAGTAAAAGTGCAGCAGGGATGAAGAATCGCCAAATGAGCATCAGGTAGACAATACTAATGAGCCTATATCCGCCGTATGTCAGAAGTGCTATTCCAGTCCAGAATAGTACTTTATTACCTGTGGTGCTTGTTACTGATGGAGTTGGTATTTTCTCCAAGCTTGATTTTTCCCAGACTAATTGCGCAGTTGTATATTCAATAGCTGAATGAGAAACTCCCATATGTTCCGCTGTTCTTCGGATATCATTTGCTTCACCTGTAATAATCAGTCTATTAATTGTTGATCCGGTCAGTCCGATAGTAGATGCTCCTTTTGTGAAATGAAACGCCTCTTCCTTAGGTGTCTTTTTTTCCGATACCTCATTTTCAATCCAACCTCCCATGCTCATGTTTACGCGCAATGAGGAAAGTTTTGTAAAACGAAGTTTAAAACGAGTTATCGCCATGAGTTCTTAAAATATTTCTGATTCAAAAAATCGGAGTATGTGCTCACTCGCAGTTTGTAATCCAGAAGGTAGTTTCTTTTCTTTCCAAGGTTGGGACGAGCCAAACGTGTGCGACTCTTCCTCAAGTATAATAAGCTTCGAGCTTAACCAGTCGGCTATTCTTTCACCTTCCACTAATTTGACTGCTTGATCATGCGATCCATGAATAACGAGAGTAGGAGTAATGCTTTCCTCACAATGCACTCTGATATTCAATCTATTCTTATTAGAAATATAGTCATCATATTGACTTATATGTGATGGCATATCTTGTTTGGTTCGTCCATTTTTTCGATAAGTATATTGGTTCAATCGCCAATCAGAGAGGTCACTTCCTTTCGGAAACCTCTCTTCGATAGATGAGATGGCTGCAAGCGTTGCTATACCGCTCACAGCTTCGTTTTTTGACTGAAGTAAGGCAATGCCGCCTCCTCTAGAATGTCCAAGCACAAAAATGTCAGCAGCAGGAAACTCTGTTCTCACGAGTTTGGAGATGGCTTCGAAGTCTTCCAACTCTTTTGTGTAGTTGTTGATTGAGAATGAATCCAAATCATCGAAATCAATTGGATTCTCAGTGGTCCCACCATTGTGAGAGGCATTATATTTCACGAAGCCATATCCAGCTTTATTAAAGAAATCCTCCATTAAATTCCAACATCCCCAATCCTTATAGCCCATGTAGCCATGCAAGAAAATGATGATTCGATGATTCCATGCAGATGGTACTGTTAAATCATACAGGCTCTCTCGACCGGACGCTCCGACAAATTTGGAATTTATTCTTTGAATGCTCTGCATGATATAAATCTAACAATACGAGTTCTAGTAGCAAGATTTATTCACAGATTAATTACCTTCGTAGGAATGAAGTTATTTTATTTATCAATCTCATTTCTACTTCCACTATTAGCTCCAAGTTGTCAGGGCGATGCTGACAATAAAGCAATTGGTGGAGAGCTAACTGTACACTACGAAAATAAGAGTGATCAGAAGTTGGCTGAAGAATTACTTATATTTTGGAAGGAGAATGATCTAGTTACTGGTGAAAAGCAAGATATTGAACTGAAAAAGATGAAAGCATTTTATCGAGTATCTATGATTGCTGCTGATACTAGCTTGATTGAAATGATGCCTTTTCGAGAGAAGAGGCTCTTTAACGAATTGAAAACGAAATTATGGAAAGAAGTGTTCGATGAGAAAGATTTCGAGCTTGTCATTTCCGATGATAAATTTAAACCTCTTTATACCGTTGGTGAATGAAAATATCTGCCTCCATATATAGCGATAAAAAACGCCCGTTAACTGAGGTGATTCACGATTTAATGGATCATCAAGTCGACCTATTGCATGTTGATTGTAATGATGATTTAACAGTGTTTGACGATATAAAGTCGATACGAGAGTTTTGTGATATCCCGATAGATTTGCACATTATTACAGAAGAGCCTTCAAAATATTATCAATTATTGGAAGAAAACCCAGTTGAGTATATCACGTTCCAATACGAGGACTTAAAGGAACCTCTTGTTATTCCAGACTCGGTTCCTGGTAAGAGGGGAATAGCGGTAGTTACACCGACGAGTGTCTCCATATTTGAGGAGTACAAGGAATTCGATTTCATTCTCATCATGGCTACCATTCCTGGACAAAGTGGAGGGAAATTCGATATCGTGAATTTTGGGAAGATAAGATCCTTTAGAAATCAATATCCAGGAAAATCAATTCATGTTGACGGTGGAGTTAATGCAGAGGTTTCCTTTATCTTGAGGAATATGGGGGTCACAAGTTCTGTATCTGGTTCTTACCTCTTTAACGCTTCGAGTATTGGGAATGCACTCATGAATTTGCAGTCGCGTGAAGTGGAATCTCATTTTGAAGTGAAAGACTTCATGGTCCCTCTTGACGAAAGTCCCGTTGTTTTGGCTTCGGAACTATCCTTGGAATCAGTTCTCATTTCAATTGATGGAGGTAAGCTAGGATTTACTTTAGTTACGGATACATCAGGTATGCTCAGAGGTTTGATTTCAAATGCAGATGTTCGTAAGGGTTTACTCAGACACTTGGATGATCTAAATACTATTTCAGGACAGGAACTAATCAACACTAATCCTGCATGTATTCGTGATGATGATACGGTACTAACCTTACTTCAAATAATTAAGAAAAGTACCTTCCCAATCATGTATTTACCCGTTGTTGATAGTGCTGGAAATGCGAAGGGAATTGTTACTTTTGTTAACCTTATAAAAGGAGAATTATGATACTACATCTGAAGAAATCAATTTCTGATGAACGCGCTACTGAAATTGCGAATTCAATCAATGCTTTTCACTTCAAAAAGGAGCAGCATATTCTAATTACTGGAGCTGCAATGAAGGAGGTTCCTGGTGCAATAGCTGGAGAAGTTGAGGGATTTTGGGTGTTTGATAATGATATCCAACTAGCCTCCAAGAAATATCGTTCAGCAAAAAGATCCGTATCAATCGGAAAGACCGTTATAGGTGGAGAGTCCAATAAAACGATTCTTATTGGTGGGCCTTGTTCTGTTGAATCGGAAGATCAAATCCGTGAATCGGCTGAGCTAATCAAGGGAATGGGGTTGACTACACTAAGAGGTGGATGCTATAAGCCTAGAACGAGTCCATACTCATTTCAAGGGATGGGGCTTGATGGTCTCAAGTTATTAGCAAAGATGCGTGATGACTATGGTTTAAATATCATTACTGAAGCGCGTGATGCGACCCATGTAGATGAGGTGATTGAATATTCAGATGTTATTCAGGTTGGAGCGAAAGCTATGTATGATCAAGGAATCCTGCGTGCTTGTGCAAAGTCGTCTAAAACAGTTTTGATAAAAAGAGGTTTTGGTACGACGCTGAAAGAGTTTGTGCAGGCTGCTGAGTTTGTTCTTTCAGGTGGAAACGAAAACGTGATTCTTTGTGAACGTGGATTGAGAACATTTGAAACGAATACGCGTTTTACCTTAGATCTTTGTGGTGTTGCTTGGCTACAAGAGAACACTAATCTTCCAATAATATTAGATCCTAGTCATGCTATGGGACTTGCATATGGAGTTACTCCATTATCAAAAGCTTGTGTGGCAATGGGAATAGATGGACTGCTAATTGAAGCACACCCAAATCCGAAGGTCGCAAAATCAGATGCGGCTCAGCAATTGACTCATACTGAATTTAAAGAATTATTAGAACAGGTTACTCCAGTTGCTAAAGCTGTCGGATTTGAAATGATGTAATACATGAATTACCTCGAAGAAAATATAAAAGGCATTTGCGAGAAGTTCGGTTTAGACTTCATCGAATTCATGGATGACATGGATGCAGAAAATGTGAGTGAGCTAACAATTTTTGATATTGAAGCAATCGCCGATGAGTATGATTCAGACCTTTATTCCATGCTCTTTAATCGAAGCTTCACCACGAGTCACATTGCATCGAAAGTAGAGAATATAAAACTTCTTATCCTGGATGTAGATGGAGTGATGACGGACGGAGGGATGTACTTTGCGGAGAGCGGTGAACAAATGAAGAAGTTCAATACTAAGGATGGTATGGCTATTATACATTTGACAAGAAATGATTTTCAAGTAGCAATTATCTCTTCTGGATTTAAAGGCGAAGCTGTTAAGAAGCGTGCAGAAATGCTCGGAATCCAAAACTGCTACGTTGGACGTGATTCGAAATTAGAAGTGCTTAAAAATATGTGCAATGAATTGTCAATTTCCTTAGATGAAGTGGCAATCATTGGAGATGATATAAATGATCTTGAGGTGATGAGAAACGTAGGTCTCTCATTTAGCCCAAAAGATGCAGTGAGCGCAGTGAAACAGCAAGTTGATGTTGTTTTATCGAAACGCGGAGGCGAAGGATGTGTACGAGAAATGATCGACCAATTTATTTTAAAAAAACCTTTGAATAGATAAATCTATGAACACTATCACAATAGGAGTTATTCGAGAAGGAAAGGTGCCGCCAGATAAGCGTGTGCCATTAACGCCGAGGCATTGCCAACAGTTGCAAGCTTTATATCCGAATTTGAATATCATTGTTCAGCCGAGTCCAATCAGAGCCTACAAGGATCAGGAGTATTGGGATTTAGGAATTACGATGAAAGAAGATCTTTCAGAATGTGATATTCTTTTGGGAGTAAAAGAGGTGAATATTTCGGATTTGATTCCGGAAAGAAAGTATTTGTTTTTCTCTCATACCTTCAAGAAACAAGCATATAATCGTGATTTGTTAAAAGCGATTATCGAAAAGAAAATCCAATTAATTGATTACGAAGTTCTAAAGGATACTAAGAATAAGAGAATAATTGGATTTGGTAGATATGCCGGGATCGTTGGAGCTTACAATGGGTTTTTGACATATGGTTTGAAACATAACCTGTATAATTTGAAACCAGCAAACCTATGTGCTGACAGAAAAGAAGTTGAGGAGGAACTTAAAAAGGTAGTACTACCTGCAAATACCAAAATTGTTTTGACAGGATACGGTAGAGTAGGCCATGGAGCTCGTGAGATCATGGACCTTCTTCCTATTAAAGAAGTTACGCCGGATGAGTTTTTAAATGATTCGTTTGATTCTCCTGTTTTCACGCACCTCGAAGTAGAAGATTATTACGATAAGAGGGGTGGTGGAGATTTTGAAAAGCGAGAATTTTATTCGCAACCAGACTTATACAAATCATCTTTTCCAAAGTATTTGCCGCATACAGATATGTATATTCCTTGTCACTACTGGAGTAATAAGGCAGACTATATAATGACGCGCGACGATTTGAAAAAAGAGAATGTTCGCCTATCCGTTGTCGCAGATATTAGTTGTGATATTGATGGGCCAGTACCAAGTACACTTCGTCCAAGTAAAATAGCGGATCCAATTTATGGCTATTGCCCATCATCTGAATCAGAAGTTACATTCGATACAGAAGGTGCGATAGCAGTAATGGCGGTAGATAATCTTCCTTGTGAGCTTCCATTGGATGCATCAGAAGATTTTGGAAACGAGCTCATTAAGGAGGTGTTTCCAGCCTTGATCACCGATGATAGTGATAAAATCATTGCGCGAGGTTCTCAAACAAATCTTGAAGGTGAATTGACCGAGTATTTTGATTACCTTGAGCCATATTTAGCTGGAGAAGAGTAATTCATGGAAAAAGGGAATAAGAAAATCATTAGAGGTTGGGTATTTTACGATTGGGCGAACTCCGTCTATAATCTAGTAATCTCATCAGCAATTTTCCCGATATTTTTTGAGACAGTTACAACGAATGCCTATAAAGAAAGGATTCATCCTAACTTAAGTCCAGAAGAACTTAAATTGATCTCCGTGAGAACGGAAGATGTAACTTCCTTCTTTTTTGGAATGGAGATGACAAGCTCAGTATTGTACTCATACATCTTATCAGCATCATTTTTAGTTGTTTCCTTTCTCTCACCAATACTTTCTGGGATCGCGGATTACTCGGGAAAGAAGAAGCTATTTATGAAGATATTCTGCTACATAGGAGCTCTTTCATGTGGAGGTTTATTCTTTTTTGACCCTGGGAATATGGAAATGAGTATGCTTCCATTTTTCTTAGCGAGTATAGGTTTCTGGGGTAGTTTGGTGTTCTATAATTCATTCTTACCTGAGATTGCGCTTAGAAAAGACCATGATAGGGTTTCTGCAAAAGGTTTTTCAATGGGGTACTTTGGGAGCATGCTGCTCTTGATTATGTGTCTTGTCTGGAATAAAGTGCTAGGTTTCGATATTCAGTACTGCTTCTTGTTCGTCGGAATTTGGTGGGTTGGCTTTAGCCAAATCACCTATAGTGTTCTACCTAGTAATGTTTACAATCGCAAGCCTGAGAAAGGAATGCTTTGGAAAGGATTTCGTGAGCTAAAAATGGTCTACGCAGAATTTAGGACAATAAAACCATTGAAGCGATTTATTACTTCGTTCTTCTTCTTTAATACTGGAGTACAAACTGTGATGCTAATGGCGACACTTTATGCTTCAAGGGAAATTTTCAAAATTCCAGAAGAAATTAGGAAGACGCTCACGGCTGATGAAATATCAACGAGGGAAGGACAAGCAACTGCGGGGTTAATAATAGCAATTCTTCTGATTCAAATTCTAGGTGCCCTTGGAGCATTCTTAATTTCCCGCTTGTCAACAAAGTTGGGAAATATTCCAGCGCTGACATTGGTGGTTCTTTTTTGGGTTCCATTGTGTGTGTTTGCCTACTTTATAACAGTTGGAGCACATACTCAATTCTATATTCTAGCATCAGGAGTTGGACTCGTAATGGGCGGTGCACAGTCTTTGAGTAGATCAACTTATGCTAAGCTACTGCCTGATACAAAGGATCATGCAAGTTATTTTTCATTCTTTGACGTAACTGAAAAAATAGGAATTGTTCTAGGGACATTCTTCTTTGGATTCATGGAATATGTAATGGGCGATATTAGAGCTTCGATACTCTCAGTGATCTTCTTTTTTGCGATGGGATTGGTTTTACTATTCAGAGTTCCACGAAAAGCTACAGCGCCACGCAGCGAATAGGGTGCCTAGGAATTTTACACCCTTTTTTTATTTATCAATAATCCTACTAAATTTAAACAACCATAGCAGACAAATACAATGACAGACACAATCGATGAAGCAGGTAAGATTAGAGCAATTGTTGCTCACATTACACTGATCGGATGGATAATCGCAATCGTCCAAAACAATCCAAAAAATGATTTCGCGAGTTTTTACATTCGTCAAATGCTTGGGCTCTTAATTCTGGCTCTAGGAATGCAAGTGCTAAGTATGCTTTTCGCGGTTATACCTTTTTTAGGTTTTATCATGTCAATGATCTTTATGCTCGGTTCTCTTGGAGTTGTGGCATTATGGGTGATAAGCTTAATAGGTGCTGTGAACGGAAAGAAAGAACCAACACCATTCATTGGACAATATTTCCAAGATTGGTTTAATTCTATGTAATTCAAATAGGAATACATAAAAAAGCCCTGAACATTTCCGTTCAGGGCTTTTTTATTGGTGTCTAAAGTAAACAGCTACTTTTTGTAGAATGGAAGTTTAACAACTTTCGCTTTTACTAGTTTATTTCTGATCTCAATCATTAGGTATGTATCTACTTTACTACTGTCGATAGTTACATATCCTAGTCCAATTCCAACCTTCATAGAAGGTGACATTGTTCCTGAAGTAACATGACCGATTTCGTTGCCGTCTGCATCTTTGATGATGTAATCATGTCTGGGTATTCCTCGATCGATCATTTCAAAAGCTACTAACTTTCGAGTGATTCCTTCTTCTTTCTGTTTTGTCAAAAACTCCTTATCTACAAAATCGTCTTTTGCTAATTTTGTGATCCAGCCTAATCCAGCCTCGAGTGGAGAAGTGGTATCGCTTATGTCATTTCCATAAAGACAGAATCCCATTTCCAAACGGAGTGTGTCTCTTGCAGCAAGTCCAATTGGTTTAATTCCAAAATCGGCTCCAGCTTCCATTACTTTGTCGAATATCTGAACTACCTCACTGTTCTTACAATAGATTTCAAAGCCTCCTGATCCAGTATAACCAGTTGCTGAGATAATTACATGTTCGATACCAGCAAATTCTCCGACTACGAAGTGGTAGTACTTAATTTCTGACAAGTTCTCAGATGTTAAGGATTGCATAGCTTCCACCGCCTTAGGTCCTTGAATGGCTAAAAGTGAATAATCTTCAGATAAATCACGCATTTCGGCGCCAAATGAATTGTGAGATGTAATCCAGTCCCAATCCTTTTTGATGTTTGATGCGTTTACCACTAATAGGTATTTTTCATCATTAAATCTATAGATGATTAAATCATCAACTACTCCTCCTTTACCGTTTGGCATGCAGCTATATTGAGCTCTGCCATCAGTAAGTGCAGAAGCATCATTCGATGTTACTTTCTGAATCAGATCTAGTGCATTAGGACCTGTGATGAAGAATTCACCCATATGGGAAACATCAAATACACCGACTGTATTCCGCACAGTCTCGTGC
>Ga0228674_1001660_pt1 | contig 13059 bp, 7 predicted proteins | sample 1D_rmetaG_FD_189054 | JGI IMG/M metagenome (GOLD analysis project Ga0228674, IMG submission 189054) | Seawater microbial communities from Monterey Bay, California, United States - 1D_r | ecosystem: Environmental > Aquatic > Marine > Coastal | place: USA: California | collected 2016-09-26
TCGGCTCCCACAGAATCGCGATCGCACCGGCGCCGCCAACATCGGCACGCAGTTCTGCCGGCTGTATGAGGGCAAGCCGCCGATCCGCCAGCCGACGGAGGACGACGTGGAGTTCCACCGGCTGAACCTCGCGCTGTGCGCGTCGTGTGACTAGGAAAACCGAGGGGCTTTGGAGCCCTGGGGTGGCAAATACCACTCCGTACTTTACAGGACACACGTGATCACTTCGGACGTTCACAGTCGCTAAACTGAAGCGTCACGAAAGTGAAGCAGTCACCTGTATCAAAGTGAACGCGTTGCGAAGGCGTTGCGAATGAAGAGCACATTGCCCGTTTTGGACATACGCCCAGATCGTGCAACGACGAGTGCGAAGGCGTTGCAAATGAAAAGTACATTGCCCGTTCTGGACATACGCCCAGATGGTGAAACGACGGGGAATTATCCTCGAGATTGGTTTAACAGGACTGATCCTCTTGCAGATCTCAGGAAAGAATTAGATGAATTGAAAAGGACCTTGGGAGTCAACAGCGTAGAAGCAGATAAAATCAAGAAAATTATAGACGATAGTTTGGGAGCCAACGGTGCTATAAACGAGAGCGTCAAAAGCGGTGCAATAAAGACTGGTGTCGAGGCTATCATCGACGATAGTTTGAAAGACACCGGTGCTATAACCCAGAGCGTCACAAACGGTGAAATAAAGACTGGTGTCGAGGCTATCATCGACAATAGTTTGAAAGACACCGGTGCTATAACCCAGAGCGTCAAAAGCGGTGCAATAAAGACTGGTGTCGAGGCTATCATCGACGATAGTTTGAAAGACACCGGTGCTATAACCCAGAGCGTCAAAAACGGTGAAATAAAGAATGGTGTCAAAGCTATCATCGACGATAGTTTGAAAGACACCGGTGCCATAAACGAGAGCGTCAAAAGCGGTGCAATAAAGACTGGTGTCGAGGCTATCATCGACGATAGTTTGAAAGACACCGGTGCTATATACAACAGCGTCAATGGAGAGAACGGTGCAATAAACACTGGTGTCAAGGCTATCATTGACGATAGTTTGAATGTCAACGGTGCTATAAACGAGAGCGTCAATGAAGAGAACGGTGCAATAAACACTGGTGTCAAGGATATCATCAGTAAAAGCTTGGAAGACACCGGTGCTATAACCCAGAGCGTCAATGTGACTGTCGATAAAGCAATTAGAGCTCTTTATGAGAAAGATGGGATAATCTTTGAGGAATTTACAACATTCAATGCCTCATATCGAAAAGTAGCAGAAACAGTTCAACAACTTAAAGGAACAGTTGAACAACTTCAACTCAACTTCAATACTTTGGCAAAGTTGCAAGCTAAACTGGACGCCATTCAACCAGCCATGGAGACAAATGATAATCTCAATAAAGCAACAAAGGAATTGTACGAAGAAATGGATAAAGATAAAGCAAACTCAGAAGCAAAAGCAGTGGCAGAAGCGGCGGCAGCAGCGGCAGAAACGGAAATAGAAGAGGAAAAAGCAGAGTCAGCAGCGGCGTAAATAGAGAACCTTTACGTGTCACCTTCCGTGGTTTCCGAACCTTTAGCAACCAAAGTGATAAAAAGGCTTGGTGTGTTACAAATAATCCTAATTTTCGTATTTGACCCTCTCATCGCCGTGAAAACGGTGTCTGGAAGGTCTAAAACGGTAAACACGAAATAAAAAGCCGTTACGTAACCGACGTCTTGCCACTCTTGCCACCTCGAAACCGTTCACACCTACCCATTCACAGCTACCGAGGTGGTCAAAATGCGGAGATTGTTTCGTCACAGAGTAAGATCGCGTGCTACTCGATACCATATATGGAAGGTGTGTTTCGTCAAAACCCTTTTTAGGACTGCCTACCTTCCATATATGGTAACGGGTAGCACGCGATCTTACTCTGTGACGAAACAATCTCCGCACTTTGACCACCTCGGCAGCTGTGAATGGGTAGGTGTGAACGGTTTCGAGGTGGCAAGAGTGGCAAGACGTCGGTTACGTAACGGCTTTTTATTTCGTGTTCACCGTTTTAGGACTCCCAAACACCGTGTTTACGACGCCTGGTGCGACAAATGCGCGACGGTCGCAACGCGGGGGCAGATTTACGAACATTTTACACTTTTTCATGAAAACGCACACCAAAACCACATGTTTCTCACTCGTCAAAGGACTGTGCGCGAGGCCACAGAAGCGCTACCCCTTGACACAGAAGTTGAGTGCACGCGTTTCACAAATATCAAATTGAAACCATCACGTCGTGGTTTGAGTGATGGGCGAAAATACAACGAAGAGGATGCTACTCGAGCAGCTCGACGCTCTTCTCAAAGGTGGCACAACAGGAGTAAGGACGTTGGAGTGTGATGGTGACATACTTGTCGTCGACTTCGCGGGGTCGGAGGTACGCCTGACCAATTGGCAGTTTTTAAACAAGGGGTATGGGACAGCCAAACAAATTTTGACATATGTCGAGGACGCTGTGCGTGATGGGAAGCTCATCTCAGTGAGAGTCGCATCGGTTGTCAATTTTCGCTTCGCCGACCATCTTCATCGGCGAGGTTGGCACAGGATGGAACACAACGCCGGGTGCGCTCCCGACTATGTTATTTCGTCAGAGACAAAGCTCTGGCAGACCGGCTTGCAGAGAGTTGCTCAAATACATACTTCGAAGATGTAATGGTAGTCGTTTTTCTCTTTTTGAACAAAATAATACAAGAGCGGCGGAAGAAGCGGCGGAAAACGAGGTGGACAAGAACGTTAAGTAAGCGAAGTGCTAAAAAGGCTGGCGTTTAAAATTTAAAAACTATATATTAAATTCAACACAGACTATTTCCTCGCTTTTGTGTCTGTTTTTTTGACATTTTTACAAATAATCCTAATTTTCGTATTTTACACTCTCATTGTCTTGAAAACGGTCTTTTGTGCTGAACGAAACTGCAAAACGCCGTTACGTAACCGACGTCTTGCCACTCTTGCCACCTCGAAACCGTTCACACCTACCCATTCACAGCTTCCAATGTGGTCAAAGTGCGGAGATTGTTTCGTCACAGAGTAAGATCGCGTGCTACCCGCTACCATATATGGAAGGTGAGTTTCGTCAAAACCCTTTTTAGGACTGCCTACCTTCCATATATGGTAACGGGTAGCACGCGATCTTACTCTGTGACGAAACAATCTCCGCACTTTGACCACCTCGGCAGCTGTGAATGGGTAGGTGTGAACGGTTTCGAGGTGGCAAGAGTGGCAAGACGTCGGTTACGTAACGGCTTTTTATTTCGTGTTCACCGTTTTAGGACTCCCAAACACCGTGTTTACGACGCCTGGCGCGACAAATGCGCGACGGTCGCAACGCGGGGGCAGATTTACGAACGTTTTACACATTTTTAATCAAAACGCACACCAAAACCACATTTTTCTCACTCGTCAAAGGACTGTGCGCGAGGCCACATAAGCGCTACCCTATTGACACAGAAGAAGTTGAGTGCACGCGTTTCACAAATATCAAATTGAAACCATCACGTCGTGGTTTGAGTGATGGGCGAAAATACAACGTGATGGGCGAGAGGTCTAAACACATGGACAGTCAAGTTTGACATGGCATCGACAAAATGGACCTGGGCTTCATCTCGTTTCGCACGCGGCCGTAGAGACATTGTCTTTTTGTCTGTATGGACTAACAAATAACCTACTATACAGTAATATTATAGCATGACCTTATGAAGCTTCGGAAACTAGAACTTTTTTTGAACAGCTCTTCGATACTTTTGAGACGATGTCTTGTTCGTGGACAGTCAATTTCGACATGGCTTCATCTCGTTTCGCACGCGGCCGTCGAGACATGGTCACTCGTGCTTCAGGCACTCGTCGATGTCCACAGATGGAAAGACCGCCCTGTAATGGTCTACCTTGGACGCCACGGCCGGCATCTCGACGAGCGTGAGATCCTTCTGTGTCAACATCTCGACGTTGTGCAGCGGCGACGTGTTGTTGCGCCGGAGCCACTCTTCGATGGCCCGGCGCGAGTATACATGCATGTCTCCTACAAGCATGACGGGGTCCACGAACAAGCAGTGCGTGATGGGACAGGTGATCTCTTCGATGTCGGGGACGTCGCTGTCGTGCTTGCAGTCGACATCGGTCGCGCCGTCGGTCGTGCCTTCTTCGTCGCGCTCCTCCGCACGGCGCTCCTTCTCTCGCACCCGCGTGCCGCCCCGACGACCCCGTCGACCTCGCCGATTCGATTTCTTCCCTTTTGTTGCGGCGTGCACATCCTCCGACGGCGAACCGATGTCGTCGACGGCGTCTTCGGTTGCTTCGGTTGCGCTCTTCGCGACGGGCGACGAAGGGATCGGTGCCGTCGTTAGTATGGAGTCGAATGGACACGGAGGCGTGCTTGGACTCGCCACGTCGTCGCATATCTCCCATGCGTTGCACGACGGGTATATGTATGTCCACTCTGCCAGTATGCAACCTGAAAACTTGATCCGCGTGTCTTCCACATCGTAGTCGCTCATTCCTTTGGCTGCGACATGCAGCGTCTCGATCTCATCGATCCATCGCAAGTGCTGCTCTTCGAACACATGTCTCGGAAGCTCATAGAGCAAGACGCACTCCCCTTCATCGACGACGTCGCCGACCTTGAACGTGGTATACATCTTGATTCCTTCGATGCCGTATATCAGAATGATGCGATCGAGACCCACGAACCTGTCCCAGAGGCGTGGCGTCGTGCCATTGAGAAGCTCTCCCAGCGCTTCTGTACTTTCGACGCGATTCGTCGTCGTCGGGAACGTCAACACCGCGTAATCGGGTACGTAATAAGAACGACCTCCAAACGAGACTACCAACGGTCCCTGGAAAATGTCGAGGTGGGCTCTCTTCATGTAGCCCGCGTGGTGCATGTGTGTCGAAATGTAGGTGGTGTCGTCGACGCACCAGCACTGCGGAGCAAAGCGCCACTTGTCCGCGGCGCACCAGGGCGCTTCGTACTCATAGTCGATGGGCACTTGGGAAGGGCGCGTCAGGCTTGGGACCCCCGGCCGCGACTCGTACGTGTTGAGAAGGTAGTACAAGAACCGGTTTCGCACGGCTTTGTCCGTTTCTGGAGTGTGCAACCCCATCACTGCGAGGTGGTATAAAATGACGGTATTCTTCCATACGTACGCGCAGTCGTCGCCAGAGGAGTGCCACAGTATACACCAGAAGCTGTGACCTCCGATCCCGCAGAAGAGTTCTCTCACGTAGTTGGGAGGGCATTGCTGCACCAATTTGGCGATGCACCGAGACGCCTGCACGAGAACGGCCATTATGAGCGCCGGAGGTTCTCTCAAGACTCGGTCGTGTCTGATGAACGAACACACGACCTCTTCCATGCGGAAACGCCCGTCGACGCACCGGCCCTCCATGGAAGGACATCGATTCGTGAGTTCAGACATCATCACGTCGTCGTCGTAGTTGATGGCCATCGAAAGCCCGGCGGAGAGGACGTCGCGTTTCTTTATCTTTAGGCACTTGTTGTTTCGGAATATGAACGTCATGGCGCGGTCCAGCGCTTTTCGTGATATCACGTTGCAGACGCTGATGAGCTTGTGGTACAAAAAGTCCGTGTCTGGTGCATGCCAGCTGAGCATCTCGAAACACCCCACACGGCCCATGATGATCGCCACCATGAACGGACAGAGTCGTGGTCGTGAAGGGAATGCGCCCACTTGCATCAAGGCGTTCACGCTGGTGCATGCCACGGGGAGTATATGCTTGACATCTGACATGACGGCGTAGGTCGCGATATCGACATAGTCGATTGGGACGGTTGGATGGACGCCGTCGAACATGGCTTCGGGGTAGATGTCCTCTACGCGGATCGGCGTCTTCAGTTTGACCATCATCAGGTTCGCGTCGATGGAACCATAGTTGTCCATGTTTTCCTGACTGAATTTCTCCCATGCGTCGCGCGCCTGTAGTCTTCCACGAGTGCAACGAGCTAGGAGGGTACGAACCGACTGCTTGACATCCGGCCCGAGGGCGCTATGAATGTTGTTACGCAATGACAGGGAAAGTCTCTCATGAATCTGACGATCGACGACCTTGAAGTCGACGACCTTCGTGTTTTCTACCTTTCGAGAGTGCAGTGTCGCAAACATGCCCTCGTAGCGCGCCAAGTCATCAAAGTGGCGATGCATTGGCAATGGTGACGTGCGCGTACCAGATGTGCCGTTTCTACCTGCTTGGCACGACCGCGACGAGACGGGACAACAACGTCCTCGCGTTTCAGACGTCGGTTGGCGTTTTAAGACGTGAAACAAGTTTAGAAGTATTTAAAAAAACGTGGACAACTATGTTTCGATCACTCACGCAAACACGCCATCCAAACGGTGACAAGCGACAAGAAGAAAAGCGTGCGACTCACGGCGCGAAGCAGGCGAGTGGAAACAAGAGCGTTTGCGAGTGCACGTGCCGTCTCACGCTGCTCTCGTATTGATGGGAAGTGCACATTTACCAAACGATCGCCGCCCGTCACGCTCTGCGTCACACACACTCTGCACAGAGGGAGCATCGACTTGAGCTTCGCCACCACCCCGAGATCGGTCAGCGCGACCTTGACGAGTACACCGTCGTCGTCGACTCTGGCGACCGATTCTACCTCCATGTGGTCGTCTTTCAGTACATCTTCCACGAGCCGTTTGCAATCGGTTGGTGACATCTTATCGTTTCGGCACGCGAGCTGCAGGGAGCCGACCTCTACGGATGCACGTGACCATATTTCGACACTCGAAAGACGACGTGCACTATAGCGCAACGTTGTCGTCAGCACCGTGTGGCGGCGTTTGGCGAACTCGACGACTCGCCACCGGCAGCACGGCCCGCCAACACGATCGAGTTGAAGGAGGCAAGTGCTTCGATCTCTTCGACGGTCCTCGTGCCCGAGTGACTATGCGCGGCGGCTCGGCTTCTCACAAACTCGACGCACGAATCGTCGGACTGCAGACGCTCATCTGGGGGCACGGGGCGCGATACGTTCACGCACAGCTGCACCAGCAATCGCGCGTTGGCCTTCCATGCAGCCCTCTGTCGCTTGCAGGTACGCAGCTTTCCGCTTCTGCTCCCCCATGCCATCTGATCTCCCTCGACGCCAAGGGGCGAGATCGCCTTGTCGCTGCGCGGTTTACCTTCCTTACTCATGATGTCGGGCGCGGCGCTCGGTCGAAACAGCAAGCCTCCGTAGTTGCGATAGACCTGCACCGTAACGTCCATGGTCGACGACGCCACCAACAGGCTGAGCAGCTGGCGATACCCTCCAGGCATCAGTCCCACCAGCGCGCCGCGCGCCTTTTCCCAACGCCCCTCGCTCTGCTCCCTGTCGACTATCTTTGGTGCTACGTGCTGGGGCTGTATCTGCTCTGGCGCAAGCACGTACTCAAGGACGTGTCCCTCTTCGGGAGGCAGAGTCCCGTCCGGCGACGCAATATACCACGCCGCCCGCACCGCCTGTTCGAGATTCGTGGACACCTCGTCGATTTGAGAAAGGCTGAGGTCATAGCATCCGTTCATCTTTGTCAACGACGTGATGAGCGGGCATAGCTTCGGGAAGACGTAAGTGAAGAAGCGCTCCGAGTAACGGAGCGCCTCTTCCATGTCACGAGCGTCCAGCCCCATGTCGGTCAGCTGCAGCCCTTCCACAAGGTCGCCTCGCTCTCTCTGGACACGAGTCGCTCGATGAGCTTTCGAAGGCGCCGTCGCGTACGCGCTGAGGATGTGCGGTTTGGCGATGTCGAGAGACGTAGGGTACATGGCATTGACGAGCACCATGAAATCGGCCATCATTTGCATGCCGAGGCAGGGGGGTCGCCTCCCATGGAAGCTGGCTCCCAACTGATACACTTTCTCAAAGTGTGGGCTCGCGTCGCCGTATCGTTCCTCGATCAGTATCGCAAGCGTGGCGGCAATGTTGAAGAAGCTGTCGATGTGGTCGTCCGCGAGCTCAAACGGGTTGTCGGTGTAGTCGACCATCTGAGCTCGCGGAAAGAGCGGAGCTCGTAGAAGCGCGGCCTCCTCCAGCGTGTTGTCGTGCATGTAGCACCTGCCGTCTGTGTCCGAACGATCCGCTGCGTTTCTGAAGCAAAAATGGTGTGTGGTGTCTACCTCTGCCATCGTTCCCGGTGCCAGCGCTTGCGCAAAGGGGGTAAATGGGAGACAGCCCATCGACTGCACCGTCGGATACTCGCCGTTCACGCTTCGCGTAGGGTGTGTTGTTTTTCGCAGCGTCAGCATCCCACTGTAATACTCATCCAGGTACGAATGGAGCCCGGGGATCGCCAAGTGAGGGATCCCTCTCGTCTCCACTGGGATGCTGTCGTAGTGGTCGACGTCGACTTGCATGTAGTGCTTCTCGGAGAGAGCTTCGCAGTACATGTCGGCAGTCGCTTGATCCAGCAGCAACTTCCCATGGTGTCTGAGACGACAACGAGCGGAGATGCGTAAGCGCCTCTGCGGGGCGGTGAGGGTAGATTGGCCACTCGTCACCGTTTGTCAGCAAAGAGCGCGCTGCAACGCAGCCCCACGCTTCCAGAGGATCCGATGTCGATGCCCGCGCCATACCCCCCTGTGGCGCGTGTCATCGCCGCGATCATGCCAACGCGCGAAGCGCATCGACGCAGCGACGAGTCGGGTCGAGCGAGGGGCCGGCGCGTCACCTTCCCACGCAGTGCCGACGAAGGAAGGTTTTACGTTGCGGTCGCCCTTGACGTACACTTGGTAAGGAGTGGCAAACAAGCGCTTGTTCACATCCGCGACTATGACGCGCTTGGCCGCCGCTGCGGCGGTGTTCAACGCACCTGCACAGCTCATCACGACCGTCTCTCCAAGCAAGGAAGCGGTCGAGGCCGCCACGAACAGCATTGCGCGCGCCTCGTATGGCCGCGTGGACGCCACGCACGCCACCGCCTCCGGAGCACGAACAGGGGCATTGCCAGACACGACGAGCTGCACATACATCGGGACGTGCAGCGCGTCGGGGCGTGAGGACATCCGCGGCAGGAGACACGCCCCCCCGTCGAGAAGGCCGACGTCGTCTCGGAGCTCCGTCGCCACGTCGACAATTGGCAGGAGGGACGAAGGGCGGTCGAAGTCGTGACTGAACGACTCCGAGAGCTCACGCGGCGTTTGGAAGCCGAAGAAGGCTTTGGTCGGATCTCCACAGTGGGACCTCCCTCGTGACAGCGCACGCACCGTCTCGCTGGCTTCCAAGGCCACGATGAGATTGTTTGCCGGTGTGGTGTACGGCTCGGAGATGGACCCTCGCTGGAGGCTGTCGGTAGACAACGGTCGGAGTATCTCACCTGGAACAGCTGGGACTGTGGAGCTGCGAGACACCGCCTTCTCCAGATACTCTTCGCACACCCCGCTCAGCTTCTTGGCAACAGAAAGCTGCGACGAGGGCACCACCAGCGTACACTTCATGCAGAGGATGCCTCGCGTGATGCCGGTGAGCGTCATCGACGTCAGTGTTCCGCGAAGAGATTCCCTTATTTTCCCCGATTCCTTGACGACGCGTGCGACGTTGACGTGCTGTCTGCCCGAGGTGCTTTGCTCGTGCCTGGCGAGCGCCTCCAGCGATTCGGTTATCCCAGGGAACGGAGCCGTGATCGCGGAGGGTGTCGCGTGGTAGTACGACTCCGTCCATGCGATGGCCATGTGCGCGTCCGGACGCGGAGCGCAGTCCGCACGACTGCACGCGTACAGCGTGCACGTCGACAGGTCGTCCTTCGAACGTGCGATCCCGACGCGCACGCAGCTTCCGTGCTCCCGCCATGCGCACAGCAACGGCGTTTCTTCGCACGACTGCATCACAGTCGTTCTCAGGGCCACTGCCGACTTTACGGCGTTCTCTTCGCTCAGCTTCCTCAGCATCTCGTTGGAGAGGAGGTCTTGCTCGATCACCTGCGAACGAACCGTCGCATCCGCCGCTTTCTGCGCGGCTGATTTGGACGACGCCAGCAGCATGAGCAGCACGTGGGCGTGCTGCGACTTCAGCGCCGCATCCCAAAACACCAACGCCAGCGCACTCGCCCTCATCGTCCCGTAGTGGTGGCTCGAGCAGCCGCGTTTTCTTTTTTGGGTGAGTACAGACCTGACGTCGTCGCCCATCACCTCGGAGTGCGGCGTGCACCCACTCAGCGGGTGCCCCTTCGAGCGGGACCGGCTCTTGTGCGGCAGGGTGGAAGGTGGTCTGCCAAGTCTGCGCTCCGCGCCCACGACGCCTGGAGCGCCGCAGTGTTCGTCTCCCTGCGCTTCCTCGGGGTCGGAGTGGTACATCGGGTGGTCGGCGGCCGTGGGCGTAGCATGCTGCTCGTCGTGTTCCATCTCCTTTTGAATCATCGTTTCGATGGTGTCGTCGATCCGCGTCATTTGCTCATACCGCGCGATGCGCGTCGTGCTATTCTTGTCCACGCGGCTTGATTCTCTGCGCTCGCTGTCCATGGAGAGCTGGAGATCTGTCAGACGCGAACGGCGTGTGATTTCGCTGCGACCATATGCGAGAAACGTGGACGCGACCGCCGCGTCGATGTCCGAGATGTTGTACAGGCCCAGCATCCGTCGTCCTGCCGGCTCACTCTGCATGTAGGAGAGCAAGGCGAGGCTCGCCCAAATGCTGTCGCCGGCGGAGGAGTCGTCGACGATCCGTCTGCAGATCCCTTGGAGCGCGCTCCCCTCTGGCTGTCGGATGGCGACGGATATCATTCGATGCATGACCTCGGAGGTCGCCAGCTCTCGCATCGTGGCCAGAAGCGACGAGGACACGAGCCTCGTCGGCAGCGCGTGCGACGCCATGCGAGAGGTGGCTGCCACGACGAAGACACGATCGCTGCCTTCCATCAGCTCGCGTGGAGACCTGGAGTGCGCAGAGCGGGGGTCCGAAAAGGTCTTGCTCGACAGCGCCGACACCATCCCAAGCGTCGTCGCGACGGCGACGCTCTGCGCGGCCCATGCCGTGCAGACGGGGTGCACGTTGACACGAGTGGTCTGCTGTGAGCTTCCCATCTTGGCCCCAGCGACTTTCATGCTCTTTTGGTAGACGAGGCTGACGCGCACCGAGCTGTACCGTATCCCAATGCGTATCAGCTCGGTGATGCGCGGCGAGTGGCCGTGGAGGAACGCGACGTGCTGCTGGTCCCGAAAGAACGTATCGATGGATCGTGAGTGTATCGAGATCATGTGGCGCCAGGCCTGCCCCGCCGACCCCGTCCCGGTGGCGGAGGTATGGTAGCGATGCCGCGTCCGTCGCGAAGTGAACGGCAGGAGCGACCGGCGCTGCAATTCGGCCTCCAGGGCGTGGAAGCGGCCGACGACGGCGTCTCGATTGCTCGGACAGGGCGGTCTAGCAGCGCGTGATGCGCGTGCGGATGTCGCCACGACCATGTCGATTTCTTCTTCCGACGTGGCGTCATCTTTCGCGACGGCCACGACGGACGCAGAGGCGTCCTCCATGAGGGAGGGTGTGTGACGGCGTGCTTTTTGAAAAGGGCCAAAAGGGCGAGTCGTCCAGGATCTTACCGGAGTGGACGCTTCCAAAACAACCGGGTGGGCGATGTTTTACCTTTTTCTTCTTATTTTTATCTGATATGGGAACGCCGTGACACCGAAAAAACACACACAGCCGTGTTCAATCGCTCAAAATCAACTCAAACTCGGCGCCCGGTACGGTGAATACGACGATCGTCGTTTCGTCTCCATGTTTACCATTTTTGTGTCTGTTACGTGCCGTTACGTAACCGACGTCTTGCCACTCTTGCCACCCCGAAACCGTTCACACCTACCCATTCACAGCTGCAGAGGTGGTCAAAATGCGGAGATTGTTTCGTCACAGAGTAAGATCGCATGCTACCCGCTTCCATATTTGGAAGGCAAGTTTCGTCAAAACCCTTTTTAGGATTGCCTACCTTCTATATATGGTAACGGGTAGCACGCGATCTTACTCTGTGACGAAACAATCTCCGCATTTTGACCACCTCTGCAGCTGTGAATGGGCAGGTGTGAACGGTTTCGGAGTGGCAAGAGTGGCAAGACGTCGGTTACGTAACGGCGTGTAACGACCACAAAAATGGTAAACATGGCGACGACACGACAATCGTCATATTCGCCGTGTCAGGCGCCACGATTGGGCATATTGTGACGTTTTTCGGGCGTACTGTGCAACTTCACCCAAGACAGCGCGGGAGATGTCTCATTTTTTTATTCCAACAAACTGAAGCAGTCGCCAAACTGAAGCAGTCACCTGTAACTATTGATGCATTCCCTCTGCGATATCTACTGAATGTGAAATGTTCCAATGCGAAAAGTACAAGTGCAATTCCCCCTCCCTCCCTTCCGCTCCACGGCGCTCACTCGTCGTTCGAGATCCGAACCGGAGCCGGCCGGCGCACCGACGCGCCCTTGGGCGCCATCGACTTGCTCAGCTTATAGAGCTGCCACTCCTTCTTCGACGGCAGACGGTACGACACGCGCTTCTCGACGCCGCCACGGGCCGTGCGCAGCCTCCACCTCCGGCCTGGGAACAGCAGCGCGTGCTCGTGGATGTCGTAGTCTCGGTGCATCCTCACCCCCACCCCCTTCGACTCCAGCGCGCGCAAGGACGGGAAATCGCGCCTCACGCGCCAGTAGCGGCGCCCGTCCAGCGCGGGGTCCTTGCTCTTCACCGCGTGCACGTAGATCGCGGTGCCCGTCTCCTCCTTCAGGTGGCCAAAGGTGTCCTCCGACCACTTCTCGAGCTTGTCGTAGTTGCAGCTGAAGTTGTAGTAGCTCTTCGGAAACATGGGCGCCTTGTCTCCAGACGGCAGCTTCGGGACGGCTTGGTCGACGACCCAGCTCGTCGTCGCCTTGGTCCCGTGGGAGGGCTCGTCCTCCCTGGTGGTGCGAAGCGAGAAGAAGAGGCGGCGCATGTCCTTTCGCCCATCCGTCTTGGCCACCGTGTGCACGCCGTTCGCGTAGAAGAGCACGATCTGCATGGGCCCGATCTCGATGCTTCGGAGCAGCGAGGCGTACTTCTT
>Ga0228674_1001661_pt1 | contig 13057 bp, 9 predicted proteins | sample 1D_rmetaG_FD_189054 | JGI IMG/M metagenome (GOLD analysis project Ga0228674, IMG submission 189054) | Seawater microbial communities from Monterey Bay, California, United States - 1D_r | ecosystem: Environmental > Aquatic > Marine > Coastal | place: USA: California | collected 2016-09-26
CGGGGCTGAGCTTCGTCGGCGTGGCGGCGGCACTGGGTGTCAGCCATATCGCGCTGTACAAGCATGTGGCGAATCTGGCGGCGCTGCGCGAGCTGGTGGCCGAAGCGATCTTCGAGCGTTGGCAGGCACCGGCGCTGGATGCTGCTGGGCAGCGCAGCATCGTGGAGGATCTGCGTGCGTTCCAGCGCTCATTGCGGGCGCTGGTGGATGACAATCCGGGCCTGGCCCCGTTCCTGGTCAGCCACGGCGCGAAGACGCCGGAGATGCTGGCGCGCATCCAGCGCCACCATGCCGAATTCAGTCGCGTGCATGGCTTGCCGCTGGAACAGGCGGCATGGCTGCTGTCGACCGTGGCCTATCACGCCGTGGCGCTGGCCGACACCGTGTATTCCCGGCATGCGCTGATGGATACCACGCGCCGGCCCTTGGATCGGAAGGCACAGCAGGCCGAGTTCGACCGCAGCATGGAAGCATTGATCATTGGAGCATTGGCGATGTGCGGGCGCACGGCGGCCTCTGGGTAACGCTCATTCCCGGTGGGCAGCTACCGGTCAGGCTCCGCATCCTCCATGCCCGGGCTGACCCGGCGGCCGATGTCCTTCAAGCGCGCCAGCTGGTCCACCATCGACGGCGCATCATCCAGGCTGCCGACGAACGTCCACAGGTAGGTCATCACCGCATACACATGGCCCGGGGTCACCCCGTCGGTGGTGGCGAGGCGGCCGATGGTCAGCGCGAACAGCACCGCGGCGGCTGCGCCGACCACCACGAAGGCGCCGGCTTCGCGGTCGGACAGCAGGATGCGCAGCCGCGACAGCGTGGTGTAGTGGCGGCGCAGCACCGAGGGGCTGACCCGGTCGACCAGGCGGATCTCATGTTCCAGCCGGTTGTTCAGGCGCCCATGCAGCTGCTCGTTGCGGCGCGCGAACGACGGCAGCAGCAACAGCGCACCCAGCAGGGCGACCAGGCTGGCGGCGCCGACGAGGGGTTCGATCGCCAGCAGCATCGCGGCCGCGCCGAACATCGACACCAGCGCGGTGGCGATGAACGGCACGTGCTTTTCGAAGAAGTCGACGAACTCGCGCGCCAGCACCACGCGTGCGGCGGAGGTGGAGGTCGCCTGGCCGAGGCGCCGCTGCGCCTGCACCACATTCACTGCCAGGTCGGCATAGATGCGGGTGAAGGTGCGCGTATCCACCGCACGGCGGGCGGCACCGACCAGCCAGAACAACAGCACCACGCCGGCATAGGAGATGGCGTGGCCGATGTCGCCGCGGATGATTGCGTCCACCGCGAAGCCGGCAAACAGGGGGTAGGCCAGCAGCAGCGCGTTCTCCAGCGCAACCAGCGAGAAGGTGCCGGTGAGCTGCCAGGGATAGGTGCGCAGGATCGCTTTCAGGGTGGCGGCCGCATTCTGCTGGCCGATGCTGCCGGCGGCAGCCGCCGGATCGTGGGGGTGTTTCATCGGGATGCCTGGAGGGGACAAAGACAGGGCAGGGGATGGAGGCCTGCCATCTCCCCGGTCATGCCCAGTATCGGCAGCCGTTTGGAGCGGGCATGGAGGGACGATGGAGGTCGCGTGGAGAAAACCGCGGTATTCAGCGGAGAGCGTGGTGCCCACCAGCGGGGGCCGCTACCCGAGCTTCAACGCCGCGCGTGCACCGGCCAGCGCAGTTCGAACGAACTGCCACCACGCTCGGTGGCGCGGCAGCGCGCCGTTCCGTGATGGGCCACGGCAATCGCCCGCACCACGGCCAGGCCCAGCCCGGAGCCACCGCTCTGCCGTGAACGGGAGACGTCGGTGCGCTGGAACGCTTCGAAGATGCTGTCGCGCAGTTCATCCGGCACACCCGGTCCGCCGTCTTCCACGGCCACGGTGCAATGCCCTTCGGCCAGCATGACGCGTACCTGCAGCGGGCAGGGAATGGCATGGCGGCGTGCGTTCTCCAGCAGCGCCAGCACCGCCTGGCGGATGCGCGCCGGATCACAATCGGCCAGTGCCGGGCGTGCCTCCAGCGTCACCGAGAAGCCGCTTTCGGTGAGTGCCTCGGACATGGCTTCCACCACCGCCGCCACCTGCACGCTGACATCGCTGCGCTGCAGCCGCAGGTCCAGGTGGCCGCTCTCGGCCAGGCTGACCACGCGCAGGTCCTCGATGATGCGGGTCAGGCCCTCCAGCTGGGTGAGCATGCTGTTGAACTGTTCCGGCCCCGGTTCGAACACGCCCTCGGCGATGCCCTGCAGGCGGCCGCGCAGGATGGTCATCGGCGTACGCAGTTCGTGCGCGATCGCCGCGTTCCAGAACACCCGGTTCTCGGACATGCGGCTGAGGCGCTCGGCCATCGAGTTGAAATCGCTGACCAGCGTGGCCGCTTCGGCCATCGTGGTGCCACCGCCGCGTGCACGCGCGTCCAGATCGCCGCTGGCCACCCGGCGCAGGCTCTCGGCCACCGAATTCAACGGGGTGATGATGCGCCGGGTCAGCCGCGAGGCGACCAGCGTGGCGAAGATGACGACCACGCTGGCGGTCAGGCCGATCCACAGCCATTCCAGGCCGGACGGCATGATGGTTTCCGGTTGGTCATACCAGCGCGGATAGAACACCTCCATCAGGTAATAGAACAGGTAGAAGCCGCTGATCGACAGCACCGTCGAGCACAGCGAGGCGACGGTGATGGACAGCGTGATCTGGCGTCCGATGCTCTTGCCTTTGGGGGTCATCATTCAGTCCAGGAAGCGGTAGCCGACGCCGCGGATGGTGGCGGGAATGCCGATCACGCCCACCTCCTCAAGCTTGCGCCGCAGTTTGCTGACATGGCTGTCGACGGTGCGTTCCTGGGTATCGCCTTCGGGCAGGCAGGCGTGCAGCAGGTCCACCCGCGCATGCACCTGCCGGGGTGCGCGGGCCATGTGCACCAGCAGGCGGAACTCGGTGAGGGTGAAGGTCAGTGCATGCTGCTGGTCGCCGCTGCGCACGGTCACCTCGTGGCTGCGCAGGTCGATCTCGAACGGCCCCTGCCGGATCAGCCCATTGGGTTCTTCGGCCACCGTCCTGGCGCTACGGCGCAGCACCGCCTGGATGCGCGCCACGATCTCGGCCGGATTGAACGGCTTGGCTACGTAGTCGTCGGCGCCCACGCGCAGGCCGGTCAGCTTGTCCACGTCCTGGTCGAGCGCGGTGAGCATGATCACCGGGGTGTTGCCACGCCGGCGCAGTTCACTCAGTACCTGCCAGCCATCCAGTCGGGGCATCTGCACGTCCAGCAGCACCAGGTCCGGGCGCAGCTGGCGGTGGGCGGCGAGGGCGGCCTCGCCGTCGGCGGCACGGGCGCTGCGCAAGCCGGAACGGTCGAGGTACGCGCCCAGGATGTCGGCGATCTCGCCTTCATCCTCGGCAATCAACACCAGTGGTGGCTGGCGGGTACGGAGGGCATGTTTCATTGCGTGATGCGCAGCGTTGCGGTGGCGGCCAGTCGGCGAGGCCGACGAGGCTAGCGGCCGTTGATGGAGACTCGGTCGAGATTGTGTCGAGATTTCATGGACACGCGCGGCGACGTTCAGCTGCGGGCCGCCTGCCTGAACGGCGGCGCCCTCTCCACGCAATCTCCATGCTGGCTGCAGAAGACGTCCACACGCGGCCACCAGACTGGGGGCTCAGCGGGCGCACCGGGCGACTGCGTGCAGCTGGGCCTTTCGATGAGCAACCGCAGGACCTGGATCATTGTTGCCGCCGTGGCCACGTTGGCTGCCGGCGCCACCGCGTGGGTACTCGCCGAGGGCGACGAGGCCGCGCTGATCACCGCGCCGGCCCGGGTGGCCGATCTGGAAAAGACCGTGCAGGCGGTGGGCCGGGTCAATCCCAAGGAGCTGGTGGCGGTGGGCGCGCAGGTGTCCGGGCAGGTCAAGCGCCTGCATGTGGTGCTGGGCCAGCGCGTGCAGGCCGGCGACCTGATTGCCGAGGTCGATTCACAACCACAGCGCATCGCCCTGCGCAGCGCCGAGGCCGCCACCAGCACGCTGCGTGCCCAGCACACCGCCAGCCAGGCCCGCTACGTGCAGGCCAGCCGTGTGTTCGAGCGGCAGTCGCAGCTGGTGGCGTCGCGGCTGGTCTCGCAGGAGGGTTTTGAGACCGCACGGGTGGCCCGTGATGCCGCCCGCGCCGACGTGGCTGCGCTGCAGGCGCAGATCGACCAGGCGCTGACCCAGGTGGAAACCGCACGGATCAACCTGGGCTACACCCGCATCGTTTCGCCCACTGACGGCTACATCGTGGCGATTGTCACCAAGGCCGGGCAGACGCTGAATTCGATGCAGACCACCCCGACCATCGTGATGCTGGCGCAGATGGACACGATGACGGTGCGTGCCGAGATCGCCGAGGCCGATGTGGAACTGGTGGCGCCGGGGCAGCCGCTCTGGTTCTCGACCTTGGGGCCGAGTGGACGCCGCTATGAATCCCACCTGCAGCAGCTTGAACCGGCGCCGTCCTCGATTGCCGAGGCGGCCACCGGCACTGCGGGTGGCTCTGCACAGACGCCGAAGGCGGTGTACTACGCCGGCCTGTTCGATGTGGCCAACCCAGGCCTGGCGCTGAAGCCGTCGATGACGGTGAAGGTGACCCTGCAGCTGGCGCGGGCGGCCAACGCGTTGCAGGTACCGCTGACGGCGCTGACCGAGTCGGACGGCACACAGGGCCAGCGCGCCACCGTGCAGGTGGTCGATGCCAAGGGGCGCGTGCGCGAACGTGCGGTGACAACCGGCCTGCGTACTGCCACCGCCGTGCAGATCCTGACCGGCCTGCGCGAGGGCGAGAACGTGGTGGTCGGCCAGGCGCCCAGCGGCGCCGACGCCGAGCCGACCAGCCTGCTGGGAATGTGAACATGGCCGACGCACTGCTGGAACTGTGGGGAGTCTCGCGCGCCTATCGCTCCGCCGCCGGTGAAGTGGTGGTGCTGAAGGACGTCTCGCTGCGCATCGATGCCGGCGAGTTCATCGCCATCATCGGTCCGTCGGGGTCCGGCAAATCCACGTTGATGAACATCCTCGGCTGCCTCGACCGGCCGACCGAGGGCAGCTACCGGGTGAACGGCGAGGCCACCGAGCAGATGGCGCCGGATGCGCTGGCACGGCTGCGCCGCGAGCATTTCGGTTTCATCTTCCAGCGCTACAACCTGATGGAGAACCTGAGCGCCACCGAGAACGTGGCGCTGCCGGCGGTGTATGCCGGCGTGGATGCAGCTACACGCACTGCCCGTGCACGCACGCTGCTGGAAACACTGGGGCTGGGCGAGCGCACCGCGAACCGGCCGAGCCAGCTGTCCGGCGGCCAGCAGCAGCGCGTGTCCATCGCGCGTTCGCTGATGAACGGCGGCGCCATCGTGCTGGCCGATGAGCCAACCGGTGCGCTGGACCATGCCAGTGGCCAGCAGGTGATGGCCGAGCTGAAGCGCCTGCACGCGCAGGGCCATACGGTGATTCTGGTGACGCACGACGCCGCGATTGCGGCCAACGCCGCGCGGGTGATCGAGATCGCCGATGGCCGGGTGGTGGCCGACCGGGGCGAACGCAGGACGCAGGCCGCATTCCGCAGGTGCATCCGAACACGAAACTGCGCCGCTTGCCGAACGCCGCGCACGGGTGGACGCGGTGCGCGAAGCGGCGCGGATGGCCGTGCGTTCGATGCTGGCCCATCGCCTGCGCACGTTGCTGACCATGCTCGGCATCATCATCGGCGTGGCTGCGGTGGTGACCGTGGTGGCGCTGGGCAAGGGTGCGCAGGCGCAGGTCGAGTCGCAGATCAACGAGCTGGGCGCCAGCACACTGGAGATCTACCCCGGCGCCGATTTCGGCGACCCGCGCTCGGCGGAGATCGAGACACTGGTGGTGGGCGACGCCGACCACTTGGCCGCATTGAGTTACGTGGACAGTGTCAGCCCCAACCTGAGCGGATCGGTGGCGGCGTTGCAGGGCAGCCGTCGCGCCAATACCCAGGTGCTGGGCGTGGGCGCGGACCTGCCGCGCGTGCGCGGGCTGCGGCTGAAGGCCGGGCGCTTCTTCAGCGCCGACGAAGTGGACGCGCATCGCGCCGTGGGCGTGGTTGACCAGAAGGCAGCGAAGGCACTGTTCGCCGGCAACCCGATCGGCAGCACGGTGCTGCTGGGCGGCATGCCGGTGGAGGTGATCGGCGTGGTGGGTGCCAATGCCTTTGCCGGCGGCGCAACGCCCACGGTCTACGTGCCGTATACCTCGGCCGCTTCGCGACTGCTGGGCAGCCAGCGCCTGGAGAGCATCACCGTGCGCGTGCGCGACAACGTGCCGACCAATGCCGCCGAGGCCTCGCTGGGGGCCGAACTGCAACGCCTGCATGGGCGCCGCGACTTCTTCATCTACAACGCCGACCAGATCCGCAAGGCGGTGATGAAGTCCAGCCAGACCATGGCCGCGCTGGTCTCCGCCATTGCCGCGGTGGCGCTGGTGGTGGGTGGGGTGGGGGTGATGAACATCATGCTGGTGTCGGTGAAGGAGCGCGTGCGCGAAATCGGCGTGCGGCTGGCGGTGGGCGCGCGCCAGGGCGACATCCTGCGCCAGTTCCTGATCGAGGCGGTGCTGATCTGCCTGTTCGGCGGTGTGCTGGGCGTACTGTTCGCGTTCGCGGTGGGTGCGTTGTCCAGCCTGCTGTCGCTGGGCGTGCCGTTCCTGTTCACTGCCGGGCCAGTGCTGGCCGCCCTGGCGTGCTCGTCGGCGATCGGGCTCGGCTTCGGCTATTTCCCGGCGCGCAGCGCGGCGCAGCTGGACCCGATCCAGGCGCTGGCCGCGGAATGACGCGATGCGTGCCTGTGGTTAGCGCCGGGATAGGACCGGCGCCATCGGTCAGGCCACGTAGACCTGCGTGTCCACATATTCCGACACAGGCCCCTGCACGCCAGCAGCAGGCCCTCGCGCACGTCGTTGCCCACCTGCTGCGCCTCTTCGCCATCCACGCGCACGCGCTCGCTGGCATGCAGCAGTTCCAGCAGCACGGTGAGGCCGGCGTTGGCGCGGTTGATGCGCGCCAGCGCCACGCACTGCCCGGGTGCGCGCCCCTTGCGCCGCAATGGCTGGCCGTCGGCCGCTTCCACGTCGCGGATGCGTTGCAGGCAGTCCAGCAGGGTGATCCCGTTGGCAGCGGGATTGGCGGCGAGGGTTCTTTCCAGCGGCTCGGCGAGGGTATCGGGCAACTGGCTGGCGACATCACCGAGGGTGGCGAACAGGTACGGGTAGCGGTCGGCGCTCATGGCGGTTTCCTTATGCGTTACGCGAAGGAGCCACCCTGCTTGACAGCAAGGGTGGCGGACGGTGCATGGTTCCAATACCGGTGACTAACGTTGCCAAAGCTCCGGCGGGCACGAGGCCCCCACGCACCGCCCGCCATAGATGCGCGGACAGAGTGCCTGCCGGCGCCTTCCAGAGGGATTGGACGACGCCGACAGGCAAGCGTAAACAACATTAGTCAAACGGGATTGGAAGCCCGTGCCACCCGTTGTCGGTGGCTGGATATGATTTGCATGCAGCGCCTTGGCTGCCAATGAGAATAGTTGGAAAGTTCGAAATTATTGGAATGTGGATGCACCCGCGCAGCGGATGATCGAGGCGTGCCAATCACGACATTGCGTGCGATGCCGCGTAGCGGGCGTGGCGCGTCAGGAAGCCGGTCGAGGATGCCTGCGCACACGTGCGCGTTCGCGATACAACCGGCTGTCGGCACGCTGCAGGGTATCGCCCACTGATTCGCCAGGCGTGTGGTGCGTCGCACCGAGTGAGAACGGCGTCGGCGACTGCGCCGCATGTTGCAGATACCATTGTTCCAGCACCGCCAGCCGCCCCGCATCAGGCGTGATCAACACCACCATGAACTCGTCGCCGCCCATCCGCACCACGTTTTCCGCCGCACCCAGCGGCGAGCGCAGGAAGGCGGCGAACTCCACCAGCACGGTATCGCCGCGCGCATGGCCCTGGGTGTCGTTGATCTGCTTGAAATGATCGAGGTCGAACATCAGGCACGCCCATGGCTGGTCGGCCAGCTCGTCCAGCCGTGGCAGGAAGCGGCGGTTGTAACTCTGGGTGAGCGGGTCCTTGAAGGACATCTCGCGCAGCTGCTGTTCCTGCATGCGCAGCGCGGTAACGTCCTGCGCGTGGCCCAGCACATAGGGTGGGCTGGCCTCGCTGTCGAGCACGTTGTGGTACGCCCAGAAGTGGCGGGTGCCATCGGCAGCGATCAGCTCGATCACGCCGGCATCGGTGTGGTTGACCGCGATGCGTGCGAGGTACGCCTTGAACGCAGCGTGCTTCTCCGGCGGCATCAGGTCGCACAGGCTGCGCCCGATCATGTAGCTCTCATCGAAGCCCAGCGATTGCACGGCGGCCGGATTCACCGAGGTCAGCACGCCTTCCAGTGTGTGTGTGCAGATCAGCCCGAGGCTGTAGTGGAACAAGCGCCGGTAGCGGGTTTCGCTGGCTTCCAGCGCATCCAGTGCGGCGCGCTCTTCGGTGATGTCCTAGATGGCCCCGACCAGCCGCGGGCGCCCATCGACCTGCTGCCGGCCGCCGACGACGCGCGTCCAGATGTCGCGGCCGTCGGCGGTGGTCACGGGTAGCTGTACTTCCCAGGAGGTGCCTTCGTCGATGCAGCGCTGGACGGCGGTGCGGATGATGCTGCGGCTGTCTTCGCGATAGAACGACAACGCGGTTTCCAGGGTGGGCTCAAAGGTACTGCGCACACCGTGGATCAGCTTGGTCTCGCGGGTCCAGCGCACCTCGTTGCTGGCAAGGTCCAGTTCCCAGCCGCCCACCCGCGCGGCGCGGTTGGTGCGTTCCAGGAAATCCTCGCTGCGCTTCAGTTCCCGGTGCAGGGCCTTGGCCTGGCCGACCTGCGCCATCAGCGTGCTGCGCTGTTCCAGCACCTGGGTGGTGACCCGGGCCAGGTGCACCATCAGTTCGCGCTGCGACGGCGACAGCACGCCGGGCATGGGGTCGAGCAGGCACAGCGTGCCGATGCGCGCACCGTGAGCCGAGCCGAGCGAGATGCCGGCGTAGTGGCGGATGCGGGGGCCGCCGGTGACCAGCGGATTGCTGGCGAAGCGCGGGTCCTGGCGGGCGTCGGGAATCTCGAACAGCGCATCCTGCTGGATGGTGTGCGTGCAGAACGAGATTTCGCGCGCGGTCTCGCTGATCCCGTCCAGCCCGATGTTGGCCTTGAACCATTGGCGTTCGTCGGCCACTACCGAAATCAGCGCCATGGTCATGCCGGTGGCGGCACGAGCAGCGGCCACGATGGCGTCAAACACGGGTTCCGGCGGTGTATCCAACAGGTGCAGCCGGTCAAGTTCAAGCAGTCGTTCGGCTTCGTCCATGGCGCTTTGCAGGGCTGGGTGGCGAGGGCGGCTTCGGCGGCTGTCAGGCACTACGCTAGTGCGTACCGCGTTATGTATCGCCACGACCGGGTGATGCCAACGTGAGGCAGCGGTGTCAGCGCTTGCGGGGTGAGCGGGCGGGGCGCACTGAAACGTGACGGTGGTCGCGAACGTGCCAGCGCCACGGAAACTCCACGGCGCGCGTGATGCCGATACGCGGGCCAACCACCGGGTCCAGCGGGGGAGCGGTGCCATCGCAGGCGATGACGATGCCGTGGTTGCCGGTCACCAGATCGGCACCGTCGAAGCGGCGGTCCAGCCCGAACGCCTGGGAGAGTTTGCCCGGGCCGCTGGCCAGATCGTGGTCGCGCCTGGCAGCCGGGCGTAGTTCGCGCATGTACTCCAGCCCGGCCAGCGGCTCGGCGGCACGCAGCAGCACGGCCACCCCTTCGCCGATCTCGCCACACACCACATTGCTGCCCCAGTGCATGCCATAGGTGAAGTAGACGTACAGGTGCCCGGCTTCGCCGAACATGCTGGCGGTGCGCGGGCTCGGCCCGCGGTAGGAATGCGCGGCCGGGTCCACGCTGCCGGCGTAGGCTTCCACCTCGACGATGCGGGCCGCGCGTCCATCGTCGCGTACCAGCAGCTTGTTGAGCAGCTCCGGCGCAACCTCGATGGACGGGCGCTGGTAGAAGCGGCGGGGGAGAATCTTCCAGTGCGGCGGCAATCCATCCAGCATGGCAGGGGCAGGTTCTGCGGGAGAAGCCAGCAGTGTGACGGCCTGCCAGTGAAGCTGCCGGCCAGCGGCCGGCACTACCGTTCAATCGGCCATCACGCGGCCAATCGCATCGGCCAGCAGGGCGCGCACGCGTGCCGGTGGCAGGTCCGGGTCGCGCACGGCGCGCATGGCCAGGCCCTCCACCAGCAGCCGCAGCAGCAGGGTGCGCCCGGCGATGGCTTCCTCGTCAATCGGCCGGCCCAGGCGCGCATCGTGCTGGCGCAGCCAGTCATGGATGGCGGCGCTGGTCTGCTTGTCGTGGGTGCGCAGTACCTGGGCCAGCATCGGGTCGCGGTGCGCTTCGGCGTTGATTTCCGCGTACAGCGCCACGCTGGCGATGGCGTTGCCGTGGATCGGCAGCACCGCGCCGCGCGCCCACTGCCGGTAGCACTCCAGCAGGCCATCGACCAGATCGGACGCCGCCGGCATCTCGCTGATCGACGCCTGGTCGTGGCGCAGCTGGCGCTCGATCAGCGCCAGGATCAAGGTCCGCTTGTTGGCGAAATAGCGGTACATCAGCCCTTGGCTGATCTCTGCCTCGGCGGCGATATCGCCGATGGAGCCGGCGTGGAAGCCGCGGATGATGAAGCACTTCTGGGCGGCATCGAGGATGCGCCGGCGCTGGGCCTCGGCGTGTGCGGCGGCGGCGTCATCAACGGCTGTGGCTACGGCGGGCTTTGGCGTCATTGCGGAAGGTCAGGGCGTCCAGAGACGGGATAGTACGTCACAAAAGGTGTGAATGAACGGTCATTCATTTGTAATTCCCGACTCCCAGACTGCGCCGGCCTTCTCCTTCCGCGAACGAGTCCGATGCGCTACGCCACGCTGCACCGCCCGCTGCTCACCCTCGCCATCGCCGCCGCGCTGCCGGCGATGGCCCATGCCGAAGACGGTCCCCATGCCGAAGCCGATGCCACTGCCTCCGCCGACGCGGCGCGAACCGTGGTGGCGCTTGACCAGGTGGTGGTGACCGCGCAGAAACGCGCCACCAACCTGCAGGAGACCCCGATTTCGGTGTCGGTGGTCGATGCCGAGGCGTTGAAGGATCGCAGCGCGATTTCGCTGGGCAGCCTGTCCGATGGCTCCATTCCTTCGCTGCGGGTGACCCCGTTCGCGACCCGCAGTTCGGCGCTGAACATCGGCATCCGTGGCATCGGTGCGTCCGGCGATGCCAACCAGCCGGCGCGCGATGCCGGCGTCGGCATCTACGTCGATGGCGTGTTCATGGGCCGCGCGCAGGGCCTGGGCAGCATGCTCTACGACGTGGAGCGCATCGAAGTGCTGAAGGGCCCGCAGGGCACGCTGTTCGGCCGCAACACCGAAGGCGGTGCGGTCAGCATCGTGACCAAGGCGCCGACCGGCGAGTTCGGCGGCAGCGTCAGCGCCGGTGTGTCCAACTACAGCGGCTACAACAGCGCGCTGCACCTGGACCTGCCCAAGGTGGGCGACGTCAGCTTCAAGATCGACGCGGTGCAGGCCAAGCGTGGTGGCACCACCGACAACCCGATGCGCGGCGAGCGCGACTTCAACAGCTACGACAAGCGCGGCGCTCGGTTGAGCGCGCTCTGGCAGCCGCGCGATGATGTCTCGCTGCTGTACGCGTTCGACCGTTCCTACGATGCCACCACGCCGTACCACACCCAGGTGCTGGTGCCCGGTGCCTACCTCAGCCCGCTGCAGAAGGCCGGGGCCAGTCTCGACCGCCGCGACAGCGCCATCCTGGGCGGCCCGCAGGAAGACAACATTGGCCGCACCAGTGGCCATCTGTTGAACCTGTCGTGGACCTTGAACGAGAACCTGGAGCTGAAGTCGATCAGTTCCTACCGTGAACTGACCCAGGGCCAGTTCGACATGGGCCTGGTCGATGCGATCTCGGCCTACGGTGGCGCGGGTACGCCGTTCGGCCGCTACAGCCTCGCCCAGGTCTACCAGCACCAGTACAGCCAGGAGTTCCAGCTGATCGGCAACACCGCGCAGGTGCAGTTCCTCGGCGGCGCGTTCTACTACCACGAGACCGCGGGTGACAATGCGCAGACGCCCAACATGCTGGTGTGGGGGCCGGGCGGGAACAGCTACACGCTGAACCCGGCCACCAACCCGCTGGACCTGTCGCGGGTGCGCATCGACCGCGCCAGCAAGGCGTGGACCGACAGCCTGGGCGTGTTCGGCCAGGCCACGTGGACCCCGGAGGCGATGCCGGGCCTGCACCTGACCGCCGGTGGCCGCTACACCCGCGATGACAAGAAGGGCAGCCTGTATATCGTCAACGGCGCGGCGACGAGTCTTGCTTTCAAGGACCGCTGGAGCCGCTTCGACCCGATGGTCAACATCGCCTACGACCTGGGCGAGCACGCGATGGTCTACGCCAGGTACAGCACTGGCTTCAAGGCCGGTGGCGCCAACTCGCGCTCGACCAACTACACCGCGTTCGGCCCGGAAGAGGTGACCGCCTATGAGCTGGGCTTCAAATCGCAGTTCTGGGACAACCGTGCGCGCCTGAACCTGGCGGTGTTCGATTCGACCATCGCGCACAAGCAGATGGATTTCTCGCTGCCGTTCGACCCGAACAGCGGCGAAACCCGCACCACCATGGTCACCACCAACGCACTGAGTGATGGGAAGTCGCGCGGCGCGGAGCTGGAGTTCAACGTGATGCCGGTGGACAACCTCACCCTCGGCCTCAACTACGCGTATACGAAGATCGATGCGCAGACCGCCACGGACCCGTTCGGTGCGGGCGTGCAGGTAACCGTGCAACCGCTGCTGGCGCCGAAGAATGCGGGCAGCCTGTCGGCCGACTACCTGGTGCCGTTCGCCAACTTCTCGGCGCTGAAGTTCCATGTGGACGGCAACTGGTCCGATGGCTATTACACCAGCGAGTACGACC
>Ga0228674_1001662_pt1 | contig 13049 bp, 20 predicted proteins | sample 1D_rmetaG_FD_189054 | JGI IMG/M metagenome (GOLD analysis project Ga0228674, IMG submission 189054) | Seawater microbial communities from Monterey Bay, California, United States - 1D_r | ecosystem: Environmental > Aquatic > Marine > Coastal | place: USA: California | collected 2016-09-26
ATGCATAAAACACATACCTAGCTGATATAAATAATAGTAACACAAAACGGAGACAACACATGGGAATAGTTAGCGGTGGCGCCAAGGCGCTTGGTTCAGTAGCAGATGCAATTGGTTTAGACTGGGTCGGCGGAGCGGCAGGATTAACAGGTTTAGCAACAACACCAGTGGTCATTAGCTTAGGTGTACCAGAAGATTATCCTGGCGTGGCTGGACCTTTCCCAGCATTTCACAATGGTACAATTACATTAAACGTTCCTAATAATTCTAAAGAGTTTGGTGAGATAGCCGTGAACATGGCGCAAAACTCTTTGGCAATGGTAGAGTTGGCTATTGCATTACAAACAATCGTTAGTCCAAAGGGCGGCATAACAATTAAAGATGAATTAGATCCTTATCATTATGAAGTAATAAAAGCAGCATTAGAAGAAAACAACGAGCCTGTTCCTGTTCCAGAAAATCCTGAAGCAACCGTACTTAATCAGCTAGGCGGCGGCATAGTTGAAACTGGACTACTATCAGGATTAGCTACAGGAGCAGATGCAATGTCTAGTGTGTCGTCAACGTTTGACTTTTTAAAGATTACGCCACAGGTAGGAATAACTCCAAATGCATTTGTACCTGGTGTTGGCCCACCAACAGCAACCCCACCAATGTCACCTATACAAGCTACTGTAACTGGAACCTTTCCAGACTATGCACTACCATTAAAGATTATGAATTCAGCAATCCAAATACAAGGATTTGTTACAAACTATATTGTATCTAATATTAGAAATGCAATAGATACAGAAGCTGGCGCATTAGTTTTAAAAAATGCAATGTCAGATGTTTCAAAAGCTGTATCAGATAATGCAATTAGAGATGCAGGCCAAGAACCTCCGGCATGGACAGAGCCAGAAGGCAATCCGGGAATAGCAGGGTAAACTTATGGGAGCTAAAATAGCAAGAAAAGAAAAAGATATTGCAATAGGACTAATACGTACAGGACGTACTAGTGTTTATGCTAATAATCGTTTAGTTGCTACAGAAGGTGATCTTATTGCTCCGCACGTACCAGGTGGTCCACATACCGCTAGTGTTATAGTTGGTTACTGTAATAATGTTATTGCAGAGAACAGACCAGTTGCAAGGAAGGGTGACGCTACTAGTTGCGGCCACCCAATATCAACAGGGTCGTCAAACGTTTTTGCTGGCGACTAACTTCTGTATGTGTTTGATATACTCGTCCATCGAATGATCTGAGAAGTTATCAATCTTACCTTGCTTGATACCCATCCACATACCACGCATCTTATCTTTAAACATTTGCCAGCCAGTTGGCTTACGAAGGTTACCATATGCATTTAAGTAATGCTGGTTACCACAATGTCTAAAGCCCATAAGTGCAAGAGGAACAGTTGTAACTATATCGTTGTTGTTCTTCCATCTGTGATGTACAGTGCCAAAGCTCTTTACGTAAGTAGGCCATCCTACTCTTGGTGAACCATATGTGTATAGTTCCTCTGGATTGTTTAGTGTTGTATCACACTCGCAACGATTGGCCATAATAGTTGCCATTGCCGCACCTAGACTATGTCCGCATATCCATAACTTCTTACCTACATTAACTGTACGTGCAATATCTTCGCACACCATAGGCCACAGTTCATCTACTTCGTCTTTAAAACCTTTGTGTACTCTACTAATTGTTTCAGCAATAACAGGCAAAGCATTTAAATCTGCTTTGATATCATTAAACTCTGTTGGTTGTGTTCCGCGACACGCAATTACCAAATCTTCTTTGTTCATAAATCGGTATGCTTGTGCGCCTTCTCTATTGTAGAACTCAACAGTTGTGAATCCTAATTTTTTTACTTGACTTTTAACCTCTTTGACATTATCATTATAAGCAATACTAGACAGTTTTGCAAACAATAATGAACGCTCAGGAAAAGACATTTGTGTTATCGACATATTTGCCCCCTAGTATGTTGCCTCATTGTACACGTATTTATAGTTTACATAAACTAAATACATTAACGGAGTTGGTTAAATGAAAAAACGTACTAGAAGTATACTAGAAGAATTAAACAATCTTGATCGTGCAGTAAGTAACGATCACTTAATTGAAGCCACTGGTAGTAACATTATAGAAAGTGCTATTAATTTGCTTAATAGAATTAGTAATACCTATAATGAACAAACAGCAGGAGAACTTGAACGTCGATTCATTAATTCAATTAAATCAGGAGATCCTCAAAAATTTAAGCGAGGACTTAAAAAAGTAATAGAGAGCAAAAGTAATGACGAATAAACTCTTTGAAGGCGGAAGCATGCCAGGAGTAGGACCTATCCATATTGATGAGATTAATCCTACACTTGATGCATTAGAAAAAGCATTGGGTATTGACCTAAAGAATAACGTTCTTGGATCAGTTGGCAAGAAAGAGTTTAGTGGCGACATTGATGTTGCTATACAAGTAGAGCCTGATGCAATACCAGAACTAGTTAAGAAGATTGAAGCAACACCTTTGGTACTTGACATTGCTAAATCAAGTGTTATTATGACAAAGGTAAAGATTGTTAATTACGATCAAAACAAACAAGCAACTAAACCTCGTACAGGATTTGTACAAGTAGACTTTATGCCAGGTGACCCAGGTTGGATGAAAACTTATTATCATTCACCTAGTGATACAGAATCACAATACAAAGGTGTGTTTCGTAATTTAATGCTTGCAACTATGTGTGCTGTCTATCAGCGTAATGACAGTGAAGAAAAGATTGAAGATGGCCGCCCAGTAGAAAGCGAACGTTGGATGTGGAGCCCTACAGATGGACTAGTACGTATTAAACGTACACCTGTAGCAAAAAAGAACGGTGAAGGTTACACAAAGAAAAACAATAATGAAATTATTGGAACACCAATTAAAGATGCTAACGGCATTGCAAAGACACTAGGACTAGACAGTGCTGCAGACTTAAACAGTTATGAAAGTTTAAAAGCGGCAATCGAAAAGAATTATACACCTGAAGATGTAAACAGAATACTAGATGGTTTTGTTAAAAACAGACAAGTACAAGATATTGGAATACCAAAAGACATTGCTGACAGAGCTCCTGCTCCAACAGAAAGTTTAGCAGACAAACAATTGAACAGAATTAAAACACTAAGTGGTGTAGGCACTAATCATAGTGTGATGGCAACTAATGGCATTAGGATGCGTAGATGAGATACAGCGATTTTAAAATTGTAGAACACAAACAACACACCGCAACTATATTAGTTGAAGGTGCTCGTATTGATCATGCAGAAGACATTGTGTTCTGGGAAGGTAGTAGAGGTGCTATGCGAGCTGTAGAAGCTCTAAAGAACCTAGAAGGAGATTCACACAAAGATGTCACACTCAAATGGGACGGCTCTCCCGCAATCATTTTTGGCCGCAATGAGAATGGAGAGTTTATACTCACAGACAAAAGCGGATTCACAGCAAAAGGTTATGACGGAAGAAGCAAGAGCGGAGAAGAACTCGAACAGATGTTTCTTAACAGAAGCGGCGGAAAGAATAGAGAAAATCCAGGCTATGTAGCATTTGCAGGCAATATGAAAAGCATCTTTCCAATGTATGAAAATGCTGTTCCAACTAACTTTAGAGGTTACTTCAAAGGCGACTTGTTATATTATAACACACCACAAGTACAAAACAACAACTATGTATTCAAACCAAACATAGTTGAGTATGCTGTAGACGTAAACAGCGAACTAGGCAAACGTATTGGTCAAAGTAAGACTGGTGTCGTAGTACACAGAGTAGTTGACGCAGAAGGCAACGAAGGTCCACTAAAGGATATTAACATCTTCCAAGGTACTGAAGTATTGGTAGTGCCGCCAGTTACTATTGAGCGTCCAGCAGAAGTAAACAACGACCAAATAGCACAACTAGAACAGCTAGTTAAAAAGAATGCCGCTGGCATTGACGAGTTACTAAACATGGAGTCACTAAAGCAGATGCAACTAAGTGACTTTGCTAAAATACTATATGCATATACAAACAGCAAAGTAGACACAGGATTAAACAATCTAGGCAAAGACTTTGTTCAATGGATACAAGCAAGAAAACAACTTTCTCAAAAGAAGAAAGATAAAATAATTGAATACATCGGTCAACATCAACAAGCATTTGGTGCAATGTGGGAGACCGTAACAGCACTAATGGCAGTAAAGGACAGTATCATACAACAGTTTGATTCACATGATCAAACAGTTAAATCAAATATCCCAGGCATGGGTGATGGTGGAGAAGGATATGTACTAGCTCATCCAGAAGGTGATATTAAACTAGTACCAAGAGAGTTCTTTACTAAAGCAAACAGAGCTGTACAAAGATAAGGAGAAAACTATGACAGACTACATGAAAGAGTTTGAAACACACTTAGATAAAATTACTGAAAGTGTTTTAGGCGATGAAGTACAACAAGAAGCAGGTGCAGAATTAAGTAGCACTCAAAGAAAACTTGCTAACTATGGTAGAATCCTAATGGATCAAGCCGCAACTACAAAAGACGATGGGTTATCAAACATAATGGCTAAAGTAGGTAACGAACTTACTAACTTTGGTGCAACGTTTGGATCTAAGAGCTTAGAAGAACTTGTTAAGAAAACAGGCGCATCACCAAACATAATCAAAAAATTGTTAGCATATGCAGAACAGATTGCTCAAACACAAAGTAGTCTAGCATCTGACAAATCCGACGGCGGACTAGACGATGAAGGCGATGATGAATTTACATCAAATGCTGACGACGAAATGGATGCAATGAGAGCAGCAGATCAAGCGGCGAGAGATGCAAGCTAATGGACTTTATTAAGGATATGTATAAAGAAGGTCTTGTTGACAGTCAGATTGACGAGAATGCGTGGGCAGATATTCGCGGACGTAGAATTCAACGATTGTCAAAAGAAAAGCAAGTGGCTCTTTATGCATATCTTGTTGGTCTTGAAAATGCTATGCGAGCAACTAAGTTTGTTGAAATGGCAGAAGAAGGCAAAACACCACCAAATCAGTACGTAAAAGGGTATGCACCCATAGTTGAAATGGTGGATGATATTGTAAATGGTGGCACAGCATACATTGCACAGCTAAGACAGTTACATAAACGAGCTAAAAACAGCCGAAAATAAGCAATTTTTTACAAAAAGACTAAATACATATAACAACTTCACTGAGCGTGAAGATGTGTCATAGAGAAAACATAGGAGAAATAAAATGGCAGGACCAGGATTTGGCGCAATTGCAGGCGTCGACAATTACAAAGCAAGAGCAGGAAGTGGCCTAGGCCCACGCACACAGATCGTTGCAACAGACGCAGTAGTAGCTGACCAAGCTGCACTAGACGCAATCGTTGCAGCAGCAGGCGTTGGCGGATGGACTGTAGCAGGTATTGCAGGTGCATTAGCAGGCGTTATGCACATCGCACTACAAGGTGGCGGTGATGCAGACGGCGAAACAATTGGACAAGCAGTTTCAATTGTAGCTGACTTTACTGAGTAAAAATTCCTTTACCTTAGGAACCGTGATTATGGCCGTAATGGCAGGCGTCACACTAAAGAGTCACTTTTTAAGTGGCTCTTTTTTTATGGCTTAAATACAAGCATGAAGTTCCAAATAAAAACATTGATAGATGTTACACAAACAAATGCTCGCAAGGGCCAAGATAGAAAATTAGTTAACCAACAGGATAACTTTAATACACTCTATAATACTATTGGTCTTAGATCTAACCCTACAGACTTTGTTATTAGTGTAGATAAAGAATCATGTAAAGACTTTGGTTCTATATATAAAAATAAACATAATGTATGGACAGTTGAGTTTACTGTTGAGCAAGAGCTTTCAACAGAAGTTAGTTTTATGGTAGAAGACTTTGAGTATGTGCCTGTTATACTAGGATTAGATGAAACTATTAGTGTAGACAAAAGTATGTTCATCACTTACAAAAATCCTAGTAAATGTAACATAATTTTTAATCAATTAGATAAATAACTTTGTAGCAGAAATAAAAGACCGTTACATTAGGCATATAATAAACCACCAAATAAGGCTAACTAATAAGTTTACTTACGGAGAGAAATTATATGGCCACTACGCCTACATCAAAATTAGAGAGAGAAAACTTAGAAGCACACGTTGATCTATGCGCTCTTCGTTATGAACAACTCGACCAACGTTTAACTAACGTTGAAGAAAAAATCGACAGTATCCACATAGATATTACAGAAGGTCAAAAGTCAATGACCAAAGTCCTTATTGGTACAGCAGGTACTATTGTAGCAGGACTACTATCAACCATTATCGTTATTTTATTGCAGATGTAATTCTCGCTAAATAACTATATGTTATTAAGAGAACTTTACACAGAACCCGATTCCATAGAGGAAAAGCAAGTTTGGGCTCGCCGCGGAAAGAATGTTGTACGCAAGTACAGATGTTCAGGCGGTAGACGCAACGGTCGAATCGTTGCAAAGATGTCACAATGTTATGCTGCACCAGATGCTAAGAAACGTGCTAGAATGAAAATCATGAAAGCAAAGTTAGGATCACGTATAGCTAAGAAAACTAAGAGAACCAAACGTACTAATCCAGCAAGTATTAGAGTAAGCCGCTTAAACAAGATGGCAAGGCGCAAGTAATATGTTGATTAGGGAGTTCACCGAAGCCACTCAGGTATGGAGCAAGAGTGGTAAGTCAAGTGTACGCAAGTACAGATGTACTTCTGGTGTGCGTAAAGGAAGAGTAATGGCATCGCCTGCGGCATGTAGTAAGCCTTTGAATGTAAGTAAGAGTAAATCATTCAAGCAAACACGTAGCACAAAGGCACCAACAATGAAGTTTAAAAGCAAGATTGCTAAAAAATCAAATCCTGCTTCTAACAGAAATATACGATTAAATAAGTCTGTTAAACCAAAGTCAAAAAGCAGGAGAAAAGTTCGATGAGAATTACAGAGATCACAGAAAACACCAACAACAAAGCAAAAGTTAGTAAAGTGCAGGGCGACAAAGTAACTATTGATCAAGGTGATGGAACCGAACTAACTGTTGACACAACTAAAAACAAGAACGTAATTGGAAATGATTCCGATGGTTCTGTTACTGTTAATACAAGTGCAGGCAATAGCTCAATGGGAGCTAAGAAGCCGCAAAACAAAATACGACCAGGACAAAGAGTCAAAACAATATCATGAAAATAAATGAATTGATCAAAACTTTTACAATACAAGTGTCTAATGAGGAAAGCACAGTTCTAGAAAAACTAGATAAAACTATGCCACTCAGCTTGTTTACTGAAAGAGAAAAATTCGTTATTGAAAACCTTGTTAAGAAGAGTCTGGTAAGTAAAATTGTATCTAATACCCAAACAGTAGTTGTGAGAAATGACCCCGAAGAATCTTAAATTAATAAAAGAACTTGAAGAGCTTGTAAACGAAACCATCGATGCAAGCATGTTCCCATATCAAAAGGGCAACAGTATTCGTATTGGCTCTTTTATTGTACGAAGCAATAAACGTGGCTTTTATAAAGTTTATGATTGTGCTAATAATACACTAGTTACTGAAGCATTTTGTAAAACAAGTGCTGTAGCAATAGCAAAGACGCTAAGCCAAGGAAAGACAGTAACAGAGAATATATTAAATATTGACAAAGATATACAAAAGTGGTATAATGACTGTATCTTTTACAAATATAATATGCGTACCACAAAAGATGACTTTAAATACGATATTATATTAAATAGATATGAAATAGCCAAAGACAGAACTTGTCGAGCCAAAGAGCAATTAGATAAATACATTTATGCGTAACAAGGCATAAATAAATATAATAGATTATACACTAGGAAGAGTTGTAATGAACATACATGAAATATCAAAACCAGTAACATCAGCAATGCTGAATGAAAGCCTTGCTAAAAAGTTTGGCGAAAAGATTAATATCGCAAAATTTACGCTTGAGCAACTACAAGATGCTCGCAACAGAATTAGAACAAAGCTAAGCCAAGTTGAAACAAACGAAAGCTTCGACAGTGTCCACTCTAACGAAAGCTACCAAAAGTCAAAACTCTTCCTTGACGTTTTAAATGCTGCAATTAGTGAACAATCAGATGTACAAGAAGGAAGCAAGCCAGACTTTTTGGACATGGACAAAGACGGCGACAAAAAAGAGCCTATGAAAAAAGCTATCAAAGATAAGAAAAAGAAGAAGGCTGTTAAAGAAGGCGCAGAAGACCAAGCAGAACTAGTAATGGCTTCTAAAGACATGGTTGACAGATTAACTGGTTGGATGGAAGACACAGCAGAAATGCAAAGTGAATCAATGCTAGAACTAGCAGACGCAATCCGCGATGAAATGGGTAGCGAAAAGTCAGAAGCATTTACAGCGGCAGTTAAGCCAAGCCTAGAAGCATTGTACACAGCAATGGAGCAAACACGTATTGCACTAACAGGCGGCGTTGGCATGTTAACTGGCGAAGGCGATGCACCTATGATGGGTGATGAGCCAGCAATGGAGCCAACAGTAGACGGCGACATGGACGTGGCAGATCCAATGGATCCAGAAGCACCAGCAGAAGATGATGCGTTTGCAGCAGCTGATGCGGCAATGGGCGGCGAAGAAGAAGCTGGACGCGAAAAGCGTGAAAGCATTCAACGTTCAAAAAAAAAGTTAGCTGAAGTAAGTCAGAAAGCTCGCAGATTGGCGGGTATCCTTTCAAAAAAAAAGTAACGGAAGCTGAGGATAGTCCTGCAGCTAAACTTGTACAAGTTTTAAGAACAGTAATAGGCAGTGCAGACCAAAATGGTCACGCTGTCTTTTTGCATTTTGACAAGCCAAAACCCGAAGCAATCAAAAGTGGTGCTAAAAACGTAGACCTAAACAAACTAATGCAAAACGTAGGTGCAGAGTCATTTGACTTTGGCACGTTTAAAGCTGCATATGACACTGACGCTAGAGTAAAAGCAATGACCAAAGACTTTAGCAAGTACGGTATTGAACCTAAGACTAAGAATGAATTAGACAACGGTGATGATGTTGCATCTCCTGCAGGCAACGACAATACAGTAAGTAACATGGCTAAGTCAGCAACAGATCTATCAGACCTATAAACTGGTTGACAAACACAACTATATCAAGTACAATATAACTTATTAATATAGGATATTACATGAGTTTAATTATAGAGAAGTACGACTACAAGCCCATATCACGAAAACAAATAGAAGGCAAGCGTAAGTATCTTACACCTGATGGTGGTGCTGTAGCAAGCGTTACAACTATCCTTGATGCTACAAGCGATAAGTCAGGACTAATAGCCTGGCGCAAACGTGTAGGTGAAACTAAAGCACAAGAGATTGTAACTGAAGCTGCAGGCGTTGGTACACGTATGCACAAGTATTTGGAAGACTATGTAGAGTTTGGTGAATGGCCTACTCCGGGTAGCAATCCATTTGCTAAGAAAGCACACGCAATGGCAACACAAATACGTGACAAAGCTATGGTTGATGTAGATGAAATTTGGGGTAGTGAAGTTGCTCTTTATGTGCCACAGATGTACGCAGGCACAACTGACCTTGTAGGACAATACAAAGGACAGCCGTCAATCATGGATTTTAAGCAAACTAACAAGCCTAAGAAGCTAGAGTATGTACAAAACTACTTCTTACAGCTAGTAGCATATGCAGAAGCACATAACGAAGTATACGGCACTAATATACGTGAAGGGCACATCTTTATGTGTAGCCGTGGAGATGACGGTATGGAGCTCGGAGGAGAAACATATCAGCAATTTGATGTTTGGCCACATGAATATGATGACTGGCGCAACGAATGGTACAACAGAGTCTATACCTATTACGAGAAGTTCGCATAAATACTAATAATAAATTAGGAGACCAGATGTGGCTGTAGTACAGATATCCAGAATTCAAATAAGACGCGGGCAAAAGAATCAAGGTACAGGCTTGCCTCAATTATCAAGTGGTGAACTTGGTTGGGCAATTGATACACAAGAGATGTTCATAGGTAACGGAAGTGTAGCTGAAGGCGCTCCGCAGGTAGGCAATACTAAAGTTATTACTGAGCATGATGACTTATTTCAACTAGCGGATTCGTACATTTATCGCAATGGCGATGGCTCTATTGTAACAGGCATTGACAGTGTAAACCCTGTCAAAAGAAGCCTACAAGATAGATTAGATGATAGAGTAAGTAGTAAGAGCTTTGGACTAACAGGCGAACAATCGCAAGACGCAACTGTACTATTACAAAGAGCAATTGACCAGTTATTCCTAAACGCAGGTACAGAACTAAGCCCTAGTAATAGAGTAGAACTACATTTAGAAGCAGGCATATACACAATTAATGATACAATTAAAGTACCTCCATATGCAACTATACGTGGCGCTGGCAAAGACAAAACTATAATTAGACAACTTAATACAGGTAGAGCTTGTATACAAACAGTCAGTGACGAAAGTATTCCAGGTGGTTATATTGTAGGCGGCGAATATGCTACACAAGCAAGAAACATTACAATGGATGGACTAACACTTACTGTTGTTGGTGGTTCTAAAGGTATGATACTTGATAGCTGCAGAGACAGTAATTTTTCAAACATTAAAATTAACGGCAACTGGACAATTGGTACACTAGTTCCAACAGACACAACTACTACTTCAAATATTGCACTAGGATTAAACAGTAAAAACGGCGGCGTTGAAACAAGTAATAATACTTTTGTTCGTTGTTCTTTTGAAAACTTTGCTTACGGCATAGTATCTAACTGGGACATTAATGATAATACTTTTGAGAAGTGTACATTCCAAACATTAGGGTATGGTGTTGCATTTGGTAAAGATATGGTGCTTGACAGTATACCAGGCAACGGAACAACAACTGGCCCATCGAACACTATTATTAAGTCAAGTATATTTAAAGACACTCTTTACCAAGCAATACTAATTAAAAATGGTAGTAACAATATTAGTAAAGAAAATAAGTTTTATACATGTGCTAACAATGGCGGCGGAGACGACCAGCCAGAGACAGCAATTATAACAATTGATACTCTAAGTAACAAGAGCGTAAACGATTACTTTACTAGAACTAAAGTACTGTCATACAGCCAAGGATTTATTAGACAAAGTTCTGCAACACTAGTAGCAGGCGGCCTTTCAGTTATTGTAGCAAGTACAGCAGACATGAAGCCTGGACAGTTACTGATTAAGAAGTCAGGCATTGGCGAATTTGGATTTACACTAAGTGATAACTTAAACACTCCTGAAGTTGATACAGACATAACAACTACAGCACGTATTGATCAAATTATTAGCCCAACAGAGTTTACTGTTACAATACCACATTTGGCTAGTGGATTTATAGAATTTGAACTTGTATCACCAATTATTGAAGACGTTGCATACATACCTGAAGTTGAAGGTCCTGTAAACTACGATTGGGGATATGAACACGAAGTAACTATACTAGACGGTGATGCTAATACTATATTTAGATTACCAAAGTTACAAAATCAAGCCTTTGTTATTGAGTACACATCAATATCAGAGCAAGGATACAACGGAATGCGTTCCGGTATCATGCATATTGTCGTTAATGCAACTACCGATGCATCTAACGGCACACCATCATTACTTGTTTCGGACGAATACGATTACTTAGGTGATGATTTATATCTTGACACAATTAGTTTTGATGCTATACTAGATAATGTAGGCAATACGCCAGACTTAAACACAATCATTGTTAAGTCTAATGCTAGTGGCTTACCAACTGAAGCAAGAAGTAAATTTAAATTTAAAGTGAAAACGAAACAAACTGTGTAATGATAAATGTTTCATAAAAATTATGAACAAAGACTACAATCCTGGAGCTGTCTTCGGCAAAAATTAGAAACTGCCGCTGACCCATTTCAGGAAGTTATTGACTTTTATAAGCAAGCACCGTATGTGAGTATACATACAGATCCCTGGCACCGAGATGTGTGGCCAGACCCCTGGGAGTTAGTTTATGAGAACCAGTATGATGAGTTCTGTACCGTACTAGGTATGTGTTATTCATTACAGTTAACCGACCGTTTTAAGGGGTCGGAATTTGAGATACATATCTGTACACTCGAAAGTTTAAGCTATATGTTCCTACTTTTTGTAGACAATTATGTGCTAGGGTATGACAATAAGAAGACAGTTTTAAAGAAGGATTTACCGATGGATTTACAGTCGCAAACAGTATATGCCATGCCTAAGTTAAACTAAATATCTAACAAATTAAAGAAGAATATGGAGAAGAAAAGAATGTCAAATGGTATCTACATCGTAAAAAGAGACGGCGCCAAAGAACCAATTAATATTAATAAGATTCACAAAGTAGTTGAATTCGCTTGTGAAGGTTTAGCTGGCGTAAGTAGTAGCCAGATTGAAATGAATGCTAACTTACAGTTTTATGATGGTATGACTACTGGAGAGATTCAAGAAGTATTAGTACGTAGTGCAAACGATCTTATTTCGTTAGACGCTCCTAATTACCAGTATGCCGCGGCACGTTTACTATCCTACGGATTATACAAGCAAGTGTTTGGTGAGTTTTTAGCAATTCCTTTTAAGGCAATTATTGAAAAGAATATCGAGCGTGGACTGTATGATCCTGCTATATTACAAAGTTACACTGAAGAAGAAATTGCTAGATTAGATTCATACATTCATCACAAGCGTGACGAAAACTTTACATATGCAGGTATGCGTCAAGTAGTAGATAAGTACCTAGTACAGGATCGTTCATCAGGTGAAATTTATGAGACTCCTCAGTTCATGTACATGATGATTGCGGCTACGTTGTTTGCTAATTATCCAGCAGAAACACGTATGCACTATGTAAGGAGATACTACGATGCGACCTCATTATTTAAAGTCAATATCCCAACGCCAGTCATGGCTGGAGTCAGGACCCCTGTCCGCCAGTTTGCAAGTTGCGTTCTTGTTGACTCTGACGATACCCTTG
>Ga0228674_1001667_pt1 | contig 13032 bp, 13 predicted proteins | sample 1D_rmetaG_FD_189054 | JGI IMG/M metagenome (GOLD analysis project Ga0228674, IMG submission 189054) | Seawater microbial communities from Monterey Bay, California, United States - 1D_r | ecosystem: Environmental > Aquatic > Marine > Coastal | place: USA: California | collected 2016-09-26
AATTTGAATGTCAAAAATACTAATTAAAGCGGTTTAGTAACCTAATGTTTTTAAAACCTCGTCGCTGATATCATAATTCTGATCTACATAGATAACAGAAAGTTGACTAGCCGTGTCGAAAATCATAGCATAACGACCCTTTTCAGCAACTGATTTAATTGCTTCGTAAACCTTGTCTTGAATAGGCTTAACTAGTTTTTCTCTTTCTTGGTATAACGCTCCATTTTTACCAAACTTCTCTTTTCTAAATTGAGCAATTTCTCTTTCTTTCTGAGCAATTTCCTCTTCACGTTTAGTTCTCATGTCTTCGCTCATGATTACCTTATCAGCTTGATAGTTTTTGTAAAGACTCTCCACTTCTTGGATCATGCTATTCACTTGATTCTCCCACTGCTTTGAAAGATTATTTAATTTAGATTGAGCCGATGCATAATCAGGCATCTTTTCTAAAATGTACTCTGTGTCAACTACTGCTGATTTTTGAGCGCTACCAATGAATGTAGCTAAAACGAATAATACGGATAAAAATAATGTCTTTTTCATGTTCAATTTTTTAAAATTACCAACCACTAATGTTTCCTCCGATGGTAAATGTAAATTGTCCTGTTCTATCAATTGGTGCGCCATTTAAGGAATCAAATGCCCATCCGTAATCCAGACCTAACAGTCCGAACATTGGAAGGAAAACTCTAAGTCCAACACCAGCTGATCTTTTCATATCAAAAGGATCAAAATCACTTAACTCCGAGAAGTTATTACCTGCTTCTGCAAAAGCCAGGCCAAAAACGGTAGCTGATGGATTAAGAGAGAATGGGAACCTAACTTCAGCAGTATATTTTGCGGCTGCAACTCCACCATTTGAGTTAGCTTCTGTACCCCATGATTGGTAGTCAGCATAACCTCTTAACGGAATAATTTCGTTACCTGTAATGTTGTTAACTCCCGTTAAACCAGAACCTCCAATGTAGAATCTTTCAAAAGGAGAATTACCAACTGCTTTGTTGTAAGGAGCTAGTACTCCAAAATTCACTTTTGTATAAAGAACCAAAGGATTCTTGTTTCTATCTAATGGCGTGTACATTTCAGCTTGGAATTTCCACTTGTGAAACTCAACCCATTTGTATCTTTCTTGTGTACTTCTTTCAAGGAAATTGATTTCCTCTTTAGATGACCATTCTTGAAGTCTACTCCATGGTGGAGTCAACTGAACTGAAAGCCCAACCTTTGAACCACTTTGTGGGTAGATAGGGTGAGAAATTGAGTTTCTTCCAAAGTTGAATGTATAGTTTAGGTTGTTTGAATAACCATTGTTAAAATCAGCATTCAGGTTATAGTTTTCCAAAACATAGTAGTTATAGCTTAAGGTGTTTTGCAGTGTAAAGAAGTTATCTGGCTTCTTCAATCGTTTACCAAGACCTATAGAAGCTCCAGTAATGTTGATTTTTCCGCTAAAGTTTAAAATAGAGTGAAACAAACCAATACTGAAAGCATTTGGTTTTTTACCCCCTAACCAAGGCTCAACAAAAGTGAAGTTATAAGATTGGTATGCTACACCATTTGAATTAGCTCTAAGTGACAATGTTTGTCCATCTCCAGAAGGAAGTGGTGTCCAAGCTTTACCATCAAATAATTTTTTAGCCGAGAAATTATTGAAACTTAATCCCAAAGTACCTACTAATCTATTTGCTCCGAAACCACCAGACAGTTCAATTTGATCTGAAGGCTGTTCTTCAACCGTATATTCGATATCAACCGTTCCATCGATAGGATTAGGCTTTGGATTAACGTTTAACTTTTCAGCGTTAAAGTATGGAAGCTGAGCTAATTCTCTTTGAGTTCGGATTACATCAGAGTAAGAGAATAATTGACCAGGCTTGGTTCTGATTTCTCTCATTACCACATGATCGTTCGTTTTCGTGTTACCTACAACCGTTACCTTGTTGATTACGGCTTGTTTTCCTTCGTAAATATTCATCTCATAATCGATGGTATCTCCACGGATGATTTCTACTGGATCAACAGAGAAAAATAAATAACCCCTATCCAAGTATAGCGAACTTACATCAGTACCTGTTCCGTTTACATTAAGTCTAGCGCTAAGCATTTCTCCATTGAAAATATCTCCTTTATCAATGTGTAATACTTTAGAAAGTAAGGTGTCAGAGTAAACCACGTTACCTTCCCACTTGATGTCACCAAAATAGTACTGTTTTCCTTCTTCGATTTGAATCTGGATTCCGATCAATTCATTGTTAATTCGGTAAATAGTGTCTTTCGTGATTTTCGCATCTCGGTACCCTTTTTCTTGGTACAAAGCGATCAATAGTTTTTTATCAGCTTCAAAGTTAGATTCTACAAATTTCGAAGTATGAAAAACATCGTACCAAGTCTTTTGCTTGATTTCCTCCATTGTTCTTCTAAGCTTCGCTTCTTTGAAAGCTGTAACACCACCAAACTTGATTTCCTGAATCTTAACCTTTGTTCCTTTTTTAACATTGATATCAAGGATTACTCTATTAACCTTTGCAGTATCTTTTACTTGTTCAATGTCTACCTGAGCATTTAAGAATCCGTTATTAATGAAGTATGTTTGAACACGGTTAGTTGTAGTAACAAGGAGGTTTTCATTCACTACCTTACCTCTAAACAGATCAACAACCTCTTTCAGGTCATCTTCTTCTGTTTTCTTCATACCGTTAAAGGTGTAGCGACTAAGTCTTGGTCGTTCTTCTAAAACGATTTCTAAGAAGACTCTATTACCCTGAATTTTTTGTGCGTTGATTTGGATATCGGCGAAAAGACCTTGATTCCAAAGTTTTTTAATTGCTCCAGAGATTTGATCACCTGGAACAAATATTTTGTCACCGATGGTCAATCCTGATAGCGAAATCAAAACAGTTTTATCCAGATACTTCGTACCTGAAACGATGATTCCACCTATCGTATACTCTTGTGGTTTCTCGTAAGAAAGTTTTTGTTTCGACGAGTTAATTTGTCCTGCTAGAGGCAAAGACAAAAGAATCGATAATGTTAATCCGATTAGTAATTTCATTCAATTATTGGGTTATCTGTTCGCTGGTTTTACCGAATCTTCTTTCACGGTTTTGATAAGCATAGATTGCTTTGATCATTTCCGATTTATTAAAATCTGGCCATAATGTCTCGGTAAAGTAGAATTCAGAATAAGCTACTTGCCAAAGTAAAAAGTTACTCAGGCGATGCTCGTTACTGGTTCTAACTAATAACTCAGGATCAGGAAAGTCTTTAGTTGTTAAGTGCTGACTAATTAGATCATCATTTATATCAGAGCTGTTTAATTCTCCTGATTTCACTTTGTCTGCGATTTGTTTAACTGCTTCTGTGATTTCCCATTTAGCACTATAGCTCAATGCTAAAATAAGTGTCATGTGGGTGTTGTTAGCAGTATTTTCTTTTGCCTTAATTAATTCCGCTTTGGCTCTTTTAGGAAGGTCATCAATATTTCCAATCGTTTCCAATCGGATATTATTCTTGTTAAGCGTATCTACTTCTTTAGCAATAGTAATAACTAATAATTCCATTAAAGCCTTCACCTCTAATTTGGGACGATTCCAATTTTCAGTAGAAAAAGCATAAAGAGTAAGGTATTTAACACCTAATTCAGCAGCTGCCTCGGTAGCTTCTCTAACAGCTTTAACACCATGTTTGTGTCCGAAAGTCCTCAGTTTCCCTTGCTGTTTAGCCCATCTTCCGTTACCATCCATGATGATTGCGATATGTTGAGGTATGTTGTTAGGGTCGAGCACTAATTGGTCCATAAAAATCTATCCAAATTAAGGTAGCAAAAGTACTTTTTTAAGCTTAATTAAACAATTCGAACAGGCGTGAATCCTGACATTTGGCTATAAAACGATTGGGAAGAGATAAAGTAACAATGTTAATCAGAACACTTAAAGGATGGTTTCTGAAATAACCATGAGATTGTGATGCCTGTAAAGTTGTACCAATCATTCGTATTTGCAAATCCTCTTTGTCTAAAGTCTTTGCTATTGGTACTTAAAGTTTGATCAGCCAATAGGGCCGAATTACCTCCCAGTGCTCCTTGATAAACAGTTGATACATCATCTAAATAATCTGTAAAAGTTGCTCTCATTGCCCATTCTAAAGAGATGGAAAGGTTTTCTTTTGGAAACCATTTCACACCTAACCCTATCGGAAAGGTTAGCTGTAAGTTTTTATAATCTTTTATGTTTTGTTGCGTTAGTGGATCTGTTCCTCCTTGAAGTTCCGTGTTATTTGGAGCGCTGTTTAACCATGAACTGTTATAGTTGGCCTGTGGATTGAAAGCAAGAAGACATAAGCCAGTCGTAAAATAAGGTGATATTGAGCGCTTTTTGTCTTTAGGATTAATTGCATGAAAATAGATTTCTATTTGAGTTGATAACTCGAACAAATCAGAGCGAAAAGTTAGATTTCTATTTTGGTTGAATCCAATATTTGATTTAGAATCTAGAGTTTCTATATAACCGTATAATACCGATGATTTGAATGACAAACGATGGTTGAAGTTTCTTCTATATTGGATTCCAAATGCAGGAAGAAATAGACTTATATCCTTTATCGGCTCAATTCTTTTATCGAAGGATAATGTTTTATCAGGAACAAAACCTTTGAAGTGGGTTTGATTTAAATCTCCAATGTAATATGAGACGCCTAAGTATAATCCCAATTCAGTACTAGGACGTTGTTTTTGAGAAAAAAGAAAGCTGTACGTAAAAAACATACAGCTTATGATTATTATCTTTTTCATCAATGATTAACGAGTAAAAAGCTCAATTATTATCTACCAAACTTAGGTAAACCACTTCTAGACGCTTTCAGCTTATAACTTACCGAAAGAGTTAAGAACATGTATGAATCTTTATCAGTTGGATCTCCTCTTTGTTGACCAGGTAATGCCCCTAAATATTTATTATTGGGAGTAATTAACTCTGGAGGAAGCCCTTCAATAATTGAAGGATTTGAGAAGTATGATGCCTGTTCTCCAAATAGAAAGCGATCACTAACGTAAGTTTTAGATACATCATCTAAATAATCTGTGAAAGTTTTTCTAATTCCAAACTCAACACCAACTAACCATCTTCTATCAACAGCATATCTAAATCCTAAGCCAACCGGAATAGCAATCTGGAATGGACTGTATTCTTTTCTCGTTGGCACTAGACCTTGACCTTCAGTGTTTAGCTTTCTTAAACCATGCCAGTTTCCTTCTAAATCTTGACCTTGTGGATTAAACCAAAAACCTCCAACTCCGAAAAATAAATATGGATAAAGTTCTAATCTTTTGATACCTCTAACACCTCTTAAAGAATAACGGTGACCGCTTCTTTCCTTTAAGAACATTACTTCATACGTCAATGCCGCTTCAACGATAGGAGACCTAAAGTTGATGTTTCTAGCATGTCTATACGTGTTAGTTGTTGTTTGATCATCACCTTTTAAAAAACCAGCTGTTAATGAAAGTCTTAAAGCTGTTAACTGAGTGGTTCTATACTTCATTCCAAGGTAAATACCTGGACGAGTCATTTTTATTTCTAAATCTTTAATGTAGTCAGTTCCAATCTGATCAGCTCCTCCTAATTCTCCTAGAAGATTGGCTGCGCCTAAACCGTAAAAAACTTCGTACCTATAACGTTTCCAACGTCTACCTTGTGCATTCATCAAGGTTGGAACCAAGATGATTAGCAATAAAACTAGTGACTTAATATTCATGCCTTTACCTTTGAATAAGAGTATCTTATTTAAGCAAATATAACAAATTCGTGTAATACAATGGTTTAAAGAGAAATTACTCGTTTCTTTTATCCATTCCCCACATCAATTTACTCTTTAAAGAATTTGAAAAAGAGTGCTGTTCTAAACGTGCTAAAAAGAATGGATAATTAGCTTTTTTGATTGTCAACTCGTTATCCTTACTCAAAGATGCGTGGTTAGAATCAACGGCAATTAAAAATTCTTCAGACCTACCATTGAATTTAAGTGTAACTTCTTGATTATCAGGTATAATTAATGGTCTAACATTTAAGTTATGCGGAGCAACTGGGGTAAGAATGAAGTTTCCAGAACCAGGACTTACAATAGGTCCGCCACAGCTTAAAGAATATCCAGTCGAACCTGTAGGTGTTGAAAGGATCAATCCATCAGCCCAATACGTTGAAAAATATTCTCCATCGATATACGCATGAACGGTTATCATAGAAGAAGTATCTTTTTTAAGAATACTGATTTCATTCAGACCAACTTGATAGTCCATTTCGATGTCTGGAGAAGTCAGTTCAATTAAGGATCTTTCTTCGAAATTTAGTTTCTCATTTAGAATGGCTTCGATTGCTAAAGGGATTTCGTCAAGACCAACATGCGATAAAAATCCTAATCGGCCAGTATTGATTCCAAGTACAGGAACTTTATTTGAACGAACGATCTCTAAGCATTTCAGAATGGTACCGTCTCCACCAATACTTAAAACTAAATCACTTTCGTGAATGAGTTCATCTTGGTAAAAGACTTCACAGTTCGTTAGTCCTTGAGCCAATTCTTTAACGTTTTCATGAATAAACAAGTAAACCTCATTTTTAACCAAGGTTTGCATCATTTCAAACACTTCGTTGAAATGGACTTTATTTATATTCTTTCCGTAAACTGAAATCTTCATATTAAATCGGTGCTGTAAAGTGAATAAATAATCCCGATTCTAACAAGTGATTCATCGAATATTCTAGCCTCATGACTAAATCATAAAAAGAGACAGACTCTAAGCTTAGTCCCGCACTATATAAAACTTGGTTGTTAAGTCCGTTTTCTCGATAATTCATAAAATCATCTACATACCCTATATCACCATGGATTCCAACAAAGGCTTTGATCGGAACATGATTAAACTTTTCAGGGATTTTAGGGACCCTAATGTCGTCACGATTGATGAATTGGAACCTGAAATGTGTTCGAACAACTCCATAAGATTGCCCATGAATGAGGTGGTTATCGTAAGCTCTTGGAAGTTCTCGTCTTCCTAAAACTGGCTCTACATAAGTAGCTATTTCATTTTGATTAGAAAGAGCAAAACGAGCTCCATAAGCGAAAAATAGTTTTGGTTTAAGTTGAAAGAATTGCTTCCATTCCGAAATAAGAAACAAATGATTCACGGTCTTATCGGTAATACCAAGACCCAATTTTTCTATGGAGCTTTCTAAATAGAGTCCTTTAGTTGGAAAGTCTTTATCATTTCGTTTGTCCCATCTCAATTCATATTTCAGCGCATAGTATTGGCTTTGATCCAGGTTGTTATTCAAATAGTAAGGATGGTTATTCTGAATTTCATCTAAAATGGAAACCGATCTGTGATTGATGGTCCATTTGTGCTGTAAGAAAAAATGTGGACGGTAATAGACCTGAGCAAATGATTGATGTTCTGCTCTAACTTGAAGGTCTTCATTTTTATAAAAAACCCATTTCGCATTTTCTGATGTAACCGGTATTTCATGTCGGGTTAGATAGTGATACGACAACCTTAATCCCCATTTACCTTTCTTAGATAAAAACGGATTATCATAATCAAAGCCCAGTGTTTGAACATAGCCTAGTTTAACCTTAAGTCTGAGCGTTTCTCTTCTTCCTCTAAAATTTAAGTGACTCACAAACAGACCATAATTAGCTCGGTCTAAGTTTCTACCATTTCTCCACCAAGTACGCACATTTCGTTCTATAATTTCAAATTTTGGATTCGGCCATAAATACCATCTTTCTTGAAGGGTCACTTTTACTTGTACCGTCGAATCCAGCTTATTTTCATGAAAAGAGAGGGAAACTTGATTAAAGAGGTTCGTGTTTTTCAAATTTTGAATAGCTAGATCTTTCAACTTTGTTGTATCAGCTATATTTACTTTGTCATTTTTCGAAAAAGGCAATTCACGAAGAATAATAAAATCTTTTGTTGTTTTGTTTCCAGAAATGGAAATTTGGTCAATTGAAAATTCGTTCTGAGCCGAAAGCAGAGAACTTAAAAAAAGAAAGAAGCTTAAAAGCCTCATCTAGAATTTTAAGAAATTCATTAGTGTATCGTAACGATCTTGTAAATCATCATCTTGCTCACTTTCGTGATAAGATTCTTTGATCGTGTATCCGAATCTATCGAAACTTGCAATGATTCTTGTTAGATCCGTGTTGTTAAGTTTAAGAACCAATTCTACTTGACTAGAGTCATAACTAGAAGCAACATGAGAGCTTAAAATTTTAGTGTCATTTGATTCGACGATTCTAGCAATTTCAGCCAAAGAATAATCATGAACATTCATGGTTAAAATAATAATACCTCCTTGTTCATGAAAAGAAGCCAAACGAGTTAAGTGTTCAATTAAATCGACACTTGTAGTTAATCCAAGGTATTGTTCGTCTTTACCAACAATAGGAATAGTAGTTAACTTGTTTTCTCCAATGCTTTTTACCACATCAAAAATATGCTGATTACCAAAAACAAAAGGTCTTTTAAAATTAATCTTATAAGAACCTAAAGCTTCATTTTCATTTGGTAATTCGTAAAGTTGGTTTTCAGAAACTAAACCTAAATATTCATCTTCAAAAACAACGGGTAAATGGCATACTCTAAATTCATCCATCCATGACAAAGCATCAGATACTAAGTCTGTTAACTTAAGTGATGGGATCATGTTGTTTATCATTTCTTCCGCTACCATAGTGCTTCTTTCAAGGGTGATTATTCCTATAACAAATGTAATGTTTTAGATTTGCAATTATTCTGTAACTAACGAATTATGACGAAACTTAGTGTTAATGTGAACAAAATAGCCACTATACGAAATGCCAGAGGAGGGGATAACCCAAACTTAGTGCAAGTGGTGAAGGACTGTGAAAGATTTGGTGCCGAGGGGATTACTGTTCATCCTCGTCCGGATGAACGTCATATTCGTTATCAAGATGTATATGATTTATCTGAGGTTGTAACCACTGATTTTAACATTGAAGGCTACCCAAATCAAAAATTTATTGATTTAGTATTAGATGTAAAACCGGCACAAGTTACATTGGTTCCTGATCCACCTGGAGTTTTAACTTCAAATGCTGGATGGAGAATCGAAGAAAACATGGATCTATTAAAGGATGTGATTACTCAGTTTAAGTCTGCTGGAATTCGTACTTCCATCTTTATGGATACGGATCTAGAGAATATGAAGCTAGCACCATTAACTGGTACAGATCGTGTTGAATTGTATACAGAGAGTTACGCGGTAAATTATGAAGCTAAAGGAGCTGATGCAATCCAACCTTACTTGGAAGCCGCTATGTTGGTTAAAGAATTAGGACTTGGATTGAATGCAGGGCATGATTTAGATTTAAATAATTTGAAAGATTTTCATAGTCAGTTACCTAATTTATTGGAAGTGTCAATAGGACATGCATTGGTTTGTGATGCGCTATACTTAGGACTAGAAAACACGATACAATTATACCTTAGACAGTTGCAATAATGGACTTGAATTTTAAAGTTTTCGGAGAGGGAAAACCACTCGTAGTTTTACATGGATTATTGGGGTCTTTGGATAACTGGCAGTCTTTGGCTAAAAAGTTTGCAGAAAGCAGAAAAGTCTATTTGGTTGATCAGAGAAACCATGGTAAATCTCCACATATGGAGGATCATGATTACCCTTCTATGGTTGCTGATTTAAAAGCTTTTTTAGAGAAGAATGATATTGAAAATGCTGATTTATTGGGTCACTCCATGGGAGGGAAAACCGTTATGGGTTTGGCAGTTGAATATCCGTTTTTAGTAAACAAACTGATTGTTGTAGATATTTCACCTAGACATTATCCAGTTCATCATGATCAGATTCTAGCTGGATTAAATGCAGTTGATTTTAATATACAAAAGAGCAGAAGCGATGTAGAGGAAGTCTTATCAGCATTTATTCCAGAAGCCACGGTTAGACAGTTTTTAATGAAAAATCTCTACTGGATTGAGAAAGAGAAGTTAGCATACAGATTCAATTTAAAAGCAATTACCAAAGACATTGAGAAGATTGGGTTTGGACTAGCTGAAGGCGCTTACTTTACCAATCCAACCTTGTTTATTGATGGTGAAGATTCAGATTATATTCAAGAAGATGACCACGACTTAATTGATGAGGTCTTTCCTAGAAATGAGATCATCACTTTTGAAAACTGTGGACATTGGGTTCATGCTCAAAACCCAAGCTTGTTAATAGAAACGGTAGAAAAGTTTTTAACGTCTTAATTCAGGACCATTTATATATGCCGTTTTCATTGTGAATTTGGCTTACAATTCGTAATATTATCGATTGCTTGAACACACAAGAATAGAAATTCCATGACAAAATTTATTTTAACAATTTTAGTAGCCTTAACCCTTGTTTCTTGTGGTGGTGGCGACGATAAGAAATCAGATAGTAGAGAAGGAAAAGGTGGAGTAAAATACGGAGGTGTTTTAAGAACCAATGAAGAGAGAGATTTTAAATCATTATTTCCGCATGCCGTTAATGAGGTTATCGGACATAGAATCGGAAATCAAATATTTGAAGGTTTATTGGCTTTAAGTCAAAAGGATCTTACACTTGAGAATAGATTAGCAGAATCTTACGAAGTAAACCAGGATGCTACGGTTTTTACTTTCAAGCTTAGAAAAGGGATTAAGTTTCAAGATAACCTTTGTTTTAAGGATGGAAAGGGAAGAGAATTAAAAGCTTCTGATGTGAAGTATTGTTTTGATAGACTTTGTGCATCCTATCCAAATAACTCTGGATATGCGATGTTTAAGGATAAGGTAAAAGGAGCCAATGAGTATTATAGTTCAACGTTAGAAGGAAATCCTTTAAGCGATGGAGTTAGCGGTGTAACCGTTGTTGATGATTACACAGTTAAAATTGAATTAGAATATCCATTTGCAGGATTTTTAAATATCCTTGCTTCTACTTACTGTTGGATTTTTCCGAAAGAAGCAGTGGACAAATACGCTGGAGATATTGATTTAAATCCTGTTGGAACAGGAGCCTTTTATGCTAAGGAGATTAGACCAGGGAGTATCGTTTTCTTAAAGAAAAATGAAAACTACTGGAGAGATGATAGCCACGGAAATCGTCTACCTTATGTAGATGCAATTAGTGTATCGTTCATCAAAGAGAAGAAATCTGAATTTTTAGAGTTTAAGAAAGGAAACTTAGACTTTGTGTTTAGAATTCCTGATGATTTGGTAGGAGAGATTCTACAGCCTCAGAATTCTGGGGAGAAGAATGCTTTACAGTTAGACGTTAAGTCTGCATTGAATTTTCAATATTATGGATTCCAACACCAAACAGGTGTGTTCACCGATAAGCGTGTTAGACAAGCCTTTATTATGGCAATCGATAAAAAGAAGATCGTAACGTTTACACTACAAGGGAATGGAACGGTTGCTAAGCATGGTGTGATTCCTCCAGCATTTGCCGGTTATAATCATGATGGTGTAAATGCTTATGACTTTAATCCAGAAAAAGCGAGAGCGCTTTTAGCTGAAGCAGGATATCCAAATGGAACAGGTTTCCCTGAATTGAAATTGCAGTTGAATTCAGCTGGTGGAGGTAGAAATAAAATGGTTGCTGAAGTGGTGAAAAACCAATTGAAGGAGAATATAGGTGTTGATATTGGCCTTGAAATTATTCCTTGGGCGCAGCATTTAGAGAAAGTTGAGTCTGGTAACGCAATGTTCTGGAGAGAAGCTTGGTTAGCTGATTATCCAGATCCTGAAACATTCTTGAACTTGTTTTATGGGAAGCATGTTCCTGAAAGCATTACAGAACCAGCTTACTTCAATAGCTTTAGATATAAGAACGCTAAGTTTGATGAAGTTTTTGAAAAGGCTTTAAGAGAGTTGGATGATACAAAAAGAATGGCTTATTACTTAGAGGCTGATAACATTGTAACAGAGGATGCTGCAGTTCTGCCTCTTTATTACGATGAGAACTATCGTTTAAAGAAGACTTGGGTGAAGAACTTCGATGCAAACGCAATGGAGTACAGAGATTTATCTATTGTATATATAGACAAGGAGTAATGGGAGAGCTATTAAAAGACCACTTAAGTAAAGTTGAAGAGTTTCATGATTCTTTCGGAATCGGAAATAACTATAAGCCTACTGTTAAGCTTTCTGAGCAAGACATTAAGTTAAGATTTGACTTAATGCGTGAGGAGAATGAAGAGTATCTTGAAGCAGCTCAGGCTGGTGATATGGTTGAAGTAGCAGATGCTTTGGGTGATCAGTTATACATTTTATTGGGAACGATTTTAAAGCATGGTATGCAGGATAAAATCGAAGAGGTTTTCAACGAAATCCAAAGATCTAATATGTCTAAATTAGGTGAAGATGGTAAGCCTATTTACCGTGAAGACGGTAAGGTGCTAAAAGGACCTAATTACTTCAAACCAAATATCGATAAGATCTTATCGTTATAGTTTTATGAGTCTTTCTAGATTGTCAGTTATACTAATCCTATTTCTAGGGTTTATCTCTTGTTCTGAGGTAGAGTCTTTAGAGTTAAAGAAGGTAGATGGCTTTGCTGTTAATAACCTTACTGCTCAAGGAGCGAGCCTTGAATTAGACCTATCCGTTTATAATCCGAATGGATTCAAAATTAAGGTCCTGGATTACGATCTCGACGTATTTATTAATAACGTGCGAATAGGTAAAGCTAAGCTTGATAAAAGGCTAGTAATGCCAAGAAAATCAACAACTACACAACATGTTAAAGTTGATGTGAAATTCAAGAATATGTTATTTGGAGCATTACCGATATTAGGGTCATTAAAGAAAGGAAAGCAAGCCAAAGTCCGTTTAAGCGGAAATGTTAAAGGAGGAGCTTTTCTTTATCGAAAAACGATGCAAATAGACTTTGAAAAGGATATATCCCTTACAAAGTAGTCTGCAAGCAGATAATTAATTATCAATAATTTATAAGCAACACTGTTTTGGTTATTAACAAATCCAAGCTC
>Ga0228674_1001669_pt1 | contig 13027 bp, 13 predicted proteins | sample 1D_rmetaG_FD_189054 | JGI IMG/M metagenome (GOLD analysis project Ga0228674, IMG submission 189054) | Seawater microbial communities from Monterey Bay, California, United States - 1D_r | ecosystem: Environmental > Aquatic > Marine > Coastal | place: USA: California | collected 2016-09-26
CCCTACCTGCAGATTCAGGATTACCAAGGGCGCACCTGGGCGACGCGACGCCGTTTATGGGTGGATCGGGTCGCCAGCGCCTGGCTGATCCAGCGCTTCATCGACCCCAAGGCTGCCTTTCTGTGGCTGGACAGCCCTGCCGATTGCCCGGCGGATGCCCTGGGCTTCGATTTTAACGACGCCACGTTCACGCACGTCGGCGACAAGGTGACCTTTGAAGTCCTGCTCACCAGTTTCCAGTTACCTCCCACGCCCGGTATGGCCAAATTGGCCGCCCTGGTGCATGCGCTCGATGCCGGCGGTGAGGCGCCGGCGGAAGCGGCCGGGTTCGAAGCAATCCTGACCGGTGCTCGTGCCCGCTTGGCTGACGATGATGCGTTTTTGGCGGAAGTCGGTGCCATCCTCGATTCTCTTTACGCCCACTACAACAAGGAAACGCCATGAGTTCCATCGCGGAAAAAGTACCGTACACCCTCTGGCAAATGGCGCTCTACATGCTGCGCCTGGGTACCCTGGGATTTGGCGGCCCGGTGGCCTTGGTCGGTTACATGCACCGCGATCTGGTCGAAGAGCGCAAGTGGATCAGCGATGCCGACTACAAGGAAGGGCTCGCCCTGGCGCAATTGGCACCGGGGCCGTTGGCCGCCCAACTGGGGATTTATCTGGGCTATGTCCACTACCGCATCTGGGGCGCTACCATCGCCGGCCTCGCCTTCGTTCTTCCGTCGTTCTTCATGGTCGTGGCACTGGGTTGGGCCTACATGCATTTTGGTGGCCTTAGCTGGATGCAAGCCGTGTTCTATGGCGTCGGCGCAGCGGTGATCGGCATCATTGTGATGAGCGCCAAGAAGCTCACGCAAAAAAGCATCGGCAAGGACAAGCTGCTGTGGGCGATCTACTTGCTGCAAGTGGCGATCACTGTCATCACTGAGTCCGAAGAGGTATGGATCTTCATCGGGGCCGGCTTGCTGGTGTGGTTTCTGCGCGCGCCGCCCAAGTGGCTGAAAAAAGGCAACGTGAATAGCCTGGCGTTGGCACAACTGCCATTGGCCTCGGTGTTCACTACCCTGGATGTGCCTTTGCTGGTGCAAATCGGCCTGTTCTTTGCGAAGGCCGGCACCTTTGTCTTTGGTTCCGGCCTGGCGATCGTTCCCTTCCTCTACGGCGGGATCGTCACCGAACACCATTGGCTGAACGACAAACAGTTCGTCGACGCGGTAGCCGTGGCCATGATTACGCCCGGGCCCGTGGTCGTCACGGTCGGTTTTATCGGTTATCTGGTGGCTGGCTTGTCAGGCGCTACCGTGGCGGCCCTGGCAACATTCATTCCCTGCTACCTGTTCACGATCTTGCCGGCACCGTATTTCAAGAAATACGGGAAATTGCCGGGCGTGATCGCCTTCGTCGACGGCATCACGGCCGCCGCCATTGGGGCCATCACAGGATCGGTCATCGTCATCGCCAAACGATCCATCATCGACATACCAACGGCGCTCATCGCCCTGATCACGATTGCCTTGCTATGGCGTTTCAAGAAACTGCAGGAGCCGGTCATTATCGTCGCCGCCGCACTGACGGGGCTGGTGTTGTATCCCTTACTCAAGCTATGAGTGATCGGACGATTGGCAGAACGCTCATGGCCCTATACGTCATGGCCTTGGCAATGTCGGCAATAGCGGCAGAGCCCCCGTGGAAGCGCTTGGACGGTGCGAAGTTGAGAAATGCCTTCAACAATATGGAGTTGAGTGACAACACGCATTTCAGTTACCGCTTTCATCCTGACGGGCGTTTCGATGGAACGGAGTTAAACCGGAAAGTGCTTGGCACCTGGCGCACGACGGCACATGAAGTTTGCTGGAATTGGATTCGTCCGCCGGGAAACGAGGAGTGCTATACGGTCGAGCGTCATGGTCATGAGCTACGCGGTTCACGTGGCAACTTCGATGCATGGTGGGGAAAGGTCGTGCCGTTGAAGGCGAACACACGATAAGAATATGAGCAGTGCGCATGGACAGTACTTTGAAATGAGCATAGGCATATTTCTGAAAGGAGTGATGTATGGATGAGCAAATCGACGTTAATCGCCGCAAGCTGCTGCATGGCGCTGCGGCGACCGCACTTGTCACCACTAGCGCTGCCAGCCTGGCCGAAGGTTCCGCCGCACAGGAGAAGACAACCATGACTATTACACCCGCATTTGAGAGTCAAAGCAGCTTAAAGCCACTCCCGTTTGATCCCGCCAAACTGGCCGGATTATCGGAACGTCTGATGCGTTCTCACTGGGAAAACAACTACGGCGGCTCGGTCAAGGCCCTGGCTGCCGTCAAGAAACAACTGAGTGAAGCGTTGGCCAACAAGGACACGCCACCCTTCATCTATAACGATCTCAAGCGCGAGCACCTGCTGCGTACCGGCTCGGTCGTATTCCACGAATATTACTTTGGCAACCTGGGTGGCAACGGACAAGTCAGTGCAGCCGAACGTAAATTGCTCAGCGATTCCTTTGGTTCCTTCGACCAATGGGAAACCGAATTCCGTCGCATCGGCGCAGGCCTCGGGGGAGGATCGGGTTGGGTTGTGCTGGGCTTTAATACCCACCTGCGTCAGTTGGAAAACTATTGGCTGGGCGATCACGCCCACGGCCCGGCGGCCACGGTGCCGATTCTGGTCATGGACATGTACGAACATTCTTACCAGATGGATTTCGGTGCGGCAGCCGCCAAGTACATCGATGCATTCTTTAAGAATATTCAGTGGGAAACGGTGGCAGCACGCCTGGAAGCCGCCACCAAATGACATCACGTACCAAGTGCGCGACCACTGTGACGCGCACCTGGTGCAAGGAGAACATGATGAAATGGATCACACGCGAACGCCCCAAGATCGACCGGATTGCTTGCCCCTGGCTGATTGCACGGTTCATCGACGATGCACCCGAATTCCTCTATGTCCCTGCCAATGAGGTGCTGTCGCAGGCAGCGCAGACCGGCGCTATCCCCTATGACATTCCCGGTGTCGAACTCACGCACGTCGGAGAACAGTGCAGCTTCGATACCTTCATGAATAAATACGGCTTGACCGATCCCGCGTTGGCACAATTGGCCCAGATCGTCCGGGGCGCCGATACCGCACGACTTGATCTTGCCCCCCAGGCGGCGGGCTTGCTGGCGATTTCACAGGGACTGTCCCACAATTTCAGCGACGACCATGCGATGCTGCAGCAAGGTATGGTGCTCTATGACGCCCTGTATGCGTGGTGCCGTCATTGCCAGCAGGAGGAACATAGCTGGAAAGTCCCGGCATAGGCGGCGGGCGCGGCCATGATGAAACTCAACTCAAGAGGCTAGTCGAGGGCGATAAATTGCAGCATGACGTAGGCGGCGGCCGTCAGAAGCATCACGACGACGGCCATTGCCAATAGCTTTACCCACATGAGGTCTCCTATGGAAGCTCCCTGAACGCATAGCAATTGGCCTTGGCATCGTTCAGTGCATGGTGTTCTGGCAGTGAATTCTTCTGATGGTAGTCATATCGAAGGAGTTCATTAATCCGATCAGCGACGAGCCGCCGCTTGCACCAGGGCGGCACACGCCCATCCAGGGCGTCGTAAAAGAGATCCCAATCCGTCTGGTAGTCGTAGCAAATGAAAACCTCTTGGTCTTTTGGTCGTATCAGCCTGAGCCAGTTGGTCATCTGCAGGTACAGGTCGTCCTTGGTCATTTCGGCGTGGGGTGCGTATCCCAAAAGCGGAAGGACGGCCGCTTTGACGAACTCACTGCATTCACGCACCTCGTAGGGAAGCTCGGCGTAAAACTCTTCGCCGCTCTGGGCCACCAGGCCAATACTGATCAGCTGCGGATCAAGGAAATCAGTGAACTCGGTGTCGATGAAGACATTGAACGGCATTATGTGCTCCCTCATAAGACCACTGTGGCGGCTTGGCTCTGGCCAGCAAGCGTGGCATGCCCCAAGACCCACGGCATCAGTCTGGCGATATTGATGGCATCGTCGAGTCCACGATGATGCTGGCCCTCCAAGCTGATGCCGGTGAGCCTACATGCCCGGACCATGCCCACTTCCTTACCAATGCGCTGAGCCTTCGCAAACAGTCGCTTGGCATTATGGTGCGGCATGGTCAAAGGCATGGCGATGCCGTGGCGCTGGGCATCCCTGGTCAATTGTTTATGATCGTAGGCTCCCCAGCTCATCCAAACAGTATCGTTCGACACCACCCCGTTGACAAAGGCCTGCAGCGCACGTGCAGCGATAGGAAACAAGGGGGCCTGATTGATTTCCTCCTGCGTGATGCCGATCAATTGCTTGCAAAATGGCGTAAGAACCGGTCGTGCCAGCGGCCTAACCAGATGCTGGAACCGTTCAAGAACCACGCCACCTTCGGTGGTCCAACAGGCACCGATTTCAATGATTTCCATCTCTTCCGGCGCGATGCTGCCGTCGTCCGAGCAGGTTGCTTCCAAATCGACTACGAGAATTCTGGCCACTTTATCCTCTTAATTTCGGGGTGGTTCAGTGCGGAGAACAATTTCGCATGCGAAATTCGTTGCCCTTTAGTGACTAAAGGGACGCCACAGCGGTCGTAACTTGAGCCGGCTCAATTTTGAGCTACCTGATAGCTATCAGGTAGCTGCGAAATTTTTGCTGCTGAATTTGCGGCTGATGCGCGTGGAAAATATTCGGCCGTTCATCGAGCGCGATGGCCGGGTGGTGACGGCAATCGCACCGTCATGAATGGACAGGAATACCCGTTGGCCAATCTTCCAGTCCGTCAACGCCTTCGGCCATGAGACTTTGCCGCCGCGTTCGAGGATGGTTGAGTAGGTTTGACGTTTCTTCATACAAGCCAATGTTGTTCAATTTTGCATTTCTGACCAGCGCAGATCACGTTTTGCGGTATTTCGTGCCGCAGTTTATAGCATCTCGTGGGCACAATTTATTTATGCCGTGATTGCGCGTGAGATCAATTTACTAACGATACGCGAGAGTGTGAAAACTTGCCATTGACAATGATTCTGCCTCTGATGCAATGTCCCGGTGTGGACTCATAAGGAACCTCTGCAGTCCGCGTAGCGCGCTGGACGCAGCACTCGATTGGTAGGCAAAGACCGTAGCGTACAAATTTTTCCCTTTTCCATACTTGGCCGCATTCCACTATGAAAAAAATGGATTACTACCACTCCACCGAAAAAACGCATCCTGGTCATGCCATTAAAAGGCCCACTATTGCAGGCCCAAATAACGTGCATAACGCCTATCCGATTGCCGGCAATGCCGTGTCATGAGTGCCGAATCCCGCCGCCTTTCCATTCTCAGCACAAGCGAAATCGACGACTTATACGCGATGCCGCGTTTTACAGACGAAGAAAGGCGGCTGTATTTCGATCTAAGCGAGGCTGAACGTGCTGCGGCAGGCGCTATCCGCACAGCGTCAGTGGCAGTGCACTTGATCCTGCAGCTTGGCTACTTCAAGGCAAAGCGGCAGTTCTTCCTCTATGAGTTCGACCAGGTCGCCGACGATATTGCCTGCATCTTAGAACTGTATTTCCCGGGGCGAGATATCGCGTCAGTCAAGATGATTTCCAAGCCGACCCGACTGGAACAGCATCAGACTATCCTGACACTGTTCAATTATCGATCCTGCGATAGTGCCGCGAAGGCAGACCTCGAACGCAAAACAGAGCGGATCGCGATGCTGTCCACGCAACCGCTATATATTTTACGAGAGGCGCTGCAATATCTGAGCCAATTACGCATCATTGCACCGCCATACCGCTTCATGCAGGAAATGGTGGGGCGCGTAGTTGCAGGCGAGCGCAAACGGGTATCCGAGTTACTGAATAGGGCCATCACGCCGGATGTCGAGGCACTGCTTGATACGCTACTGCGTGCAGATGAGCGGTTGTACCGCATCACTGCGTTAAAGCACGAAGCCAAGGATTTCAGCTACAAGGAGCTGCGGCGCGAAGTCGAACGTCGCAAGTTCTTTCAACCGCTCTACGAATTTACGCGGACCTTCCTTGCCCAGGCGGGTCTGTCGGCTGAGAGCGGCAAGTATTTTGCCTCGCTGGTCAAGTTCTATACCGTGTATAAGCTGCAGCGCATGCCGGTAGCCACAGCCAGGCTATTTCTTCTGTGCTTTGCCTATCATCGCTTCTTGCAGATCAACGACAACCTGATTGAGGCATTCGTGCATCTGGTGGATCAGTACGAGTCGGAAGCAAAATCGGCGGCGGAAACGGCCATGCAGCAGGCATTCATTGATGCGACGGCGAACCTGAAAGCAGCCGGCCAAGTACTTACTCTCTTTATCGACAAGTCGATTGGTGAGGACGTACCGTTTGCCCAGGTAAAGGAAAAAGCGTTTTCCCTCCTGCAGCCTGAGCAATTTGCCGTGGTGGCGGATTACATGCGAAATATCGCCTTCGACAAGTTGGCTTATCAGTGGAACTACTATGAGACGCTGTCGGGCGCCTTCAAGCGTAACCTGCGCCATCTATTTTGCGAGCTGACGTTCGCCGGACGGGTCGAGCATGCGCCGCTAATGGAGGCTGTAAGCTTCATGCAGGATCTTCTTCGGCAAGGAAAGTCTCCCCGTCAAACCAAGGTGTCGGCATTCCCTACGGCCATCATTCCGAAGAACCTTAACCGTTATTTGTACGTTGTAGGCGATGGAAAGAAGAAGCTGCTCAATGCAGACCGATACGAATTCCTCGTGTATCGCCAGCTTCGTAATGCTCTAGAGGCTGGCGACATCTATGTGCATGACAGCACTGAATTCAGGCGCTTTGAAGACGACTTGATCAGTGACGATCGGTGGAAAAACAAGGACGTAATATTGAGGGAGATCGGCTCGCCAATTTTATTGACGCCGATTGAGATGCTACTGGACCAGTTCCACGATGCCATTGAAGATAAGTTCGCCGCGGTCAACCAGCGCATCATCGATGGCGAGAACCAACATATCAAAGTGCGTGGTGCCGAAGCGAAGCGCCGCTGGAAACTGTTATATCCCAGTGCGGAAGAATCAACCAACCATCCATTTTACGGCCAGCTTCCTGGCGTGGGGATCGCTGACCTATTGTGGTTTGTGGCGGGAGAGACAGGCTTTCTGAAGTCGTTCACGCATGTTCTAGACCGCTACGTGAAGCACGACCCGGATCCGCAGGAAATCTTAGCCGGCATCGTAGCCATGGGTACCAACATGGGTCTGTGGAAGATGGCCGAGGTCTCCGGCTTAAGCCACCAGTCACTGAGCAACTCGGCGCGCAACTTCTTGCGCCTGGAAACACTCCATGCAGCCAATGATGCGATTACCAATGCGATCGCCAAGCTGCCGGCGTTCCGCCTATTCGACATTAAAGATGAGATGCATTCCAGCAGTGACGGCCAGCACCTGGAAACACAGATCGAAACTATCAATGCGCGCCATTCCCCCAAGTATTTTGGTCTGAAAAAGGGCGTCACGGCCTACACGCTGGTCGCCAACCATGTGCCCATCAATGCGAAGATCATCGGTACGCATGAGCATGAAAGTCATTACGTTTTCGATCTCCTATACAACAACACCTCCGAGATAAAGCCGGAACGACATTCGACCGACACCCACGGCACCAACCAGCTCAATTTTTGGATTCTACATGCCTACGGGTATGCGTTCGCGCCGCGTTATCGCGATCTGCATAAAAAAATCGATTCACTGATCGGTTTCAACTCGTTGGGTTACTACGATGAGAATTATCTAATCAAGCCCGCGCGCCGAGTTTACGACGAGTTGATCATCAAAGAATGGCCCAACGTGCTGCGCATCATGGCGTCGCTGGGACAAAAGGATGTCACCCAAGCGACAATTATTCGCAAGCTGAGCAGCTACACACGGCAAAATCAAACCAAGCGGGCCTTATGGGAGCTAGATAATCTGTGCCGCACGCTCTACATCCTGGAATTTATCGATGACGTTGGACTACGGCAGCGTGTGCAAAAGGCATTGAATCGGGGCGAGGCATACCATCGGTTCAGACGGGCAGTGGCATTCGTCAATGGTGGGAAGTTTAGGGTGCAAACCGAAGCCGAGCAGCAAATCTGGAATGAATGTTCGCGGCTGATCACCAATGCGGTCATTTATTACAATACAGCTTTACTCTCGCGAGTGTACGCGCAGAAGGAGCGTGCCGGCGATCAGGACGCGATGGACATCATCTCGGGTATGTCGCCAATTGCCTGGCAGCACATCAATCTTTTTGGATCGTTTGAATTCAACCATTCTAATTCAAAGGTGGATTTGAACGCGCTGGCGGCGCGTTTCGAAGACCCAGCGTTCTGGAATCGCGCGTTGCAGGAGCTCGAGGAGATCAATCTAAGCTAAATTTACTTTTTAGGCGCGTTGGGCAAAAACAGCCAACTAGTTGGTGAAGTGTTCATGTATCTAACTCTACATTATGTAGAGTTAGATACAATATTAATTTTGGCGTAGTTGTTTCTGCGCAAATGAAGCGAGACGTTGTTATCCGCGATAGCGGTTGACTTGCACCGACTGGTTTAGAGGGATGCTTGAAAAATCAATAAGCCCACATTCGTATGGCTTATTTCACTAATTTCGGAAGTCTGTTTCTGCCCAATTTGGCTCTGCAATTTCATGCAATGCAACCATCCACCTGCCGGCGTGAAATTCTGGAACCATTCAGCTGCCGGCCTAAAGTCCTGCTAGGTGAATAGTAGATTCGATCCTTGCCCAACTAGGGTCACGTGAAGTCTGCCGGGCGAACACCAAGATTGATGCGCGGAGCCTCGAATTCGACATCAGAATCGCCGGGCATGGCCAGGCTGCTGGCAATGCTGCGCTTCTGCGCGAGTAAGCGTTGATAATCGGCGTAACTGAGCAATACATGTGTTGGTGTGCCACGATCAGCAATGACGACAGAACCGTTCGCGGTCGCACTCATCGCCTTATGCACATCCTGGGAAAACTCTTCTTTGGATAAGGAAGTAATTGCCATTGCAAACTCCTTTAATGCTGATCTGCTTAGAACGGAACATTGATGCCGCCGATCATGCCCCTTGCCACTTCGGGAAATTGCTCGGGTATTTGACCTTCCTTCAGCATAGCTCTCAAACAAAAAAGCGGTGATATACTTGCTTCGTGCGCTTGAGGACAAGCGGGCAAAGCCGTACGGTGGTTGCCTCCCCCACAAGACAAACGATATTTGAAACGGCCCACTTCGGTGGGCTGTTTTCTTTAGGACATGCATTCGATGCAGCACCAAGCCGGCTGCGAAACCGATGCCGGGCAACCTAAGTGCATTGCGGATCAATTAAAAGGGAATTGAGTGGCTCTATAGAGGGTCGAGCGCCCACAGCCGCGAGAAATAACAAAGGTCACAGTCTTTCCACGAGAAATTCGACTCTGCGACGAAAAGATTGTGACCTTAATGCATTTGGCCACTGATAAGCCTCAACTATCGCCGAGGCGGAAAACTCAAGACCGTGGCAGTTCCATTAACCATGGCTGCCCCCTCAAGACCACGCACACGCGGTTCCAATCTCGTTAGCTGAGCCGGCGCATCAAAATACCCCTCGGGAAGCGAGCATAAACTTGCGGTGTCCCCGCCAAACAACCCGAGTCGATCAAGCAAAGCCAATCGGCTCATCTGAGTGGACTCAACGATCAAGCTAATAGCCCTAGGAATCAATCGCATATGTTCAACTGGGAACACATCGTCCATGGGTTCGCCACGGCGCCACCCTCTAGCCGAATAATTCTTCCAGAGCCGTACTGCATAGGCGTCATCAATGATGCCCAATTGCTTGCAGCGCATAATCATTGCGGCGATTGATACCTTCCAGCGGGACTTCAAGGCCAAGAACGTATCAAGCGAGGGGGAAGATACTTCAGCTGCGAAGGTTTCACTAGGAAGTAAAAAGGCGGCCGCGAATAAGTGTGCTTGGCGCTCCAATTCTGGTTGCCGCACATAGTCGATAGTGGCGACATCCCAATGCATAACCAAATGCCCTAGCTCATGGGCTGCATCGAACCGGCTACGGATACCATTTGCTTTGTCTGCCGCCAAAAAAACATAAGGGCGGGAGTCAGTTGCAAACCATTTAGAAACACCATCCATCCGGTCATAGCCAAGTGACTCCCGAACACAGATCACGCCGGCATTTTCAAGAACCAAGGCGACATTTTCAATGGGACCGTTACCCAATTGCCACTGGCGTCGGCATTCTGCAGCAAAGTCCTCGATATCGCTGTCGTTCAGCTTTCGGTAATCTCCAGTGCCTAAACGTGGCACAGTAATCACCGGCCAATCAACCCAATCTTGCAGTGCAATAGACATCTCGTTGAGCCACTCCAGGCGACGTCGCGCGATAGATTGGGCTTCTTTCGTGATGGCTTGATTACTTCTGAAGAAATAGGGAGATGCGCCCATCTCAGGCATTGGTCTGAGCAGAAACTGTTCAGGTACCCCCAACGATTGAGCCAAAGCAGCGAGTGCCGGTAATTCTGGCGTCTGGCTACCGTTCTCCCATTTCGAGACCGTTGATGGTGATTTGCCTGTCATCACAGCGATTGCAGCTTGAGTCAGCCCTCGGGCTTCCCTTGCCTGTAGCATTCGCTCTGGTTGAAAGCTTGATACTCCGCTTCTCATTTTCCTTAATTTCCGCCTTCGGCGTCCCGCAACATCTTCTTCAATGTCGGGTACGCAATGTCCTTTGTTTCCAGCTGCTGTGCAGGCTCATAAGCCGCGAGCAGCGCTGCCAGTGGCTCAAACATATGCCACCCTTTGAGATTAGTATACGGGACTCCCACAACAAAATGACTAGGGACGGACTGATCTTGTTCCTTGCCCGGATGGACTGTCACCAGCAGTACACCAAGCCCATCATTGACATGCCGTTGTGGTGCCTCAAATAAATCCGGCGTATATGGCTCGAAACGCTCATTCAGTGCGGCTATAGCCTTACGGTGCTTCGCCGGTGCCGGCATCTTATTTGCGAAGCGCACACCCGTACGTCCCAAAACGATGTCCTCAAATACAAGGCGTGTATATCGCTCCCCCTTAGGCTTAGTATGAGGCGCTGTCGCATCAATCCCGAACCGCTCAGCCAATTCACGGAGCGCGCCGTTTTGGTAATAATGGCGCAATTGCCCTCGTACTCGGACGCGCTCAGGTACCGCGCATCTTTGCTCTGCGTTCCGATGTGCATCAAAGTATGCTGCCTCCAAGGACTCAGGCAACTGCTTCACGAATTCATGGGGGATACGACCTGCTAGATACGACAGAAGAACGTCTCGCACGATGCCAACTCCTCAAATTAGAAGAACAACAACAAAACACCACGACTTTCCGCTAACCGGATTTTATATCAATTTTCTTTCGTTTTGAATTGGTGGCGAGCCCAAATGCAGAAATTCCCTAGGGGAAATTATTTTTATTCGAGTGAAGCGTTGCTCCAGCACAGATGTCGTTTTACAAGCTAACAATCGCCTAGCAAGCACTTGGCAGGACACCGTGAAAGAGGCGCAATTGACGAACCCGTTACATTTGTGCGAGAATTGCTTTACCACTCATTCCTTGTGGCGTCATTAAATTGGCCCCCCACTTGGAACGAAAGAGCCGCTCTTATGGGCGGCTTTTTCACATCTGGGGACAATTGTGGAACACGCCCTACCCACAAAAACAAAGCGTATACGCACGGTCGTCTATGTTGACGGCTACAACCTCTATTACGGCAGATTAAGGGGCACTTCCTACAAGTGGCTTGATGTCGTTAAGCTATTCGAGAAAATTCTGGCTGACAGAGACCAGAATGAAGAGCTCACCCAGGTTAAGGTTTTTACCGCTCATGCGTTGGCCAACTTTGCGACAAATCGCGAGGCTTCTGTCATCGCCCAGTCTAGTTACCATCGTGCGTTGCAGGTGCTTTACGGGGAACGTTATAAACCTATCTACGGAAAGCATTCGTTCGACAGAAGTGGAACATTGCTGCCTGAGTTTGTTGAGGGGCAGCCCTATGACCGCCACCGCCGTGTCAGAGTGTGGAAGCTCGAGGAAAAGCAGACGGACGTCAATTTGGCGATCAACATGTTTGCTGATGCGATGACCGGACATTACGACCGTCTCATCCTAGTTTCAAACGATAGCGATGCCGAGCCTGCGCTACAAGCTATCAAGAACCATTTCCCGAAAATTGTAAGAGGCGTTGTTATGCCCATCCGGTCGAGCGCCGGGGGAGGTCCTAGGCGGGCAAGTGGGTCGCTCTCCAATATTGCCGATTGGGTTATTGGTTCTTTGAGTGATCAGCAACTGCAAGAGGCGCAGCTCCCAGATATGATCGCCACGAAGAAAAAACCTATCTTTAAACCTGCTCACTGGTTTGCTCCAGAAGAACCTACCGCGTTCTGATGCGATCTCTTTCAGCATCCACTCTCTCCTTCATCTTTGCTTGTTCATGTCGGAAAGTAGAGGCCACCTTGAGAATAGAAAAGACCTCAGTGGTAGCGGGTCAACGTCAGCTGCTTGGTGCAGACGTTTTGCTCTATTTTCTAGGCACAGGACGCCCGCGCCGAGGGGGCAATTCCTTGTCAGTCGATTTAAGTTCTTCCTCGTAGATTTGAAAAAGCTCCAGCATGGAAAAATTCAAGGCGCCAGCAATTTTCTGCAGCGTTGTGAAGGAGGGATCTTTTTGCGCCAGCTCGACCAGGCTCACATAGCTCCTTTCTAACCCAGCTTCAAAAGCCAGTTCCTCTTGCGTCAATGACGCCTGATTTCTCAGGCGACGCACGGCTCTGCCTAGGGCTTTTCGATACTTCAGCTCCACCGTCCGCCTTTAATTCTGTCAAAAGACAGAATTTCGCGTTTATAATTTGTTTTGTATTCGTACTAGGGGTTCCTTTGATCCGCGTGCAATAAGCGACGTTAGCGCAACCCAGTGTTTACGCGGGTTTCAGCGATGCGCAATGCAACAATCGCTTTAAAATCAGTCACTTACTGTTTGCCTTCCCGCCCGG
>Ga0228674_1001670_pt1 | contig 13017 bp, 8 predicted proteins | sample 1D_rmetaG_FD_189054 | JGI IMG/M metagenome (GOLD analysis project Ga0228674, IMG submission 189054) | Seawater microbial communities from Monterey Bay, California, United States - 1D_r | ecosystem: Environmental > Aquatic > Marine > Coastal | place: USA: California | collected 2016-09-26
ATGCCACCTTCGCCAGCGATTCCGGCCACCAGGCCAATGCCACCACGTCGCGCGATGGTTCGTTTGGCAGCAATGACGAAGCCTTGCGCAATTTCGCGGGCGATGCCTTGAAGAAGACGCGCGACGCGGCGCTGGCGATTGTCACCGCGCATTATGGGAAGCGCCCGGCGCGCGTGTATTTCGCCGGCGGCTCCACGGGCGGACGCGAAGCCCTGGCCATAGCCAGCCGGTGGCCCTCTGATGTGGATGGCGTGATTGCCCTGTATCCGGCCTGGAATGCCGTCGCGCTGAATCTGCAGTTCGGCCGCATGACGCAGGCCATGGCGCAGCCGGGAGCCTATCCCGATGCGGCCAAGCGCAAGCTCCTGTTCGATGCCGCCATGGCGGCGTGCGACCGCCTCGATGGCGTGGCCGACGGCGTCATCAGCAATGTCGATGCCTGCAACGCGCGTTTCGATCCGGCCACGGCGTCGGTGAAAGGCAAGCCCTTGCGTTGCGAGGGCGGATCAGAAGGCGGTGACGGCTGCCTGTCGGACGCGCAGATTGCCACCTTCAAGGTCTTCAGCACGCCGCTGGAGTTGCCTTATCCACTGGCCAGCGGCGAGACGCGCTATCCGGGTTTCAACACCTGGGGCACGGATTGGGGCACGGGTACGGGCAGCCCTTTCCAGGCCATCATCCAGACATTGGGGCTGGGCACAGAGCAGCCCGCCAATCCGATGCCGGGCGTGAGCACCAAGGGCAGTCCGCCGTATCACAGCACCTTCTGGGACCAGTGGGTGCGCTACTTCGTTACGCGCGATGTGAACTTCAATCCGCTGGCGCTGGATCCGCTGCGGCCCGGTCAATACCAGGCGCGGGTGGTGGCATTGAACGGCTTGCAGGATGTGAACCAGACGGATCTCTCGACCTTCCGCAACAAGGGCGGCAAGATCCTGATCGCGCATGGTACGGCTGATGCGCTGGTCAGCACGCAGGCTACGCGGCAGTATCTGGGGCGCTTGCAGAAAGCGATGGGACAAGATCAGCTTGAAGGCTTCGTGCGCTACTACGAAATCCCCGGCTATGGGCATGTGTTCGGTACGGCTTTCAATGCGTCCTGGGATTCACTGACGGCGCTGGAGCAATGGGTGGAGCAGGGGAAGGCACCGGTGGATCAGATCGTGGTGGATACCACCGTGGTGCCGGGCCGCAGCCGGCCGTTGTGCCGGTATCCGGCTTGGCCGCAGTATCGCGGGAGCGGGTCGGTCAATGAGGCGGGGAGTTTTGTCTGTGTGGTGCGGTGATCAAGCCGAGGCCTGACAGATCGTGCGCCGGACGTGAGGCACGCCTTCGTACATCGGTTCAGGCAATCGCCAGCATCTGCTCCCTGCGTGCCGTGATCTTGCGAATCTTGCGCTCCAGCGTATCTGCGTTGAAGGGCTTGACGATATAGCCGTCCGCTCCACACTCTGCAGCATGGAGGATGTTGTCCTTATGGGTCTCAGCAGTAACCATGATCACCGGGAGATGCGCCAGGTCAGGGTTGCTGCGGATCTTCTTGAGCAGCCCGATCCCATCCAAGAGCGGCATGTTCCAATCGGTCAAAACGAAGTTGATGGAACTGGCCCCAGATTCCAGGATCTTCCACGCCGTGCTGCCGTCATCTGCCTCCGTTTGGCGAGAATAGCCAATGTCTTTGAGCAGTGCGCTGACAATGCGACGCATCGAAGCGAAATCATCAACGATCAGGAAGTGGAGGTCTGCGTTGGCCATATGCCGTCCTTTCTTGCGAGTCTCGCGGTGGGGTCGCATGGAACTGCGACCATGCGATGAAGATTAGCAAGTGGGCCTGTTGTGAAAAATCATACGTTGGTATCAGACCTCTTGTTTTGTGACATGCCGGATTGCAATCGGCAACGCGCAATTGTCCTGATCAAACCGCGCAAGTGATTGCATGCGCGCGCCCAAAGCAACTGCTGTTGCCACGATGGGAAATCCTGAAAAACAGGAACCATTCAAACCAAAGCCCTGCTTGGTTCATACCTTGGTGTTACAGAAAAGTCCAAGTCTGTCGGTGATAATCTGGCGCTTGAAGTGCATCAACATCTCGACTGTGCTTTTAATGCGTATGCCGTCAATGAATGCGCACTCAGCAATCGGGGCGGTCACTGGATTGAGAAGTCACGCGTTCGCTTGGAGGGGTAATGGATTCGCACGCATTGGCAAGATGGGCTGCAACGACGTCGGCAACGTTGGTGCTGATCAAGATCGTGGAGCGGTGGCGAGCGCTACGCCAGATCGATGCTAGCGTGGCCTTGTCCTCGACATCAAAGCTGGGAAACAAAGTGTATCTGCACAATGTGACTGATCGTCCGATCATCATTACGCATTGGAGGATCTACATGGCATCGGGTCTGCGACACCAGCGCGACGTTAAAGAGATTGACCGAGCCGAATCGGGGGCGCACCGCATAACGATTGCGCCTCTTTCGTCGCACGTTCTCTTTTTTTTCGATGAGAATCATTTCAACGGAAGCGCCGAGTTCCTTGACGGACGGCGGCTCTACATCGAAATTTGTATTGCGGGCAAGTGGACCAGAACGTTAAGCCTGCTTCCCTGCAAGGATCCGCTGCTCGATTTCTTCTCCCGCAAATTGCACAGGGGAAGAAAATAGCATGCGCCAGACATGTCCCTGGCCTCTCTTGCCCCGCGGTGAATCGGGATTCCATCAAAATAAAAGAGCGGAGAGTGCGGGCTCATCCTTAGGTATAACTAGACGATCGCTGGACGGCTCTGAGACACTCTCTCCCTGACGCGAATGCTGCTGCAAGCCCTATGCTTGGTACGACTCAACTGGCCAGCGATATTCAGGAAACGGCATGAACCATTTCATCTCATTTTTTTAAAGTTGTTGGATGCAATGATTCCGTAAATTTCGCCAGCGTTCAAATGATGCATGACGCATTGTCAGCGGCCAGGCGAAGGGCGGCAGCATCATGTGCCATCGGCACCCATGTCTCCTGTGTGTTATCCGATGTATGTCTCCCGCCAGCACTTCCCTCTGGCGTTCACCGCACATGGGGCTATCCCGTGTGCGGATTTTTTTATTCCAATGAGCATCAGGAACCGATGCAATCCCGGAAGTCTGAACCTGGGGCATTCTGGTCGCGCTGGCAAAGATATTGCAACCCACCACCGCAGCATGGGGATGAGGTGATGAGGATTATTTTTCCATCACGCCGGGATGCGAGGATAGCTGTTCTGTCAGCAATTCGATGAAGGCCTTGACCTTTACCGAGCCACGCCGGTTAGCTGGATAGATGACGTAGATCCCTACGTCCATCGGGCCAGGATTTGCTTCGTAATTGTCCAACATGGAAACCAGTCGTCCGGCACGCAAGTCTTCTCCAACCAGCCATCGAGCCAGCATCGCCACGCCTCTTCCGGAGATGGCCGCCTGACGGATCATCTCCGCGTTGTTTGCGAAAAAATTTCCTTGGACGTCAACCTCTTCTATATCTGCACTGTCATCCTCGTGGTGGCGGAAGCGCCATCCCCTGCGCGGTCCATCGTAACTGAACTGCAAGCAGCTGTGCGCCAGCAGGTCAGAGGGCCGCTCTGCCGGGCTGTGCGTGCGCAGATAATCGGGACTGGCACAGATGACCCGGGCATGCGCGGCCAGCCTGCGAGCGATCATATTGGGCTGGTCGCCCAGCACGCCGATTCGTACCGCTACATCGATAGACTCGTCAATCATGTTGCTCATCCCGTCGCTCAACTGTAAATCAAGTTGCAGATGAGGATAGCGACGATGTAGCTCGCGGCAGATGGGTGCCAGATAGAGCGTACTGAAGGTCACCGGAGCCGTGACTTTCAAAACGCCATGTGGCTCCTGCTCCAGATTGGCAGCTTGCGCATCAGCGCTCTCCAGCTGCTGCAGAACAGCGACCACCCGTTCATAGAATTCGCGGCCACCTTCGGTGAGCGTAACGCTGCGTGTGCTTCGGTGGAGCAGCTTTACACCGAGCCTTTCTTCCAATGCATCCACCAGCCTCAACACGGAAGAGGGAGCGAGGCCCATCTGGCGGGCGGCAGCGGAAAAACCCGCGGTGTCGGCCACTGCCACGAATGCTTGCATTTCGGAAAATTTGTTCATGAGCACCTTTGCGTTCTACGCAAGAGCCTTCGTCAATTTCCAGATATTATCAGCGCCGAGCTGGAAAGTTAGAGTGTGCGCTCATTACACCCAACGGGGGCTCACCATGAACGCATTACTCCGGCCAGTCAACATTGGCTCACTTTGCCTGTCCAACCGAATCGCCATGGCACCAGTCACACGCGCCCGTGTCGGTTCCGATGGCGTGCCTACGGCGCTGACCGCGCAATACTACCGGCAGCGCGCTTCGGCCGGACTCATCATCACCGAAGCGACCAATGTGTCCCCGATGTCGTCCGCCTTTGAGAATGCGCCAGGTCTCTACCATTCAGACCAGGCGGCCGGCTGGCGTGAGGTCGCCAGCGCTGTCCATGAGGCGGGAGGAAAGCTCTTTGTTCAGTTGTGGCATAGCGGTCGGGTGAGCTCCTACTCCCTGCTTGACGGAGCTGCACCTCTCTCACCCTCCGGGATCAACGAAGACCTCGCTCTTTTGCAGGTCTATGGCGCTCTGCGCAATGGTTACTACACGCGTATCGCAGCTTCCCCATCACGCGCCATGGACGTCCAGGAGATCTACCAGGCGATAGAAGAATTTCGTACCGCCGCACGCAACGCGGTATTGGCCGGGATCGACGGTGTGGAGATCCATGCGGCAAATGGATATCTTCCACAGCAGTTCCTCTCTTCCCATGTCAATCGGAGGGGAGATGAATTCGGCGGCAGCCTGGAGAACCGGGCACGCTTCCTCCGGTTGGTCATCGAAGCTGTACTGGAAGAATTATCAGCACAGCAGATTGGTGTGCGCCTCTCTCCCTTCGCCCTGTATAACAATGCCATTGATGGTGACACGCATCGCACGTACACCTATGTGGCGCAGATGCTCAATGAATATGGGGTCGGCTATGTGCATGCTGCAGATACCAATGCATGGGGCGGAATCAAGGACATGCCGCAGATTCTGGACATTGTGCGTCCGAATTTCCACGGCATGCTCGTTGCAAATGGCGGCTTGACTTTCGAAGACGCCGAAAAATTGATTGCTTCGGGAAGAGCAGACGTCGTGGCTTTCGGTCGCCAGTACATCGCCAATCCGGATCTTGTGATGCGTGTTGCGCAGGGAGGTCCGTTCAACGAACCCGATCCATCTACGTTCTATGGCGGGGACCATGTCGGCTACACCGATTACCCCAGCCTGAGCTGACTGTACGCAGGGCCATCACGAGTGGCATTCCTGCGCAGGCATCCCGCATCGTCTTCTCAACTCTTGCCGGAGCGTGGCCTTATGAATCGCAACCCCAGATTGCGCCTACCCAACTTGTCTATCACCCCTCGTCAAGTCCATGGCACTCAGTTTGATCAGCGAGGACAGTTCAGCTCCTTACCCCGCACTTTGCGAATGCGGCGCTTGCTCAAGAAGGAAGCGCGCAAGGTGCGTATCGGGCGATCGTTGCTGATGCAGCGCGGGCCTGTCAATCCTCCCGATGCGACGCATGACGGACGCAGTGAGACGTTGGCATGTCTGCAGCGCGCTCTGGACAACGCGGGGCAGGGAATACCCCATCTGGCTCTGGCCCATGTAGAGGATTGTCGGGACTACCTGCGAGCTCTGATCCCGACACTGCAAAAAGTGGAGCTTCGAAATACCAGCCAGAGCATCGAATCCCTCAACATGATTCTTGCCCAGGCACTGCACGACGCAGGCACTCTTATCGAGGCGAGTCTCTCCGCTGAATGGAAGTTGTTGGACCGCTACCGGAATTATGCGGAGCATATTTTCAATTACACCCCCAATGGATTGCTGGTCATGGATGCCCAGTTCCGCATCCGGACTATCAATCCTGTGATGCGTCGGATTCTCGACCTGTCTCCGGATGAATCTGTGGACGGTGTGGCGTTATCGACGCTATTGAAGGTACCTGCTCTGCATGACGCTGCCAAGGAGGTGCTTGCCAGCGGCGTACCGCACCAGGGGATCAATATGATGGATGAGGACGGGCGCAGATATTGTGAGCAATACCAGCTCGGCCTTTCTCGCTTCAATGATCGTGACGAGTCGCTACTGCTGCTGGTGGCGCATGATATTGCGCGTGTACTGGAAGCTAAAGCTGCGCTGTCAGACAGCGAAGAGCGTTTCAGGCTCTCTTTTCATCAGGCTGCGGTCGGACTGGTGCATTTTGACGCCAGCGGTCGCATTTTGCGCAGTAACCGAAAACTTCAACAAGTACTGGGTTACGACGCAGCCGAGATGCAGGCCTTGTATTTATGCGATTTGGCCGACCCGGAGGAAGAGTGTGATTACGACCAGATGACGCAACGTATCCTCAACGGAGAGATCCAGGACTACGTGAGCGAGAAACGCTATGTCCGCAAGGATGGCGAGTCGATCTGGGGACAGGTGACGGTCTCATCAATGCGCGAGAGTAGCGGTGAGATTCATTTCATCGCAGCTATCGAGGATATAACCGAACGCAAGGCGACGGAATACCGCATGCGTCATCTGGCCAGTCATGACCACCTGACCGGGCTGCCCAATCGCAGCCTCATGATGGACCGGCTGGCCATGGCGATTGAGCAGTCGCGGCAGGCGTACCCATCCAGGCAAACGTTGGCGGTCCTGTTTGTCGACCTGGATCGCTTCAAGAACATCAACGACAGTCTCGGCCACGATGTGGGTGACCAGGTGATCATCGAAATCGGACGACGCTTGCTGGCATGTGTTCGTCCTGGTGATACCGTGGCGCGTCTCGGTGGCGACGAGTTCGTCGTGGTTCTGGTCAATGCTGGTCAGCAGCACCATATTGCTCTCGTTGCCGACCGCATACTCAAGGCCATCTGCGCCCCCATGCTGCTCAACGGCCACGAACTGTTCCTCGGTGGAAGTATCGGTATCAGCCTGTATGACCGGGATGGTACCGATAGCGCCACCTTGCTCAAAAATGCCGACACCGCGATGTACCAGGCGAAGCAAAGCGGGAAAGGGCGCTATACCTTCTACGTGAACGAAATGAGCAAGGACGCCCTTCAGTTCCTGCGTATGGATGCCGCGTTGCGACGCGCGATGGAGCGTAAAGAGTTTCACCTGGTGTATCAGCCACAAGTGAGTATTGCTGACGGCCGCATTATCGGTTTTGAGGCCCTGTTGCGCTGGCAACCTCCGGGCGAGGCGGTGATTCCGCCGGACCAATTCATCGGTTTGGCCGAAGAGACCGGATTGATCGTCCAGATCGGAGAATGGGTGCTTCAGACCGCATGCCATCAACTGGTGGCATGGCAACGCGCTGGCCTTTGTCCGGACGACATAAAGATGTCGGTCAATCTCTCTGCTACCCAGTTTCGCCAGGCCGATATGGTGGATACGGTGCGCCGGGTGCTTTCTGCAAGCAAGTGCCCAGCACGTTGCCTGGTTTTGGAGATCACCGAGAGTGTGATCATGGATTCGCCAGAGTCAACTGTAGAGATTCTCAATGCACTGAGTTCGTTCGGCCTCCAGCTGGCAATAGATGACTTTGGCACTGGCTATTCAAGCCTGAGTTACCTGAAACGCTTTCCGATACATACGCTGAAAATCGATCGAAGCTTCATTCGTGATATCTCGATCGATGGCAACGATGCAGAGATCGTCAAGGCAGTCATCGCGTTGGCGCATGCAATGAATCGCAACATTGTTGCTGAAGGCGTTGAGGATAGCGTGCAGCTTGATTTTCTCCGTCATCACGGATGCGACCAGGCGCAGGGTTTCTATTTTGGCCAAGGCATCGTTCATGAAGAGGCAGCAGCAGTCCTCTCTCGTCAGCAGCTGCCTTTCCCCGCTATCCGTGCTGCGTGACAGGCGGGAACTATCATCTCATCTCAAAAAAAGGAAATCGTATGGTCAGGCTAAGCTTTCAGAAAAAACTCTGGCTTCCTTTGCTTGCCAGCCTTTGTTGCCTGTGTGCCGTGTCGTTGCTTCACATCATGGAGGCGCGGCAGCAGCGTTACGAAGAGCGGCAAACAGATTTGACCAATCTGGATAGAGCCGCCTTGAAGATCGTTGAGGGCTTTGCTGATGAAGCCGCAAAAGGCAATCTCAGTACTGAAGAGGCGCAGCGGCAGGCCAAGGCCGTACTCAAGAATATTCGCTATGGAAAAGACGGTTACATCGCAATTCTCGGAATGAATGCGACAGCGATCCAAAATCCAGGCCGGCCCGAGAACGATGGCAAGGACATGAGCGGTTTCAAGGACCCAGCGGGCTTCCCCGTGTTCTTGGAAATTGCCCGGTTAGCCGCTTCTCCTGAAGGAGAAGGGTTCATGCGGTATCTTTGGCTGCGTCCCGGGACAGATTTGCCCTCGGCCAAACTGGCGCGCATCGTCAGCTACAAGCCTTGGGGCTGGGCGCTGGTGGCGGGAGTATACGTGGATGACATCGAGGAGGCTTTCTACGCTTCGCTGGCGAGGAGTGCAGGAGGGCTTGCGCTTGTGAGTCTGTTGCTCTCGATGATTGTCGCGCTGGTCAATCGCAGTCTGATCCGCACCTTGGGCGGCAGTCCCGAATATGCCGTGTCGGTCGCGATGCGAATCGCTGAGCAAGATCTGAGTCAGCCAGTAAAGTTGCGCAACGGGGACAGCAGCAGCCTGATCGCATCGATGGCCGTGATGCAGGACCGGCTGGCGCGGATGATTGCCTCCATCCGAGGCAGTGCCGAGGCCATTGCGGCCGCCTCAACGCAGATTGCCAGCGGGAACCTGGATTTGTCGGCCCGCACTGAAAGTCAGGCAGGTTCCCTTGAGGAAACAGCTGCTTCCATGGAGCAGCTGACCCAGACGGTAGCTTCCAACACCCAGCATGCGCTTGACGCCAACCAGTTGGCATTATCGACTTCAGATCTCGCACGACGAGGCGGGATGGCCATGCAGAAGGTGAGCCAGACGATGGAAATGATCAGCGCTAGCGCCGGACGGATTGAAGCCATCATTTCTTCCATCGATGGCATCGCGTTCCAGACAAATATCCTTGCGCTAAATGCTGCGGTAGAGGCAGCCCGTGCCGGCGAACAAGGCCGGGGCTTCGCGGTGGTTGCATCGGAAGTGCGTGTGTTGGCGCAACGAAGCGCCGCAGCTGCCAAGGAAATCAAGGGGCTCATCGACGCCTCTTCAGCCAGCATCGCTATGGGAGCCAGTATCGTGAAGGAAGCCGACGGTACAATCAGCGATGTCGTGCACAGCGTGAGCGAAGTGGTTTCGATGATTGCGGCCATTTCCGCTTCTTCGACTGAACAGCGCACTGGTATTGGTCACATCAACGTAGCGATCTCGGAAATGGATAGCGTTACCCAGCAGAATGCTGCGCTGGTGGAAGAGGCTGCAGCCTCTGCCGCCAGTCTGCGAGATCTGGCTGCGGTATTGTCCCAACTGGTCAGCCAATTTCAGCTCGGTGCGAGGGATCTCGTTGATCCCACAGTATCGCTGCGGCCGGTAGAAACATCCTCTCCATCAAACGGGACTCCCCCCGTATTTGTTCCACCGCGACATCTGAAGCTGGTGCGCGCATAGAAGGCGGGGCTACGAAAGTACCGGAAGCGTTCTGGAAAGATGCTGTTCCAACACAGCAATGAAGGCTTGTACTTTGAGAGCAGCTTCGCGATTGGGGGGATATACCGCATACAAACCAACGTCCATGGGGCCGGGATTGGCTTCGTAGTCTGGAAGGATCCTCATCAGCCGGCCTGCAAGGACATCTTCCATGACTAGCCAGACGGGTAATAGTGCTACGCCATAACCACCCAGACAGGCCTGGCGTAGCATCTCGGAATTGTTGACCGTCAATGAGCCACGTACGTCAACAGCCTGAACAGATCCATCCGGGTTGCCCAAGGGACGGAATCGCCATTGGTGCGCTTGGCCGCCATAGGAAAAGATGAGGCAATCATGCCTGGCAAGATCGGCTGGTGCCAAGGGTGTGCCAAATTCATCGAAGTAGTCGGGGCTGCCGCAGATGATCCTCTCGTGCCTGGCAAGCCAGCGTGTAGTCAGGCCGGGGTGCGGGACGGACTTGCCGATGCGAATGGCAACGTCCACCGAGTCTTCTGCCAGGTCGCTGATTCCGTCATTGAGGTCGAGATGCACTTTGAGCTTGGGATACGTCTGCTGCAATTCACAAAGAGCCGGGCCCAGATAAATGGTGCTGAAGGTTACCGGTGCGGAGATCGTCAGTCGTCCCTGCGGTACGCCTTCTTGTGAGGCGAAATTCTCCGCCTCTTCGATCTGTTCCAGAATGAGCAGTACGCTGTCGTAATAAAAACGTCCGCTGTCAGTCAGTGTCACGGTACGGGTGGATCGATTGAGCAGTCTGACGCCGACACGTCTTTCCAACGCATCGACAAGACGTACCACTGATGAGGGCGCGATGCCGAGATTGCGGGCGGCTGCGGAAAAGCCGCCAGTACTGGCAACAACTGAAAATGCCTTGAGCTCAGAAAACCTGTCCATGCCGCGTCATATCCTTTGAAACCAGCATCAATGATCAGTGAGGGGCAGACGCTCCTCCAGCAGGAGGCACCCCGTCCGCTGGAAGGCATTGTACCGGTGTAATGTGAAAGGAAAAGACTTGCTCCGGCAGCGGCAGCGGCAGCAGCATGCGGTGTGCGGTTGATGTACTTTCTGGCCAGACGCGTAGTGTGTTCTGGCTGTGCAGGTTGGGAGCGTTGCGTCAACGTCCCGATATGGTCAGGACCGTAGCAAATGAGGCGACGAAGATACCGTTTGTTTTGTCTAGGCCTGGTGGAACATCAGCAACTTCCCGGTCCTCATTCCCTGCATTAGCAATTGTTTTCCGAACGCAACCTGGCGCGGCTCCCAACTTGCCAGCGCGGCATCAATATCGGTTGTGTTGGCCTGCAAGGCATCAGCCAGGCTTAAGGCATTGGCGGCGGCTTTCAAGGTGCTTGCCGCTGTATGCGGGCGTGGAATCGAAGCGGCATCGCCAAGGATCAACACTCGTCCGGTCACCATATTGTCGACAGCCAAATCGCGCACGGCCTGTACAAATGGCGCATCAGTTGCGCGGACAATCTCTTGAAATTGGGGCGGCAAGAGCGACCCTGCTTCTTTATGCAAGTAGTCTCGCCAGCGCGCGGCAAGTCGACCTTCCGGAACCGAATAAGCGCGCTGTCGTCCGTCACGGTCCAGCATCACCTGTTCAAGCAGGGTGGCACTGGCGACTCGGTACCAGACCCAGTTGTAGAGACGTTCTTCGGGCCATATGCTGTTGCCGGCCCCAGGTACCAGATAACCCAGGATGTGTGATCCCACATTGTTCGCGAATCCGAAATTGCCGTGTAATTCGGAGCGCATCGAATTTGTCATTGCTGATTCTGGCAGGAGGCCGCGCCAAGCCAAATAGCCGGCATAACCGGGTAGCTGCGATGGCCAGATTTGCGAACGGACCTGTGAGTTTCCGCCGTCTGCGCCGACTAACAGATCGCCACTGGCTTCACTGCCGTCTTCAAAGTAGGCCGTCACATGGCGCAGTCCATCGTCCTGTTCCACGTGAGTGAGGGTTTTATCCTGATGGTAATGCTTCATGTCGAAAGCCGACTTGAGAGCACCGTATATCAGGGGCCAGGAGGTCTGGATTTGCGGTGCATATCGTCTTGATCGGATGTTCCCGCCCCTATCGAGCACCACGCGGTCCATCGAAGGGACACCCCAGGCATTCCGATGCTTGTTGATCCCGATGCGCCTGAAGACTTCCAGTACCTCAGGCTGCAGGACGATACCACCGCCGCGGCTGTCGAAATCACCTGTAGAACGCTCATATATATCAACTTTCCAGCCTATCTGACGCAACAGTGTGCCGACGAATAGTCCGCTTAGCGAGCCGCCAATGATGATCGCTTGAGGTTGGTGTCCCGAGGATTCCGGGTGGACAGGAGAGTGGTGGGCCATGATGAGTCGCCATTATTTTGCTGACCTCAATATGCCGCAGATGTGCTGAAGAGAGAACCTCGTCAGGGCAGAAAAGGCTTTTGCTCGGGTTGCAAAGACCTGCTGCATGCCGTTGCATACAAGCGCAGCGGCATGTGCCTTGACCTCAATGGATGCCGATAGACGAAAAAAATCCCCAAGCGTTTGAATTCTTGGGGATTTTAGACTCCACTGGAACTAGCTGGACTGATGTTTGGTGGGCCGGCGTCTCTTTAACTGATGTCGTAACTTGTTGATTTATTTTGAAATTTTATTGGATTTATTTGTCAATTCCCCTAAAAATTCCCTGAAAAATATGGAGGTAGATACGCTAGCGCTTCCAACGTATTTCAACAATTGGCTTATGTCATCCTTGTCATTCAGGCCGGTTTTTGGCCGGTGAACTCGTCCTGGTTAGCTGCGCCAGAAACGTTGGGACTATTTGGTTCGCTTTCCGCAGATGTATGTTCATGTGTTAGCTCAGTTCTATTTATGTGCGTTGCTGCCGCATCTTTTTGATGCTGCTCTAACGAAGGGGTTTCTTTCGCTTGAACCTCAAAACTTCCTTTTGGGGTTGAAAATGTTTCAGAAAAGTTTCGTCCGTAGATCTCGAAATAGGCCTTATAAAAGTCTTCTCGTTCTCTGAATTTATGGAAAAGCGGCCATGTATGATACGAATGCTGTTGCAGTAGTTCTCCTTCAGGCCCGATTCCTTTCATGATTTCAATCGCAGATTCAAAATCATCATTCAGAATAGCTTTTGCAAGTTTGAAGTCTCGATAGCTAGCAGACCAATCTATTGATGACATGTTGATTTGCTCGCAGAATTGACCCTCTCCAATTGACCCACCTTCCACTGCCTTCCAAAGGCAGCCACACGATCGTACGACCCCTCGTATCCCAGTTCTTTCAGCTCCAGGAACATCTGTTTCAG
>Ga0228674_1001675_pt1 | contig 12974 bp, 18 predicted proteins | sample 1D_rmetaG_FD_189054 | JGI IMG/M metagenome (GOLD analysis project Ga0228674, IMG submission 189054) | Seawater microbial communities from Monterey Bay, California, United States - 1D_r | ecosystem: Environmental > Aquatic > Marine > Coastal | place: USA: California | collected 2016-09-26
CAAAAAAGGCGGTGCGTGTTCAAGTGTCCAGGAGAGAATTGGGACCTTGAAGCCGATCGGGCTGGCACTATGATTCGAGCCCGGCCTATCTTCCATCTCGGGACTGCGGCACGCTCAAGATCATCCGCTGATTAGGAAGATTTATCGGGGGTAGGGCAGTGGGCCGCTCGTGACCAAGGGCGGCTCGGGTATTTGCGACGGCAACTAAGAACTGGGGGCTCTTCCAATCCATACGAGGTGCTCTGACATGCCGGACAGCACGTCCGCCGCAATGAGCCCTCTAAGCAATCCGATCCTGGTGTGCCCCTCGACAAGATGCAATCTTGGGGCTAAGGGAGCAATGGCCCCACTCAGAAGGATAGGAGGCCTGATCCAAGTCCGCTCGCCTTCCCAACTCCGGCGGACGTCGGAGCGAACATCGATGCAGTTCCAGCCCTGGCTGGGAAAGGCATTGACTCGCGCAGCCACACTATCGAACCAATCCTGAAATTCCCGCCACAAGGTACAGGCGACAATCTCCTCGGCGGGAACAAGCTCCAACTGCCACATTATGCGACTAATGTCGAGGTGTCCATATTGCTTCTGGAATGCGCAGTTACGTCCGTGGTCTGCATAAACTTGCTCGAGAACATCCTCAGGAGTGGAGGGGAGTGCCTGGCGTAGCGCATCGAGCTCAATTCTGCCGGATTCGGCGTAGCTCAGATTCATCAGCGAGGAGAAAAGCATGTCAACCACGCTCCTGAAAATTTAATACAAAATGACTATGGCGCCAGCGCTATCGCCCAGATTTTCGGCCTCGCTGGAAATACCGGTCACCGTCAGTACTTATTGCCGTCCCGCATGAGACCATGGTAACGACGGGATACTTCACACAAGAGATCGAATGCCATGTCACGAACCTTCTGCCCTCGTCTGCGGGAAGGGCGATTGCTGATTTCGAATTAACGCCTCTTCGACAAGGAACCAAGGAACCCTATCGGGAAAGAGGAGTGAAGTAGCCACGACAGCGAGCCGCTGGACGAGGTCAGAGGGAGAGGCAGATATATCTACGTCAGCCAACTGGGCGATTCGAAAGACATCTCGACCAATCTCAAATGTGCAATTTCTCCCCTGTGAAATTCTCTCAGCTGAGAACTCAGCCCAAGCATCGGTAACGAAGAGCACACCGGCAGCTCCGTCTAGCTGCCAAAGATAAGGATCAAAGAAGTCATCAAGATTCGCGACGTGACCTAGTCGCAGAACCACCGCCAATGCTTCGCATGGATTCGCCGCGCCTTCAAAGAGTGACTCATCCGCACGGCCCTGTACGGAAGCAAGGCAGCTCAAGGCAGCCTTCCCATCTGTAGAACTCGCGGCGATCCGCGATCGAGAGTCGGTCAAGGAGGAGAAATAGTAGCCAAGCGCCTCTTCTGCTAGAGCTTGATTTCCCGTCAAAAGGAGCATCGAAACAGTCACAGCAATGGTGGGCGCTTGCTCCTCGCAAACAACAGTGATACATGCCGGGTAAGCCTTCAAGAGCTCTTCAACGCATGCAGCAAAACTCGCCACACTCTCCGGGCCTGCCTCCTCACCCGAGGCGAGAACCGGCAATGCTGTCCAAGCCATCAGGGCAGATATTCTTATTGGGTGGTTGAATAGATCCGCCAACCCGCCCCCAGGATGCCGGAGCATGGCAAGCCTATCTTCGGATACAATACTCCTTATACTCAGTTGCGCTGAGGAACATTCTGCCACCAAGTCATCGCACACATCGCGAGCAAGCTGATAGCACTGCGCGTCATGCAGCCAAGGTAGGAGAGCCGCCAGCATCGCTGCACAGACCTCCGATCGCAGCATGACCTCGCTGCTTCCGACTATTCGAGAACAAGTGGCTTCGTAATATGTCCTAGCGAGCATGCCCCTTCGACTGCCATCTGAGCCAAATGCCTCGAGGCATGCGCTAAGTGCGTCAACAAAAACTCTGGGTTCCCAAACTTCGGGGAGGGTGTAGTGAATTTTCCACAAGTCTGATATTTCACGCTGAGTGGGCTGGTCATATGTGTCGCCGCCTGTCTTCAGCGCCTGCCGCAGCTCGCTATCATTCAAAGAGTAGTTGGGATTGATGCAGAACTGCGGTGGACCGTAGAGGTTCAGGCCCCACATTACAGGGCTCTGTCCGATCACGCTCAGGCCCTCGTGAATTCTTCTACCTACCTCCAGCAGATCCAGTGTCTGACTATCGTCTCGAAGAAATTTCTCCCCCGTTATGTACGACACGAGCGCCTGAGTTGCAAACCCTCCTTCGGCAGTCTCCTTGGCAACCTGATTACTTGCAGACGCAGCGAACAAGGTGATACCCGGTGTTCCAGCCTCTCCGTACAAGGTTCCCTTGAGAAGAACGTTCAGATCCTCTATTAGGCCGCCACTTTCACAGGCATCTATCACGATGTTTGTCTGGGCAGGCTTGGCTTCGTTGATGTAACGAAACAAGTCCCCTAACGACAAAGAAGTTACAGACAGTGCACCAAGTCGTGTATCGCGCAGGCAAATGAAAAAGCCCCCATTCGCCACCTTGCCATGTCCGGCGAAGTAGATGGTTAATACGTCAAGCTTAGGACCATCGAAAAGGAGCTCCTTCAGAGCCAGCCGAACGACGTCGGTGCACGGAGAGCGAAGTAGAACCGATCGATTCGCATCATAGAATGGAAAGTTTGCATTCAGAAGGGCATTGAAAACTCTATCGGCATCCCTTTCCGCCCCCGAGAGGGAAGTCACATGATCATAAGTGTCACAACCAATTGCCAGAAGAGCCCTCATCATCATTCTGCTCCGTAGCTCACGAAGCGTGCCTTTCGTTCCATTTCACGCCGGAGAGCCTCCTGAGTTTTCCTCTCTTTTAGTTCTTCAAACTTCTTCTTGAAATCATCCGGCGCGGTCTCAAGGGCATGGAGCATTTTACCAATCACTTCTTTGCCTGCATGGAGAGCAGGGAGTTGCACGTTGCCAAACCTATCGACGCCGAATTCCACCTTGTCAATTGTTTCATAGAATGTCTCTGCCAAGGATGTCTGGGAACCCGCCGAGACAACGTTCCCGGACGACTCACAGGTATCACTGATAACGCCATAGAAGCTCACTGCGAACTGCGCCTCCATTTCTTCTTTTGCCCGTCGCATAGCGGTTGCTAGGCCCTCAACACTGTGATCCGCTATGTCTTCGAGGCTGGTCTGTATCTCCGTCGAGTGGACCTTAAACGAATCGCTATCTGATCTCTCGCTTGCACTCCAGAGCCTCCATCCAGCGCCGTGCCGTAGGTGGTGCACATTCTTGCCAGACACAAATTTCTGCGTTGCCTCGCGGTGCGCTTCTGCCAACGTCTGAGTGAACGCGTCCATAAACTCCTTGGCACCGCGCTTCATGGAAAAATAAAATCTATCCATACATTATTCCAGATAAGAAATTTGCGTCACAGAATGCTTGCTCGACTCAGCCTTCAAGCAGCCGAGCGCCTGGGTTTGCTGCAGCGCCGCCTGTTTGAAAGTACCCAACCACACTCGACACTGACCGGTGCTCGGTCAACTGCATGATGGCAGGCAGCGCCACGCCTTGGCGACTCGCTTCGGTCACGAACCCTGACCGCAGGCTGTGTCCACCAAAATCCCCCTCCAGCCCGGCCTGGCGGGCCCGCCGTTGCACGATCTCACCCACCGCAGCGGGGGACAGGGCAGGGCCGACGCGCTGCTTCCAGAGCCGCCGGAAGATGGCCCCCTCGGTGATCCTGGACGCCTCCAGCCAGTCCTGCAGGGCGAGAGCGGCCCTGTCCAGTACCGGCTTGTCTGGCGTCGAGGTGGCGGTAACGCCGGCCTGTTGGGTCTTGCTGTGCTCGAGCCGATAGATGTAGCCTGCCTCGCCGATCCGACGCAGGTCGCGCAGGTCGGCTGCGGCGATCTCACTACGCCGACGGCCACCGCTGGCGAATCCAAAGGAGAGTAGGGCGCGATCCCGAATGCCTTCCAGGCTATCGTTGCAGGTGGCCAACATGGCCTCCAGCTCGGCCAGGGTGATTGCAGTCTTTTTGCGTGGGCGTTCGCCGCGCTTGACCGCGGCCCGCGCGGCGCGACTGAGTACGGTGCGGATTGCCGGCTGCTCGCAGGGATTGGCCACTTGCTTCAGGCGGTGCGCGGTGGACAGGACGGCAACGCGATGGCGCACGGTCGCCAAGGTCCACGGGCCGACCTTAGCCTTGAGGCCAGCGGCCACCAAGGCCTGATCGACGGCTGGTGGAAGTTCCCAGGCCAATTCGCCGTCGGTCGAGCGGCGCTGTACGTGATCGACTACGAACTGGAGCACGATGGCTTCGGGTACCGGCAACGCCAACTCGATGCCGTAGCGCGCTGTATGCCAGCCGGCCCAGTAGCGCAGAGCACTGGTGTAGCTGCGAGTGGTGTTCTCGGCTGCGGCTTCGGCCAGCAGCTCGCGGACCGCATCGGCAGCCTGTTGGGCCAGCTGTTCGGGCAGGACCAAGCTGGTGGCCGTCGCGGCAAGTGTGGGAACTGTAGAAATATCTTTCATACTATGTAATGTAGGCTACGCTTGGAAGATCATACCCACGATAATCATCACTTATCGCGAGTACGTTATCAGCAGAGTGGGGCATCAGTACAGGAGACTTCGTATGGCTCGCGGCATCACCGAATCTGACGTCCACACTGCCGCCGACGAACTGGTGGCCAAGGGCGAGCGCCCAACCGTCGAGCGAATCCGGGCTCACTTGGGGACCGGCTCACCGAACACAGTCACTCGCTGGCTGGAGACGTGGTGGAACCGACTCGGCACGCGCCTGCAGCCACGGCGTCCGGACTTTGATGACGCACCAGCTGTGCTGGCAGAACTTGCTGGGCAATGGTGGGAGCTGGCGCTGAAGCATGCCAAGGATGCGGCTCTTCGTGAGTTCGCAGAGACTGAGCAGACACTGGCCACCCAACGTGATGCGCTGGATGCCAGGTCACAGGCGGTGGATGACGAACTGAGTCAAATGCGTTCTGAGCGCGGCGCCGCCGTCGCCAGAGAACGCGTTGCTACTACGCAAGCCGCAGAACTGGAGCGCCTGGTCAACCATCTGAACGTGCAGATCTCAGAGCTCACGGAGCAGCGGGATCTCGGGCTTCGGAGAGCCGATCGAGCCGAGGCAGCAAGACAGCAACTTGATGCCCGGCTTCATGAAGTGCTGGAAACGGCGAAATCTGAGCGAGAGGACTGGACCGAGTACGTCAGATCTGTTGAGAATCGAGCGCTCAGCGACGTGGACCGATCTCGCCAAGAGGCGAAAGATCTCCAGGCTCAACTCAACAATCAGGCCAAAGCCCAGAGGGCAATTGAGGAGCAGCTACGCAAGGAGCTGCATGCAGCCCAATCTGCAGCGATCTCGGCCGGTCAAGCTGCTGATGTTCTCCGGGGCAGATGCGAGGCCCTTGAGAAGCAACTCAGCAGCCTGCGAGAACTTCCGGCACAGCTGGAGGCAGCCTTTAAGCGGAACACACCGAAGGAGGCAGCCCCAAGGTCGCGCGCACAGCGGCAGAGCCCGAAGTCGACGTGAGCGTAACCGCCTAGGGGTTCGTGAAGAAATGCATCAATCTTCTGCAGCATTCCGACGGATCCTGGCCGCATCAATTCTCGCCCGCACACGCGCCACCACTTGATCGTGAGGAATCGCCGGTCGCGTATCGGCAATTGCGCGCTCAATTTTTGCTCGGAGCCACTGGTTGTAGCTCTCGGCTACTTCAGCTGACTCAGATCCGGGACTGCTGGAATTGGGCTTGACCATGGAAAGAGCGTACTCCAACTGTTTGATGCATAGAATCGCAGCAGATCTAGTGGCAGGCAGAGGGAGTGGACGTTAGGAACAGGAGCGAAGGCAGCGACAGTCGACAAATGCTTGCATACTCAGGATCGTGTCCCTGAGCGCCTCAAAATTCCTAATAGAATCAACAACGGGCACGATCCTAAGCAAAAGGACACGAATCAAGAAAACTGACACCATTGCCATGCGGAGGACACGAAAGCCACAGTGGCCCGATACAGCATTTCGCATAATGTATATTATGTTCAAGCTGCTGCGAGGCTGGTTGGCACGCCGCTTGCCTCGCCCCCTGATCCCACTGCGGCATGGAGCCTGATTGTGCGTGATCGGAACCTGACCGGCCCTTGGGCCGGTTTTTCGTTTAAGGCTGGCCGACTGGTCACCCCCGAAGGCCGCGAGCTGGAACCACAGGATCTGGCGTGGCTGTCGCTCACCGCTGCCCAAGCACAGGAATGGCGTCGGATGATGGAAAGCGACCGTGCGATCGGCAAGCCCCGAAAGCCCTTGTCCTTCAACGCCGCCAGCGTGGTGAAGCTCTCCGATGCCTTGGCGCAGCGCCGGAAAACGCGGTCATCGGTGGCGATGGCTGGCCCCGACGCCGAGCCTCCCGCAGCAGTCCTGCCGGTGCCGGGGCCGAAACGCCGCCAGCGCGTGTGAGGCGCTTCCGTAGGGGCGCTGCCCCTACACCCCGGCTAGAATGCGCGCAGGACGATCAGGGGGGCGCATGGACAAGGCTGGATGGCAGGTGGCAAGCGGTATGCTCGCAATGGCCCTGATAGGCACAGGCTTCGCCCTGATGGCGACACGTGGTGTCCTGGCGCAAGAGAGAAACGACCGTCGGGTGTGCCCAACGGTCGAGCCCGAGACTGTGATCGTTCGGGAACACACCCAACCCGTAACAGTGCAGCTCGACGGGATGCCAGTGCCTGACAACGTCAGCTGCCGGGGCGGCGTCTATCTGGTCCGTACTGAGCAAGGGATCGAATCGCTCACCAAAAACGGGCGCGCCATTTCCTGCCGCAGCCCCTGACTTGGCCAGCTACAGCCTTGTCGGAATTGTGGGGGTCGTCATGTACGAAGACGTCTGATGCTGCGGTGACTCAGGGAAACTACCCATCGCCCTGTCGCCGCGCTGCACTGCCACCCCTTGCACGGATGCTGTGGCCTGCGGTTGCGCAGCCGGAACATGCCTACCCTCGCCCTCCGGCTGATCCGGCCTTGGCCGCCCATCGCCCTGGCGCGCAATCTGCGGATCTTTGAACGGGTTGTACGACTCACCCCAGCGTGCAATGTCGCGGCAGATGTCATCCCGCACCGGCACAACCGGCCGAGTGTTCTGTTCCGTCACGCACCGGCAGCTGTTCTCCGTCGACATGCAGAAGATGTGCGGATCACTCCGGAATTCACGACCGGAATACCCCGGCGCTGACCATGCAACGTCGGCCACCTGCGGCGTAATCGCTTGGACGTATTCTTCTGCCGACCGGCTTTCAGACCTACCACCGGCATTGCGCGACGGCCGACCGGCCGGGTCAGTCGGCGGCGCCGAAGCCGCCGCCTCCTTCAACCCGGCCGCTTCGTCCTTCTTTTTCAGCCCTGTGTAGGCCATGTAGCCGAAGGGCAGCGCGAATAGCACCAGCGCGATTGGGGCGATGATGAGCGCCTTCTTCAACAGCGCGGGCATCCGGTACTTAACCGTGTGGATCTCCGCACTCTTGTAGTACTGGAAGTACTTCGCCGGTAGCGTCCACATCTCATGGTCGTACAGGCTCTTGATGCGCTTCAGGCCCTGTCGAACCTCATCCATCACCTGATGGTTGCGGAAGATAAAGGTCTTTTCCTTGCCTGACTGGCGCAACAGATGCTCATGGAAGCCCACCAAGCCGCGGAGATGCGTGTCCAGGTAGTTGGGCTGCTGGGTAGCCAGCACCAGCCGCACACCACTATGCCGAATTGTCTCCATAGCGCTGATGTACTCGGGCGGGTCGCCACCACGGCGCGCACGAAAATACTGCTGAGCCTCATCAACGAACAACACCGCACCGGCTGGCAACGAACGCCAATCCGTAGGGTCCGCCCACTGCGTAATGCCCGGCACGTTGATACCGTTGATGTTCGTCGTAAAGACGTGCTGCCCCTGCTCTACCAAGTCGGCGATACGCTGCACCATGCGCAGCGACTTCCCGGAGCCCGGCAAGCCTGTCAGCAACGAAATTGAGGCGGTATCACCGATCACGTCGGGCTCTCATATTTCCGCGAAAGGAAGATGCGTGACGCGCCCTGAATTCCGTAGGCGCTCAGGCACAGCGACACGAAAACATCGATGCCGAGCGCATGCACCCAATTGGCGATGTATCCCGGCACGGAATTCCACGCCGTTATCGCCTGCTGAATGATCGGCTCATAGATGAATTCTTGCGCGGCAAAGCCTAAGCCAAGCGTCGAAAGGATCTTCGCCACCCACAGCCCAGCACGCAGCTTGATGAGCTTGTTGAGCATCCCGGCCAAACCGCCGAGCATCGGACTATCGAACGACAACCAAGCCATAGAAGTCACTTCCTAAAGAGGATGTACATCGCTGCCAGCGCACCGGCCGCAATGACCAATTGCCGGATCATCTGAAGCACCGAGTACAGCTGCGCTGGCGGTGCCCAGGAGGTGCCCATAATGTCAATCGCAGGGAAAAGCTCCCCGCCGCCCAAGGTCAGCTTGTTTCGGTCAAGGCCCTGCCCGTCTTGTCCTGGCCCCTTCTTCCATAGATCGGAAACGGCGGAAGCCTCGTTATCCCCGGCCGCATCTGCCGCGCCGGCCGCAGCATCGCTAGAGAGCTTTGCGCGATCGTTCTCCGCAGCGCATCGCCCTCGCCACTGCTGGAGAAGTGATGCGTATTCCTGCGCCTTGCAGCCCTTTCCGATGCACACAGGAACGGCCGAGCAACTCTCGCCACCCGCAATTTCATCCTTAGTGGTGTTGCACTGGCTCTTCCACGTGTATCGCAGATGAAGACACTTCAACGTGTCTCCAGTGCACAACGGGGGCGTATCGCAGTTGCCGCTGTCGCTCGCTGAATCCCCCTCGCCGTCCTTGCCGCCGCTATTGCCACTGCCCTTCCCCGGCGTGCCGTTGCCACTCGTGTTGCCGCTGCCGTCAGGAGTGTTGTCACCGGATGAGTTCTTGGCGTTCCCCTTGCCGGTACTTCCGAAGTTGGTCACGTTGTAGGTGACACATGTGTTGTTTATGCACGCCTCCTGCTGGTGACCCTCGGTCCGCTGCCAATCTTTGTCAGGCGCGGGTGGCGTGGTCGGAGGCGCGACAGGTTTGCCCTTCTCATCGCGAGACTGAGCGTCAGGTCCGTCCGCTTTCTTGCCCTGCTCATTCGGGGTCCAGCAGAACGTTTTACCGGTTGAGGAAGTTGCGCAATAGTCGCCGTTCGGCTTTTGGCAACCAGTCTGGCCGTTGCCAAGAGCAGTGCATTCCGGCTCCTTGGGCTTTTTCTCTTCCTTGTCCTTGCCGGATTCGCTGGGCTGATTGATTTCGTTGGCGTTGATGTTCTGCGCCTGGCATGTGTCGCCGGTATACGTCCGGTTACGCATCCCGTACAGCTTCACGCCGCCTGTTTGTGACGTGAACGGATCACCCTGAACCTTGCAACCGCTGATGCAAGTTGGCGACGGCGAATAGGCCAACGCGGCGTCTGCAAGCTTGTTCCCGTTTCTCGCAGCGCAGCTACCTGCGAAGTAGAAGTATTGGCCGTCAACATCACCCGCCGCGTTATAGCAACGAACAACGCCGCCGTTCTGGCCCTCCCTTACTGCGCATGTGTAGATGCCCTGCCCTTGTGCGTCAGGTGTGCCGCCCGTGCAGTCGTTCAGCACCTTCGGCGTACCCCATTGATTGGAGCCGCTACTGAAATTCGCAACCGTCCTTGCCACTGCCGCCTTACACATCGTCAGAGCGACGCCTTGATCACATACTCGGCCACTCTGACCGCCACTAGCCGTAGGACAATCGGAAGCCGCATGCGCGTCGGTGGACACCGCCATATGAGCAATCAAAGCCGCAATGACGACATACGCAATGCGGCGAACAATTGCCCTGGCGAACATGCGAGCGAGCCAACGCATTACCGCATTCCGTCCGCTAGAACTTTCGCGCCAAGCAACCACACGATCAGAAGAATCAAGCCTTCCATTTCGTTCCCCTTTTAAACAAGGGGGGAGGCGCCTCCCCCCGGCCGCACAGATGCGGGTTTACTTCACGATGCCGAAGGCCTTCAGCGCCCACTTGGCCGCCACCCACGCGGTATAGATCAGGATGCCGGCCGCCAGCATTGCGGCGATGCCGGCCAGCACCGATGCGGGGTCGAACGTTGCGGTCTGCTGGGCGAAGGCGAAGCCCGGCAGAGCCGCAGCAGTGGCAACAGCCGCCACAACTCCGGACTTGATGGACGATGCCTTGTGCTTGGCGCGCAGGATCAGGGATTCACGGTTGCGCTTGTTCATACGTCATCACTCTCTCTTGGATTGATCAGGCGAAAGGCTGCCAGCATCGCGAGTGCGCAGAAGATGGCAAAACCGACCGTGTTCGCCTGTTCCACGGTCGGCAAGTAGTCAATCCACGTGGCTTGATCGATCCACGCGGATTGGGCGCAAGAGCCGTCGCTTGCTGGCGACGGATCTATACAGGTGAGGACTCGGGCCATGCTCAGTGCTCCCTATGCGCCTTATTCGCCGCACGCATTGCGGCAATGCCAGTGCCCACGCCGAGACAGAAGCCAATGGCTAGCAGCGCGTAAGGGTTCGTGGTGTAGATGAGCAGGCCCACGGTTTAGGCCTGCGACGGGGCGCGCGGTGCCACCTTGGGCAGCTGGCGCAGCACAGTGAACTTGCTCAGCGAAGCCACGCCCTTGTTGACCTGGAGCATCGACTCGATATCGAGCTCGTAATCGCCCTGCGGGTAGCCCGGCTGGCCGTCCTGCAGGCGCACGTCGAAGGGATAGGCGAAGCCATCCGTTTCAAGGCGCGCTTTCTGCTTGCGGGTGGTGTAGGCGATATCCTCACCCTTGTCGCTCTTGAAGCTGCCGCCGCGTTCGTCGATTTCGCTTTTCAGGACGGTGACCTTGATGCTCATGCGTAGACCCCTTTGAGGTTTGGTGGTTGTAGGACCGAGGTGTCGGCCCAATGCGCTGCTACATTCCCGTTGAACCACTTCGGCAGCGTTGGCGAAGTGCAGGTTTCCATGACCGCCCGCAATGAGTCGGTGTCAGGGCAGAATTTGGTGATGACGTTGAGCGTGGCGCCGTACTGGCGGCGCAGGTTGCGGAATGCGCTTTGCAACGTGGCCGCTACAGCTGCCTTAGTGACTTCCATCCGTGTAGACACGCAGCGCAGGAAGCGCAGTACCGGGTAGGCGCCGAGCAGGTAGGCTGCTGGGTCGCGCAGCAGGTCGAGCGGCAATTCCTTGCGATTGGAGGCGCGGAATTGGGCCTCATAGCGCACCCATGGCGAATTCTTGTCGCCCTGCTCCCTGCCCTTTTCGTAGACGCGCAGCTGCTTTTCCGAGGCCTTGCCGCCCACGTAGAACGTTTTGCCGTCGCCGCTGTCGTAGTCGTCAACCAAGCGCGCCTTGGGGCGCTGCCCACGCTGATCGAACTGGCCTTCGTCGTACCACTTCTGTGCCAGGCGCAGTGGATATTTGCCCAGCAGATCATCGGCACACACGTCGAGACGGGTAATTCTGCCCGCGCAGCTTTCGAGCTTCGCTCGAAGCTCCAGCCACCGCTGCGCATGGCCGCAGCGCGCTGCGCTAACGTACTTGCAGCCTTCGCCGGAAAGCTCGATGCGAGCGGTGATCGTGCCGTCGATACGCTGGCAATTTTCACCGCCCAATTCAATCATCCCGACGAACTTCTTTTCGGCGTCGATGATCTTGACGCGCCACTTGTAGAAGCGGCCGCCACCGGCCGCATCATCCAGTTCAAGGCCGAGGCCACCGAAGAACCACGTAAACACGTGGAGCGCGGCAACGCGGGCGTTGTCCGCACAGGCATCGATCCACTCCCGGGATTCGTCCTGTGTGTCGCGGTCGAGGAACCCCGTCTCACGCAGTGCGACGAAAAGATCGATAGAGGCGGAGAACCAGTCAATGCCGACCGTCAGGGTTCCCTCGGGGTTGCTGAATTCACTGACTCCCCTGTTAGACGCGGGGAGTCCTGCCGTCGCTGCCGCGCCGTCAGCCACGGACCACCTCCGAAAGCTCAGCAAAGCGCGCCGCTTGAAGCAGATCACCACGCTTGGATGCTGCAATTTCCAGCTCGCGGGCAGCAGCACGAAGAGTCGCGGCCAAGTCGCGTCCGGCGAAGGCTTGGTTGAAGTCGCGGCGAACGCGTCGCGATGCGGCAGAGTTGCTGAATGAGCCGCGCTTGCGGAGAGTGATATCGGTAATCACAGGGACACCTCACCCAAGATCACGGCCTTGGCCTCGCCCACGCACGCGCAGACGCGGTAATCCACCTTGCCGCGCAGAATCTGGCGGAACCAACGGGCATTACGCAGCGCATGGGCTTCGTCGTTGCCGTAGTCGCTCTTGTGATTCCAGGCGCCACCCGGCAGGCGCTGCTCGATGGTGTAGCGCAGCTTTTCCATCTGGATCACGCCGTGGATCACGGCTTCAAGGGGAGAAGTCGAGCGCACGGGCTCGTAGAAGCGGGGGTTGACCTTAGCGGCCATGCTTCACCTCGGCAGATGCTTGGGCAATCAACGAGGCCTCAGCGGCAGGCTTAGGAGCGATGGCTGCGAGCAGCTCGCCTGCCTTGCGCGGGAAAGTGGCAACGCCGTATGCGATGGCGGCGATTGCACCCACCAACACGAATGCGATCAAAGGGTCCATCACTTGAGGCCCCCTTTGCGGCGGAGATAGTCGGCACGGATGCAGGCGACACCCAGCACCACGAGTACGCCACCGGCCATAGCAACAAGCAGATCTTCCATGCTGCACCCCTACCCCAAGCCCCAAGAGAACCCGACAGCGGCCTTGGGGTGCCGGTGACGGGGTGTCTAGGCAAGCTAAGACACGGCGCATGTATAGTTGCCCTAATACAAGCCTGTCAAGGGAACCTAAGACATGACCGCCGTTC
>Ga0228674_1001676_pt1 | contig 12969 bp, 18 predicted proteins | sample 1D_rmetaG_FD_189054 | JGI IMG/M metagenome (GOLD analysis project Ga0228674, IMG submission 189054) | Seawater microbial communities from Monterey Bay, California, United States - 1D_r | ecosystem: Environmental > Aquatic > Marine > Coastal | place: USA: California | collected 2016-09-26
GAGATAGTGCGTAAGCGAATGTTATTTATAATTTTTTAAAAAATTTCTGCGAAATCATTCAATCGACTTATTAGTAAATATTAGTTAAGCTGTTGCCCATGCCTAAAGCCTTCGTATGTAACACTTGCAAACAAAGCAAGACCGAAGAAGATTTTGAGCTAAAGAAAAACGGGGGCAGGTCCACAAGTAACAGAATGCGCAAATGCAAAGAATGTGTTGCAGTGCAGCGTTTGTATGTTAACGAGCCCCGCAGTTACTTTAGTAAGATTTGTTCTTCTCAAAAGCACCTGCACACGTCGGGGAAACGAAACCCCGAGGGTCTTGAGTGGGTGCTCACACCCGACGATTTAGTGCAGCTTTTTGAAGCGCAGGAGATGCGCTGCGCGTACTCGGGCGTATTGATGACAACTTTCCGCGACGGCACCGGCCACAAAGACCTCAATGCATCCCTAGACCGCAAAAACCCAGAAGTAGGTTACCGCAGCGATAACGTCCACCTCGTTTGCCACCGCGTTAATTTTATGAAGCACACCCTAAGTGAGCCAATGTTCTTCTGGTGGATCGAGAATATCGCTTCGCATTCATTTGCAAAGAAACATTAGTACAGCTATTATTCACTAATGAAGGATAGCCTAGAAGTGTTATGCCTAGAGGGTCTGGAAGAGGCGCTTTTGGGCTACCAAGTCAGTGTGCAGGGCAAGGCACCTACGCTTGTCTACGATTATGACGCAGCAATCGCACTACTTGAAAACGCAGGCTACGAAAAAAATGAAATAAACGGCTTTTTAGCGGACATCGACAGCATTGAGTTCGTATCTCCTCCTGTTTTTGTACGGCTAGATGAGTCAGCGAAGTCGAATATATTGCGAGGTGATCGGTATTTCTTCGATGACGGCAACCAAACCATCCACTGAGGAAATGTCTCGGTCGGAATTCGAGTCTCATATGCCATATATGGGGCTGAAGGCCGGTGAGCTGACTGTTCAGCAGGAGAAGCTGGTGCAATTTATTTGCAGCGGGATGTCTATCGCCGCCGCTGGCCGCGCTGCTGGGTATTCCTCCCCACAAGTCGCTTGGTCAACCGCAAAAACCGAGAACGTAGTGAAGGCCATCGCCTATTTCCGCGATGAAATGCGTGAGCAGGTCAAGTTCGGCATGAATGAAGCCCATTCAATGTACATGAACGCCTATGTTTCCTCGGCAAACGCCACAGAAATGAAGAACACCGTCGATAGCCTAGTGAGATTGCACGGTTTAGCTAAAGAAGCGCAGCAATCCACGCAGGTAAATGTGCAGATTAACGGGGCGAAGCAGTTAGAGCGCCTTAGCGACGACGAATTATTAAAAATTGCGGGTAAAGAGGGTACTTACCTAGAGCCAGCTACTCATGACGGATGAAGCGCCTAAGACTACATGTGAGCGTTGCAAGAAATTAGTCCCCGTCACCCTGATGGGGCTCGATGAGCTGTGTGTCTACTGCCAAGCCGACGACCAAGAGCGCCTACCCACACCGAATACCCAAGAAGTCACGCCAGATCAGCCTAAGACCCCAGAAGAGCTCGCCAGAGAAGAGCTCGCGATGCGGATACTCACGCGTAAGCGCATGCTGCCATTCGTAGAGCGGTTTAACCCTGATTATCAGGCGGGATGGGTACATAAGGACATCTGTAAGCGCCTTGAAAAGTTTTCACAGGACGTGGTGGATAAGAAGTCGCCACGGCTAATGCTGTTCATGCCACCTCGGCACGGGAAATCAACACTTGCCTCTGTATCTTTTCCAGCTTGGCACTTGGGACGTAACCCTGATCACGAGTTTATTAGCTGCTCATACTCTGGCTCTCTAGCCATGGGTTTCTCGCGGAAGGTACGTAATTTATTGCGTGAGCCTTCTTATAAGAGTGCTTTTAAGACGCGGCTAGATCCTGAATCGCAGAGTGCGGAAGCATGGTTGACGACCGGCGGTGGCGGTTTTGTTGCTGCTGGTGTTGGAGGCGGTATCACGGGAAAAGGAGCGCATATTCTTGTTATCGACGATCCTGTCAAAAATAGAGAAGACGCTGAGTCTCAGAACAACCGCGAGGCTAACTGGGATTGGTATACTTCTACTGCCTATACCCGCCTTGCTCCTGGTGGTGGGGTCTTGGTTATCCTCACCCGTTGGCACGACGATGATCTAGCCGGTCGTTTGTTACGAATGGGAACAGATGGCGGTGACGAATGGGAAGTTGTTCGTTACCCAGCGATAGCTGAAGAGGACGAAGAGTTCCGCAGCGTCGGTGAGCCGCTACATAAAGAGCGGTATGACTTTCCCTCCTTAGAGCGTATTCGCAAGGCCGTTGGCCCTCGTGATTGGTCAGCTCTATATCAGCAGAATCCTGTGGCGGATGAGGGTGACTACTTTACCCGCCAAATGATCAAGTACTACCAGCCTGAAGACATCGATGAAGACCGCATGAAATTCTATGCGGCTTGGGACTTGGCCATTGGCAAGAATGATCGTAACGATTATTCCGTTGGCATGGTGATCGGGGTTGATGAGCAAGATCAGTTATTCGTTATGGACGTTGTTAGAGGACGGTTTGACGGCTTCGAGATTGTTGAGCGCATTTTAGATTTATACGTTCAGTGGAAGCCGACCATGGTGGGTATTGAGAAGGGACACATCGAGATGGCTCTCGGCCCCTTCCTAGAAAAACGAGTTCGGGAGAGAGGGTTGTACGAAATGTACATTAAAGACCTCAAGACCGGACGACGCGACAAAGAAGCCAGAGCTCGTGCCATACAAGGTCGTATGCAGCAGGGCATGGTGTTCTTTCCCCAAGATGCTGTCTTTACGGCACCTTTGGTGGCGGAGCTACTGAGATTCCCCAACGGTACACATGATGACCAAGTCGATGCTTTGGCGTGGCTAGGTCTCATGATGGCGGAGTTTTCTACATACCAAGCACCGGTTATTCACGAGCCCTCGTGGCGGGACAGACTGTCCCACTTCGGCGGGGGTGACTCAAAACATAAATCGGCGATGAGTGCTTAGTGATGAAGAAATCTAACAAGATAGCGTCGGAGAAGGAGCATGCCATCGCTTCGACGCAATGGGATCGATACGTTCGAGCCCGTGACAATGGGCATCTAGACTATATAGAACTGGCCAAGAAGTGCGATGCATTTTACCGAGGTGACCAGTGGGCGATGGAGGACATTGCTGCGCTCGATCAGGAGGGCCGTCCTGCGTTAACTATTAATACTATCCTGCCAACGGTCAACACCGTATTGGGTGAGCAGAGCTCACGCAGGGCAGATGTGAAGTTTAAGCCCCGCAAAGGGGGCGATGAGGAGCTTGCAGACACGCTAACTAAGGTGTTCATGCAGGTTGCCGACAACAACAAGATGGATTGGGTTGAGCAGCAGGTATTCGCTGACGGCTTGATCCTCGATGGCCGTGGTTACTTTGATGTGCGGATGGACTTCTCGGACAGTGTAGAGGGTGAGGTACGCATTACTGCTAAAGACCCGCTCGATATTCTGATTGACCCTGATGCAAAAGAGTACGACTCGAAGACTTGGAACGAGATCTTTGAGACTAAATGGATGACCCTTGATGACATCGAGGAGATGTACGGTAAGGACAAGGCAGAGCGCCTGACCTTTATTGCGGAGAACGGTAACAGCTTTGGTCGTGACTCTATTGAGTACGAAGAAGATCGTTACGGCGACATCGATTCCACCGAGGATTTTCTTGGCGCACAGATTCCTGGCGAGGATGAGTATCGCAATGTTAAGTCGTTGCGTGTCATTGAGCGGCAGCACCGTAAGCTGACAAGGGCTGATTATTACGTTGACCCTTCAACCGGTGATCAGCGGCCTGTGCCAGAGAACTGGTCAGACCGTAAGGCGAAGGCTTTTGGGAAGCAGCACGGCCTGTCTATCATTTCCAAGATGGTCAAGCGTGTCCGTTGGACCGTGAGCTGTGACAAGGTGGTATTGCACGATGATTGGTCGCCTTATGACGACTTCACCGTGGTTCCTTACTTTGCATACTTCAGACGTGGCACACCGTTTGGCATGGTGCGTAACCTGCTATCCCCGCAAGAGCAGCTAAACAAGATCGCCAGCCAAGAGCTGCATATTGTTAACACTACTGCGAACAGCGGTTGGATGGTTGAGAGTGGGTCGTTAGTCGGTATGACACCCGATGACTTGGAAGAGCATGGTGCACAGACGGGCCTCGTACTTGAATATGCTCGCGGTACTTCGCCCCCACTGAAGATAAACCCTAACCAGATCCCTACAGGGCTGGACCGCATTGCCCAGAAGGCAGCGCAGAATGTTAAGACCATCTCGGGTATTAACGACTCGATGTTGGGCACAGACTCGGCTGAGGTTTCTGGCATAGCGATCCAAGCGAAACAGAATCGCGGCACCATCATGATTCAGGTGCCATTGGATAACTTAAACAAGACCCGTCAGTACTTGGCGGAGAAGACGTTGAACATCATCCAGCGTTTCTACACTGAAGAACGCATCATTCAGATTACCAACGAAGAAGACCCAATGAAGCCCCGTGAGCCGATGGTTGTTAACCAGATGACGGCAGAGGGACGCATTGTGAATGACCTCACCATAGGTGAGTACGACGTAATCATTGCTACAGCACCTGCCCGTGACAGCTTCGATGAGATGCAGTTTGCCGAGGCCATCAGCTTACGTAGTGCAGGTGTAGCGATACCTGATGACGCAATCATCGAGTACTCGCACCTCGCTAAGAAGGCCGAACTCGCCAAGCGTATCCGCATGATCACTGGTGTTGAGCAGTCTCCAGAGCAGCAAGAGTTCGCTGCCATGCAGCAGCAGATGGCTATGCAGGAACTGCAGCTCGGCATCGAGAAGATTGGTGCAGAGGTTCAGAAGTTGCAATCAGAGGCTGCGGTGAATATGGCTAAGACCCAAGACATGTCTGAGATTGGACCACAGCTCAAGCTTATGGAGCTTCAGTCTGAGATGAAGCAGAAGCAGATGGAGCTCGATCTACGCAGGGAGCTTGCTGACCTGACTAATAACACCCGCGTGTCTAACCAAGAGACCTCAGCGGCCACCCGAATTGCTACAACGGCAATGCAACAAACCAACAAGATGCGAAACCCCAAAGGATAAATTATGGCTGATGATATGGAAGATAAATTGGAACTTGAACGGATGCCAGGAGCGGACGCTCTCGAAGAAAGGGATGAAGGTTTTAATCTGAACTTCGGTTTAGACGAAGCCGATGATGAGCCAGTAGCGGAGGCTCCAGAAGAAGTTGAGGAAGAAGTAGAGGAAACCACGGCTGAAGTTGAAGAGGCTGAGGAAGAGGTTGAGGAGGTTGCAGAGCAGCCTGAAGAAGAGGTTGCTGAACTCGAAGAAGAGCCAGTGCCAGAGCCGAAGCCAAAAGCAAAAGGGCAGACCGTTCCTAAGTCCCGTATGGACGAAGTAATAGCGGAGCGCAATGAGCTACGTCGTGAGATGGAGGCATTGAAAGAGGCTCAGAAGCCTGCTGCCCCAGCGGCCCCAGCTTATGACTTCGAGGGTAAAGAGAAGCAGTACCAAGAGCTTATCCTCGATGGTGAGGCTGAAAAGGCGACGGCTTTGCGCACCGAGATCAATCAGAAGACGCGTGAAACCTTGAGTGCGGAACTAGCGCAAGAGGTCGAGACCACGATCACACGTAAGAATGAAGAGACTGCGCTCCAGCTTGCGGCAGACCAATTGCAGTCGGACTTCCCGCAGTTTAACGAGGACTCTTCTGATTATAACGAGGCGTTGACGCAAGAAGTTATTGACCTTCGAGACGCGTTCATCATCAAAGGTGAGCGACCGGTTGATGCCTTGGCTAAAGCTTCTGATTTCGTTATCAGAAACCACGACTTATCTGCTCCTGCGCCAGAAGAGGAGACCTCAACAGGTCTAGCAGGTAAAGCTGCACCTGCTAAGAAGAATGTAGATGAGGTTTCAAAGAAGCGAGCGGAAGTAGCTAAGAAGCTTGATGCAGCATCGAAACAACCCCCAGAACTTCCTGGAGAGAGCTCTAGTAGTCACGGCGAGAAGGCTGTGGATATTAGTACGTTGTCGGAGGAAGAGTTTAACGCTTTGCCAGAGGCAACTTTGAAACGGCTTCGCGGCGATATTTTTTGAGGTGACACATGGCGGATAAGAAAGACCCACGATTAGCTAGAGCAGGTGTCAGTGGTTACAACAAACCAAAGCGCACTCCTAGCCACCCGAAGAAGTCTCACGTTGTCGTAGCTAAAGAAGGCGACAAGGTAAAGACCATCCGGTTTGGTGAGCAGGGCGCGAAGACTGCTGGCAAGCCAAAGTCGGGCGAAAGTGAAGCCATGAAGAAAAAGCGAGCCAGCTTCAAGGCTCGCCACGGTAAGAACATTTCCAAAGGAAAAATGTCAGCGGCCTACTGGGCTAACAAAACTAAATGGTAAGGAGTCACTATGAAAGCGGTTTTAGTATTAGCAGCATTTTTTTCAGCAATCTGTTCAGCATCCACCACGATTTACTATGACGACGGCACTACCTATACGCTTCTAAATGGCGAAGAGGTTTTCGTCTCATACAACGATATGTTTACCAAGCAGGAGTATCTGGATAACGGGCAGATACTCTTTTCCCCGCGATACCCCAATCGCAAACGTGATTATGTCGAGACGGTTGACCCCTCGGATGGACTGACGCCAGGAGGCGCAGAATGGTGCGCGGTTTATGAGCCATTCCAAGATGGGTACAGCTTCTCAGATGCAATCTGGTCTAAAAACTGCGTTAAAGGAGGCTAGCCATGCCTAAAGTAGCTGGAAAGAAGTTCCCCTATACCAAAGCGGGTAAGAAGGCCGCTGCTGCAGCAGCAAAAAAGAAAAAGAAACCTAAGAAGAGGTACTAGGTATGGCCGGTAAGGGTTTATATGCCAACATCGCCGCCAAAAGGCGGCGTATCAAAAACGGCTCTGGCGAGACCATGCGGAAAGCTGGAGCCAAGGGCGCTCCCAGCGCGAAGGACTTTAAGAAATCCGCGAAAACCGCAAAGAAACGGAAGTCTAAGAAAAAATGACGGAGGCGGTATGTATCAGTGGTCTTACGGCGATGTGGTTATAAATATCCTTGCTTACACGCAGGGTTCTTATCCAGCGAAAGACGTTTTGGCCATGGCTGACGCCATATGGAAGAAACAAGCTAAACCCCAGATGACCTTGATAGAGATGGAAACACCTTCGCTTGGAGGCGTAGCCACTAATGCGTTCGACTTTGAAATAGCCGAAGATGAACCAGAAGAGGAAGTCGAGGACTAGCTATTAGCAGTTTGACTTATACCTTTAGTACAGCTAATATCATGAGACCATTCTTGTATCAGCAAGTAATCTGATCGTGCCGTACACGTTAAAACCGTAATCGTCTGCACAGACGTTAAATAAGCCGAGACGCACTCGTAAATTTGCGCACTCGTTAGTCTGCACGCAAAGGACAACAGGGCTTTTACTTTAACCAGCAAATTTGGAGGCCGTCATGGCTTTAACAAACTTTGCCAGCCTGACTTCTGAGCAACTAACCGCGTGGAGTCGGGATTTCTGGCGTCAAGCTCGTAACATGAGCTTCATTAATCAGTTCGCAGGAACTGGTTCAAATGCAATGGTTCAGCGAATCACTGAACTTACTCGTTCTGAGAAAGGCACCCGTGCCGTCATTACTCTGCTTGCAGACATGACCGGAGACGGTGTCACTGGTGACTACACACTAGAAGGCAACGAAGAAGCCTTGCGTGCGTATGACATCACGATTGAACTTGATCAACTACGTTTCGCTAACCGAATTGCTGGCCGCATGGCTGACCAAAAGTCGGTAGTAAACTTCCGCGAGACCTCTCGTGACGCACTGGCATATGCCATGGCAGATCGTATGGACCAGTTGGCGTTCTTGACGCTGTCTGGAATCGCGTACACTAACAAGACTAACGGTGCGGTGCGAACTACTAGCTCCACTTCAGGTCTTGAGCTAGTTGACCTTGAATATGCGTCAGACGTTTCTGCACCTACTGCAGCCCGTCACCTGCGCATTAGCGGCGGTGATATTGCTACTGGCGATACAACTGCTGTAACAGCTTCAGATAAGCTTGGATACAAGCAAATCGTTGAGCTGAAAGCCTACGCTAAAGATAACTACATCCGTGGTCTTCGAGGCGCTGGTAACGAAGAAACTTTCCACCTGTTCGTAACTCCACAGCAAATGGCTAACCTGAAGCTCGATTCTGACTTCTTGGCTAACGTTCGCAATGCTGGCGTTCGCGGTACTGCAAACTCATTGTTTGCTGGTAGCAGCAGCTTGATGGTTGACGGCGTGATGTGTCACGAATTCCGTCACGTATTCAATACGGCTGGTGCAACTGCCGGTACCTCTAGCAACGCTGGAGCTGCTGGATACAAGTGGGGTGCAGACGCAGACGTAAATGGAGCTCGCGCTCTGTTCTGTGGTGCTCAATCACTTGCAATGGCTGACATCGGCTTGCCTGAGATTGTCGAAGATACATTCGACTATGGCAACCAAGCTGGTATCTCCATCGGGAAGATCTTCGGACTCAAGAAGCCTAAGTTCAACAGCGACTACAACGGTACTGTTGAAGACTTCGGCGTGATTTGTCTGGATACCGCGCAGTAAGCGGTAGATGACTCTCCCCTTCCCCCTACTCGCTGTTTGCTCAATCAATCAGAGGGTAGGGGGTTCTTTTTAGGAAGACTTATGAGAATTAAAGCTCCACAGGATTTGAGAGTAGCCACATTAGACGGCGGCATTGTCGTCTTTCAGGCTGGCGTAGAAAGAGAAGTTTCAGAAAGTATTGGTGCTATAGCACTGAGTATGGGTGCAGAGGTTGTTGGAGCCGCTCCGACCGCTGTGCTTGCTTCAGTTGAGACCGAAGAAATTGACCCTCTTGATGAGGTCATATCGGCAGTTGAGCAGCTCGTTGAGAGCGGAGCACCAGAGGATTTTAAAGCTAATGGTGAGCCTAAAGCCGCGTCCATTCACCGTATTTGTGGGAAAACGATTCCGACTGAAGTACGAGAGGCCGCTTGGGATCGAGTATTTAATGGCTAATAAACTAGAGGTAGCCCAGTATGAGTGTCAGCGTTCAATCAGTAATTGATAGGGTTCAAGTAACTCTGCAAGACACCACGGGGGTTAGGTGGCCGGTTGCAAATGAGCTAGTCCTTTGGGTGAACGACGCGCAACGTGAAATTGCGTTGTTTAAACCCGACGCCTCTGCGCAGAATGAAACAATCACGTTAGTAGCTGGCACTAAACAATCAATACCTTCTAATGGAAACCGGCTACTTGGCGTCGTCAGAAACATGTCTGCTGCTTCGGGTGGCACCGGTTCTCGCTCCATCAGGCTTGTAGAACGGGAGGTGCTAGATGCTCAAACGCCTACGTGGCACGACCCTGCGAGTAGCGGCGATGCTGCTCACAGTGCTGTGGTTAAGCATTACGTTTATGACGATTCTAACCCTCGTAACTTTTACGTTTATCCTGGAGTCGCTGGGGATGCTTATGTCGAAATTATCTATTCGGGAAACCCTAGTACGGTAGCGCAGGCCGATAACCTGACAGTCCCTGATATCTACGCGAACTCCGTATACAACTACGTGCTGTATTCCTGCTACATGAAGGACGCTGAGTACACCGGTAACAGCCAGCGTGCAGGAAACCACTACCAGCTCTTCATGGCTGCGGTGACGGGCAAATCGCAATTAGATTTGGTTACCAGCCCTAACGCTAATACTGCAGCGGCGTAACGAACATGGCTACTTTTGAGTCGTTATTACCTGATGTGTTACCCAGCGTATATGGTTGCTCCGACCCCGTAGCAATCGCAGCGATTCGCTCTTCAGCTATAGACTTCTGCACAAAATCAGAAGTCTATCAGCAAGAGTTGGACCCCGTGACAACGGTTGCAAAGATTTACGAGTATGACTTAGAGCCCCCAAAGAATGCGGTTGTCCATAAAATACTGTGGCTTATTAATGACGGTGAAAAACTAGAACCGGTGAGCACAGGATTATTAGAACAACGACTTCCTGATTGGCGCGACAAAGCCAACGCGGGGATACCTAAGTATTTTGTCCAGCAGAGCCAAACCCTTTTTTATCTCGCTCCGATGCCAGCTACTACGAAGGTAGAGTCTGTGCTTTTGAGAGCTGTGCTGAAACCTACGGCGGATGCTTTATTACTAGACGATGAAATTATCAACAATCATAAGGATGCCATTGTGAATGGTGCCTTATTCCGGTTGTTGAGGACGCCTGCAAAAGTTTGGACTGATTATCAAGCCGCGCAAATGTATGCGGCTCTTTATGCCGAAGGTGTCAAGGAAGCAGAAGACAAAGCGAGAGCTAGTAATACACCCATAGCACGGAGCGTGAAATATGGCGGCTACCATACCAGCCCAACAAGGCGACGATACTCTTAGGCTCGGCGATATTCGAGAAGAGTGGTGGTGGATTAGACCTGCAATAGAAGAGATTTTGGCGGACAACCCAACTCTCTCTTACATCCCAGAGGATGTATATGCAGAAGTTAAAGCGGAACGGGCGATGTTGTTTATTGCCGAAGGTGGTTTTGCGGTAACAACGTCTGAAGTTGACCGGTATACCGGTGATAAGACGTTGTTGATGTGGATTTATTGGAGCCAACCCCGAAAGGCTCCAGCCCTGTTCAGACATATGGAGGGGATTAGACAGGTTGCCGAGGCTACGGGCCATAGTTGGATCGAAGCCAGAACAAAGTCTGAACGGTGGGGAAACGCTCTCGCACGTCGAGGATGGGTTTTAGACGACTTAATTTATAGGAAGCCGGTTCATGAGTAGCCCAAAACAATCAGATTACAAAGCCACCGACGCTGAAAAAGCTTCGGCCTCTGTAGCTCTGGAGCGGTATAAGTTCTTTAAACAGAACTACGACCCCAAGCTGCAAGAGATGCGTGACAAAGCCCGAGATGGTGACCCCAGCCAGATTCTGAGAGCTCGCGCTAATGCCGACACTATGCAGGCACTCACACCTGCATCCTATAGAAATGCACAAGCCCTAGATTACTCATCCGACCTTAGCAAGGCTTACCAAGGTCAGCTCGGTATGGCCAGTGAGACCGGCAGAAAGATCCAGAACACGATGGGGTCCAATGTTATAGGCATAGCTAACAAGCAGGCTGCGGATGCCACCACAGGTATGTCGAAATTGTCGCGGCTAGAAACCAGTGAAGCGTTAAACCGTGCCAAGAACAAACAGCAGGTTGCAATGGCGAGACAAAATGCCGCAGTGCAGCTTGGCAGTTCGATGGTTATGCAAGGGCTGGACAACAAGGACACCGGTGGATCATTTTTCACACCGAACCGTCAGTTACCTAGAGGCCAACAGGGACCACCCCAATCTATAAGTTCGTTGGGTGATCGCTGGGACTACTTTTTAAACGGGTGAATATATGAGATTCGACCTTTCAGCGGAGCAGCTAGATCAGATCGCTAACGGTAACTATCGTGGTCAAGGCGGTCAAGGCGGTCAAGGCGGTTCAGCCAATTATGCGGCAACCTTGCCTCAGGTGAGTGATCCTGAGAAGGCTTATGCGGATATAACGCGTGGCGAGTTCAACGATTACGTAGCTAATTACCGTGACTTTGAAATGGAGCTCCTTGACAGGGCTTCAAATGACACAAGTCTGATCGATCAAGCGCGGACTGACTCTACTAATGCTTCGGCTCTTACCGCTGGCATAGCTTCTAGAAACGCATCACGGTACGGCGGTCGCATGACTCCCGCACAGCAGCAGGCTATGGATCGAAACCTAGAGCGCGGCAATGTGCTCGGTTCAGTTAAATCAATTGCCGATGCGCGTATTGCGCAGGACGAAGCTAATACAGCTCTCATGTCCGACCTGATTAACATTGGTCAGGGCGTCAATCGGTCGAGTCAGCAACAACTGGGCAATGCGGCCCAGGATGCGTCAGCGCGAAAGCAAGCCTATTCACAAGCGAAGGCGGCGAGCAAAGCGAACACGTATTCCACCATCGGTTCATTGGGTGCAATGGCAATTTTTGCCATGGCATTCTAGGGGATAAGTAATGGCACAGTCGGCACTAGGCAGTTTAGGCCCACTATTAGGTTATGTTTCCAATCGCCGCAATGCGCGGGATTTGAAAGATTACCGTGATCAGACGCTAGCGGATCGGGATGAGTCGCTTCGACTCATGCGGAATGCAGATGAGCGTGCGCAAGAAGAGGCCGATGCCACTGACCTTGCTAGGTTTGGCGCACAGTATTTTAACACCGTTGCCTCGGGGTTTGATGACTTAGAACCTAATGCCAATGGCGGTATGAAGGTTGGTGCTGAGTCCATGCAATCAGCTCTTAAAAATAATCCAGACTTGACTCGGCGGCTACTGACTCAGTCAGGAGCGTTTAAAACTTTGTTAGACCCAAGTGTTAAGGGCTATGACGACATTACAGGCATTCAAGCAATACCCCAAGAAGACGGTACTGTCGGTTATGCAGTAACCGTCAAGAACGCAGACACTGAGGGTCCGTTGGCAGTGGGCGGCAGTACAGATGATGCAGCTCCGATAGCGACTATCTCAGAAGCCGACATGCTTAGAGTCTTTAATCAGGGCTTAACTAGCGCATATGCTAACGGCGGGTCTACTTCTGTAAGTATGCAAACGCGCCTTTTGAATAACGCCATGGTAGGTCGCGGCCCTATGGAGCAAGCTACGGGTGCAGTTTTGGGACAATCGGCAGGAGCAATGTCCCAAGCCGGTATTCCTGAAGGCGTCGATGCTGCTCGTGCGGCGGGGTTAGATCTTGGCGAGGCGAGTTATGACGAGCTAGCGCAGATTCTAATTAACGATGGCAATATGACACGGGAAGAAGTGGAGGCTAAATTCCCACGCGCTCAGAC
>Ga0228674_1001689_pt1 | contig 12893 bp, 7 predicted proteins | sample 1D_rmetaG_FD_189054 | JGI IMG/M metagenome (GOLD analysis project Ga0228674, IMG submission 189054) | Seawater microbial communities from Monterey Bay, California, United States - 1D_r | ecosystem: Environmental > Aquatic > Marine > Coastal | place: USA: California | collected 2016-09-26
GGAACAGCAGGTCGATCCGGAAATGAAGATCGGCCGTCCGCGCCAGGTCTACACCGGCAGCGACGTGCGCGACTACCAGGGCTGATCGCTCCGCGTAGGTTGTGCTGAAGACGCCCCGCATCCGCGGGGCGTTTTTTTTGCGTCGCTTGGGTGGGTGCCAACCTTGGTTGGCACGCTTTCGGCCCAAACCATCCACGCCCGGCGTGGATCTACCGACGCCCGAGCTTTGGTAGGTGCCAACCTTGGTTGGCACGCATCCTGCGCAAACCCTCCACGCGTCGCGTGGATCTACCGGGCTCGACGGGCGTTGAACCACCACCGCGCCAAGACCGCGTGATTCAAGGGTCTCATCCGCTTCACAACGGCTCGCGCAGCCTCAGGACGCCAGCTGCATTCGCAGCCCATGAAATGGAGCGTCCATCCCGATGAGTACCCGATTTGATCCACCCGAGCGCGGACCGCTCGGCCCCGACGTCGCCACCGTCGTCACCGCCCCCATCGTTCCGCCCGCCAGCGAAAGCGCGGTGTCCTGGGGCGCGATCTTTGCCGGTGCCGTCGCCGCCGCCGCACTGTCCCTCATCCTGCTGATCCTTGGCGTCGGCCTCGGCCTGTCGTCGGTGTCGCCGTGGTCGTTCGAAGGTGTCAGCAAGGAAACCTTCGGCTGGTCCAGCATCGCCTGGCTCACCTTCACTGCGCTGGCCGCGTCGGGCCTGGGCGGCTACCTGGCCGGTCGCCTGCGCACCAAGTGGACGCTGATCCACGGTGATGAAACCTACTTCCGCGACACCGCGCATGGTTTCGTGTCGTGGGCGGTGGCCACGCTGCTTACCGCCGGCCTGCTGACCTCGGCCATCGGTGGCGTGCTGGGTGCGGGCGCCAAGGTCGCCGGTGCCACGGCAGGTGCAGCCGCCTCGACGGCAGGCGTTGTCACGGCAGCAGCCGGCACCGCCGCTGCAAGCAATGCGCAGGAAGGTGACCTCAACTATTGGGTCGATTCGCTGTTCCGCAGCGCGGCTCATCCGGCACCGGGCGCACCGGAGGCGGGCGCGCCGCCGGCACCGGGCACGCCGCCGGCACCGGGTGCGATGAACGATCCGGCCGCACCGCCGCCGCCGGCCGCACCGAACGCCAGTCCGCGTCCGGCCGGCATGACGCCGCCGCCGCGCCCGATGGCGGTTGGCCCTGATGGCGATCGTCGCGAGGTGCGCGCGGAAGTGAACCGCATCATCGTCAACAGCCTGCAGGGCGATGGCCTTGACCCGGCCGATACCCAGTACCTGTCGCAGCTGATTGCCCGCGAAACCGGCATGAGCGAAGCCGAAGCGCAGGCCCGCGTGACCGACGTGCAGACACGCATGCGTGCGGCGCTGGAGAAGGCCAAGACCACGGCCAAGCAGGCCGCCGACGATGCACGCAAGGCGACGGCGTACGCCGCACTGTGGCTGTTCATCACCCTGCTGATCGGCGCGTTCTTCGCCAGCCTCAGCGCCACTTGGGGCGGCCGTCGCCGCGACCTGTAATTCCCATTGCTTCAGGAGAACGGATATGAAGATGTTGCTGCTATGGCTGCTGGGCGTTCCGATCCCGCTGCTGATCCTGTACGCGATCTTCTTCTGACGATTGCGTAGCGCGTGAATCCTCAGGCCGCCGCAAGGCGGCCTGAGTCATTATGAAGTACAGGTTTCATGGTGTTTTCGCAGGGCAATGAGAAATGTTGCAAAACAGGTTGAGAGATATTGAGTAATTCCAAAACCTTGAGCGGATTCAAGAATTTTCAACAACGTTCAGCGTTTTAGGAATGCTTGAATGGTTTGTGGGGCAATGGATTCCTAACATTCTCTCCGTCGCCCGCATCCACCTCCGCGGGCGGCGCTTCCCTCCCTTGAAAGGGGAGGGAAGCTTTCACGTTTCCTGTCCGAGAGAGACACGCCCCATGAACGCCATCATCAAGAAAGCCGCGCTCGCTGCAGCGCTGGCTACCGTTTCCACGTCCGCATTTGCCATCGACACCAGCATCACGCTTTACGCCAACGTGGATTCCACGCTGGCCTTCCAGAAGGAAGACGGCAGCGCCCTGGACGATAGTGTCATCCTGACCTATCAACCCGGCGGTCGTGGTCTTAGCCCATGGAGAGAGAACACTCGCATCTTCTCCAACGACGAAAGCAAGGACATCGAAGTCAAGCTGGGCAGTGACGTCGAGCTGATTCCGAATACCGGTAGCCCCGGCGCAAAGCGGGTTCCGATGACGGTCAGCCTCAATAACATGAAGTTGACGACGGCTGCACAGGACCTGTTGGCCAGCCAGATCTTCGATGGTGCAATCCAGGGGCGTTCTATTGTCCTGCCGCTGGTTATCGAGCAGACCACTGTGGGCGATCTTTCCTCGGCCCAGTATCAAGGCATGGCGACCATCGTGCTGAGCCAGAAGCCGTAAGCAACCCCGCCGGCCCGTCAGCACGGGCCGGCCTTCCAACGCGATTTCCCCGAATGAATTCTCCCGCACCCGCCGTGACCCGGCTGGCGATGGCGCTCGCCCTGGCGTTGGCGCCAACGCTGGCCCACGCCCGCAGCGTCCCCGCTGGCTTTGAAGATCTGGTGGAAGGCCAGACCGAGCAGCTGGACGTCAGCCTGTTCGGCCAATCGGCCGGGCTGTCGCCGGTGCGGGTGACGCTGGACGAGGTACAGCTGCTGGAGCCGCAGCGCGTGGCCCAGGCGCTGGGCCTTTCCACGGAAGCGCAGGCCGCACTGCTGCCGGCGCTGTCGCAGCCAATGCCTCGCAACAGCCATCTGGCGTGCCGCTTTGGCGGCGCTGCGGCCGGCTGCGGCTACATGGCGCCGCCGGAAGATCCTGCGGCTGTGCACGCGCTGTATGACGAAGGCGAAGGTGTGCTGCGCCTGTTCATTGCCCAGCAGTGGATTCCCGGGCAGACACCGGATGCGCATCGTTTCCACAACGTGACCGCCAACGCGGAGAACGCCTGGCTGCACCGGCAGACCTTCAACATCAGCGGTGGCCGCGACTATCAATCGCTGAGTGCGCAGGGCGCGGGCACGCTGGGCCTGTTCAAGCGCGGCCATGTGGCGGGTGAGTGGAACTACAACCGCCAGCACTACCGCCGCAGCGGCAGCCGCGATGACTTCCAGCTGGACAGCGCGTATTACCGCCACGACCTCGGCCAGGAGCACTACCTGCAGATCGGCCTGATGGACCGGCGCAACCTGTCCAGCACCCAGGGCGGCACCTTTGCATTCGGCATGCTGCCGCTGGATCGCTTCCGTGGTGTGCGTGCCGGCACCACCTACGCTTACGTGGACGCCGACGGTGCGATGCAGGCCTCGCCGCTCACCGTGCTGCTGGCACGCGATGCGCGCGTGGATGCCTTCGAGGGCGAGCGGCTGCTGCAGACCTTCTATCTGCAGGCCGGCGTCAATCAGCTGGATACCCGCAGTTTCCCGATGGGCAGCTACAGCGTCACCCTGCGCATCTACGAAGACGGCGTGCTGGTACGCAGCGAGGATGCACCGTTCGACAAGGGCGGTGACTGGACCGATACGCGCCTGCAGTGGTTCGTGCAGGGCGGGCAGCGCGACGAGCGCCGCAGCCGCATCGGTGACGGCGAGCACGCGCTGCAGGCAGGTGTCCGCTTTCCTCTGGCGCGCGACCTGGCGCTGACCGCAGGCGTAGCCGACATCGCCGGTTTCAGCTACGGCGAACTGCGCCTGGACGTGCGCCGCCAGTTCGCGACCCAGGATCTGCGCGGCGCCTTCAGCGTGCTGCGTGGCAGTGATGGCAGCAGTGGCCAGCAGCATCAACTGTCGTATCGCCGGCGTGCCTCGTGGAATCTGTACCAGCAACGCATGCGCGGCAATGCCTGCCGTTTCCAGGATGACAGCCGGGACCGCCTGGGCTGCAGCGACTCGCTCAGTGGTTCGATGTCGCTGCCGTTGGCCGGCGGCAGTGCCTACGTGGGCTATACGCGCCGCCAGACCTGGCGCCCGGCGCAGGCGTTGCCTGGCTTTGACGAGGATCCCCTGGAGGGCCTGCTGCCGTGGCTGCCGCCGGACCCGCTGCGCCCGCGCCGCGAAGCCCAGCGCAGCCGCACCTGGCAGGCCAGCTACAGCCGTACCGACCGCTGGGGCGAGTTCAGTGTGTCCAGCCGCGCCGGCGTATGGCAGCAGCACAACGACGGCAACACCAACACGCCCTCCAGCCGCGACAGGGGCGTGTTCCTCAGCTTCGCCCTGAGCCGCCTGCAGAACGGCGAGCGCGGCAGCTCGCAGCGGCGCTACGCCGTGGATGCGCGCCAGCCCGAACACCAGCGCCCGGACGTGACCTACAGCGTGGCGCAGAGCCTGCGGCAGGAGGTGGATGCCACCTACCGCGAAGCCAATGCCGAACTGCGCGCCACCAACAACGAACGCTACAGCGCGACCGTGGGCGGCCAGCTGCAGAACCCCTGGGGCCAGACCGGCGTCACTGTCGGCGGCTATCGGCAGCCGGGCCGCAGCGAGTTCTCCTACAGCGCCAATCATGCCTCCAGCTTTGCGCTGAGCCGTCGCGGTCTCTACTGGGGCGGCGGGGCCACCGCCGATGCCGGCCTGGCCGTGCAGGTGGACGACACCGACGATTTCGACCTGCGTGGCGTGGCTGCCGAACTGCAGGTGGGGGGCTCGCGCCGCCAGCGCCTGAACCTGGGCGAGCGCCGGCTGATGCCGCTGCAGGCCTACCAGTCGCACCGTGCCGACCTGCAGGACGCGAGCACCGTGGATGGCATCGCCTCGGTGCGGGTGAGCGGCGTGTCCGGCATGCGCCCGTTGTTCCTGTCGCCGGGTCGGCTTGTTCGCATGCCGGTGCCGATCGAGGTGACCTACACCTTCGTCGGCAGTGCGCGGGATGTTGCCGGACTGCCACTGGGCGGCGCGCGCATCCTCAACGCACCGGTCGTCGGCACCAGCGCCAACGGCGGCTTCGTGGCCGACTTTCCGCGCAGGGAAAAGACCCTCTACCTGCTGCAGGACGATCGCCTGTTGCAGTGCCCGCTGCAGGTGCGCGAACGCCGCAGCGTGGTGCTGCTGGTGGGCGCAGTGCAGTGCGAGCCGCTTGCGGTGGCGCAGCTGCCGGCGGAGATCCGCCAGCAGGCACGGGTGACTCGGCTGCTGCAGGAACAGGCCTTGATCGCGGTTGTGCCGCAGACCGCTGCTACAGGAGAAACGCCATGAAGCGGCGTGTGGTGTTTGCTTGGATGGTGGTGAGTGCGTTGGCTGTGGTGGTGCCGAGAGTGTGGGGGCAACAGCCGCCGCAGACCGATCCGCCGCGTGGCGTGTTCACACAGGATGTGACGATGAGCTGGGATCGATCCTCGGTTCCGGCCGACATCGAGTTGTGGGCGCCACGCACGCTGCTGGCCTACGACACGGATCTGAGCAAGCGCTATGGCGAACTGTACATGGTGTGTGCGTCGGCGACGGATACATCGACGGGTCGGTGCCCGGTGGAGGACATGCTGGTTGAGTTGAATGCAGAGACCTCCGTAGCTACCAAGCTCATTGAAGAAAGAAGCGGTTTGGCAACCAATGTGGATGTCACAGCAGCCATCTACCGGGCTGACGCTTCTGTTACCTGCGAAATCGGCTACTGGCACGGCAAGCGCTACGGTATCTACTCATCGGTAGCGCAGCGGTGCAACAGGGTGGTCGCGGCTGGAACTGGCGTGGGGCTGAGGATCAAGGCTGATGACTTACTGAGTCTCACCGCGGGTCATTGGAAGGGAGTTGTCGAACTCCGCCTGCGTCGCCCGCCCGCAGAACATCTCGCCACCTACGTCTTCAACTTCGATTTCACGGTCACAGATTACGACGCGGTCTCGATCTACCTGCCGGCCTTTGAGTATGGCAACGCCCACGTCAATCTGGATCTGCGCTACGACCCGATCGCCAATATGATCGGTGGGCGCAAGGACGTCGATATGTGCCTGTACGACGGTGTCGGCTCCAGCAGCGAGTACCTGGGCGTCACCGTGCGCGACGCCAGCCCACGTCCGCCCGGCGGTAATGGCTTCTCGGTCTGGCATCCGGACACCACCGGTGACGAGAGCGAGCGCGTGGACTTCGACGTGCTGCTCGACTACGCCGGAAGCAAGCGGCGCATGCGCAATGGCGTGGAAGAGCAACTGCACGGCGTCGACAGTACCGCACTGCGCCTGGTCAAGCTGCCCAAGCTCGACCAGCCGGTGTACTGCGTGCCCACGCCGCTGACCCTGCTCACGCCGCAGTTCCCTTCCAGCAGCAAGCGCCAGGGCGTCTATACCGGCGAGCTGAAGGTCGAACTGCGCGTGCCCACGGCCCGCCCCTGATCTCCTCCACGGAACCTCCCATGAAAAAGATCGCTCTCTCCCTGCTGCCATTGGTCCTGCTGGTTGCACTGCCGGCCCAGGCCAACCTGACCATCCATCCCATGCGCACGTCGATTGAAGGCAAGCGCAGCGCGCAGATACGCGTGTATTCACAGTCCACCCAGCCGCAATACGTGCAGGCCGCGCTGCGGCGTATCGACAACCCGGCCAGTGAGAACGAGCGCGAAGTTGAGGTGGAGCCGCACGAGGCTGCCATCACCATCACCCCGGGCAAGTTCGCGCTGTCGGGCGGGGGCAATCGCCTGATCCGCCTGATCCCGCTGCAGAGCGTGGAAAAGGAAACCGCCTATCGCATCTATTTCGAAGGTGTACGCGGGCCGGAAGAGATCGAACGCGAAGGCGAGGGTGGATCACAGGCCAACGTGGGCGTCAGCCTGGTCTGGGGTGCCCTGGTGAACGTGTTGCCCGCCGATGGCGAGGTGGCGCTGCGCCTGCAGGGCAACACCTTGCACAACACCGGCACGCTGCGCGTGGGCATCACCAGTGTGGCCGAGTGCAGCAGTGCCGGTGCCTGCACCGCCCACGACGTCTCGCACAGCCTGTACCCGGATGCCGCGCTGGAACTCCCGTTCCAACCCAAGCCCGGCAACACCCTGCAGCTGCGCTATCGCCTCACCCGCGACGGCTACCGCGAGCACGTGCAGACAGTGGCCGCGTCGGCGGGCTGAGTCCATTCCCATCCTTTGACCTGCGCATCCGCGCGGACCGATTTTTCCCTGTGTTGTTAAGGAGCTTCAATGAACCGTATCTATCGACGTATCTGGAATGCCGCCCGGCAGTGTTGGGTGGTGGCCAGTGAGCTGAGCTCGCCGCGCGGCAAGCCCGCGCAGACGCGGGTGCTGATGTCTGCACTTCTGCTGACGACGGCGGATGGCGCCTTTGCGGCCAATGAAACGGATGACCTGGAGTTGGCTTCGGAATCCAGTACCGGAACATTGCGGGTTCAGAAGGAGTTAATCCCCCTGCTGTCCTTCACGGCGCCGAATTCTGTTGCGTCGGCTATTGCACCGCGTGGCAGGTACGATCAGCTGGCGATCGTGATGAGCGGAAACTACGCCGATGCGATCGTCAGTGGCGCCGACGTTTTGGCGCTCGGCTCGCGCGCAAGCATCAGTGGTACCGAGTCTACGGGGTTGGGCAACTATGCAAAGACCACTGGCGGATACGCTACGGCAGTCGGCCACAACGCCAGAGCGTACGGCGGCCATGGCACGGCGTTGGGAACCGCTTCGTACGCCAACGGCAAGGGTGCAACCGCGCTTGGTCATGATGCGCAGGCAACCTCAGGCAATGCGATTGCGATCGGTAGCGGTGCGCGTGCAGCGTATACGGATTCTGTTGCTATCGGCGCTAACTCCGTAGCCTACGAATCCAGAACGGTTTCGGTGGGCAATAGCGGGCAAAGACGTCGCATCACCAATGTTGATGCGGGACAATCTGGTAACGATGCGGTGAATCTCAACCAATTGAACAACACAAACCGCAATGTTGCGACAGCGGAAGGTGTGGCCAATACCGCGAGGAGTACTGCAAATGCCGCGCAGTCCACTGCAAACACAGCACGCGATACAGCAAATGCGGTGCGTGATACTGCCAACAGCGCCAAGAGCATCGCCGACGCTGTGAACAAGCGTCTCAGCGACACGACGGTAAAGATAGGCGCCTACTCGTCCGCAGACAAGGCGGATGGTGTGGCTGTTGGTGCTTACGCCGCTGCCGGGCTGGGCGGCGTTGCGGTGGGGCGCAGTGCCAATTCATTGGGGGATCGCTCGGTGGCCGTGGGTAACGGCGCGACGGCCAAGGAGGTTTACACGTCGGCGCTGGGCAACATGGCCAGTGCGACCGGAATCGGGGCTTCCGCACTGGGGTACAACACATCTGCCGAAGGAACGTTCTCCACATCGATTGGTTATGGTGCCAGAACCCGGGAGCGAGGGGCCGTGGCACTGGGGTATCGTGCTGAAGCCGTGCATGAGGGATCTGTTGCGCTGGGCAATGAGTCCCAGACGACTGGGAGCTACCAGGTATCTATCGGCAGCGCGACACAGAAGCGAAAGCTGGTGAACATGTCCGACGGACTGGTCGCGCAGGGAAGCTCGGAGGCTGTAACCGGCAATCAGCTTTACGCAACCAACGCAACTGCGACAGGCGCCAAGATAGCTGCGGATGCAGCAGTTGCACAGGTCAAGGCCTCGTCCTATCTGCTGGTCAACGGCACAACCGGCAGCGATACCAACAAGGCCAAGGCTACCGGCACCGGTGCATTGGCCAATGGCATCTATACCGAGGCCAGCGGGACGGCTGCAACCGCGATGGGCCGCACGGCCAAAGCATTGGCGGAAGGGGCCATCGCCATCGGTGATCGCGCCGGCGTCGAATCTGTTACCTCCAAGCACAGCATCGCCATCGGAACCATGGCAAAGACCGGACCGCAGGAAGATCTGCTGGCCATTGGTCGCAATGCCAATGCCTCCGGCGGGGTCGGGGCGATGGCCCTGGGTTATGGCAGCACCGCCAGCCATCTGCGCTCGGTTGCGCTTGGCTCGGGTTCCACGACCAGCGCCCAGGACCAGGTGTCGGTAGGCAACGCCAGCATCAAGCGGAAGATCGTCAATGTAGCCAATGGCAGCCTAACCGCGACCAGCAATGAAGCTGTGACAGGTGCGCAGCTCTTCGCAACAGATCAGGCTGCGCGTGGCGCGGAATCTACAGCGAAAGAGGCTAGTGACAAGGCGGTTCAGGCACTTGCGAAAGCCGCGACGTTGGAGGGCCTGGTCAGCGAATCTGCTCCGACGGGCAATGTTCGATTGGGGGGGGCGAATTCCGGCTCTATTGTGGACGTGCGCAACAGCACTGGTAGCAAGCGTCGGATCAGTGGCCTGGCAGATGGCGAATTGATCGCTGGCGGAGCGGACGCCGTAAACGGCGGCCAGCTATTTGCTACCGATGAGCGCGCGAAGGCCGCGCATGACGTTGCCAGTGATGCTGCTTCCAGGGTTGCGGAAGTGGAGGCGCAGGCCAAGTACACGCACGTGGGAGGCGGTGGTCCCGCTGTGAGCGCGCAAGCTGGCCTAGTGGGAGTCGCATTGGGCGATGGCGCTGAGGCGTCGCTCCTCAGTGAGGGCGGTGTGGCATTGGGTAGTTTTGCGAAGGCGTCGGGAAAGAATTCCGTTGCATTGGGGCGTGCGGCCGACGTAGACGTGGATGCAGAGAGGGGTTTCGCTCTGGGCGTCTTTTCCCTTGTCGAGGAGTATGAGGGTGTGGCGCTTGGAGCTGGCAGCGTTGTCAGGAAGGGTGCGATGGAGGCGGTTGCGGTAGGCGCAGGCTCTATCGCTGAAGAGTCAAACACCGTGTCCTTTGGCTCTACTGCGATCAATCGCCGACTTGTTAATGTCGCCCGCGGCGCTGCCGACCACAACGCCACCACCGTCGGCCAGTTGAACGACGTCCTCGCTACCCTCGGCGGCGACGCAAAGCTTGATGCCAATGGCGGCGTGATTGCGCCTACCTACGCAGTGCAGAACACCCGCCAGCGTACAGTGGGCGATGCCCTGACTGTTCTGGACAACGCGATAGTCCGCAGCACTTCCCGCATGGATGGCGTGGAAGGCGAGCTTCGCTCAATCTTCCAGGAGCGGCTTGGCGTTCAGTCCAATGGCATCAATACCATTGCGCTGGCCGGTCTCAATGGTGCCTTGCTCACCAATCTGGCGGATGGCCGGATCGCAGCGGGCAGTCGCGACGCTGTCACGGGTAATCAGCTGTTCGCTGCGGAGCAGAAGATCGAGCAAAATCGTAGTGAGCTGGATGCGCTGCAGCGAGATAGGGGCTCTGAACAGTTGCGTGCGTTCGCCGGATCGCATGTAGGGAACCCGATCGATTTCGGCGGCGCTCGCCTGACCGGCGTGGCCGATGCGCGGCTCTCGGTAGATAGCTCAGATGTGGTGCGTGGCAGCCAGCTCTACGATATGAATATACGGGTGAAATCCGTTGAGGATTTGCATCGCGATATTGCGTTCGGCTGGGTGCCCGAGGATTGGAGAGATCCCGCTGTTGCGGGTCCTGCAGGTGTGGCCATTGGCAGAGGCGCGACGGCATCAGTTCAGTCTGAAGGAGGTGTCGCCATTGGTTCTTGGGCCTCGGCCGACGGGAATAATTCGGTCGCGTTGGGGCGGGCTGCTCATGTCCATAGGATGCCTACGGTGGATTCTCTCTTGGAGTGTTCTCGTCTGTAATGGAAACAGGTGGCGTAGCCCTTGGCGTAAATAGTTCGGTAGAAAAGGGGGCGGAGTATGCTGTGGCCTTGGGCCAAGGCTCAATCGCAATTGAGCAGCGCACGGTATCAATTGGAAGCACTGGCCTGGCGAGAAGGATTACCAACGTTGCCCAAGGTACTGCCAACCACAACGCCACCACTATAGGCCAGCTCCGCAGCGCGTTGGTCGCGATCGGCAGCGAGGTAGATGCCAATGGCAACATCGTCGGCCCGCAGTTCAATGTGCAAGGCGGCACGCAGTCCACGGTCAACGATGCCCTGACCTCGCTCGACGGCGCAGTCATCAACACGACCTCCCGTGTGGCCAACGTCGAAGGCCAGCTCCGTTCCATCTTCCAGGACACAGCCACCGCCCGTGCCGACGGCTTCAACCAGCTCACCCTCGCCGGTGCGCAGGGCATGGTCATCTCCAACGTGGCCAACGGCCTGATCGCCGCAGGCAGCCGAGAGGCGGTCAACGGCGGCCAGCTGCACGCGGTGCAGCAGCAGCTCAACGGCCGCATCGACGGGCTGGAACAGCGCGCAGACGGCCAGGGCCCGGCGCCGCAGTCGCGTGCCATGGCGCTGGCATCCAGCGAGCAGGAGGCCGCGGCACCCACGCCGCCCGCCACGCAGGACGACAAGGTCGTCGCCGATACCGGCAGCGCACCAAAGTCCTCGCCCGCGCCGCAGCCCAAGGCTGAAGCGCCGGAATCGCCGAAACCGCAGGTCGACACCGCCGAGCTGGAGAAGATGCTGGCCCGCGCCAACGACTACAGCGATGGCATCGCCCGCGAAGTGGATGCGCGCCTGAACAAGATGGACAAGCGTTTCAACCGCATGGCGGCGATGAGCAGCGCGCAGACCGCGATGGCAATGAACACCGCCGGCCTGGCCACCTACAACCGCCTCGGTGCGGGCGTGGGCTATGCCGAAGGCGAATCGGCGATGGCGGTCGGTTACCAGCGCGTGTTGAACGACAAGGGTTCGGCCACCTTCAGCCTCAATGGTGCTTTCACCAACAGTGGTGAGCGCAGCGTGGGCGTGGGTGTGGGCATCGGCTGGTAAGCCATGGAGCCCCGGCGTGGTGCGCGTAGCGAGCCCTGCCGCGCCGGGGCGCTTGCCGAGGAGAAGGCGATGTACGGATGGGTACGCCAGTTCATCAACTATCGCAGTTTCTACCTGTGGCGCGCACGCTATCGGTACTACACGCGCAATGTGGACGGCTGGATGCTGTCCAGCGCGCTGTGCCTGGCGTGCATGGCGATGGTGCTGTGGTACTACTGGCGGGTGGCGAGCGTGCCGCCCCCACGCGTGCATCCCGAAGCGGCGGCGCTGCGCGTGGAAAACATCACCCATGAGGCCATCCGCCGCATCGTGAGTGTGCGGCACGGTGGCAGCGTGCCTGGCGAGATGTTCAACACGCCCGAAGAGGTCCGCGCCGGCACACTGCGCACACTGCAGGTGCGGCAGCTGCTGGACAGTGCGGAGGCGTGGCAACTGAAGGCCCACCTGCTGGCTGACATGGCCGACTACATCACCGCCACCGGAAGCTGCTTCCCCTACGAGTGCTGGCGGGTGACCCATCGCCTGGAGCTGCTGCGTGCGGCGCAGGCGGAAAATGCAACGATCAACGAGGCGCTGGCGTCGGTGCTGGCCGAGCCGTTGGACAGGATGCCGAACCTCGATGGCGGTGAGCGCACGCGCGTGCAGAGCGCTTGGTCCGATACGTTCGGCGATGCCTACAACCAGACCTGGTTGCTGGGGGATCTGCAGGCCATGCACGCACGGATGATGCTGGAGTACCCACAACGCGCGGGCGCGCCGTGGCTGGCGCGCCTGCTGACCGGAGATGCGGAAGAGCCGCACCTGTACCCCCTGTAGCACCGAGCCGTACCCAGCTGTCTTTCGGTCAGGTACCCGGATACCCGAAGCAACGTGCGGACCGACGGTCCGCACCTACCACACGCTGTCGGCCGCTACCGCTATCCTTGACCGCCGATGTAGGCGGTGATCTCGGCCTCGGCCAGCACCTGCCGCAGCTGTGCCACGGAGGCTCGCCGCATCGGCTTTTCGTCCACCGGTGACAGCGGTGCCTGGCGCAGGGCGTCATAGGGCAGCACCGCCAGGTCGAAGGTCAGCTCTTCGGCACTGAACACCCAGACCGGCACATCGAGGCTGCGCTCGCGGCCCATGCGCAGCCTCGATGTGCCGGTCTGGGT
>Ga0228674_1001692_pt1 | contig 12886 bp, 10 predicted proteins | sample 1D_rmetaG_FD_189054 | JGI IMG/M metagenome (GOLD analysis project Ga0228674, IMG submission 189054) | Seawater microbial communities from Monterey Bay, California, United States - 1D_r | ecosystem: Environmental > Aquatic > Marine > Coastal | place: USA: California | collected 2016-09-26
TTTTAATTCTATCATAGAAAAGCAATTAGGCATATATTTTTCTTAATAAATAATCTTACGATTATTATATCAGAATATGGAAACCTAATTGCTGCAATTATAAGAAGCTTCTTAAAAAATATATTAGTAATCCAACTTCTTGTAGGAAGTATATTCGTAAAAATATTATTCCTCAGCCAGGTGCTGGTTCAGATTCTAAAAAACCTGAATCTAAGGATCTTTTCTCTGCATTGAGAAGGGGAACTATATATGAAAAAGGCTTAGCTTTAGAAATTATACTTGGTATAATAGGAGAAGATTTTATATCAGAAATAGATCTTTCTAAATTTAATAGTACAGATAACGAGTGTATAGAATACTTTGCTGATAAGATCAGTAGATATGTTCCAACAATTCCATATCTGTATGAAAAAAAATTACAAGAAATGTCTCGCATAGAACTTCAATCCCAGGTATGTCTTGCTATTGAGCTTGCTTTACGCACAGATGTATCAAAGTTTTCTGTTGCTCATCTTGTAGAATGCTTGCAGTCTGAATATTTCTTTGTTAAATGGTTGGCAAAAGAGTTACTACTACGAAAACGATCTAAAGAATTTACTTTTGATATTCTTTACAAAGAGTATCAAAAATATGATAATAAAATCGATACGTGTGGTTGGAGTTTACAAAATATAGAGCCTGCCTATGAAGCGTTTTATTCTGTTGATGGCTATGCCCTTATGCATCTTTTATTAAAGCATTTTCCAGAGAAGCTGGAAAGTGGAGAACGTTATACCATGAGAAGCTTTGTCTACCATACAAAGAATAAAAGCCCGAAAGTACTATCTAAATAGCTTAAAGGTGTTTTAATCTTTTATTCGTAATATTGAGAATAAAAGGAAAATTTGAAAAAATAAAAATAAAATGTCTGTAAAAAATAACCCTTTTCTCCCAATGATAAAAAATTGGGAGTCTAAAACTGGTTCTTATGAAGAACATATTAAGAATGCTATTGAACGCATGAGTCTTGTATATCTTCCTTCAAAATATGACAAGCAAAGGCTAGATAATATGGATAAAACAGATTGCGAAATGGAAGTTTGCTTAGCGATAACTGGAGCAAATAAGATTAGTATATCTGAATACTCAGTTGTTGAACTATTTGATTTTACAAGATCAGAGTATCTTTTGATATCTTGGTGGGCAAGAACGCTTTTACTTAAAAAAGATATAGATAGTTTTGATTTTGAAAAGCTTTCTGAGTTATATTATGAATATGATCATGCTATTGAGAATGTAGATTGGAATTTACAGGATATGAAACCACTTTATAACTCTTATTATTCTGTATATGGTTATTCTATAATGGATATATTACTAAAATATTTCCGAGATAGGCTTCCAAATGATATACTTACAAGTATGTCAGAATATGAAGATAGATTTATTAGCAAACAAGCTGAGAAAGTTTTATCTCAGAAAACCAAAATGAGGAATGCATAGCATTCCTCATTTTTCTATAAGAAAATTGACTTATTGTAAAATATTTTTATAATCCCTTCTACCTTAACTTTTTTACTACTTGGGTAATTAGGTAATAAAGGCAAAAACAAAACAGAAATAAAAATATGACCTTAAATCTTAACATACGTGAAGATTACTTGAATACTTTAAAAAAAAAGTGGAAAGATGATTCAAAATCTTGTAAAGAAGTAATTCACAAATATGATATTGTTCAGCTTCCAACAAGGAAATCAAAACATATTGATCTCTTGTCAGCTCTTGGTTCTTCTAGGAGTCTAGATACAAAGATTTTTTTAAGAGAAATTATTTATAAGATCATTATTCAAAATGTTATATATAAAGATTTTAGTAATCTTTCTTTCCTTGGGAATTATGAAGCGAAAGATTTGATTTTAAAGGGGCTCGAATTTGATGATATAGTATCAGAAAGGGAACAGGAGAAGTTAGTAAGTACTCGTCGGACTTCAATGAAACAAGATCTTTTATTTGCTATTGAACTTGGATCTCGAGTAGATATAAATAGGTTTTCGTTTGATGAAGTAGTTGAATTATTACATCAAGAAGATCCTTTTGTAACTGTGTTTGCAAGGTATATCTTAATGAGGTTCCCTAAGGAAAGACTGAATGGTAATAAGCTCGTAAAACTTTATGAGGAGTACCATAAGAATCTTCTTGATGCTTGTAAAGAGTTTAATTCAATTGATTCTACTTCTCTAGATGCTATCTTTAATGCTTGGCATATTGATTTGCAGTTGGTACTTGAAGATCTACTATTGGAAAAGTTTCCGAACCATATTCCAAATAAGATTTTAATGAAATTTAGTCAAAGTCATATTCCGTATATTCGATCTCAGGCAATTGCTATTAAAAAGCGAGATTATGCTTAATATATTTGTAGAGGATAATGAAAATTATCCTCTACTTTTTTGTAGAAAATATTATTGATATTACATATTAACCCGAAAAATTTGCAATCAAATAAGAATATGATATATTTATGACTAATTAATCTATTTTAGTCATTTAGTCATTATATATGTCAGAAAATAAGAAAGAAGAGTTTATTTATGATGCAGGGAAGGAGCTATTTGGAAAGTTTTGAGTGAAAAAAGTTTCTATTGATATGATTGTCGAAAAAGCATGAGTAGCAAAAGGGACTTTTTATTTGTATTTTAAAAACAAAGAAGAGCTCTATGAAAGAATAGTAGAGAATATACTTGAGGTATCATCACACTGCATGACGGGGAAGGCAGTAAAGATTCCTGATATAAAAGAAAGGCTTGTTTATGAATTTCTTGGGACAATATTATTTTTCGAGAAAAATGATATCATTAGAAATCTTTGCCATGGGAATAAGGATTACTTTACTCAAAAAATTGATCACCTGTTTATGAAGCAGGCTCATTTAACTCTTTTAAAGGATTTGCTTAAGGATAATTATGATGATAATGAAGAGAGTCTCCTATTGTTATCAAGGTTGATTGGCTTCTATACTCATATATCTCATATGAAATGATGTTTTCCATCTGATGAGGATTATGTGAAGTTTGCTGTAGAGTTTGCTTCTATTATAGTGAATTGATTCTTTTCAGACTTCAATATTTTGTCAGAAAAGATAAAATATGATACAATAAAGTCTGAAATTGATGCGTTTAAGTATTAAATAAAAATATACATATGAAAAAAATTTCTTTATTACTGGTACTATTATTTATTCTTGCTTCTTGTTGAAAAGAAGAAGCAGTAGAAAAAATAGAAAAAAAAGACTTTATTGTTGAAACAAAAAGTTTTAGTGGTTTTACCATGAATACATTTCTGGAAAAGACAGGGAAGATAGCTTCTTCTCAAGAAATTAACGTGTCAGCTCAAGCAACTGGTAGAGTAGGGGCTCTTTATGTAAAAGAATGAGAATCAGTAAGGAAGTGAGACATTATTGCAAGACTCGATGACAGTATACTGAACTATTGATTGAATCTTGAGAAAGCAAAAAATGCTCTTTCAAAGACAGAGATTAGCTATGAATCTACCAAGAGTAGTTTAGATAAACAAATAGCTGATATAAAAATCAATTTAGAAAATCTAAAAATAGATGCTGATAGTTCGAAATCTTCTTTTGAATTAGAAAAGATTGAGAATTCATTATTGAAATTGGCGATTGATTATGATAATCTCAAAATCTCTAATGAACAGACTATTAAATGATTCTATAATTCTTTAGAGAAAGATTTTTCCATTTTTACTACTTTTCTTGATGATGTAATTGACTTTTCTGATAAGCAACTCTGAGTTACTTTAAAGAATGAATCTGAGAATGATGGGTTCGAAGACTATTTCGGAATAAGAGATACTACTCAGAAACAAGAAACAGAAAGATTACTCAGAGAGCTTCTTATATTTAAGGATACCAATAAAATAGATACATCACTAGATTTGAACTCGCTTTCAGATTTATGAGACTATACGAGTAAGGTTTCAAAATGATATAAGAAAATGGATTTACTTCTTACAGCACTTCAGGTTACTTTTGATAACTCGGTTCCTAGTACTGGTTTATCTGCTAGTGAGATTGCAACCAAAGAATCTACTATCGATGGATATCAGACTTCACTCAATACTTACAATGCTTCTTTTATAGTTTTGAAAAATTCTATTTCATCATTTCTTGATACCTATTTAAATACGGAAGCATCATTAGTGAAACAAATAGAGCTTCTTGAGTCTGATAAAAAGATATTTACAAAATGACTTGATATACAAGTAGAACTTCAAGAAAATACTCTAGCCGAAGCTATCATAAATAGAGACTTAACTCTTCAGAGCATGAATGCTGCTATTGTTGATGCTGAGATTGCTTATAGGCAAACAGTAAAGGAATATAGTAAGCTTACTATCACTTCTCCTATATCTGGAGTGGTATGAGAAATATTTATAGATCTTTGACAAGAAGTTTCAAATGGCACTCCATTGTTCAGTATTTCAAATAATATTTTGAATGAAGCGACGATATCATTTAATAAAAAAGAACTTTCATTTATATCTGAGTGAGATCTTGTATCTCTTGATTTCGAATGAGACGTATTTACTGGCTCTATATATTCTATTTCTAAAAGTGCTGATTTAAATCTGAAGTATGTATCACGTGTATCTTTTCGTGAAGACCTGGATTTAATAGGGAATATTATCTCTATTAGTGTTACAATTATAGCAGAATATCCTTTAATACCTTTAAATAATGTCAAGATTGATAGTGCTTGAGTGGGGAATGTGAATGTATTGGTTGGAGATAAGATTATACAAAAAAGTATAACTCTCGGAACTATATATGGTAAAAGTATTGAAGTGGTAAGCTGATTGGATAGTGATGACCTTGTGATACTCAATTATGTGGATAACTTTGATCCAGAAAAATTTATAATAAAAAACAAATAAAAATATGTGAAACTCATCTTATAATATAGAAGAAGAATTAGAAAAATGATTTTTCTGATTCTGGGTAAAAAAATTTAGAGTATCTTTTCTTGCGGTATTTTTGATTATAGCTGCCGGGATATTCTCGCTTATCACTATACCGAAAGAATCAAGTCCTGATATAAAGTTTGGGATTATCTCAATTGCTACTCCATATATTTGAGTAAACCCTACTGATGTTGATTCTCTTATAACTGAGAAAATTGAAAAAGAAATTAAAGATATTGACGGGATTAAAAAAATAACTTCGAGTTCATCTGTATGACTGAGTTCAATTACTGTTGAGCTTTATAATGATGCAAACACGAGAGATGTTTTAACTGATATAAAAGATGAAATTGATACTATTTCTCTCCCTGAGGACGCTGAAGATACCAGGGTAGTTGAACTGAGTAGTAGTAATGAGCTGATGTTCGAAGTATTACTATATTGAGACGCTGAGAGGTTTACATATTTTGACATTATGTCGAAATCTCAGATTATTAAAGATGCTCTTGAATGAACGAATGGTATTGCTTCTATTGATGTTTGATGAGCTGATTTACAATGATTTTGATCTCCTTCTTCTGCAAATGATTATGAGATAAAAGTTCTACTTGATAAAGATAAAGTTGACTTACTGGGGTTAAATATATCTCAAATAGCTAGTACTATAAGAAGTTACAATAAAAATACTCCGATTGGGAATTATACTATTTGAGATTTGAACTATGACTTTAGGTTTGATGGAGAATTGGAAAATATTGAAGATTTAAAAAATACAGTTATTAGGGGAAAAAATGGATCGAATATACTTCTCTCAGATATTTCTGAAATTAAAAAAGAGTATAGGTGAGAAAAAATACAAATATTATGATTAGAGAATAAAAAAGGGTTTCATTACTCTTCTTTGGTATTTAATAAAGCAGAGGGTGCAAATGTTTTCTCAGTTTCTGGTACGGCTAAAACTGCGTTAGAAGATTTTCTAAAAACGAATCAGAACTTTAAAGGATTAGAAGTATTATATAGTAAAGATATATCAAAAATTATTATTGAAGACTACGAGAACCTTGCATCTACTGCACTTCAGACAATTATATTGGTATTTATTACAATTCTTCTCTTTGTATGATTGAGAGAGTCGATTATTGCCTCTATGTTATTACCTTTAGCATTCTTGATTACTTTCATCGTATTGGATACTATGTGACTTTCATTGAATTTTTTAACGAACTTTTCTCTGGTATTAACTCTTTGAATTGCTATTGATACCGTAATTGTAATTATAGAAGGTGCGAGTGAAAACATTAGACTTGGATACAATAAAAAAACGGCGGTACTATTATCAGTAAAGGATTATAAGGCACCTCTTATTGCGGGAACTCTGACTACTCTGGTAGCATTTATTCCATTGATGTTTCTTCCTGGTGTAATATGAAAGTTTCTTGGATATATACCTCTTACTATTTTTGCTACTCTCGTAGCCGCACTCGTACTTTCTCTTACAGTAAGTTCAGCATTGTTTGTGAAATTTGTAAAAAATTCAAAAGTATATCATAGAGATGAAAGGGCCGAAGCAACTCTTTCAGAAGAGCAAGCAACGGCACTTGCAGAACAAAGGCACGGAAAAATTGCAGCAAAAGATTCTAAGCTTTCCTTTAGAGAAAAAAGACTCATGGCTCTTTGACAATGGTATTATAATCTTTTAGAAAAGGTAGTTACGAGTAGAAAAAGAAGATTTACTATTATATTGACTCCAATTTTTCTTCTCATTCTTACTTTTGTTTTCTTTTCACCTCAGATCGGTTTTACACTTTTCCCAGCAACTGACGAATGAGTAATAACTGCGACTGTTGAAACGAAAGAAGGGACTGATAAAAAAGCATTAGAGCCTCATCTAGGAGTTATAGATGATGCTATTTACTCTATTCCAGAAGTTGACGTCTATTATAGTTCAGTATCTGGAAATAAAATTGACATATACGTAGATCTGATTGATAAAAAAATTAGAAAAGAGTGAGGCTTGAGGAATGTGTTTTGAGTACAAGAGGAGATACTCGAAAGACTTTCTTATCTTGAATCTCAAGGTTTGACCGTTTCTATAAAGACCTTAAGTAATGGTCCTCCAACAGGGAAGGCAGTATGAATAAAACTCATTGCGAACAACGCACAAAATATTGACCAATTAAAAGAAACAGCTTTTGCATTTAGAGATCATTTTAAGACGGTTGAAGGGACTAAAAACATTAGTACTTCAAGTAGTGAATCACCAGGGCAATTTATATTCAAATTTGATGAAAATAAACTCGCAGAATCTTCTTTGACTCCAGATGATATCCTCAGGGGTATCTATGAATATACGAATGGAATAAAAGCTTGATCAATAAAAACTCAGTATGAGGATAATGATATCGTATTAAAGATAAAAGAATTTGATACGAGCCTTACTCCAGAAGATATTCATAATTTAGTTATAAAAACAAACCAGTGTACGAACGGGAAGTGTATTGAAGTCAGGGTTTGAGATTTTGCTCAGTATGAATTTACGAAAGCTGTTTCTTCTATAAATAGAGATAAATGAAAAATATCTATTACGGTAGAATGAGATATTCTTCCAGGATTTCTTCCAACAGATGTTCAGCCTCTGCTATTGGAATATGCAGAAAATTATACCTATCCGGCTTGAATTTCATTTTCAGTTTGATGAGAGAATTCAGAGAATAGTGATCTTATAATTTCAACCGTAAAATCCCTCTTTATAGCATTGTTTTTGATTTTTAGTATTCTGGTATTCCAGTTTAACTCTTACTCTCAACCTGCTATCGTAATGTACTCAGTGATACTGGCTCTTTTAGGAGTTAATACTGGGTTATATGTTACTTGAAATCCTTACTCTATGCCTTTTGCTATTTGATTTATTGCACTCATGTGAGTCGTGGTAAATGATTCTATTATATTAATTGATAGAATAAATAAAAACCTATGAAGATGATTAGACAACCTTCATAGTGTTATCGCTGCAGGGAAGTCGAGATTGCAACCTATTATAGTTACAACCCTTACCACAATCTTTTGAATCCTCCCACTGGCTCTTCAAGATGAGTTCTGGGCTGGACTTTGATATACAATAGTCTTCTGACTTTTTGCTGGATCGACTATGACATTGTTTGTTATTCCCTCATTGTATTATGAAGTATTCTTAAGAAAAAAGAAGATTAACAGAAAAAGAGCTTAGGCTCTTTTTTTAGTTTTAAAATAAGTTTTGAAAGAAGAGAGTTTTTTGTATCATAGTGAAAGAGATATATTTAATTTTAAATTTCTTTTATGGGAAAACTTATTCTATGTTTCAGTATGATATTATTTTTTAGTTTTCATACATTTTTTCTTGCTCCTGCTTATTGAGATGAAGGAAATAGAATGAAGTTTTTGCTTGAAATAAAAATGAAAAAGAGCTATGATATTGATCCTGATCTTATATCGTGAATGAATGAAACAAAAGAAAAGAATCAATTCCTTTTAAAAGATAAATTTAAAGGATATAGGAAGATTTCTAAGAATAAGGAAGGTTTAAAAGAATGAAATATTTGAGAAGTTTTTACTGGAAAGAACTGAAAAAGTTTAAGAAAGGCTTTGAAGAAAAGATTACACATTAATGATCCTATGAAAAAAATATCAGGATTGGAGGGGATTATCGCAAAAATAAGAAACATAGAGAAACAAATTATAGTTACTCCAGATATGAATTTTCGTAAGAGGAAAACGGCACTTCTACAATTAAAGCAATTACAGGCAATAAGGAACTTAATTGAAATTGAAGAAAATCAAGTATATAATCAACTAGAGAGTTATTACATCATGTATGAGAAGGATTTTGTAGAAACACTGTTGGATGATCCAAATTTTTCTAGATATAATCATTTCACTGATGCTGACTTCGAAAATGAAGATGAGTTTGATGAGGAATTATATAGGCAAGAGTTTATAGAGCTGGAAGCACTTTATGATACTGCCTTTGATGAATTGGAAGAATTTAACCCGGTAGAAGAATAAATATAATTTTTAGTTTTAATTTTTTTGAATGAAGTTTAATATACACTTAGCAAAACATAGATGATACTGTTCTTGAGTTTCAAGAGCTATCAAGATACTCGAAGAGTCTATTGAAAAATATGGACAGATTTATGTAAACCATGAAATAATTCATAATAAGTTTATTATAAATTATTTTATAAAAAAAGGAGTTATTTTTGAGGAGGATATTAATAAAATTCCTACTTGAGCGAACCTAGTTATTTCAGCTCATGGTACTGATCCAAACTATATTATTAAGATAAAAGAAAAGGATATAAATATTATCGATGCAACTTGCCCCTTGGTAACAAAGGTTCATCTAGAAGCAAAGGATTTTTTAAAAAGAGGATATAAGATTATTTATATAGGGAAAAAATGACATCAGGAAGCAGAAGGAGTTATGTGAAATGACAGAGAGAATGTTTTTATTGTTTCAGATAAACAAAATGTTGATGATTTAGTAAAAAGCTCTTCATTTTTTAATGATATACAGTGAAAACAACAGGGAAAAGTTGCGGTACTTACTCAGACTACTTTGTCTGTTGTGGAAACAAAAGAACTTATAGATTATATTCAAACGGTTTATCCAAGTTTAGAAGTTCCCAAAACTACTGATATTTGTTACGCGACGACTGATAGACAAAACTCGATTAAAGAACTAGCACTTAAAAGTGATATTATTTTTGTAGTTGGCTCAAAAGCGAGTAGTAATTCTAATAAATTGAGAGACCTGTCTGTGAATCTTTGAGTTCCAGCTTATTTAGTTGATTCTTATTCTGAAATAGATACGAGTGTATTAGAATGAGTTCAGAATATATGAATATCTGCTTGAGCTTCTGCCCCAGAACATTTGGTACAGGAAGTGGTAGAATTTTTAAAGAAGAGGGGGTAAAAAAATATTTCTTATAATTGCAGCAATTAGGTTTCCATATTCTGATATAATAATCGTAAGATTATTTATTAAGAAAAATATATGCCTAATTGCTTTTCTATGATAGAATTAAAATGACAATTACTTCAAGAAGTTTTAGATTGAAAACGTAAACAGAAAGAGGTAGTAGAAATATTAAAAGTAAGCCGTCAAACAGTATGAATACGGTTTAAGAAATATAAGGAAGATTGAGTGAATTGAATCGTTCCTAAGAAGTCATGACCAAAGTCTTGAGAAACCCATAATAAAACAGAAGATTGGTTAGAAGAAGAGATAATCAGACTCGCAAAAGAAAATCCCTTTGAATGACCAATATGGATATCAGATGAAATAAATGATATATATGAAATACCAATAAATCAATCTACCGTTTACAGAATATTAAAAAGAACGAAAACAAGATACTATTATTGATACCATTGAAGTAGGAAAAAGCGAATACTCTATGTAAAAGATATTCCTGGAAGAGAGCTACAACTCGATGTGAGTTTTCCATACGGATATCAAAGAAAAATGTGTGTATTTACAGCGATAGATGATGCAAGTAGATTTGTTATATCTAAAATCTATACGAACCACACTGAAATATCTACTCTCCACTTTATTAAAGAAGTAATACAGCACTCTCAATACAGAGTGAGGGCTTTTAGAACAGACCAATGAAGAGAGTTTTCTAAAAAAATGACAGATTATTTAGAGAAACTATGAATAGATCATAACAAAAATCCTCCATATACTCCTCAGCATAACTGAAAAGTAGAGAGATACCATAGAACTATGAAGGAAAAATGTTGTGCGTATTGGAAGTTTAAACGGTCTATTGAGGAACTGAATTATGATTTAAGGCTTTGGACTGATTATTACAATTCAAGAAAAAGACACTATTGATTATGAATGAATTGATTGTCTCCAGAAAATAAATTAAAAGAATTTAAACAAGAAAATCCCTTATTAATCGTACTTTAGAAAGAAAATAAAATGTAAACTTGATTCTGCAACAGAACAAAGCTTATTAAAATATTTTTTGTATGTATACATTTGTTTTTATTTTTTTATCTTACACCCTTTCTACCACAACGATAGATAAAAGCAAGATAAAAGTATAATAAATATTATTATAAATAAGTCAATTATTCTTAATTTTTTTATTGCAAAAATGATTTTTCCAATATAATAAGCCAAATTACTTATAAGAAAATTTGATGACCAACCATAACCAAAGAATCCCTAGTCAAGAAAAAACAAAGATAATAGATGAAGTGCTTAATGCATGACTCAGCGAGATAAACAACCTCGATAGAGAACTTTTTCATAAAGTAAAAAATAAAATTTATAAAAGATACAAACTCGAGAAACCGCTTCCGAGCATCGAATTAATCGAAAGATACAACGAGTTGATTGCAACTTGAGAAATGGAAGAAGACCTCGTATTCAAAAAAATTCTGAGAAAAAGATGAGTAAGAAGTCAGTCATGAGTAACGGTAATCAGCCTCCTCACAAAGTTTTTTTGATGTCCTTGAAAATGTGTGTACTGCCCTACTTTCGAATGACTCCCAAAATCATACATACCAAATGAGCCAGCTGTAATGAGAGCCGAACTCAATAAATTTGATCCTATTATGCAAATACATAATAGACTCAGATCACTCGAAATAACCGGACATAAGATAGAAAAAAATGATATCAGAATCATTGGTGGTACATGGTCATTCTATCCACTCGAATATCAAGAAAGTTTTATGAAATGAATATATGATGCCTTCAATACCTATGATGAAATGAGTAAATATATAGAAAAAACAGATATGTCTACGGATAGATTTGCTACTTTTAAGATAAGAGAAGCCTATAAAAAAAAGCTCTCATCGAGTTTAGAAGAAGCAAAAAAGCTGAATGAAACAGCAAGATGTAGAGTCATATGAGTAGCAATAGAGACCAGGCCCGACTGGATAAATCCAGAAGAAATTGCAAGACTCAGAACATACTGAGTAACCCGCGTCGAAATAGGATATCAAACTACTTTCGATGAAATAAATGAACTTAATAAAAGATGACATGGGAACAAAGAAAGTATAGAAGCTACAAAACTACTCAAAGATGCTGGATTCAAGGTAGTCGCTCACATGATGCCAAATCTCCTCTGAAGCAATCCAGATATGGATAGAAAATCACTCAGAGAAGTATTTGATAATCCCCTCTTCAGGCCAGATGAACTCAAGATATACCCTATGGTGGTAACTGATAAATCAGAACTCACAGAGCTCTGGAAAAAATGATGATTTACAGCCTATGATGATGAAACACTGGTGAATCTTACCGCCGATCTAGAAGAAATGATTCCAGAATATATCAGGCTCAATAGAACCTATAGAGACATACCAGCCAGTGAAATACTTGAATGAAGCCACTTGAGCAACCTCAGGCAAATAGTAGAAAAGAAACTAGCAGATAAATGAGTAAAACTTATTGACGTCAGACATAGAGAGATTAAAGATGGAAAAAATGATCCAAAAAAAGCTCTCCTTCATACATTTGAATATGAAGCATCAGAATGAAAAGAGTATTTCCTCACATTTGAAGATACAAAAGACAGAACTATTTTCAGTCTTATGAGACTCAGATTACCATGAAAAAACCCAGAAATAATAAAAGTTCTCCCAGAGCTCGAACGATGTGCACTCATTAGAGAAATTCATACCTTTTGAGATCAACTCAGCGTAGGGGAAAAATGACACGGTTTCTGACAGCATCTATGATTTGGGAAGAAACTCATAATAGAGTCTGAGAAAATAGCCATAAAAAATGGCTACAAAAAAATGGCTGTCATCGCTTGAGTATGAGTCAGATGATACTATGAAAAAAGATGATATTCACTTATATGAGAATATATGATAAAAAACCTATAATAAAACAAAAAAATACGCTCAAAAGAGC
>Ga0228674_1001698_pt1 | contig 12872 bp, 8 predicted proteins | sample 1D_rmetaG_FD_189054 | JGI IMG/M metagenome (GOLD analysis project Ga0228674, IMG submission 189054) | Seawater microbial communities from Monterey Bay, California, United States - 1D_r | ecosystem: Environmental > Aquatic > Marine > Coastal | place: USA: California | collected 2016-09-26
TTCATTCTTTCAAGATCAATATAAGTTTTTACTTCCCTTTTGGTATTTGGAATTTGACTGGTTAAAACATGTTGGTTTTGGGATGGGACTTACTTCTTTTGTATGGATTATAGTCGCCCCGGAGAGAGAGGTGCTAGAACCTTTTCTTGTAAACCCTTGAAAATCAATAATCAACAGCGCTTGTTTCCAAGCGGGGTTACGATTTGGATACTTCTCCTCCGACAGAGGGCTTCTCCGGAAGATGCGCCAAATTGCCAACCAATGTGAAGGTAAGAAAATATATTAAGGTTAAGCGATAGAGTAGGTGCTTTTGAGATGCGTCTCTGGCAATCGCGGAAGTGTTGTTCGGAATATTCCGAACAGACGTTTGGAATCACGTGTAATTACAAAACCTCAGTGTTAGAGTATCTTCAGGTTTGAGTTACAACAAGGTTACGATCTCAAAGTACAGGGCGTTAGTGGATATAGTTGCCACACTCTGCGAGGGAGGCTCGTAAAGCTCAATAAAATCAGCAATGGTTACTGGTTCTATTTCATTGCGTTGGACGGGGATAAATTGAATCCCCACCAACACAATAAAAACTACCCATAAAGATAATTTGAGCCATTTTTTCATTTCATGGAAATTGTCTCCTTCACCGAACCACACGTAAGCATCTTGCTACCAAATAAGGGATTTTTAATCTCTTCCGATGCACTTAACCAGCTACCGCCTTTTCCTTTGTTGTACATAGGGCAATACTGCTGATATAATGTCCTGTCTGTGCCTGCTATGGCAAGTAAGTCCATGAAATCTTTGGCCATTCCTTCAAAATGCTCACGTTGATGAGCTAATTCACTTTTGGCAATGTGTTCACCATGCTCCTTAATCACTTCCAGTATCTCTTTGATTTCCGTTTGATCTGATTCTTCAAATGAACTTGCGTCAAATGTGCTTGCAACATCTGCTAATGTTTGACCCGCACTGGCTGCTGATTTGGAATCGTCTTTAACCAAGGCATTTTTAATAGACAGATAATTGTCAATCAAAGTTGTAATGGTTTTACTTTCCATCATTGCCATATCCGAATCTGCTGACATAGAATTATCTGCTTCATGTGTCATGGCACTATGATCATGCTGATTCTCTGATTCTTCCTGATTGAGTTTGTTTGAATTGCCACAAGCGATTAGCGATAGACTTAAACTAACTGAGAGTGTTAAGACAAGCATTGAATTTGAATTTTTCATTTTTTTAGAATTTAGAAGTTAAACATTTGAATTACTGACAAGCTCAGAATGGTAAGGAGTATGACACCCCAGATTACTCTTGTAGCCCATTTTTTAAGTTTTGAAGGAGTTGTTTGATCTCCCATTTTACAACATGATTTCATTTTATCGTTTTAGTATTTTCACCACAGCCAAGCATTGCCTGACCGAAATAGGGGTTGAGAATTTCCTTTTCCTTGCTCAACCAATCTGCCCCTTTATTGGAGTCAGCCATTGGGCAATTCTGAATATAAATAGTTGTAGATAGTGGATTAAAAGATTCGGCTATTGCTATCATTGAATCGGAGATTTTGATAAAATTTTCTCTTATGTCTTTGAAGTCACTAAGATGTTCAATGTGCTGTAAAGCTGCTTTCAACGCTGTTGACTGTTGCATCCATTGTGAGTGTGCATCTGCTTTAAAAAGGTTCATATCAATCTTTCCTAAAGAATTGTTCATAGCTACTCCCGATGCTTTAGCATTTTCAAAATCATCACTTGCCAACGCATCCTTCAATTTGAAGTAATTGTCAAAAAGTGGCTGTAAAGACTTTTTGGCATCCACTGATATTGTTGTTTTCTTAGATGAAACAGGCATTGTTTCCATATTTGAATTGGTATTTCCCCCATGGTTGTGGCCAGTCATGGCTACACCACCTTCCGGGTTCATCATACTTGGTTTGCCTGCCAATTGTGCTGCTGCATCAATACTGAATGTGCCATTGATTGCTATTTCTTCGCCAGGCTGCAAACCCTCATCAATCACATAACTTTCTCCTAATTCTGGACCCAAAGTAACTTCTCGCATGATGAAACTTACACCTTGAGCTGACATTTGCATCACATAAACTACGGAGCGTTTGCCTGTCCACATTACAGCAGTTTTAGGAACAGTTAAGGATTCATTATCGGTATTGGTTTTTGCTTCTATCGTTCCAGTTGCGAACATTTCTGGTTTTAGCATTAAACCTTTGTTTGTAGCTTCAAGTCTTGCTTTTGCCACTCTGGTTTTTGGATTGATCACAGGATCGATGTAGCTAATTCTTCCTTGAAATGTTTTGCCCGGTATTGATTGCACAGTGTATATCACTGCATCTCCTTTGTTAATCCAAGTCATATCGGATTCATACACATCAAAAAGCAACCATACTTTAGATAAATCTGCAATTTCATACAGGGCTTCCCCTTGCCTGATATAATCGCCCAGATTGACCATTTTTTTAGTTACATATCCTGAAACATTGGCGAGAATTGGAAACTGTTCTACGGTCTTATTTGAAGCTATTATCTGGTCAATCTGTTTGTCTGTGAGCTTCCAGTTTTTCAGCTTTTCTTTGGCTGCATTGAACAATGCAGGCTGTGATTCTTTGATTTTTTTTGCTTCAAATAATTCTTCTTGTGCGGTCACCAATTCAGGGGAATACACATTTGCCAAAACCTGACCTGCCGAAACAAATTCACCTGTGAAATTGACTGAAAGCTTTTCAATCCTGCCTGGGATGTGCGAAGGTTGGGTAAATAGCAAACGTTCATCTGCCTGCACTTTTCCATTCAGGCGTATTGATTTATCAGCCTTCCCCTTATTAACCACCATAGTTTGAACCTGTGCCAACTGCATAGCTGTAGGCGACATACTCACCGCCATAGGATCTAATTCACCATCCGTGGATTCCAAAGGAATTAAGTCCATTCCACAAAGTGGGCAATCACCTGGTTCGTTTTGACGGATTTGAGGATGCATTGAGCATGTCCAAATTGTTTCAGAATCTGCCATCGCAGAGTGCTTATGTTCATCCGTTTGGATTTCATTGGATGTTCCGAAAATAATCCAGCCAAGTAGCAAGCCGATAGCCAATGTGCTTATGGCGATAACTGCTGTTGTTTTATTAATATTTTTCATCTTATTTAATGTTTTGTTTTCTTAATCTTAGTGCGTTCGCAATGACCGAAACGGAACTAAAACTCATTGCCAATGCGGCTAGCATAGGCGAAAGCAAAATGCCGAAAAACGGAAAGAGAATCCCTGCTGCAATAGGTATACCTACTGTATTGTAGAGCAAAGCGAAAAACAAATTCTGTTTGATATTTTTCATTACACTATGGCTAAGGCCATAGGCTTTTACAATACCCTGTAAATCACCTTTGACCAAAGTAATGGCCGCACTTTCTATAGCCACATCAGTACCTGTGCCCATTGCAATTCCCACGTCAGCCAAAGCCAGTGCCGGAGCATCGTTGATACCATCACCAGCCATGGCTATTTTTTTTCCAGAAGACTGAAGCTCCTTTACCTTATTAAGCTTATCTTCTGGTAGGCAATCTGCCTGAAACCCATCCAAGTGTAATGTATTGGCCACTGCTTTGGCAGTAAATGCATTGTCACCAGTCATCATAATTACCTCAATACCTCTTGATTGTAAATCTGCGATAGCTTGTTTACTTGTCGGCTTTATGGCATCAGCGATGACTATAAAGCCTACCAATTTTCCATCTATGGCCACAAAAGGAACTGTCTTGCCTTTAGACTGTTCTTCTTTGGCAAGTGCCAAAAGTTCAGAATCAGTAGAAATAGTTTCAGCCTCTAGTAGTTTTTTATTACCAATGACCACTTTCTTGCCATCCATCACCGCTTTTACGCCCTTTCCAGTGACAGATTCAAATTGATCAATTTGAACCAATGAGATATTTTTCTCTTTAGCATAGTGAACCATAGATTCAGCCAAGGGATGTTCACTTTGCTGATTGACAGACGCCACAAATTGGGCAAGATCATCAGCTTTGAAACCATTGGTAGGGGTTATTTTTTCAACAGAAGGCCGCCCTTCGGTTACAGTTCCTGTTTTATCAATAATCACAACATCTATCTCATTCATCTTTTCAAGAGATTCTGCGTTCTTAATGAGCACACCTAGTTTAGCTCCTTTACCCACACCTACCATTACAGACATTGGAGTGGCTAAACCTAGTGCACATGGGCAGGCAATGATCAGTACTGCTATTGCGTTGACGAAGGCATAGACTAATTTCGGATCTGGCCCCCAAATCATCCAAACAATAAAAGTGATTATGGAGATGCCAATTACCACAGGAACAAAGTATCCTGATATTTTATCAGCCAAATTTTGAATGGGTGCTCTGCTACGACTTGCATTATTCACCATTTCTATGATTTGTGATAATAGGGTGTCAGCACCAACTTTTTCAGCTTTCATTACAAAGGATTTCTGCCCGTTGATAGTACCTGAACTGACTTTCTCACCCTCTGATTTCTCTACTGGAACGGGTTCGCCACTGATCATTGATTCATCGATGGTGCTGCTGCCTTCACTTATACTACCATCTACAGGTATTTTTTCTCCCGGCTTCACACGTAGCAGGTCACCGACTTTTATTTCATCAATTTTGACTTTGGTTTCAGATCCGTCAACGATTAATGTCGCAGTATTGGGAGCTAGTTTGAGTAGTTCCTTGACAGCACCGTTGGTTTTGCTGTGTGCTCTTGCTTCCAGTAATTGCCCTAAAAGTACCAATGTCAAAATGACCGTTGCAGCTTCAAAGTACATGTGTACCGTCCCTGACTCGGTTTTGAACTGATCAGGAAATATATTGGGAAACAAAAGTCCGGTCAAACTGAAAAGCCATGCTACGCCCGCCCCAATACCTATCAGGGTGAACATATTGAGACTTCTGCGGACAATGGAGCTATAAGCCCGTTTGAAAAACATCCATGTGGCATAAAATACCACAGGAACAGACAGTGCGAGTTGTACCCATCCCCAATACTTCCAGGGCATAATATTGGGTAATGGATTGCTCGGCAGCATTTCGGACATAGCAATTAAAAAAATCGGCAGTGTAAAAACACTCGCAATCCAAAACTTGGACAACAACTTTTTATAGGTCTTATTTTCGGCTGATTCATCTACATCCAATGGTACTAGCTCCATGCCACATTTAGGACAAGCTCCAGGTTCGTCCTTGATTACTTCGGGGTGCATAGGACAGGTATATTTTCCAACCGTCTTCTTTAAGTTGGCTTCTTCCACCAAATCCATCCCACAAACGGGACAGTCCCCCGGTTTATCATAGGTCTTTTCACCCTCACAATGCATGGGGCAGTACCAAACACCACTACCAGAAGACTCGGGTTTGGGTTTGTGATTGTGTGCATGAACCTTTTCACTTGGCAATTGGATGCTGTAGTTAGAACCTTCAAAGGGTTTTTGAAGTGCTTCGATCGGAAGATGATGAGCCATTTCGATGGTCGCTTCACCTTTTTCCAAGTCAACCGTTGCTGCGATTACTCCTTCTATTTTGGACAGAGTTTCCTGCACATGGTTTTTACAACCAATGCAAGTCATGCCGCTAATTTTATATGTATGTTTCATCGTTATTTTGATTTAGTGCGAATTATTTCAGTTTTGATCTTCACTGCGATTTGCTTTTAGAAACCAATTTTCCCCAAAAAAAAACTACCCCTATTGTTGCTCCTGAAACTAAAAGAACCAACGGGTCGGACTTTGCTTTTATCCATAAAAAGGCACCTAATACAACAAAATCTAAGACCAAGGCTGTGAGAACAATGATTCCTTTTGCCTTTACTTCTTTTTTCAAATGTTTATACACCCCCCAATGAACTATCATATCCATGATTAAATAGAAAATCGCACCGATTGAAGCAATTCTTGAGAGGTCAAAAAAAACAGTTAGGACAATAGCTATTCCAACCACATAAACCAACATATGCTTCTGGATGCTACCTGACATACCCAAGTGACTATGAGGAATAAGCTCCATCTCTGTGAGCATAGCTGTCATCCTAGAAACTGCGAAAATGCTGGCAATCACTCCTGAAATAGTGGCTATTATGGCAATGGCTACAGTGAAGTATAGCCCATAATCTACAAAAGCAGGCTTAGCAGCTTCTGCTAAAGAGTAGTCCTTGGCTTGAATGATCTCTGTGATTGTTAGACTTGAGTTTACAGCAAAAGCCACTAAAAAATAGACTAACGTGCAGATCAATAGAGATATAATAATGGATCGACCTACATTTTTCTTTGGCTCTTTGATCTCACCGCCACTATTGGTGATGGTTGTGAATCCTTTGTAAGCCAAAATGGAGAGTGCCAATGCTCCAATATAACTAGCTGCAGAGTAGTCGGAATTGTCGCTTGTTTTTGGTATTAGCCCTTCAAGAGAAAAGCCAACAGCCCATAACGCTCCAACAGCAAAAATTGCAATGCCAGCAATTTTGGTGAAAGTCATAAACTGTGAAGACTTGCCTATAAGTTTATTGCCTGAGATCTTAATCAAGAATGCACCAATCAAAAGAGCAACTCCTAAGATCGGAATCCAAACTTCTTTATTTTCAACGTTAAAGAGTTGAAGGGTATAAGAGCCAAAGGTTCTGGCAACCAAACTCTCGTTAATAACCATTGATAATGCCATTATAAGAGCGGCTGAGGCCGTAATGGTGGATTTGCCATATGCTTTTTGCAAAATCATAGCTATACCATCAGCCGATGGGTAAGCATTGGAAACCTTGATATAAGAATATGCACTGAACCCAGAAATAACAGCTCCCAATAAAAAAATATATGGAAACCAAGTACCTGATAGTTCAGCAACTTGTCCCAACAAAGCAAAGATGCCTGCACCGATCATTACACCAGTGCCCAATGCAATTGAACCTGCTAAACTTAAACTTCCTGCTTTAATCATTATGAGCATTTTTATCCATCTTTATTTCGATTTAGCTGTGATATAATCTATTTCTGCTATTGCGATGTTGTATTCCGACAAGGCAGTAACTTTCATTTTTTGATACTTTAATATCTGTTGTTGCATCCGAAGCACTTCTTCAAAGTCTTTTCCTGAGTTGCTATAAGCAGAGAATAAAAGGCTTAGGGATTGTTCTGACTCCTGTATTTGATCCTCGTACAATTGAACAAGCTCAAGCTTTTTTTGAATCTCGAACCAAATCATTTCGTAAGAACTGGTTAGCCTGTTTGAAACATCCTCTCGTTGCAGCGCATAAGCTTCTTGCATGAGTTGAGCTTCCTTTTGTGCTGCTTTATACTTTCCTCTAAAAATCGGGAGGCTCACAGAGACCATTGGCATAAAAACATCTTTACCATTGTCGGGTACAGACATATCTGTGCGTTGACCAACAATCACATAATCCAAACCTACACCCAGTTTTGGAAGACCTTGTTTTAACACCGCTTGCTCACTTGCCTTACTCGCTTCTATTTTCAATTCCAATTCATCGAGTAATGGATTTGATGAGAATAATGAATCCTTTCTATAATTTGCTGGTAAATTGAAAGTGAATAAAGAGTCCTGAACTACAACTTTGTCGTCATCAGACCGATTTAAAAGCTTGTTAAAACGGATTTCAAGTGGCTTCTTCTTTTGTCCGAGAATGGCTAGGTTAGTGGTTGCATCTTTGAGCATAATGTCCACCCTTAATACATCTACCATTGAGCCTTTATCGTTTTGAAATTGAATAGTGGCTATTTCTTTGTATGAGGATAGTATGCGTTGATTTTCTTCTTCAATTGAAATCAACTTTTGCAGCTCATAGAGTGGATAATATGATGCTGATACTTTATAGTACAATTTGTTTCGGGCATCTAAAAACTCTTGATATTTTGCTTCTGCCATTAAAGTAGCAGCATCTTCCTGGGCTTTTAAAGTGCCGAACCATGGAAACATTTGTGTTAAAGAAAACCTTGCTCGTTGCGGCCCCACTCTTGTTTCCACCGGGGACACGAAATAACCGAAGGAAAGATTGGGGTCTGGCAAGCTGCTAACTTGTGTCACTTTTTGCATGGCAGCTTCAAAGGATTTGTATTTAGCCTCTAAACCGGGATTATTTTCGGCAGCTATCTTGAAATAGTCGTCTAATGATTGGGCATTTGCCAATGTGGAGAAGCCCAAAAAGGTTAATATGATTATGATGTATTTTTTCATGACTGGCCTTTTAAAATTTTACGTTCTTCTCTCCAACAATAAATCACAGGAACGATGAAATAGGTAATAGCGGCAAATAGCATCCCGCCAAAAGCAGGTACGGCCATTGGAATCATAATGTCTGACCCACGTCCTGTTGACGTGAGAATTGGCAGTAGAGCAATGATTGTTGTGGCAGAGGTCATCACTGCAGGTTTTATTCTTCGTTGACCTGCTTCTATGGTGGCGGCTCGTATTCCTTTCAGGTTATCCGTTTTATTTCTATCAAAACTTTGATCCAAATAGGTAGCCATCAGCACCCCATCATCTGTGGCAATACCAAATAGGGCGATAAAGCCAACCCAAACTGCCACACTGAGGTTGATGGTGTGGATTTGGAATAGGTCTCGGAAATTGGTGCCGAATAGCGAGAAGTCTGCAAACCAGTTTTGGCTATACAACCAAAGCATGATAAAGCCACCGCTAAATGCCATTGCTATTCCTGTAAATACCATTAGGGAGGTAGAAACAGATTTGAATTGGAAGTAGAGGATAAGAAATACAATACCCAATACCAGTGGCACGATGATGGATAACCGCTTCTCCGCTCTTATCTGATTTTCATAGCTCCCCGAAAATTTATAGCTCACACCGGAAGGCACAATCAATTCTCCTGCATCAATCTTATCTTGAATGGATTTTTGCGCATCATTCACTACAGTTACTTCTGAGTACCCGTCCCGTTTATCAAACAGTACATAACCAACCAGAAAGGTTTCTTCACTTTTTATGGCTTGTGGGCCTCTTACATATTCAAAGTCAATGATTTGAGATAATGGTATTTGTGCTCCTGTGGGTGTTGGCATTAGTATTTTACCCAATGCTTCAGGATCATCTCTCAATTCTCTTGGATAGCGAACCCTGACAGGAAATCGCTCACGACCTTCTACAGTGGAAGTAATTTTCATTCCACCAATTGCGGTTTCTATGGTCTGCTGAACATCTTCAACATTCAATCCGTATCGTGAGATTTCATCTCTGTCAATGTTGAGGTGTATGTATGGCTTACCTACAATTCTATCCGCAAATACCGCTTCCGCCTTTACAGAAGGCACTTCTTTTAAAACGTTTTCCAACTGCAATCCAAAGTTTTCTATCGTTTTCAAATCAGGACCATACACCTTAATTCCCATTGGAGCTCGCATCCCTGTTTGAAGCATCACTAATCGGGTTTCTATTGGTTGCAGCTTAGGTGCAGAGGTGACACCCGGTATCTTGGTCACCTTTACTATTTCATCCCAAATATCATCAGGCGACTTAATGTGGTCTCTCCAATTACGATAATACTCCCCATTATCATCGGTAATCAGGTCTTCAGGAGAAATTCCCTGTTCAAGTCCTTCGTTATTGGTTAAAGAATCACCCGAAACGGTTATAAAGCGATTGTTTCTATCTACTTTAAATCTTTGACGGTGACCCTTTTGATTGAGAATATACTCTGACTTGTAATTGATAATATTCTCATACATTGAAATTGGGGCAGGATCAAGAGCAGATTCAACACGGCCTATTTTCCCTACTGTCAAGGCTACTTCAGGAATATTAGTCAAAAGCATATCCAATTGCCCCACCACTTTTCGGTTATATTCAATACCGGAATGTGGCATTGAAGTAGGCATTAGTAAGAAGCTGCCTTCATCTAGCGAAGGCATAAATTCTTTACCAATGCCAGGAAATGTGGTTGATAAACCAGACCATACTTTAGTTTCATCGACTTGCCAACCTACAGCTTCGAATCCTTTGGACACAACACCGAAAACGCTGTTGAAACCTAACCAAATGTTGGCTGCCAGTAGGATGAGTAGGGTAGGAATTAAGAGGAATTTTACCTTATTATCAATACACCACTTTAGGATGTTTTTATACTGATATTCCAGTAGTGTAAACCCACCGAGAATCAAGCCAACCAGCAAGACAACAAATATGAAGTTAAGTGCAAGAGACTGAGAAGCACCAAGTGGTAGCCAAGATTCTGCTAAAAGCCAAACTACACCAAAAAGAACAATAATTAACTCGGCATAATTGAATAGAAAGCGGATAGGCTTGGAGAAGCTTTCTTTTTTATCTTCAAAACTATTTTTGAGAATGCCAATTACGCCAAAGAGCATCAGCAATACACCACCCCAAACCTGATCGAAAAATAAAGCGATTACTCCAATAATCACTAAAGCATAACTACCGTATTTTTTCAAGAACGTGTTTTTGATCTTAAAGCCGAAAAACCAATGTGCCAGCGTGGGCATAATAAATAAGCTTACGATCAGGGCTGCTATTAAAGCAAACGTTTTGGTGTAGGCTAATGGCCCAAAAAGCTTGCCTTCAGCCGCCTGCATCGTAAACACAGGGATAAAGCTCACAATGGTCGTTGAAACAGCAGTGACAATAGCTGAACTGACTTCAGCAGCTCCGTTGTAAATGGTGTCGATTAGCTTTTGCTCAGGAGGGGCTTCATCTAGGTGCTTGATGATATTCTCTGAGAGAATTACACCCAAGTCCACCATAGTTCCAATGGCAATGGCTATTCCCGATAGTGCAACAATATTAGCATCTACACCAAAGTAGCGCATGGCGATAAATACCATGAGAACCGCAATGGGAAGTATGCTAGAAATAAGAAAGGAGGCCCTGAGGTTATACACCATCACAATTACCACCAAAATGGTAATAAGTACTTGCAGCGATATGGCTTCTTCCAGTGTACCTAATGTTTCATAGATCAACTCTGAGCGATCATAAAACGGCACGATTGTGAGCTGACTTTCTCTGCCGTCAGGCAATGTCTTCTTTGGAAGGCCAGGGGTTATTTCTTTAATTTTAGCTTTTACATTGTTGATGACTTGCAAGGGATTGGCTCCATATCGAGCTACTACAACACCACCTACTACTTCAGCACCATCTTTGTCCAAAATACCTCGTCTGGTAGCAGGACCAAGAGATACTACACCAATTTCTTCTATCCTTATGGGTACATTGTCTTGTACGGAAACTACTGCCTTTTCTATGTCTTCTACTTTCTTGACATAACCTAAACCACGCACTAAATATTCAGCTTGGTTGATTTCTATGGTTTTAGCACCAACATCCTTATTGGATTTTTGTACTGCTTGCATGACTTTATGCAAGGGGATGTTGTAGGCTTTCAAAGCGTCAGGATCGACATCTATTTGGTATTCCTGAATAAAACCGCCAATGGAAGCAACTTCAGAAACGCCTTCTGTTGCATTTAAACCATACTTCACATAGAAGTCCTGAACTGTGCGGATTTCGTGCAAATCCCAACCGCCAGTTGGGTTTCCGTTTTTATCCCTTCCTTCAATGGTGTACCAATATACCTGTCCTAAAGCGGTGGCATCTGGACCCAATGCAGGCTGTACGGCATCAGGGAGTAAGCCAGAGGGTAGTGAGTTGAGTTTTTCGAGTATTCTGGATCGTGACCAATAGAACTCTACATCTTCCGAGAAGATGATATAGATACTGGAGAAGCCGAAGATGGATGAGCTTCTAATAGATTTTACTCCTGGGATACCTAATAAATAGGTAGTTAAAGGATAAGAGATTTGATCTTCAATATCCTGTGGCGAACGGCCAGCCCATTGCGTAAAAACGATTTGTTGGTTTTCTCCAATGTCTGGTATGGCATCTACCGGAACAGGATCAGAAGGCAATGCCCCCACTTGCCATCCAAACGGAGCAGTTACAATTCCCCAGGCTACAAAACCTGTAAGAACGAGAACAGTAACCAACTTATTCTCTAAGAAATATTTAATGATTTTATTGAGCATAATACAATTGATTTTGAATGAACAGAAATAGATTGTTCAATGGCAAGAAATGCCACTTAGCTCCATTATCACAAGACAAGGAGTATCAATTAGAATTATGCGATTTAAATTAAGAAGGTCTGAAAAAGGACTTGTATGTCCTTGTCAGGTATTGGGGGAGAGTAATAAGTATTATGAACAAGAGATTGATCAGCGAAAAGAATTGGCTGAACAAACGAATGAACGAATGTAACGAAGAAAACAGGGTTAACTTCAACAGATGTAGCTTGCACATCAGCATTCTCATCTAGCTGCAATAACTGATGTTGATTTTCGCAGCATGGTTTCGATTTTATTTGTTCTTCTGTGGATGGGATGGTTTCGCAATCTCTATCCATGTCGGCCATACCGCAATCAGGATTATGCAGCCCGATTGAAAAAGAAGTCTTCACCGCTTCACCACCACAGAAGTGCGTATTCATGGCAAACCCGATGTTAGAAACCAACATTAGGAATGCGAGCGATATGGAAAGTATTCTTTTCACTTTAATCAAAGATACGATTTTTAATCGAGCATGTTTTACACAATTATGAGTTTGATTTACATAATTTTGCTAGGCCTGGTACACTTATTCCGATTGAAGATTGTCCAGGGGGTTGCGTTTTGGTATGATACTTCTCTATAAGTTGGACTTTAGTCAATTGGAGACTAAATTAAGATCTTATGGACAAGACTATCAAAGAAACAGCTCAATTGCACTTCAAGAAAATGGTATTGAGTTACGCAGAGATGTGTGGAAGTGACAAGAAGGCAATTGACCTTTTCCAGGTCAGTAAATCAACCTACTA